>SXGU01389980.1_pt1 | contig 23715 bp, 21 predicted proteins | sample 3174531 | NCBI WGS metagenome assembly SXGU01 (sample SAMN11356863, study PRJNA531348) | freshwater metagenome | isolation source: freshwater sample F1-140 | place: China: Fuxian Lake, Yuxi | collected 2017-12-25
CCAGCACGGCATCCACGTGCACGGGTTCCCGAACCTGTTCGTCGTGGCCCCCAACCAGGGTGCGAACCTCATCTCGAACGTCACCCACAACTTCGGGGAGGCCGGCGCCACCATCGCCGCAGTGGTGCGCCACGCGCTCGACACCGGCGCCGAGGAGGTGGAGGTCACCAAGGAGGCCGAGGACGAATGGGTGACGTTGCTCGAGGGCAGCCAGCGGGCCTTCATGGGCAACGCCGACTGCACACCGGGCTACTACAACAACGAGGGCAAGCCCGTCGGCCGGCGCGAGAAACTGAACGGCAGCGGGTATCCCGAGGGACCAGTGGCCTACTTCCACTACATCCGTGCATGGCGAGAGTCGGGAGCGTTCGAAGGACTCGAGTTCCGCTGAGTACGGTCTCGACATGATGACCACGACGATCGGGTTCCACTTCGACGTGATGTGCCCGTGGGCCTTCCAGACCTCGCTGTGGATCCGCGACGTCCGACGTCAGAACGGGCTGCAGATCGACTGGCGGTTCTTCTCGCTCGAGGAGATCAACCGCGAAGAGGGCAAGAAGCACCCGTGGGAGCGCGACTGGTCGTACGGGTGGGGGATGATGCGCGTCGCCGCACTGTTGCGCCGCACCTCGATGGACGACTGCGACCGCTTCTACGAGGCCGCCGGCCGGGCACTGCACCTCGAGGGGCGCAAGCCGCATCGTCCCGAGGTGGCAGCCGAGATCCTGGAGTCCATCGGGCTCGACCCGGCGCTGGTGCAGCAGGCGATCGACGACCCCACCACGCACCACGACGTGCACGCCGACCATCGCGCCGTGGTCGACAAGGGAGGGTTCGGGGTGCCCACGCTGGTGTTCGCGGACGGCAGCACGCTGTACGGGCCGGTGCTCACCCCGGCCGTGTACGGCGACGAGGCGCTGGCACTGTGGGACCTGGTGCAGGGCATGCGGCGCTTCCCGCACCTGTACGAGATCAAGCGTCCGAAGACCGACGACGACATGCGGCACATCGCCGAGCAGTTCACCCCCTACCTCACCGCACGCGACTGGCAGTCGAAGGAGAAGCCCGCACGATGACCACCCGGGAACAGATCGTCCACAACCTGCGCACCGTGCTGCACTCGTTCGGCTCGGTCATCGACGGCCTCACCCCCGAGCAGTGGCAGGCGCCATCACTGTGCCCGGCGTGGACCGTGCAGGGCGTGGTGCACCACGTCACCACCATCGAAGGCGGTCTGCTTGGCTGGCGCCCCGGCGGCGAGCACCCGTTCGCTGCGATGGGGGCCATCGGCGACGAGTTGGCGTTGCTGTCGCCCGACGACCTTCGTGCCCGCTACCACTCGCTCGCCGCGGCCCGCCTGCGCGAGATCGAGGCGATGACCGACGAGGAGTTCGACGCACCGTCGTTCACCCCGGTCGGCCAGGGCACCTATGGCCGGTTCATGACCATCCGCGTGTTCGACATCTGGGTGCACGAGCGCGACATCCGCGTGCCGCTCGGCATCGCGGGTGACGACGGAGGCCCCGCGGCCGAGATGTCGCTCGACGAAGTGCAGGGCTCCATCGGCTACATCGCCGGCAAGAAGATCGGTGTGCCCGAGGGCAAGGGCATCGCGTTCCACGTCACCGGTCCGATGCAGCGCGACATCCTGGTGAAGGTCGACGGCCGAGCCGCGCGGGTGCCGGAGCTGCCGAACCCCGACGTGACGGTGGAGGCCGACGCACTCACGTTCATGCTGCTGGCATGTGGTCGCATCGACCCGGAGGGTCCCATCGCCGACGGGCGGATCACCTGGTCGGGTGACGCCGAACTCGGCGCGCGTGCTGCACGCAACCTTGCCTTCACGATGTAGGGCGCTCACGATGTAGGGCCTTCACGATGGAGGGCCGTCAGGGCAGCGCGACGATGGCCTCGTGTTCCAGCGTGGCCACCACGAGGCTGTCCACCTCGATGCGCACGTCGAGCACGGCCCGTTCGCCGTGCGATTCGAAGCGCCGCACCACGGTGGCCTGCACGTCGGCGGTCGCGCCGGCGGCCGCCAGCGCATGGTGACGCACGATGCTGCGCGTGTGGATCCAACTCCCTCGCGCCACTTGGGTGTGCACGATGTGGTTGGCGAGTGCCGGCCACACCGCGGGGTGCACGATGCCGTGCTCGCGGTACAGGGCGAAATCGTCACCCGCTCGCTCGCCGTAGTCGGCACCCCACTCGCCCTCGAGGCGGATCGACCGGGGGAGCAGTGGCTCACCCGGCCGCATCGCGACGGCCTCGTCGCTCACCGGCACGGCGCGGAACGTGGCCCGCGGCTGCTCGGGCTGATCGGTCACTGCGTCGATGACGTGTGCGTCGCCGTCCGCGGTGGGGACGCAGCGCACGATGTCGCCGTCGAACACCGGCCGTCGGAACCGCACCTCGCCGCCGCCGCTGGCCACCCAGTCGAGCCCCCACGCAGCGGCGACCGGATGGGTGAGATAGGCGTAGGTGGTGACCCCGGCCACCAACGCGCGGGGAAACCCGGCGGCCTGGGCGCCGGCGTCGGTGTGGATGGCGTTGCGGGCGTGCTCCGGCAGGTTCTGTGCAGTGATGGACCACGGTGCCGGCAGGGCGTTCATCTCGACATTCTTGCTGGTCGCTAGCCTCGGACGGATGCGCATCGCCTCCATCTCGAACCGCCTCCACGGACTGGGCAGCGACAAGTGGGCCGTGCACGTGGCCGGTCGCCAGCGCGCGGTGCGCGGCGACGACCTGATCTTCCTGTCCATCGGCGAGCCCGATCTGCCGCCGCCCGCCGCCGTGCTGCAACAGGCCGCCGACTCGATGTTCGCGGGCCGCACCCGCTACGCCGACGGGCAGGGCGAGCCCGTGGCCCGACGCGCGATCGCGGCGCACCTCACCCGCCGCTCCGGTGTCGAGGTCGACCCGCACCAGGTGGTGTACACCGCGGGGACGCAACAGGGTCTGTTCGTGGTGATGGCCACCCTGGTGGAGGCCGGTCACGAGGTGCTGGTGCCCGATCCGTACTACGCCACGTACGAAGGGCTGGTGGCCGCCACCGGTGCCTCGTTCGTGCCGGTGCCCACGCTGCCCGAGCACGACTTCCATCTGCGTGCCGAGGCCCTGGAGGCCGCCATCACGCCCCAGTCACGGGTGCTGCTGCTGAACACGCCCAGCAACCCCACCGGTGCGGTGCTCTCGCCCGACGAGATCGACGCCATCGGCGAGGTCTGTGCGCGCCACGACCTGTGGATCGTGTGCGACGAGGTCTACGCCGACCTCACGTTCGAAGCCGACTTCTGCTCGCCGTTCGACCGCCCGCAACTGCGCGACCGGGCGATCTCGGTGGCATCGATCTCGAAGTCGCACGCGCTGCCGGGGTTCCGGGCGGGCTGGGCCGCCTGCCCCACCGCACTCGCGCCGCGGGTCACCGCCGTGACCGAGGCGATGAACTTCGGCAGCCAACCGTTCATCGCCGATGCCGTGGCCGTGGCGCTGAACGAGGTGCACCCGGAGGTGGTCACCCTGAAGCGCACCTTCCACGATCGAGCCGCGGCGATGGTGGCGGCGCTCGCCGGTTCCGACGCGGTGAAGGTGCACATGCCCGAAGGTGGCATGTTCGTGCTGGCCGACATCCGGCCCACCGGCCTCACCGGCGAGCAGTTCGCCTGGCGATTGCTCGACGAGTGCGGCGTGGTGGTGATGCCCGGTGAGAGCTTCGGCTCCCGCGGGGCTGGTCACGTGCGGCTGGCGCTCACGGTGGAGGCCGACGTGATGGCCGAGGCGTGCCGTCGCATCCGTGCACTGGCGGAGGACATCCATGCGGCTCGGTGAGGCCGTCATCGATCTGCTCGCTCGCGAGTACGGGCTCACCACGGTGTTCGGCATCCCCGGGGTGCACAACATCGAGCTCTATCGCGGCCTGCAGCGCAGCGGGGTGCGTGCCATCTCGCCGCGGCACGAGCAGGGCGCAGGCTTCATGGCCGACGGGTGGTCGGTGGTCACCGGTACGCCCGGCGTGTGCACGCTCATCTCGGGTCCGGGTCTCACCAACGCGCTCACACCCATCGCGCAGGCATTCCACGATTCGCGGCCGATGCTGGTGCTGGCCGCCACCACGCCCACCGACGCGCTGGGGCGCCGTTTCGGTCCGCTGCACGACCTCGACGACCAGGCTGCCGTGGCGCGCACTGTCACGGCCTTCAGCGAGACGGTGCTGCACCCCGACGAGGTGCCCGAACTGATCGCCATGGCGTACGACGTGTTCCGGTCGCGTCGGCCGCGGCCCGTACACCTGGCGTTCCCCACCGACGTGCTCGAGATGGAGTGCGGCCCGCTCGACGTGTTCCCGTCGACGGCTGCGCGGCCGGCACCCATCCCGTCGGCCATCTTCGCCGCGGCCGACGCGCTGCAGGGCACGTCGGCCCCGGTCATCGTCGCGGGCGGCGGTGCCATCGATGCCGGCGCCGAGTTGCTGCGCGTGGCCGCCACACTCGATGCGCCGGTGGTGCTCACCGGCAACGCCAAGGGCGTGGTGCCCTCGTCGCACCCGCTGTGCGCCGGCAACTCGCTGGTGGTGCCCGCGGTGCAGGCCGTGCTCGAGACCGCCGACGCAGTACTCGTCGTGGGCTCCGAGCTCTCCGACGCCGATCTGTTCAACGGCGGCCAGGCGCTGGAGTTCAGCGGTCGCGTCGTTCGCATCGACCTCGACGCCGACCAGATGGGCCGGCGCGTGCAGCCCGACGTGCGGGTGGTGGCCGATGCGGCGCTCGCACTCCACGCGCTGGCCGGCCGCCTCCGCAACCAGCAGGCCGACGGCGCGGCACGGGCGGCCAGCCTGCGCGACGCCGCGGCCGCCACCACCTCCGAGGCGTTCGCGCCGTGGGTCGATGCGCTCCAGGCGGCGCTGCCCGTCGAGGCCATCGTCGCCCTCGACTCCACACAGCTCGCCTACGCGGCGCACGGGCGGCTGCGTGCCGAACGTCCGAGGTCGTGGCTCGCCCCCTATGGGTTGGGCACGCTCGGCTGTGCGTTGCCGATGGCCATCGGCGCGAAGCTCGCCGACCCCGATCGCCCTGTGCTGGCGTTGGCCGGCGACGGCGGTTGGTTGTTCACCGTGGCCGAGATGGCCACCGCGGTCGACGAGGGCCTCGACATGGTGCTGGTGGTGTGGGACAACCGCGGGTACGCACAGATCCGCCAGTCGTTCGACGATGCGGCGGCGCCTCGCATGGGAGTCGACGTGTCGTCGGCCGACCCCGAAGGCATCGCCCGCGGGTTCGGATGGCACACGCGCTCGGCCGCCACGCCGGGCGAACTCCGCCAGGCGGTCGGCGACGCGTTCGCGGCCGGCGGCCCGCAGTTCGTGCGCGTCGTCGTGCCAGCCTGAGCCGTCGCCGGGTCTAGGGCTCCACGATCGCGAAGTTGGTCATGAACACGTCGAGGTGACCGAAGATCGCATCGGCTGCGGCAACGTCGCCGTCGGCCTGCACGGTGCCATCGGCCAGGCACGCGTCGAACGTGGTGAGTCCCTCGCTGATCTGGAACAGCTGCGTCTTCGTGAGGGTGAACGACACCGCCGCGCCGTCGTCCAGGCGTGGCACGGCGTGCAGCGTGCGGTTCGACAACCGCAGCGCCCACTGCTCGCCGACGTCGGTGAACGAGAAGTTCACGGCCACCTGCAGCCCGCCCACTTCCTCCGACTTCAGCCGCACCGCCAGCGCATCGAAGAGCTGGTCGGGTGACATCGCCATCAGCAACCCGCTCTTGCCGGCAGGGCGCGACGGCAGCGTGCCGTTGCGGAGTTCCTGCGCGCCCGTCAGGCAGGCGTTGCGGAACGTGGCCGACTCCGACTGGTAACCGAGTTGCTCGAACGTGTCGGCCTGCAGTTCGCGTGCCTCCACGTTCGACGGGTCGGCGAACACGAGGTGGTTCATCACCTCGGCCACCCAGCGGTAGTCGCCTTCGTCGAACGCCGCGCGGGCCTTGGCGATGAGCGCATCGGCGCCACCGGCCAACTCCACGTAGCGGCGGCCCGACTCGACGGGCGGCAGCTTCCACAGGTTCGCGGGGTTGCCGTCGTACCAGCTGAGATAGCGCTGGTACACGGCCTTCACGTTGTGGGCAAGGTGGCCGTAGTAGCCCACCGTGTGGCTCTCGGCGGTGAACTCGGGCGGCAGCGACAGCAGCTCGGCGATCTCCACGGCGTTGAGTCCGTGGTTGGCGTGGCGCATCGTCTGGTCGTGCACCCAGCGGTACAGGTCGCGCTGCAGGTGCAGGTAGCGCACCACGTCGTCGTTGCCCCAGCGCGGCCAGTGGTGCGACGCGAAGGTCAGCGTGACCTGATCACCGAACAACTCGATGATCTCACCGATGTACTTCGACCACTTCAGCGCGTCGCGCACCAGCGCACCACGGATGGGCACCAGGTTGTGCATGTTGTGCGTGCAGTTCTCGGCGGTGCACAGCCAGCCGTGGTCGGGGAAGAAGAAGTTCATCTCCGCCGGGGCCTCGGCCTCGGGTGTGAGCTGGAACACGATGCGCACGCCGTCGACCACCAACTCGGTGCCCGTGGCGGTGATCTCCTCGGTGGGGGCGATGAGTCCGGACATCCAGAACGGCACGGCCTTGCCGAGGCCGCAGTCGACGTGCTGGCGCGGCCCGGCCGGCAGCAACGGACCGAACTGGTAGCCGGCGCGCCGCAGCATCGCGTACCCGGCGATCACGTTCTCGCCCACCGTCTCGCGCATGAAGTGCTCGGGCGCGATCACCCGGCACCGGCCGGCGTCGACGTCGGCCTGCGTGGTCACGCCCAGCACGCCGCCGAAGTGGTCGGCGTGCGAGTGCGTGTAGATCACCGCCACCACCGGACGCTCGCCGAGGTGTGCGTTGGCGAGGTCGAGGCACGCCTTGGCGCAGGGCTCCACCGTGAGCGGGTCGATGACGATCCACCCCGTGTCGCCGGCGATGAACGTGACGTTGGAGATGTCGTACCCGCGGGCCTGCCACACGCCGGGCGCCACCTCGAACAGGCCGTGGATGCCGTTCAGTTGTGCCTGCCGCCACAGGCTGTGGTTCACCGTGTCGGGGTTCTCGCTGCCCTGCTCGATGAACGCGTAGCGGTTGATGTCCCACACCACGCCGAAGTCGTTGGCGATGGTACCCGTGGGGTGTTGCGCAACGAGGCCGCGGCCGGCACGGTCGAAGTCGGCGTCGTCGAAGCCCAGTGCACGGGGTGCGTTCGCGGCGCGGGTGTGAGCGGAAGCGTCCTTGGGAGCGGTTGCCATCCGACGAGTGTCGCGCACGGCGGATATCGTGCTCACATGCTGGGTTCGTCGTCCGCACAGTCGTTGCTCGACACCACGGTCCGTCTGCTCGAGACGCGTGCGGCCGAGTCGCTGCAGCCTGCCGAGGTTGCCCTGGCGGCATCGGCGACGGTGGACGCCATCGATGCGCACTACGGGTCGTTCGTCGCATTGGTCGACCGGGCCCTGGCAGTGCGCTTTGCCGGCTACGTCGACGACAGCATTGCCACGCTCGCGATGATCCTGCAGGACGCGAAGAACCGCGACGAGTTCCGCAACTGGCTCGTGCAGATCACGCTCAGCACGCAGGATCCCGAGCGTGCACCGCGGCGCCTGGAACGTGCCGCAGTGTTCGCCCGCGCGGCGCACAGCGAACAGTTCCGAGCCACGCTCGCTGCCGAGCAGTTGCGGCTCACGCATGCGTTGCTCGATCTCATCGCGGGTGCGCAGGGTCGTGGCTGGATCTCCACGGCCAACGACCCGATGGCCGTGGCGGTGATGGTGCAGGCGTACACGCTCGGGCGCGTGGTCGACGACCTCGCGGCGCAGCACATGCACCCCGATCAGTGGGTGGCGCTCATCGTGCGGTTCGTCGACCGCGTCATCATGGACTGAGGCCGCTCCGCGGATCCTGGGGATGAGCGCCGCCGCGGAATAGCCTGCACGCGTGTCGGAACGGAGTCGAGCGGAACGCCTCGCAGCATGGAAGCGGGTCATGGACCCGGTGTTGGTGGTCGCGGCCATCGTGCCCATCGCCGTCGGGCTGACCGAGACGCACCACGGTCACCCCATCGTGTGGCTCGACCTCGTGTCCTGGACGGCCTTCGTGGTCGACTACCTGGTGCACCTTCGGCTCAAGCCCGGCTACCCGCGATCGAAGGGCGGCGTGTTCGACGCTGCGGTGGTGCTGCTCACGGCACCCTGGTACCTCGTCACCGGCGTGGGTGCCGGGCGGTTCATGGGCCTGGCCCGTCTTGCCCGCCTCGGTCGGGTGTTCGTGGTGTCCACCCACAGTCGCAAGCTCCGCGAGCTGGGCCGCCGCCTCGGGCAGGCCGCCCTCTACAGCCTTGCGCTGATGCTGATGTGTGCGCTGGTCGTGCAGGCTGCCGAGCCCAGCGCCGCGGGCTTCGACGACCTGGGCGACTCGATGTGGTGGGCGATGGTCACCTTCACGACGGTCGGCTACGGCGATCTGTATCCCACCACGGCGGCGGGTCGTATCGCCGCCGCGCTGTTGATGATGGGCGGTGTGGCCCTCATCGGCAGCCTCGCCGCGTCGCTGGGTTCGTTCATCAGCTCGAAGGAACGTCGAGTCGTCGAGGACGACGAGGGCACCACCGAGGCGGACGCGACGCCGGAACTCGAGCCGATCGACGAGCTGCTCGCCGAGGTGCGAGCCCTGCGTGTCGAGGTTGCCGAACTGAAGGCGCAGTTGCCGCCGTCAGCGAGCTGAATCGGCGGTCATGCGCAGGCCACGCAGGTGGCCGCCCACGGCACCACCTCCATGCGCTCGTCGGGGATGTGCGTACCGCAGCGTTCGCACACGCCGTAGCTGCCGTCGTCGAGTCGTTCGAGCGCCGCCTCCACCGAGGCCAACTGCTGCACGATCTGGCCGTGCACGGCCACGTCGGTGAACCGCTCGATGGCGATGCTGGTGCCCTCACCCACGCGTTTGCCGAACGAGATGCCGCCACTCGGCACGGTGGCCCCGTTGCGGATGGCCTCGGCTCGCGCCTGCAGCTCGTCGCGCAGGGCCACCAGCAGCTCGCGGGGTTCGACGGCGTCGCTCACGACAACCTGCTCACGACACCTGGCTGATGACCTCGTCGCCGTAGCGAGCGAGCGTGCCGACGGGGTCGGCGTAGAACAGGAACGCCGGGAGGATCACACGGTGCGTGCCGATGTCGGCCAGCGCCTTCACCTCGTCGAGCGCTCGGCCGCCCACGGCGCCGCGGCCGCCCGTGGTCATCTCGATCGCATCAGGGTCGCGGCCGTGTTCGACCGCGGTGCGGCGCACCAGGTCGAAACTGCGCGCGAGTTCCTCGTGCGAACCCTTGCCGGGGAAGAAGCCGTCGCCCAGGCGGCCGGCACGCTTGGCGGCGATGTCGGTGTGACCGCCGATGTGCACCGGGATGGTGCCCTGCACCGGCTGAGGACGCGAGATGCACGCGTCGAAGTTCGTGAACTCGCCGTGGAACGAGGCCTTCTCCTGCGTCCACAGCGCGCGCATCGCGCCCACGTGGTCGTCGGTACGGCGGCCGCGCTCGGCGAAGGGCACACCGATGGCGTCGAACTCCTCCTCCAGCCAGCCGACACCGATGCCCAGCAGCATGCGGCCACCCGACAGGTGGTCGAGCGTGGCCAGTTCCTTGGCCAGCACCACGGGGTTGCGCTGCGGGAGGATGAGGATGCCCGTGGCGAGGTGGATGCGCGACGTCGCGGCCGCCACGTACGACAGCCAGATCAACGGGTCGGGGATGGGGAAGTCCTCGCCGCCGGGCATCTTGCCGGACGGGTCGTACGGGTAGGGGGAGTCGTAACCCGACGGGACCACGACGTGTTCCACGGTCCACAGCGATTCGAACCCGGCGGCCTCGGCGGCCTGTGCGAACTCGACCGCGGCAGCGGGATGGGCGAACGGACCGGTGTTGGCGAATGCGATGCCGAACTTCATGGCGTGATGACCTCCAGGGGCGCAGTCTGCCAGTTGCACCCTTGACGCCCCGACCCCGGCGTCGTAAGGTCCGAACGGTGTCAGGAAGTACGAACACTGTCAGGGTTCAGCGACGTCAGAACGAGGCCCGCGCACAGATCCTCGCCGCAGCCTGGGAGGTCGTGCGCAGCGACGGTCTGGCGGCACTGTCGATGCGCGACCTCGGGGCCCGTGTGGGGATGAAGGCGCAGTCGCTCTACTCGTACTTCCCCTCGAAGCACGCCATCCACGACGCGATGTTCCGGCAGGGCTACGAGGAGTTCCTCGCGGCCATCGACACCGTCGACGTCGCCGTCGACGTCGCGGACGCGCGCGCGGAGGCAGTGCGCACCGCGGAGATCTTCTTCGACTTCTGCACCGCCGACTCGGCGCGCTACCAGCTGTTGTTCCAGCGCTCCATCCCCGGCTTCGCACCGTCACCCGAGGCGTACGCGGTCGCCGTGGCCGCGTACGAGCGGACGGTCGGTCGCCTCCGCCGGTACGGCATCGAACGGCAAGACCACCTCGACCTGTGGACCGCCACGATGACCGGCCTCGTGTCGCAGCAGCTCGCCAACGACCCCGGTGGCCGCAGGTGGCGCGACCTCCTCGAACCCGCAGTGGTGATGCTGCTCGATCACACCCGAAAGGACCCGACATGAGCGTTCGACATGCACTGCCCGCACCGCTCGACCACCGCCAGGCGATGGCGTTGCAGCAGCACGAACTGGAACGCGCCGTCGAGGTGCTCGGCTCGTTGACGCCGCACGACTGGTCGGCGCCGACCGAGTGTCCGGCCTGGGACGTGCGGCGGATGTACCTGCACGTGCTGGGCGCCTGCGAGGCCGGAGCGTCCACGACGGAGTCGGTGCGCCAGATGGTGTCCGCGTTCCGTCGCCGGCGTCGAGAGGGCGGCCCGCTGGAAGCCGCGCTGTCGGCCACGCAGGTCGCGGCGCGCGAACACCTCACGCCCACCGAACTCGTCGATCGACTGCGCGACGTGGCGCCGAGGTGTGTGGCGGGGCGTCAGCGCATGCCGGGCTTCCTGCGCGCGCACGTGTCGATGAAGGTGGACGGGCCGGTGGTGGAGCGGTGGCGGCTCGGCTACCTCGTCGACACGATCTACCTGCGAGACCTGTGGCTGCACCGCGTCGACCTCTGCCGAGCGGTGGGCCGGCCGTTCGAATGCACGGCGGACCACGACGGTGTGATCGTCGCCGATGTCGTCCAGGAGTGGGCAGCGCGGCACGGGCAGCCGTTCCGTCTCGTGCTCACCGGACCCGCCGGCGGCGAGTTCGCGGTCGGCGCGGACGGCGATCGCATCGCGTCCGACGCGCTCGAGCTCGACGCGGTGGAGTTCTGTCGCGTCGTCGGCGGTCGTGCGCGGGGTGACGGGCTGCTCGCCACGATCGTTCCGTTCTAGGCCGCTGTTCCGCCGACCGTCGGCGGATCGCCACAGAAAGTGACGAATTCGCCGTCGAAGGCGCGTTCTGTGTCGAAATGGGCCGGATGGCCTGTTCATTTCCTCAGCTTTGTTCCTTATGGTCCTAGGCCATGTGGTCGTGAGTCGTAGGACTCACGAATGAGACACAGGCGGAACACAGAATGACACAGCAGGCGAGGGTGGCGGCCCGAGGGCAACGAGTGCGGCGCTGGTGGGGTGCGGTCGTCGCGGCAGCAGCCGCGATGACGGTGCTCCCCATCGGTGGGGTGGACCTGACGTCCGGCACGGCATCGGCGGCGACGTCGCCGTCGGCGACCGACGAGAGCAAGATCCCGCACTACTTCGGTCCGTACTCGAACTACGCGAACAGCGCCCAGGCACTCGTGAACGCCATCGTCACCATCGAGGGTGGCGAGGGCTCGGGCGCCGAGGCGGCGGCGACGGTGGATCCGAAGACGGGCGGCATCACCGCCATCGACGTCACGGCCCCCGGCACCGGGTACACCTCGGCACCGCACGTGGTGATCAGTTCGCCCGGCATCACGCCGGCCGCAGCGGCCTCGGCCCATGCGGTCATCTCGACCGGCTCGATCACGTCGATCGCCGTCGACGAGGTTGGCTTCGGCTTCGCGGCCCCCACGGTCACCATCAGCGACACGTCGGCGCAGCCGGGCAGTGGCGCGACGGCGGTGGCGAGCGGCGGCATCGACGATCTCGTGCTCGTCGATGGCGGATCCGGGTACGTCGATCATCCGGCCGTGCAGATCAGCATGCCCGACCTCGTCGACGGCACCCAGGCCAAGGCCGCGGCCGTGATGAACAGCGACGGCGTGATCACGTCGATCACGGTCACCGATCCGGGTTCGGGCTACACCACGGCGCCCACCATCGAGATCTGGGACGCGCTCGTGCCCAACGCCGACGGCCCCGCCATCGTCTCGGCCACCATCGGCATCTCGCGCATCGACGTCACGGCGGCCGGCGAGGGCTACTCGGTGCCTCCCACCGTGACGGTGCTCGATTCGGTGGCGCCGTTCGACAAGGGCGCCAGCGCCACGGCCACCATCGCGAGCAAGGGCGCCGTCACCGGCATCGTGATCGACGCTCCTGGCGCCGGCTACATCACCCCGGGCATCCGCAAGTTCGTGGACACCCTGCCCGGCCTGGGCGAGGCGTCGCCCAACAACCTCGGTCAGTACATCCCCGTCGCGCAGCCCGACACCACCACGTACCCGGGCACCGACTACTACGAGATCGCCGTGGTGCAGTACCGCCACGTGTACGGCTCCGACATCCCCGCAACGCTCACCCGCGGCTACGTGCAGTTGGCCACGTCGGTCGTGCCCGGCAAGCACGTCGCGCTCACCAATGTGAGTGCCGATCCCCACGGCGCAGCGACGCCTGCCGTGCTGCCCGATGGCTCGCAGGCCTACGGCGTCGACGAACCCCACTACCTCGGCCCGACGATCGTGGCCACGAAGGACCGCCCGGTCCGCATCCTGTTCCGCAACCTGCTGCCCACCGGCGCCGCCGGTGACCTGTTCCTCCCCGTCGACACCTCGGTGATGGGCGCAGGGCAGGGCCCGGCCTCGATGATGCTCGACGAGAACGGTGTGCCGATGGAGATGGCCGCCGACGAGGGCAGCGTGCTCGACGGTGTGCGCAACCCGCTCTGCGGCATGTCGCCGAAGCCCGGCACCTGCTACACCGACAACCGCGCCGAACTGCACCTCCACGGTGGCATCACCCCGTGGATCTCCGACGGCACCCCGCACCAGTGGATCACCCCGGCCAACGAGAACACGCCGTACCCCAAGGGTGTGAGCGTGAGCAACGTGCCCGACATGGCGGATCCGGGCCCCGGTGCGATGACGTTCTTCTACACGAACCAGCAGAGCGCTCGTCTGATGTTCTACCACGACCATGCGTGGGGCATCACCCGCCTCAACGTGTACGCCGGCGAAGCCGCCGGGTACCTCATCACCGACGACATGGAGCAGCAGCTCTTCGGTCCGAACGGCCTCCTGCCCGACCTCGGCATGGGCACGCCGCTCATCATCCAGGACAAGACGTTCGTGCCCGGTGCCGCCCAGCTCGCCGCCACCGACCCCACCTGGGACACCGCCCGTTGGGGCGGCGAGGGCAGCCTGTGGGTGCCGCACGTGTACATGCCGGCCCAGAACCCCTCGGACCCGAGCGGCATGAACGCCTTCGGTCGCTGGCACTTCGGCCCGTGGTTCTGGCCCCCCGCCACCGACACCAAGAGCCCGCCCATCGCGAACCCCTACTACGACCCGAACTGTGATCCGACGACGGCACCCGACGGGTTCTGTGAGCCGCAGCAGATCCCCGGCACACCGAACGTGTCGATGGGCATGGAGTCGTTCAACGACACCCCCATCGTGAACGGCACCGCCTACCCGACCACCACGGTCGACCCGAAGTCGTACCGCTTCCGCATCCTCAACGCGGCGAACGACCGCATGTGGAACCTGCAGTGGTACGTGGCCGACCCCACCACCGGCACCCTCTCGGAGGTGGCCCTGAACCCCGCCGAATTCGCTGCGGCGCAGGAGGACCCGTCGGTCTTCCCGACGCCCGACACCTCGAAGAGCCCGGCCGGTCCGAGCTGGCTGCAGATCGGCACCGAGGGTGGTTTCCTGCCCCAGCCCACCGTCGTGCCGAACCAGCCGATCACCTGGGTGAGCGACGCGACCCGCTTCGACGTGGGCAACGTCGACCTGCACTCGCTGCTCCTCGCCCCGGCCGAGCGCGCCGACGTGATCGTCGACTTCTCGAAGTACCGCGGCAAGACCCTCATTCTCTACAACGACGCCCCGGCGGCGTTCCCCGCTCGCGTGGCCCAGTACGACTACTACACCGGTGGTCCCGACCTCGCCCCGGTTGGTGCGCACACCACGCTGCCCGGCTACGGCCCCAACACCCGCACGATCATGCAGGTGAAGGTGTCGAATGCCGCACCGGCCCCGGCCTTCGACCGTCCGAACAACACCAACGACGGCATGGGCAAGCTGATGGCGGCGTTCGCGCACCATCTCGATGCCGACGGCAATCCGGCGGGCGTGTTCGAGGCCAGCCAGAGTCCGATCATCGTCGGCCAGGCGGCCTACAACAGCACCTATGGCACCGACTTCGTCCCGACCGGCTGGTGCAGCAGTCCGCACAACGCCACGGCGAAGTGCGACGGCGTCGCCCGCATCGGAGAGCAGGGCGGTCAGATGTTCAAGTTCGACACGTTGTCGGGCAAACAGGTGTCGGTGAAGATCGAACCGAAGGCCATCCACGACGAGACGAACTCCACCACGTTCGACGAGTTCGGTCGTGCCTCCGCCACGCTCGGCGTGGAGTCCCCGGGCGCCACGCCGCTCACGCAGAACATCAACCTGATGCCGTACGTGAACCCGGCGACGGAGATCCTGAACTCCGACAACCTTCCGAGCAGCCTCGACGTCACACCCATCAGCTCCGGGGACGACGGCACGCAGATCTGGAAGATCACCCACAACGGCGTGGACACGCACCCCATCCACTTCCACCTCTTCGACGTGCAGGTCCTCAACCGGGTGGCCTGGGATGGCCTGCTGCTGCCCACCGAGCCGTCCGAGCTCGGATGGAAGGACACGGTGCGCATCAGTCCGCTGCAGGACACGATCGTCGCCGTGCGACCGATCATCCCGACGCTGCCGTTCAACATCCCCGACAGCAAGCGTCCGCTCAACCCGATGATGCCCATCGGTGCTCGTGGCGCCACGGCGGGGCCGACCGGCAAGGAGGCCGGCTTCTTCAACATCAGTGCCACCGGCCAGCCGCTCTCGCCCATCGTGAACGAGATCGTCAACTTCGGGTGGGAGTACGTGTACCACTGCCACATCCTCAGCCACGAGGAGATGGACATGATGCGCCCGGTCAGCGTGCACGTCACGTCGATCGCGCCCACCCCGAGCACGGCATCCGGCGGCCGCAACGTCGAGGACCCGACCACGGTGACGCTGACGTGGAACGACACCACGCCGGTCGACTACCAGGATCCGACGACCTGGGGTGATCGATCCGCCGAAATCGGGTATCGCATCGAGCGCGCCACCATCACCTGGCGTGGTCACACGGGCTTCGAGACGGTCGGCACCGCAGTGGCCAACGCCACCACGTACACCGACACGACCGCCCAGGCGGACGGCGTGTACCTCTACCGAGTGACCTCGTGGAACGAGGGCGGCAGTTCGCCGTCGAACCAGATCACGGTGTTGTCCGGTTCCGTGACGCCCACGTCGGTGACGGTGGCGAGCGATGCGAACCCGGCCGTGCTCGACGATCCGGTGACCTTCACCGCCACCGTGTCGAGCCCCATCGCGACGGGCACGATCGACTTCGCCGTGGATGGCGCCGTCGAGGTCACGGTGCCGGTCGTCGACGGCACGGCGACGTTCACCCCGGCGTCGCTCGCCATCGGCGATCACGACGTGGTGGCCACCTACAGCGGCGATGCCGACTTCGCACCGTCGATGAGCGACGTGTTCGTGCAGACCGTGACCGGTTGGCCGACCGCCCTGGCGTTGCGAGCCGATCACAGCCCCAGCGTGCACGGCGAACGGGTTCGCTTCACCGCCACGGTCGACGACACGCGGCAGACGCACGGTGTTCCCACCGGCTCCGTCCGATTCACGATCACTGCACCGGATGGAACGACCACCTCCACCGTGCTGCCGCTGAGCGGCACCGGGTCGGCCACCCTCTCGATCTCGACCCTCGAGCTGGGTGACAACACCGTGCTCGCCGAGTTCCTGCCGACCGGCTCGTTCGAGCCGAGCAGCGATCGGTTGGTGCACGCTGTCCATCTCCGGCCCACCACCACCGTGGTGAGTTCCAACCCTGCGCGGGTGCTCTTCGGCAGTCCGGTCACGTTCACTGCGACAGTGCGGACCTCCGGTCTGGCGATGGGCGTGCCGACGGGCGCCGTGACCTTCACGATCGCCGGTTCCGGCGGTGCACCGATCGTGAGCACCGTGCCGCTGAACGGCGCCGGCACCGCGAGTCACACGGTTGCGGACCTCGCGCCGGGCACGCACTCGATCACAGCGACGTTCGAGCCCACTGGCGTGTTCGCCGCGAGCGAAGGCTCGATGTCGCAGTCCGTCATCGGGCGGCCGACGACGACGACGCTGAACAGCAACCGCAATCCGAACCGATTCGGACAGCAGGTCGTGCTCACAGCGGTCGTGCGTTCCGTCACGGCGTCCGATGGCGTGCCGGCGGGCTCGGTGCAGTTCGCCATCACCAGCCCGTCGGGCGCAACGACCTACGTGACGGCGGCGCTCAGCAAGCAGGGCACTGCCACCTACACGTCCTCGGCCTTGCAGGTCGGCACACATCGGGTCACGGCTGCGTACGTGCCGTCCGGTGGTTTCGGTCACCAGCCCAGTACTGCGACGATCCAGCAGGCGATCACTCGCGGCACGTCCACCGTGAGCGTCACCACGAGCACCACGCGGACACGCCGTGGGCAGTCCGTCACCTTGACGGCTCGGATCTCGCCGACCGTGGCACGCGGCACGGTGCAGTTCACGGTGAACGGCGCGCCGTTCGGTGCGCCGGTGCCGGTCGGTGCGAACGGCCGGGCGACGCTCACCACGACGGCGCTGCCGGTCGGCACGCTCGCCATCCGCGCCGCGTACGGCGGTGACGCCAACCTGTTCGGCGCCACCTCGAGCCCGGTCATCGTGACGGTGCGTTGACGGCGATCACGAATCGAAGGGGCGGGTTCCGGCGAGCTGCCGGAACCCGCCCCTTCGGCGTATCGGGGCCAGCGGCTTCGTCGGCGGTGCGGTGTCGAGCTGGTGGCCGAGTCGCTCGAGCACCGCCCGGTCGACGCCGTGCCCGTCGACCTGCATCGCCGTGGCGCCGAGTGCGAACCCCCGTGACTCGACGGCCGTCAGCAGCTCGGCAGCGAGGCGGCCGGGCGTGGGCCACGACGCCATTGCCACTCCGTCGACGAGTTGCCACGCGCACGACCCCGCGGGCGTGCCGTCGAGTGTGGCCGACACGGTGTGCCGCGCGCCGTCGTCGTGATGCGTCATCACGAGCGCCGGCACTCGCTCACCCATGCCGAACGCGTACGGCGTACTGCCGAACTCGTCGTGGAATGCCAGCCGCAGCAGGCACTCCTGCATCCCGGGGATCTCACCGTCGGGGATCCACCACATCACTGCGGCGGAGTCCTGGAACCATTCCTGTCGCCGGCGGAACACGTCGCGATGCCAGCCGCGGTAGGCGAAGTGGCGCAGATCGTCGATCGACGCCCACACCGACGCGTTCACCGTGATCAGCTTGTCGTCGTACGGCGCATCGTCGGCATCACGGGTGTCGATGCCGTGGCGCCACACGAACCCAGGGCTGGCCTCGGCCCGCGCGTTCGTCTCGTCGATCAACTCGATGAACCCTGCGGTGGCCGGATGGTCGATCGGGTGATGGAGCCGAGCGATGTTGAACTGCGCGAGCTGCACGGCGGGAGAGCGTACCGATCACCACTCGGCGGCCGCAGCGACGCCACGAGTGCGCACCGCGTCGGCCTCGGCGGGGGTGAGCAGGCGGGTGGTGGTGGTCCACGCCGGACCCGGGTCGAGCGTCTCGTACGCCATGGTGCCGTCGTCGGCGCGCCACAACGTCCAGCCGTGCGGGGTGCCGCCGATGATGCGCCACCGTCGATCGTCGTCGATGCCGTCGGGTCGGTTGAGGTGCGGGTCGGCGCCGGTCATCGCCCGGTGCAGTGCCTCGGTGTCGCCGGCCGGCCAGTCCTGCCAGTCGGCTGCGCGATCCACCGCCTCGTGCGCCTCCTCGGGCCACGGACCCAGGGCGCCGCTGACCGCGATGCGATGCCAATGGCGGGGGAGGCGCAGCACCACGCCGATGTCGTCGTGACCGAACCACTCGGTGGCGTGCTCCATCACGAGATCGGGTGCGGTGGGTGCGATCGCCATGCCCAGCTCGCCGCGGTCGACACCGGTGGGTGGCTCGTCGAGCAGCTGCCGTGCCCGCACGGGACGACGACGTGCGATCGCCGGCGCGACGACCGCCGCCAACTCGGCGCGCAACGTGGGTGCCGATGCGCCGGCGAACCCGATGGGGGAACGGTCGAGTGCGGGCGCGTGCAGCGTGTCGGCAGCGAGGTCGGCCGTCGACGCGTCGACGTGCTCGGCGAGCGGCCGGAGCCCGAGCACGGCGCCGGTGGCGACGATCGGATCGTCGTCGAGCGTGAGGACCAGCAGGGTGGCGGCGAGCGTGGTGCGTTGTTCCGGGGCGAGCTCCTCGATCCACACGGCGAGGTTGTCGAGCGCGTCGGTGGCCACCCTCGGGTCGGCGTACGGCCCCTCGAGGCCCTGGAGCACGCGCCGCACGTGATCGATGTCGGTCGTCGTCATACGACGAACGCCGCCAGCACGCCGAGCGCAGCGATGAAGAGTCCGAGCCACACGCCCACGCCTCGGCGGGACGACGCGTCGACGGGGCGGTCGATGCGGCCGCTGCTGCGATCGTCGGCCGACACCAGCGCAGTGACCGGTGCACCGACCGCGGCGCCGAGCTGATCGGCCTCCACGAACGGCACCGTCTCCACGAAGGCGCCGCCATCCACCTCCACGCGGATGCGGCGGTGCGAGTTGTACTTGCCCACGGCGTCCACCGCCGTCACGGTGCCGGGCAGGCGAATACCGTCGCGAGCGAGTGCCTCTGCCCGGCGTCGAGCCGCACGCGACTGCATCTCGATGCCACCACCGACCAGCAGCCCACCCACCAGGCCGACGAGCAGGATCCCGATGTTCACCGCAGCGCTCCGGCGTTCATGGTGCGACCGTAGCCGTGTGCGCAGTGCGGACGGTTCAGCCGCCCAACGCGATGGTGATGGGCACGAGGACCGCCCCGAGCGCCGCGACCGCGGCACCGCTACGCCATCGGCGCCCGCCGGCGTAGGCCCCCAACTGGAAGCCGCAGCCGAACAACATCGCGATGGCGATGCCGTTCGACACGCGCAGCGCGGTCTGCACGTCGTGCATCAGCGCGAACGGCAGCACCACCGGCAAGGTGGACAGGAACACCAGCAGCGCCACGCCGGCGCCACCCTTCAGGTCGTCCTTGCGCAACCGAGGTGCTGCCGGCATGTGAAGGTCGAGCATTGATCGGCGCAGCATTTCGACGGCATCGTCGTCGAGTTGGGCGTTCACCATCGGATCGAACGTGTCGCGGATGGCTGCCCGCCCGACCGCGGGGTCGCTCGCCTGCGCAGCACGCAGGACGCGAAGCCCGTGGCCGCGTGCAACCAGGCCCATCAGCACGAACATCACGCCGTCGACCAACCCCCAGGCGAGGTTGCAGCCGATGGCGCCCAGCAGGAGCGACCGGATCTCGTCGCCGTCGCCGAGCGCGGCGCCGATGAGCCCGGTGAACGTGAGGGCCATGATGAGCCCGAACATGATCTCCGAGATTCGGTCGACGGGATCGAGGATGCGTTCGCGGGTGCTGGTCGAACCGTCCACCGTGCTCATGGGTCCATCGTATGGACCGGGTGACCCGCTGTGGTGCGTCGCGGTCCTGGGTGATTCCACGACTCGACGTGCCATAGTGTCGGGATGATCGAGCTGGTGCTGACCATCATCGGACGTGACCGGGCGGGCGTCGTCGCCGAACTGGCCGACGTGGTCCGGTTCCACGAGGCCAACTGGAAGCGCAGCGAGCTCGCCGAGATCTCGGGCACGTTCGCCGGTGTGATCGTGGTCGATGTCGACGACGACCTGGCCGACGAACTGCTCGCCGACCTGGCCATCCTCCGGCAGCGAGGTCTGCACATCACGGCCGAGCAGATCGATGCGCCGGTCGATGCGCCCGAGGGACAGCACGTGCGACTGCGGTTCACCGGCGATGACCGCCCCGGGGTCGTGCACGAGATCTCGTCCACGATCAGCGGGTTCGGCATCAGCATCTCGCGTCTCGGCACCGAGCTCGACACCTCGGGCGAGGTCGATCAGTTCCACATCACGGCGCAGATGGTGGTGCCCGCGGCGGTCGACCTCGAGGCTGCGCTCGAGGCAGTCACCACGCTCGCCGAGCAACTCGACATCCACCTGCACGTCGAAGATCTCACCGACGACACCGACGAGTAGGCCGACCGCGGTCCGGGACACACTCCCTGGGGAGTTTTCCGACGTGCGGTGACGATGGTTGCTCCGAGTGTGCCGACGGGGCAGGATGCGTCGGTGCGCCGCATGCTGCTCACCTCCGCCGGCGTCCGGAACGCCGCCATCCACGATGCGCTGCTCGACCTGCTCGGCCGTCCGATCGAGGACTGCACTGCGTTGTGCATCCCGACCGCGATGTATGGCCATCCCCATGCAGGGCCCGGCAAGGACGTGTGGGAGTTCGTCGCAGGGCGCTCCGAACAGCCGATGGTGGAACTGGGCTGGAAGTCGGTGGGGCTGCTCGAGTTGACGGCGCTGCCCAGCATCGACGCGTCGAAGTGGGTGCCCCTGGTCCGACAGGCGGATGTGCTGCTCGTGTCGGGCGGCGACGCCCTCTACCTGTGCCACTGGATGCGAGTGTGCGGGCTGACCGATCTGTTGCCTCAGCTCGACGACACGGTGTGGATGGGCATGAGCGCGGGCAGCATGGTGATGACGCCGCGCATCGGCAAGGAGTTCGTCGGGTGGCAACCGCCCGACGGTGGCGACCGTGCGCTCGGCCTGGTCGACTTCTCGATCTTCCCGCACCTCGACCACGAGTCGCTGCCCGAGAACACGCTGGCGAACGCGACGAAGTGGGCCGCCGGTCTCGACGGCCCCGCGTACGCCATCGACGACGAGACCGCCATCCGCGTGGTCGACGGCGTCGTCGACGTCGTGTCCGACGGGCACTGGCACCGGTTCGACGCGTAGGGGTCGACGCGCGCGAGGCGCCCGGCTGGGTGCCGGACGCCTCGTGTGGTTCTCGTGGGGTGGTAGCGAAATAGATGAAAGCCCTGCTCAGAGGGCGTGGCGCGGGACTGTCTCGGCGAGGCCGTCACACGCCAAACTCCGCTCGTTCACACGGCATCGCTCCACCGGCGCGTGTCGTCGTGAACGCTGGCAGCCACTTGCACAGGAGCGCCATATCGAAGCTCTGCTCGGCCGATCTGTGATCGCTGGCACGGATTCACTCGCTCGTCGAGTGGATCGGTGACTGCGCCGCGATTTGCCCACGAAACTCCCTGGGGAGTCTTCTCACGTCCAGTGATCGCACTTGCGCGGAGCGCACAGAGCGGGCATTAGGTGCGGGTTCATCCACGACGCCGCGCAGACGAGCGGGTGGTGCCTGCGGCCTCCGGGACCCCCATCTGTGGTGCCCAGCGCTGAGTCGCGGTCGGTTGAATCTGCTCGCGAGTGTGGGCGTGGGCGCAACAATGGTTCTGTGGATGGGCGTATGAAACCTTGTTGTGTGTTCGGGAGTCTGTAGAGGTATGACGCAGTCCGCAGCCGAGAACCCTGCGAGGGCTTCCGCGGTGGTCTCGTTTGTCCCATCGGATCGCGGGTACGCGGACCTCTTCGCCGAGCAGCAGCGGGCGATCTTCCGGTTGGCGGTGATGCTCTGTGGCGACGCCTACGTCGCCGAGGAGGTTACGGCCGAGGTGTTCGCCAGGGTGCTCCCGAAGTGGCGACGCGGCGGTGTGACTGACCCGGTGTTCTACCTTCGCCGAGCGGTGATCAACGAAGTTCGTTCGCGACATCGCCGACGGGCCAATGAGCAACGCGCGCTCGCCCGACATACGGCGCGTGAGGAACACATGCAGCATGAGCCAGCAGCGATCGGGCTCAGTGAACCCTTGGTGACCGCCTTGCAGCGGTTGTCAGTTCGGCACCGGGCAGTCCTCGTGCTCCGCTTTCACGACGACCTGTCCGAGGCGGAAGTGGCACGAATCCTGGGCTCGCCCGTCGGAACGATCAAGGCACAGACCAGCAGGGCGCTTGCCGCGCTGCGAACACTCCTGGAGGAACAACGATGAACCCCACAGACCTCGATTTCGGTCACGAGATCGGACGTGAACTCAGGGCCGCCAGTGCGCTGCACAGCCCTCCGGTGGGGCTGTATCCGAAGGTTGCCGAACGTCAACGCCAACTGGAACGACGACGCGCCGGCTACAGAGCGAGTGCCGTCGGGCTCGCTGCGGTAGCGACCATCGGCGGCATCACATGGGCCCAGAGCACCCGCAGCGGGACCACCGCCGGACAACCCGACGCAGATGCCCTCGCACTCGTCCCCTCCCCGAATCCCGATCTCATCGACGCGTACCCGATCGTCGACTCAGTGCCCGGCGTCGGGGCCAGTTACGGAGTGACTACCACTGACGACGGGTGGAGCGGGACCGTCGGAGTTCCGCAGCAGGACGGCGCCCCGGCATCGATCATCGGGATCCAAGCCTTTCCGACCGGGCGGGACGCCAGCATGTTCCCGAGCAGCGCCGGCCGAGTCGACGGTGTCAGCGAAGAAGCGGTGCCGAATGGCTTGACCCGACTCGTGTGGAAGGTCGGTGAGCATCCGATGAGCCTGTTCGGGGAGAACGTTGACCTGATGTACCAACTCGTCGACATCATCCAACCGACCGCACCAACGGCAACACGCGGCGGCTACACCTTCACCGAGGCACTGCCGGGTGGCCTTGTCGAACTCGAGCCCCCCTACCACCTCGTCCCGATCGCCAACCCGATGGTCGACACCAACGACACGGCGGGCACCTTCGTCGCTACGGTCCTCCACGGTCCCCTGCTCAACACCCTCCTCATCGGTGGCGTCACTCACTTCGAGCCGATTTCGATCAACGGTCGTGCTGGCTATCGGTCAACCACCGGCGCCCCGACGATCGTCCTCGCCCTCAGCAGTGACGAGACCCTCTACGTTCACAGCGAGACCTTCACGATCGACCAACTCACTGCGGCCGCGAAGACAATCGCCATCACGGACGAAGCCACGTGGAAGGCCCACTACAACACCGATCAACCAACCATTGGTGCAACGACCACCCTGCCTGGTAACGGATAGTCGGCCGCATGGCGCCAGGACGACACGCCGCAGCCGCCATCTGCGAGAGCCACTGGCGCCCATAGCTGCCGCTACGAGCGGGTTGGCGGGCTGCAAGGGCGGTGAGCAGCCTGGCGTCGGCCTATCGCTGTTGACCGATCCTGAGAGTGAATGCAACGTTCCGTGGGGTCGTGGCATCAGGGATGATGTGAGGCTTGTGTCGGCTA
>SXGU01117782.1_pt1 | contig 23709 bp, 24 predicted proteins | sample 3174531 | NCBI WGS metagenome assembly SXGU01 (sample SAMN11356863, study PRJNA531348) | freshwater metagenome | isolation source: freshwater sample F1-140 | place: China: Fuxian Lake, Yuxi | collected 2017-12-25
CGCCGGCGATGCCGGAGATGGGGATGCCTGCGGGCACACCGCAGCGCTCGGACGTGACGCCGAACCGACCGCTCGACGGCTTCACCGCGGGCAACGCCGCCATCGGTACGCCGAGCAGCTCGCACATCTCGGCGCTCCACTCCATGCGGCGGATGTCGAACAACATGGTGCGGCTGGCGTTGCTGGGGTCGGTGGCCAGCACCTCGCCGCCGGTGAGGTTCCACACCAGCCAGGCATCGATGGTGCCGATGGCCAGATCGTCGTCGACCGGGATGTCGCGGTGCTGCAGCAGCCACGCGGCCTTGGTGCCGCTGAAGTACGGGTCGAGCACCAAGCCGGTGATCTCTCGCACGCGGGGCAGGTGGCCGTCGGCGGCCAGCTGGTCGCACACGCCGGCCGTGCGACGGTCCTGCCACACGATGGCCGTGCCGTACGGCTGGCCGGTGCGCCGGTTCCAGGCCAGCACGGTCTCGCGCTGGGTGGTGATGCCGATGGCTGCGGGAGTGCCCACCTGCGCGATCACGTCGAGCAGGGTGGCCTTGATGGCCTCCCAGATTTCGACGGCGTCGTGCTCCACCCATCCGTTCTCGGGGAAGTGCTGGGTGAACTCGCGGTAGCTGGCCACGGTGCGACTGCCGGCGCCGGGGAACACGGCTCGGCTGCGCACCCCGGTGGTGCCGGCGTCGATGGCGATGACACAGGGCTGATCGTTCGTCGTCACGTGCTGCAACCTAGTGCGCCCGCGTGTCAGCGCTTCTTCTTCCTGGGCTGTTGGCTGGGCCCGGTGGAGGTGCGCTTGGTGGGAGCCGGCTTGGCGCGGGTGGTGGGTCCCACGGTGCGCGGGGGAGCAGCGGCCGCCTCGGCACGGATCTGCTTGAGGGACTTCTGCGTGTAGCCGAACTTCGCCAACACGGCGCCGAGGCCGACGTACACGAAGCCGGCCAGGAAGATCGACAGGTAGCTGCCGGCGTCGCGGTTGTCGGTGAACGCGAACGACACGAAGGCCACGAGGACGCCGATCACCGCCCACTGCACCATCAGTCGTTTCCAGGGGACGGGTCGGGAGGACTCCCAGGCCATTCGATTGCACTCCTTGGTCTGCAAACGCTTGCGGAGCCCGTGAGGACGGGTAGCCTCTCCACACGTGCGTGTCGGCATTCTGACAGGTGGCGGCGATTGCCCGGGCCTCAACGCGGTCATCCGGGCGGTCGTGCGCAAGGGCGAGCTGGTCTACGACAACGAGCTGATCGGGTTCCTCGACGCCTGGGACGGCGTACGTGAACGCCGCACCATGAAGCTCGACGTGTCGTCGTTGCGCGGCATGCTGCCGCGCGGTGGCACCTTGCTGGGCACCCGTCGGGGCAGCCCGTACGACCACCCCGATGGTCTCGCCGAGGTGCAGGCCACGTTCCGCGACATGGGCCTCGACGCGCTCATCGTCATCGGCGGCAACGGTTCGCTCAGCGTTGCCGCGAAGCTCTACGACGACCTCGGCCTGCCCATCATCGGCGTACCGAAGACCATCGACAACGACGTGGTGGGCACCGACGTCACGTTCGGGTTCAACACCGCGGTGCAGAGCGCCACCGCCGCCATCGACCGGCTGCACACCACCGCCGAGAGCCACGATCGTGTGATGGTGGTGGAGGTCATGGGGCGGCACAGCGGATGGATCGCCACACACGCCGGCATCGCCGGTGGGGCCACGGCCATCCTCATCCCCGAGCAGCCGTTCGACATCGAAGCCGTGTGCAGCCAACTGCGCCAACGCCACGAGCGTGGCCGGTACGCGTCCATCGTCGTCGTCGCCGAAGGTGCCGAGCCGCAGGTGGGCACGATGGCTGCTCGCGACAAGGTGTACGACCAGTTCGGTCACGTGCGCCTCGGCGGCGTGGCCGAGACCATCGCCCACGCGATCGAGGAGCGCACCGGGTTCGAGACCCGCATGGTGCTGCTGGGGCACATCCAGCGCGGCGGCACACCCACGGCGTTCGATCGCGTGCTCTCCACCCGCTACGGCGTGGCGGCCATCGACGCCGTGCACACCAAGGCGTGGGGGCACATGGTGGCGTTGCGCAACAGCGAGATGCTGCCCATCCCGCTCAGCGAGACCGTCGGCCGGACGCGCCCGGTCGACATGCACCTCTACCACGAGGTCGCCGAGGTCTTCTTCGGCTAGTCCGCTGGGTCAGCCGCCGGGAGGGGTGGGGATGGCGGGGTAGTCGGGCTGCGCGGTGGCCACGCGTCCCGGGTAGTCGTACACGGTGAGCGGCTGGCTCGACAGCGTGCCGTCGCCCACCGGCCACAGCTGGCCCGTGCCGTCGACGAGGATGCGCACCTGGCGCACTCCGTCGAGTTCGGACGAGGTGAACACGAGCTGTGCGAGTGCATCGATGAGATCCTCGCCCGAGGCGGCCTGCAACTCGGCGGAGAGATCGACGCGCAGTGTGCCGCCCTGGAGGCCGACACCGTTCAGCTCGGTGCCCGCCGGGATGGCCGACCGCAGTTGTTGCCCGAGTTCCGACGAGTTTGCACCGGCGAGCAGCGCCTCGAGCAGCTCGGTCGGGGTGTCGGCGGTGCGTGCCACCGGTGCCAGCAACGGCACCTCGCCGCCGGGGGCGGGGCCCACGAGGTAGATGCGTTCAGTGCCCGATGCGGCGCCACCGCCGCTGGCGTTCGACGTGCCCAACGGGCCGCGCTGGCCATCGGCGATGTCGCGCGGCGACTCGTCGGTCTGCACACCGCACGCGGTGAGCAGCACCGCACTCAGCAGCGCCACGATGCAACGTCGGCCGTTCACACGCCCACCTCCTCGGCCGGCAGTTCCAGCACGAAGCGCGCCCCGGGTTCGCCGTCGGCACGGTCCTCCACCCACACCCGGCCACCGTGCATGCGGGTGTGTTCGTCGACGAGTGCGAGGCCGAGTCCTGCGCCGTCACTGCTGCTGCGGCGACCTGCCACGGCACCCCGGGCGAAGCGTTCGAAGATGAGATCGCGTTCCTCGGGCGGCACGCCGGCGCCGTGGTCCTCGACGATGATCCACACGTGGCCGAGCGGTTCGCCCTCGCCCTCGGGCTCGGTGACGGAGATCTCCGCCTCGCCGCCACCGTGCAGGCGGGCATTGTCGATGAGGTTGGCCACCACACGGGCCAGGCGACGGCGGTCGCCGCTGATGACGACGCGCTCGCCGCGCTCGGTGACGCGTACCGGCGTGGAGGGCACGCTGCTCACCGCCACGGCCTGGCGCACGAACTCGGCCACGAGCAGATCCTCGAGGTTGAGGCGAATGGCACCGGCGTCGAAGCGCGAGATCTCGAGCAGGTCCTCGACCAGCCCCTGGAAGCGCGTCACGTCGGCCACCAGCAGGTCGAGCGCCGCCTGCGCGCGTTCGGGCATGTCGTCGCGGCGGGCCTGCATCACCTCGACGCTGGCGGCGAGCGTCATCAGTGGCGACCGGAGCTCGTGGCTCACGTCGCTCGCGAATCGTGCGTCGCGTTCCACGCGAGCCTGCAGCGCGGCGGCCATGTCGTTGAACGCGTTGGCGAGCACCCGCAGGTCGGGGTCGTCGGTGGGCTCGAGCCGAGTGTCGAGCCGGCCGCCCGCGATGGCCTGCGCCGCCTGCGCCGCATCGCCCAGCGGTCGCACCGCCCGGCTCGCCACCAACGTGCCGAGCAGGGCGCCCGCCAGCGTGGTGATGAACCCGGCGAACAGCAGGCTGAACAGCACGCTGCGCAACGTCGACGCCACGTCGTCCATGGGGACGAACTCGAAGTAGCTCGTCTCGGGCACGTCGAGCGGGATGCCGATCACCAACACCGGGTCGCCGTCGATGCGGGTGGTCATCCGCGAGGCCACACCGTCCTCGAGCACCCGCTGCTGCAGTTCGGCAGGGATCTCACCCGGGTCGTAGATGGTGCTGGGTGCGGTCCACACGCCTGCGGCGTTGATGGCGAAGAGCTGCACGCCCTGGCTCTGGAGCCGGGCTGCGGCGGTGGACACCGAGCCGCTCGCAGTGGTGAGTTCGCTCTGCACCGTGCCGGCGTTGCGATACGCCGTGTCGATGGCGGACGTGTCGCGCTGGTCGACCACGCTGCTGCGGGTGAAGCTGTAGGCGGCCGCCGCCAGGAAACACGCCAGGAACAGCGCGCCCAGCCCGAACATGAAGAAGATGCGCGTGCGCAGGCCCACACGTCGCGGCTGCCAACCGCGCACGACGTGACGGATCCGTCCCCACCGGCCGGTCGGTGGCAACGCCACTTCGGTGGTGGGATCGACGGTGGACACGGGGGAGGGCGTCAGGACTGGAGGCGGTAACCGAGGCCGCGCACGGTGACGACGTGACGCGGGTTCGCCGGGTCGGTCTCCACCTTGGTGCGCAGGCGACGCACGTGCACGTCGACCAACCGGCCGTCGCCGAAGTAGTCGTAGCCCCACACCTTGTCGAGCAGGCTCTCACGGCTGAACACCCGGCCAGGGTTCTGGGCCAGTTCGCACAGCAACCGGAACTCGGTCTTGGTGAGGTGCAGTTCGGTGCCTGCACGCGTGACCTTGCCCTCGTCGGGCACGATCTCGAGATCGCCGAACACCAACTTCGCGTGGCCGGGGCTGATGGGTCGGATGCGACGCAACAGCGCGCGGATGCGGGCCGCCAGCTCCTTCGGCGCGACCGGCTTGGTGAGGTCGTCGTCGGCCCCGGCCTCGAGGCCGGCCACCACGTCGTGCGTGTCGTTGCGTGCCGTGACCATCACGATCGGCACGTCGCTGGTGCGGCGCAGTGTGCGGCACAGCTCGAAGCCGTCCATGCCGGGCAGCATGATGTCGATGAGGACCACGTCGGGCGTGGCGCGCTGGAAGAGCTCGATGGCCTCTTCGCCGCTGCCGGCCTCGTCGACGGTCCAGCCCTCGTCCTCCAACGCCAGTTTCACGGCGGTGCGGATGCGCTCGTCGTCTTCCACGGAGAGGATGCGGGTTCCCACGCCTCCCATGATGGCAGACGAAGTCAGTGCAACAGCGTCTGGTCGATCTCGGCGATGAGCGCGCGTGCGGGTTCGAACAACGCAGGGTTCGCCACGAGCACCGACGAAGGGCGCACCGGCCCACCGTCGAGACTGCCCGTGCGGCATCCGGCTTCACGGGCCACCAGCTCGCCGGCGGCCAGATCCCAGGGGCCGAGGAACTCCTCGAAGTAGACGTCGACGCGGCCGGCCGCCACGTGGCACAGGTCGACGGCGGCAGCGCCGAAGCGGCGCAGGTCGCGCACGCGGGGCAGCATCGCGGCCATGCGCTGGGCCTGCACGGCGCGCCGTTCGGGCAGGTAGCTGAACCCGGACGCCACCAGCGCGACGGCCAGGTCGTCGGTGGTGCCGCACCGGATGGGCCGACCGTCGAGCCATGCGCCGGCACCGTGTGCCGCCGTGAACAGCTCGCCGGTGGCGGGCACGAACACCACGCCGATCTCGGTGCGCAGCTCGCCGTCGACGCGCTGTCGGGCGGCGATGGACACGGCATACCCGGGCAGGCCGTACAGGAAGTTCGTGGTGCCGTCGATGGGGTCGATGAGCCACTCCACGCCCGAGGTGCCCTCGGTGGCGGCACCCTCTTCGCCGATCAGCCCGTCGTCGGGCCGCGCTGCCAGGATGCCGCCCACGATGAGCGCCTCGCTGGCGCGATCGAACTCGGTGACCACGTCGGTGGACGACGACTTGGTGTCGGCGGTGCTGATGCCGGTGTCGGCGCGGCCGTCACGCACCATGCGGCCCGCTCGAGTGGCGAGCTCGGTGGCCAGCGACAACAGCTCGGTCTGGAGTGGGGTCACGCCCGGCCCGCGCGCTCGCGCTGTTCGATCTGGCGCCACTCGCCGAGGGCGCGCAGCACCAGCACCGCCACCACGCTCATGCCGCCCGCGGCGATGAGCGCGCCGATGAGCAGCCCGATGCCCTTGGGGGTCTCGCACGAGCCCGTGCACTGCAGGTCGACCAGCGTGTAGCCGATGAGGGCACCCGCCACGCCGCCCAGCAGGATGGCGGCGAACGCCGCCGCCCGTGCCGCAGGCGAGGGGAGGGCCGAGAGGGGACGTTCTTCGTCGGTCACCCTGCCAGCGTAGGCTGGTCGACCGTGCGTGCCACGGTGGTCGTCCCCACGTTCAACGAGATCGACAACATCGACCGGCTGCTGCGCGCCGTGCGTGCCGTCGCCCCGGATGCCCGGGTGCTGGTGGTCGACGACGGCAGCCCCGACGGCACCGCCGACGCCGCGCAGCGTCTGGCCGACGAACTGGGCAACATCGACGTGTTGCGCCGGACCGTGAAGGAAGGGTTGGGTCACGCCTACCGGGCAGGGTTGCGTCGGGCCATCGACGACGGCGCCGAGATCTGCGTGCAGATGGACGCCGATCTGTCGCACGATCCCGAGGTGCTGCCGGCGCTGATCAGCAACGTCGAGCACGGCGCCGACCTCGCCATCGGCAGCCGCTACGTACCGGGCGGCCGCACCATCGACTGGCCGAAGGGTCGCCGCTGGCTGTCGCGCTGGGGCAATCGCTACGCCGCCGGCGTGCTGGGTCTGGCCGTGAACGACGCCACCGCCGGCTACCGCGCGTATCGCTCCGACACCCTGGTGCGCATGGAGTTCGAGACGGTGAAGGCCGAGGGCTACGGGTTCCAGATCGAGATGACCTACCGGCTCATCAGCGTGGGCGGCAAGGTGGTGGAGTTCCCCATCAGCTTCCAGGACCGCACCGAAGGGGAGTCGAAGATGTCGGGCAGCATCATCCGCGAGGCGTTCGGCCTCGTGGCCCGGCTGTGGGTCAGCGACTTCCGCGGGCGGCGCGAGCGCCGTGCGCAGGGCGGCTGACGAACACACGTTCCTGTGCCACACTGGCGGGATGCGTCGGTGGTTGGTCGGAGGAGCCCTCATCCGCCACGGGGACGGGCTGGTGCTGGTGGGCAATCGCCGCCGCGACCAGTCGCTCGAATGGACCCCGCCCGGTGGCGTGATCGATCACGGCGAGACCCTGCTGCAAGGTCTGGAGCGCGAAGTGCTCGAGGAGACCGGCTTGCGCATCACTGGCTGGACCCATCGCAGCTACACCGTGCAGGTCGATGCCCCCGACATGGGCTGGCAGTTGCGGGTCGAGGCGTGGGAGGCCCGCGGTGTCGACGGCGACATCTGCATCGCCGACCCCGACGGCATCGTCGAGGAGGTGCGCCACGTGGCCGCAGCCGATGCGGCCGACCTGCTGCGGGCCAGTCCGCCGTGGGTGCACGCGCCCGTCGGCGAGTGGCTCGCCGGGGCACACGACGGGCACTACCGGTTCGCGCTGCACGGGGCCGAACGCCGCGGCGGTCGGATCGAACGGTTGGCATGACCACCTCGCCGACGCGCACCATCCTGCACGTCGACATGGACGCCTTCTACGTCAGTGTCGAACTGCGCCGCCGACCCGACCTGGTGGGCAAACCGGTGGTGGTGGGCGGCACCGGCAACCGCGGCGTCATCGCCGCCGCCTCGTACGAAGCGCGCCGCTATGGCGTCTTCTCGGCGATGCCGTCCACGACGGCGCGTCGTCTGTGCCCCGATGCCGTGTTCCTGCCCGGCGACCACGAGTTGTACGCGCAGGTCAGCGCCGAAGTGCACGAGATCTTCCATTCCGTCACGCCGTTCGTCGAGCCGTTGGCGCTCGACGAGGCGTTCCTCGACGTCACCGGCGCCGTGCGGCTGTTCGGGGACGGCGTGGCGATCGGTCACCGGCTGCGCGACGACGTGTGGCAGCGGCTGCAACTGCGCTGCAGCGTCGGTGTGGCACCGAACAAGTTCCTCGCCAAGCTCGCATCGAAGGCCGCCAAGCCGGTGCCGAAGCCCGGTGGGGTGATCGACGGTCCCGGCGTGGTGGAGGTTCGGCCGGGGGAGGAGCTCGCCTTCCTCCACCCACTCCCGGTGAAGGCGCTGTGGGGTGTCGGACCCGCCACCCTCGAACGGCTCACCCGATTCGGGGTGCGCACCGTCGGCGACCTGGCCCAACTCGAGGAGGCGGCGCTGGTCGCCGCGGTGGGCAAGGCCCACGGCCAGCACCTGCACCAGCTGAGCTGGGGCCTCGACGATCGCCCGGTGGAGGTGGATCGCGAGATGAAGTCGCTCTCCCACGAGGAGACGTTCCCGCACGACCTGCACACCCACGACGAGCTCCGGCGCGAACTCGTGCGGCTGGCCGACGGCGTGGCCGGCCGTCTTCGCCATCACGGCACCGGGGCGCGCACGCTGTCGTTGAAGGTGCGTTTCGCCGGCTTCCACACCATCACCCGTGCCGTCACGGTGCCGGCGGCCGTCCACACCGCGCACGCCATCGTGCAGGCCGTCGAGCCGCTGCTCGAGGCGGTCGACCCGTCGCCCGGCGTGCGTCTGCTGGGTGTCAGCGCCACGAACTTCGGCACGCCCGCCGAGCAACTGTCGCTCGACGACCTGTTCGCCGGCACCGGTGACGGGCCCGCTGTGCCGTCCGCACACGAGTGGGAGGCTGCCGAGGAGACCATCGACGCCATCCGTTCCCGGTTCGGGGCCACCGCCATCGGCCCCGCCAGCGCCGTGGGCGGACGGGGGCTCCGGGTGGTGCGCAAGGGCGCCCAGCAGTGGGGTCCCGACCAGGCGCCCCCGCCACCGTCGAACTGATCGTGCACGAGGTGTCCGGCCGCGTTGTCTCACTCTGGGAAATCTGCGAAGATGCAGACACGGCCATCGCTCAGGAGTTCGGAATGCCGCTCTCGGAAGACGAACAACGGATTCTCCGTCAGATCGAGGAGCAGCTTCAGCGCGACCCTGGGTTCGGGCGGAACCTGCACCCCCGTGGCGAGGGCAATCGTCGCGCACTCGTGGTGTCGGGCATCGCCGCAGTGGCATGCCTGGTGCTCACCGTGGCGTTCCTGTCGGTGAGTCCCTTCCTGTCGTTCGCCGCCTTCATCGGCGCGGTGGCGACCGCGTTGGTGTGTGAGCGGCACGCCCGCACGCTGGGTGAGGCGGGCATCAACCACCTCACCGAGAACATGCGCGGCAAGTTCGGCGCCCCCAACCAGCGTCGCGACGACTGACCGGTCAGCCGACGATGCGTCGGCGCATCATTCGCGGGTCGACCAGTGCTCGCAGCCGCAACCGCCACGGGGTGATGGTGCGGCAGAACGCATCGATGTCGTCCTCGAGCGTCTCGCACCGTGCCGCCGCCGTCTCGTCGAACGCGGCCGGCGAGTACACCGCCCGCGTGACCTGCACCGCCAGTTCGCGGACCGTGACGTGGCTCACGCCCACCGATGCTTCGGCGGTGCGGGCGTACTCGATGGGGGTGGCACCACCGACGGGCGGCGCACCGGCCACGTTCATCACGTGACAGGCGCGTTGCCAGGCGGCGATCACGCGGTCGCGCGGCGCACGGGAGCGGGGGCGTTGCAGCGCAGCGATCACCCGCGGTGCGAGCAGGATCCACAACACCAGCAGCACCACGCCGCCGAGCAGCACGAACGGGATGATCGACGAGTCGCTGCTGCCGCCGCTGTTCGACACGGGCGGCAGGGTGGTGCTGCCCGCCCCCGGGCCGCCCTCGCCGGGGCGACCACCGCCCGGCACCGTGGTGGTGATGCCGGGCTCGTTGATGCCGCCGGGCACCGAACTCGGGGTCGACTGGTTCGGCCCTCCCGTGGCGCCGCCGGTGCCGCGCGAGTCGTCCTGCTGCGGCGCGACACCGGTGTACTGGGCGGCGTCGGGGTTACCGCGGCTGGGTGTCGGCTCGAAGGCCACCCAGCCGATGCCGTCGAACCACACCTCGGGCCAGGCGTGGGCATGGCGACCGTAGACGTGGTAGAGCCCGTCGTTGCCGAGGTCGCCGGGGGTGTAACCCACCGCCACGCGGGCAGGCAGCCCGATGCTGCGCGCCATCGCGGCGAACGTGCCGGCGAACTGCTGGCAGAACCCTCGGCGGTCGCGCAGGAACACCTCGATCGCGTCGTTGCTGTTGCCCAGTTGCACGTCGAGGTCGTAGGTGAAGTTGTCGCGGAAGAAGCCCTGCAGCGCCATCGCTCGGTCGTACGGCGTGGCGGCCCCGGCCGTGAGCTGCGCAGCGAGGTCGCGTGCCGCGTCGGGCACGCCGCCGGGCAGCTCGTAGTACACCTGCTCGGCGCCGTTCACGGTGGCGGCTCGGAGCTGCTCGATGGTGGGGTCGACCACCAGCGACGCCACGGCGATGACGTCGTCACGCTCGAGGCTGTCGCCGCTGAGCACCAGACTGTCGGACTCGTCGGCCCAGAACACGGCATCGGGTGACACCTGCACCGGCTGGAACACGGCGGGCACCAGCGGGCCGCCCATCGCCTTGATGGTGTACACCTGCGACACGCGGCGACCGGGCAGCAGCACCTCGTTGCTGCGGTCGCCCATCTCGCGCAGGTCCTCCTCGGGAGGCGACCACGAGTTGCCGTCGAAGTTCGGCAGCCCGAGCACTCGCCAGTAGTGGGCGCCGTCGTCGGACTGCACGGTGAACAGCTCGGCATTGCCGCGATTCTTCATGCGGGCGCGGATGTCGACCAGTGGGCTGAGCACCTCGGTGACGTTGCCCTGGCGGTTGCGGGTGTCGATGAGCGCCTTCTCGCCGGCGCCCGGCAGTCGGGGGGCGATGGCGCCGGCCATCACGGCGCCGGCCCCGATGGTGAGCACGATGGCCGGGAGTGCCGCCGCGAACGTGACGCGGCGCGAACCCATCCACCCGCCCTCCTGCTCGGCGTTGGCGAAGCGGAGCACGGCGATGGTGGCGAGCGCGGCGCCGATCCACAGCACGGCCATCAGCACTCGGTACCGATCGGTGCCGAGCGCCGAGGTGAACACGAACAGCACACCGGTCGGCACCACGGCTTCCACCTGGCCGAGCGCACGGAACGCGAAGGTGTCGCTGAGCACCACGCACAGGCCCACGACGGTTGCCGTGGCGGTGGCGAAGCTGCCCTCGCTGGGCACCGGCGCCACCGCAGTGGCGAACTGGTCGATGACGAGGCGGAGATCGACCCGCATCAGTTCGACGGTGCGCCCCGAGGGGAACACGAAGCTGAGCGTGTCGCGGTAGTAGATGATGCCGATCAGGAGGAACATCGAGAGCAGCAACGACGGCAGCGCCACCCACAAGGGGGCGCGCACCACGCGGAGCACGAACGCAATGACGTGCAACCCGATGGCGAAGGCGAGCATCGGCCGCAGGTAGTCCCAGTCGGGGAAGATGCGGCACAGGGTGATGACGGTCACCGCAGTGAGCAGCGCGAGGCACAGCGAGGCCGCCGGACGTGCTTCGGCGAGGCGCGACGGTTCGGTGGCGGTGCTCACACCGTCACCACCTGGGCGCCGAGCACCAACTGGTTCCAGCCCTGCTGCATCGCCGTGAGCGACGTGCCGTCGACCGTGAACCGCGCGCCGGCACTGGGCGGCTGCGAGGTGACCACCATCACCAGCGACTCGTCGGGCGCTGCCGCGGCGCGCACGGCCACGGCCGCCCGGCTGGTGGTGGTGCTGGTGAGCAGCACGAGCAGACCCAGGCCGTCGCTGTGGGTGCGACCCGAGGCCGTGTGGTCCACCACCACGTCACCGGGTGCGACGGTGGCCAGCCACCGCAGCGACTCGTGGCCCACCTCGGGACCGCGCAGGTCGATGCCAGGTGCGACGAGACGGGTGGCGATGCCCATGGCCACGGCGCCGGCCACCACGCTGGCGGCGCCGACGACGGCGCGTTCGAACGAGTCGTGGTCGTAGCCCTCCGCTTCGGTGTCGAGCACCACCACGCACCGGCGCACGCCCTCCACTGCGGTCTCCCGCACGATGAGCTGGTTGGCCCGTGCCGACGACTTCCAGTTGATACGGCGCAGGTCGTCGCCGGGCATGTACTCGCGCTGCGAGTGGAACTCGCTGCCCGTCTGCCCCCACGACTTCATCCGCAGGTGCTCGCCCAGTCGCCCGTTGCTCGACAGACCGGGGAAGGCGAGGGGGATGCGCTCGGGCACCACGAGCACCTCGCCGTGCCCGGCCAGCACATCGGACCGGCGGCACAGCCCGAGCACGTCGGTGCGTTCGGCGCGCAGAGGGCCGATGCGCAGCACGCCACGGTTGGCCGACGGCACGCGATACGCCGCCGTGGCGGAGTCGCCCGAGGGCAGCGGTGCCAACTGCATCGGTGCGCCGCCGCGGGTGCCCACCGGCTCCCACAACCGCAACCGCGGCGTGCGGCGCTGCGACAGGTTCACCACCTGGATGTCGACGCGTGCGGGCTCGCCCACCGACACCATCGAGGGTCGGGCGATGCGACGCACCTGCATGCGCGGCAGGGCCCGGTTCACCACCAGCAACGACACGCCGAGCACTGCCAACAGCGCCGTGCCCACCACGTACAACTCGAGCAGACCGAACAACCGGCCCACGACGAAGCAACCCACGCCCGCCACCAGGGTGGCCCAGCCGTGGCGAGTGGGCATCAGCGACCTGCCGGGACGGCGACCGCGTTGAACAGATCCTGGATGACGATCTCCGCGGTGAGGCCGCGTGCGCCGGCGTCGGGCCGCAACACCATGCGGTGGGCCAGCACCGGCACGCTGACGGCCTTCACGTCGTCGGGGATGGCGTAGTCGCGGCCGTGCGCCGCGGCGTGTGCACGGGTGGCGCGCTGCAACTGCAACGTGGCACGGGGCGAGAGGCCGAGCAGCAGACCGGGATGGTTGCGGCTGGCCTCGGCCAGATCGACCATGTAGCCCTTCAGTGCGTCGGCGATGTGCACGGTGCGCACCGCCTGGCACATCTGGATGACCTCGGCGGCGCTGATGACCGGACGCAGGGCGACCAGCGCGTCGTTCGCGCCGTTCGAGTCGAGGATCGCCAGTTCGGCAGCGCGGCCCGGGTAGCCGAGCGAGAGGCGCATGAGGAACCGGTCGAGCTGGCTCTCCGGCAGGCGGTACGTGCCTTCCTGCTCCACCGGGTTCTGGGTGGCGGCCACCATGAAGGGCGAGGGGAGCGGGTGGCTGACGCCGTCGGCGCTGACCTGGCGTTCCGCCATCGCCTCGAGCCGCGCCGACAGGGTCTTGGGCGAGGCACGGTTGATCTCGTCGGCGAGCACGATGTTGGCGAACATCGGGCCGGGCTGGAACACGAACGACTCGGTGGCCCGCTGGAACACGCTCACGCCCACGAGGTCGGCGGGCAGCAGGTCGGGGGTGAACTGCACGCGCTTCCACGTGCAGTCGATCGACGCGGCGAGCGCCTTCGCGAGGCTGGTCTTGCCCACGCCCGGCACGTCCTCGATGAGCAGGTGGCCCTCCGACAACAGGCACATCACCGCCAGGTCGATGGCCTCGCGTTTGCCGTGCACCACCGACGCGATGTTCTGGGTGATCGCGTCGAAGAGCTGCGCGAACGTGGGGGAGGGCGGAATGGGGGCGGCCGTCACGTGCGACAGGGTAGACGCGTCTCGGTGGCCTGCCGTATCGGGGTGCCGGGATGGCGGCAGGCGAAGTGACTACGGTCGTCCGGGTGAGCACCTGCTACCTCGCCATCGATGTCGGCGGCACCAAGCTGGCGGTCGGCATCGTCGCCGACACCGGTGAGGTGCTCGTGCGCGACCGTGTGGCGACGCCCACCCGCGACGTGTGGCCGGCGTTGTCGAGGGTGGTGCTGCGCGTGCTCGCTGCCGCTCCCACGCCACCGGTGTCCGCCGGCATCGGCTGTGGCGGACCGATGAACCCCACGACGCGTTCGGTCTCGCCATTGCACATCCCGTCGTGGAAGGAGTTCGCTCTGGCCGACGAGGTCGAGACGCTCACGCAACTGCCCACCGTGCTCGACAACAACGCCAAGGCCGTGGCGCTCGGCGAGGCGTGGTGCGGTGCGGCCATGGGCGTGCGTGACTTCGTGGCGGTGGTGATGGGTGCGGGTGTCGGCGGTGGCATCGTGTCGGGCGGCAAGTTGCTCGAAGGCCGCCTCGGCAACGCCGGCCACATCGGCCACATCGTGGTCGAACCCGAGGGCCGTGACTGCCGGTGCGGCGGCCGGGGCTGCCTCGAGGCGTACTGCAGCGGCCAGGCCATCGAGGACGAGACCGGCCGCCCGCCGCAGCGTGCGCCGCAGGCCATCGTCGAACGTACGGGTCTGCTCACCGGGCGTGCGCTCGCCTCGCTCGGCGCCATCTGCGACCTCCAGATGGCGGTCATCGGTGGCTCGGTGGCGCTGGGTTTCGGCGAGCCGTTCTTCTCCGCCGCGCAGCAGGAACTCGACCAGCGCGCCCGGCTGTCGTTCACCTCCGGATTCCGTGTGGTGCCGGCCGGTCTGGGTCAGTTGGCTCCGCTCGTCGGTGCGGCTGCACTGGCCCGCCGCGTCGCCCCGCGCTGAGCGCTGCCGACCCGCGCGGCCACGTGGCCGTCCAATGGCTTCGCGGCCGTACCCGTGGGTAACATCCGCTCATGCATCCGAAGTACACCGCTGAAGCCGAGGCCTACCGCGAGAAGGTGCAGGCCTTCCTCGCCGAGAAGCTGCCCAAGGACTGGGGCGGCACGGGCCAGCTCGACGGACAGGAACTCACCGACTTCGTCACCGAATGGCGCGCCACGCTCTACAGCTCCGGCTACCTCGCCCCTGGCTGGCCGGTGGAATACGGCGGCGGCGGCCTGTCGGCGCTCGAGCAGGTCATCATCGCCGAGGAGTTCGCCAAGGCCGGCGTGCCCACCGGCGGCCCGAACGACGTGTTCGGCATCCAGATGCTCGGCAACACGCTGCTCAACTGGGGCTCCGACGAGCAGAAGGCGCACTACCTGACGCGCATCCTCAGCGGTGAGGACACCTGGTGCCAGGGCTACTCCGAGCCCAACGCCGGCAGCGACCTGTCGAACCTCGGCTTGAAGGCCCAGCTCGACGGCGATCAGTGGATCCTCAACGGTCAGAAGATCTGGACGTCGGCCGGTCACCTGGCCGATCACATCTTCACGCTCGCCCGCACCGACCCCGATGCGCCGCGGCACAAGGGCATCTCGTTCCTGCTGGTCGACATGCGCCAGCCGGGCATCGAGGTGCGTCCGATCAAGATGATCTCGGGTGAGAGCGAGTTCAACGAGGTCTTCTACACCGACGCCACGACGCCCAAGGGCGAGGTCGTCGGCGGCCTCAACAACGGTTGGGCGGTGGCCATGACCCTGCTCGGCTACGAACGTGGCGAAGCGGCGGCCACCGGCCCGATCCGTTTCCAGGCCGAGATCGACCGACTGCTGCTGCTGGCCAAGGAGCGCGGTGTGGCGAACGACCCGCGCATCCGTCAGCGTCTGGCCGACGCGTACGCCAAGGTGCAGATCATGCGCTACAACGGCATGCGCGTGCTCACCCAGGTCCTCGCCGGTCACCACCCGGGTCCCGACGCGGCGATCGGCAAGCTGTACTGGAGCGAGTACCACAAGGTGGTCACCGAGTTGGCCGTCGACATCCTCGGTGCCGAGGCGATGGTGCCCACCGGCCGCAAGCCGAGTTCGTCGTTCAGCACCGACGACGCGGGCGCGCCGAACAGCAGTTGGAGCTGGGTCGGCACGTTCCTCAACGCTCGTGCCGGCACCATCTACGCCGGGTCGTCGCAGGTGCAGCGCAACATCATGGGCGAGATGGTCCTCGGCCTGCCGAAGGAACCGCGGGCGTGACCCTGCGCGCCGCCGTGAAGGTGGCGTTGGCCGTGGCCGTGCGCCCGTCCCTGTGGGGTACGGCCGTACGGATGTGGTGGCGCACCACACCGCGCGACTGGTGGCGGCAGCGACCGTTCCTGCCGGTGCCCCCGTCCGACTACGTGCAGTTCCGGCTGGTCACCCAGTACGGGGCGGCAAATGCTCCCGTGGTCGCCGAGGATGTGCTGAACTACCTCGCGTGGTGCAAGCGACAGGACCAGGCCGGATGAGGCCAGGAGCGGGCAGGTAGCACTGCCATGCGGAGCGCGCTGGTGCTGAATGCCACCTACGAGCCGCTCTCCGTGGTGCCCGCCCGTCGGGCCGCCTGCCTCGTCCTCGCCGAACGTGCCGACCTCGTCGCCGACGACGGCACCGAACTCCATTCGGCGACGTTGGTCCTGCCCAGCCCGTCGGTGGTGCGCCTGCGCTACATGGTGAAGGCGCCGTTCCATCGCCGCACGACGCTGTCGCGGCGTGCGTTGTTCGCCCGCGACGAGTACCGCTGCCAGTACTGCGGCGGGTTCGCCGACTCCATCGACCACATCGTGCCGCGCAGTCGTGGTGGTCGCCACGAGTGGGAGAACGTCGCCGCGGCGTGCCGGCCGTGCAACCTGCGCAAGCGTGATCGCACGCCTGCCGAGGCCAACATGGTGCTGGCCAGGCCGCCTCGAGCGCCAAAGGAGCACACCTGGGTCACGGTGGCGGTGGCGCGGGTGCCCGACGAGTGGAAGCCGTACCTGCTCGTGGCCAGCTGACCGCCGGCCCCGGGCGCCTCGTACGCTGGCCGGGTGCCCGCCGGCTGGACGCTCCATCACTCTCACGGCGACACGGCCGCGTTCCATGGTGCCGTGCCCGAGCCGGCACGATCGCTCACCTTCCACACCGTCGACCGGCCCACGCTGGTGCTCGGCTCGGCACAGTCGTCGTCCGACGTCGATGGCCGTGTGGCTTCGGCGCTGGGTGTGGACGTCGTGGGTCGGCGCAGCGGTGGCGGTGCGGTGCTGTTGTGGCCGGGCGAGTTCGTGTGGCTCGACGTCGTCATCCCGGTCGACGACCGCCGCTGGGATACCGATGTCGGACGCGCCATGGTGTGGGTGGGGCAGTGGTGGGCGGTCGCGCTGGCCGGGCTCGGTGTGGCCGGCGAGGTGCACACCGGTGGTCTGCGCAGCGACGACTGGTCGCGGCAGGTGTGCTGGACGGGCGTCGGCACCGGTGAGGTGATGGTCGGCGAATCGAAAGTGGTGGGCATCAGCCAGCGCCGCACCCGCACGTTCGCCCGGTTCCAGAGCATGTGCCACTTGCACTGGCGGCCCGAGATCGTGGCGGCCCTCGTCGCCCCACCACGCCCCACTGCGGCGCGCTTGGCCCCGGCTGCGGCGGTCGTGCCCGCCACCTGGGACGACGTGCGCCAGGCACTGCTCGACACCGCACCTCCGGCCTGACCAGCCCGTTCCTGCGTCGAGGTCACACGGATCCCACCGTTCCGGTGGCGCAGCCGCGACGTCGGTCGCGGCGGGCGGCCTCGGCCCGTTTCGGCGTCGAGGTCACAGGGATCTCACCGTTCCGGTGGGATCCCTGTGACCTCGGTGGGGGCGCGTGGGGGACCGGCGGGGTGGTGGTGGGGGAAAGTGGGGAGAAATGGTTGACTTAGGGGGTTCGTGGGGGCAAAATGGGGAATGCAGGGGTGCGGGATCGCCGTCCGCATTCCGAAGAGGCAGGCGGGAAGGGAAGTGGAGGCGCGGTGCTGTTCGTCGGGGCGTTCGAACGCCAACTCGACGACAAGGGACGGCTGGCGCTGCCGGCTGCCTTCCGCGACCGCCTCGGCGAGCACTGCTACCTGGCCAAGGGCCTCGACAAGTCGGTGTCCGTCGTGCCCGCTGCGACCTTCGAAGAGGAAGCCGCGCTCCTCACCGCCCGGGTGCGCGCCGGTGAGGCCTCCCGCAACGAACTGCGCGCCCTCGCCGCATCGGCGTCACTGGTGACGCTCGACAAGCAGGGACGCGTGAAGATCGACGACAAGTTGCGCGAGTACGCCGACCTGGCCCTGTCGGGCGCCGTGGTGGTGGCCGGCAGCTTCGATCGTCTCGAGATCTGGGCGCCCACCCGCTACGAGCAGGTCGACGACGCCGGTACCGAGTCCATGGCAGGAGGGTTCTGAACCCGTGATGACCTGTCATTTCCAGTTCCTGGACGGCCTGTCCGCCCAGCGAAGCCGTCCCAGTTCCATCACGAGAAGGAGGAGCGAGGCAACACGTCGAGTCCGCACCACTCCCACCGTTCAGCACGTCGACCTCGTCATCGAATGCATCGCCCGGCCGTCTGCAGCCTTCCGGCTCGCACACTGGACAGCCCACACTCCGCCCGCTTCCATTTCGCCCGACCGGGGAGACATCCCGGCGGCACTCGTGAGCCGGGGGGCTGCAGGCAGCCGGACGATCGGCTGCGGTCTCCGATGACCGCAGCCGAGCCCGAGTTCCATCACCTCCCGGTGATGGTGCACGAGATCGGCGCACTGTTCGAGACCGTTCCCGCAGGATTCGTCCTCGACGCGACGCTCGGCGGTGGCGGCCATGCCGAGCACCTGCTCGAGCGCTGGCCGCACGTGTCGATCCTCGGGGTCGACCGCGACGAACGGGCACTGGCCGCCGCACAGCAGCGGCTGGACCGGTTCGGGGACAGGGTGAGGGTGTACCGCACACGATTCGACGGCCTCCGTCACGCCATGGAAGCACTGCACATCGATCACCTCTCCGGCGCACTGTTCGACCTCGGCGTCAGTTCGCCGCAGCTCGACGTGGCAGAGCGCGGCTTCAGCTACCGCAACGACGCGCCGCTCGACATGCGCATGGACCAGAGCCAGCCGTGGTCGGCGGCCGACGTGGTGAACGGCTACCCGGCCGCCCAGCTGGCCAAGGTGCTGCAGCAGTACGGCGACGAGCGCTTCGCGAAGCGCATCGCCAACGCCATCGTCGCTGCCCGGCCGATCGAGACCACCACCCGGCTGGCCGAAGTGGTGGTGTCGGCCATCCCGGCGCCGGCGCGGCGCACGGGTGGCCACCCCGCCAAGCGCACGTTCCAGGCCATCCGCATCGAGGTGAACGGCGAACTCGACGCCCTGCCCGCCGCACTCGAGGCTGCCATCGACCACACCGTGCCGGGCGGCCGCCTCGCCGTGCTCTCGTACCACTCGGGCGAGGACCGCATCGTGAAGGCCACCTTCCGTCAGGCGGAGACCGGCGGCTGCGAATGCCCGCCCGAACTGCCCTGCGTGTGCGACGCCATCCACACGGTGCGCCTGGTGCGCGGGGTGCCCCGCACGCCCTCCACCACCGAACAGTCCACCAACCGCCGAGCCGCGAGCGCCCGCCTCCGCGTCGTCGAACGCATCTGACCCGAACCGAACGACAGGAACTCCCACCATGGCCATGGCAGCCCGAGTCGAGCGCTCCGAGCGAGCGGCGCGCACCACTGCGGTGCGCAGCCGAGTGCACGGCGGCGCCCAGGAACGGGCGATGGTGAAGTCGACGGCGTCGGTGGCCCACGTCGCTCGCCGCCCGCAGCTGGTGGTCGTCGCGCCGCAGCGACGGACGGCACGCTGGATCATCGCCGGCTCGGTGCTGGTGTTCGTACTGATGCTCGGCGCCGCCGCCTTCCAGACCCAGCTGGCCCGCCGTCAACTCACGCTCGACACCCTCGATCGCAACATCCGTGCCGCGCACGAGCAGTTCGACGTGCTGCGCCGGGAGCGCGCCGAACTGCGCTCACCGGGCCGTCTGGCCGAGCAGGCCGCACTGCTCGGCATGGTGCCCGCCACGCAGACCCAGTTCGTCACCATCGATCCCTCGGTGATCGCCGACGTGCAGCGCACGGGTGTGCCCGCCGATCCACACCGCGAGCAGACGATCGAGCAGGAGTTCGCCGAGTACGCCGCCGTGAAGGCCCAGGCCGGAGGAGCCCCGTGAGCGACAGCACCCGCACCCGTTCGCACGGGGCCCGTTCGCACGGCCGCACCGCACCGAAGACCGCGGCCAGGACCGCCCCGAAGACCAGCGGTCGCCGCAGCCCCCAGCCCAGCCGCCCCGCCACCGACCGGTCGTCCGTCGGCCGGCCGGCCCCGGCTCCCCGTCGCGCGCCGGCCGTGAAGAAGGCGCCCCCCGCCCGCTCCACGGCCACGCTGCGCGCCAAGCGCGCACCGCGCCGCGGTGCCCCCGGCTTCCGGATGACGTTCCGTGCCGGCGACACCCGGAAGCGGATGCAGTTCGTCTTCGTGCTCACCGCCCTGCTGTTCCTGGCGGTCATCGCCCGCGTCGCCATCCTGCAGACCGTCGGCGGCGACTCGCTCGTCGAGGCCGGCCGTGCCCAGCGGGTGAGCGAGAGTGTGCTCCACGCCCAGCGTGGCACCATCTTCGCCCGTGACGGGGGAGAGCTCGCGCTCAGCGTCCCCAGCGCCACGGTGTTCGCCAACCCGAAGCTCGTCACCGACCCGGAGGGCACGGTGCAGGTGTTGGCCACCATGCTGAACCTCGACGAGGAGCGCCAGCAGAAGCTGCTCGTCGCGTTCGCGGCGAAGGAGAAGAGCTTCGTCTACGTGGCCCGTCAGATCGACGACGACACGGCCGATGCCGTGATGGCGCTGAACCTCGCGGGCATCGACACCGTGCGCGAGGACAAGCGCATCATGCCCAGCGGCGCGGTGGGCCGCAGCATCCTCGGCCGCACCGACATCGACGGGACCGGCACGGCCGGCCTCGAGTTGCAGTACGACGACATCCTCACCGGCACCGACGGCGAGCGCGTCCGCGAGCACGATGCCAAGGGGCGCTCCATCCCCGGCTCGGGTGCCACCACCATCGAGCCGGTGCCGGGCGAGGACCTCGTGCTCACGCTCGACCGCTCGCTGCAGTTCCAGGTGGAGCAGGCGCTGCTCACCCGTGTCGACGAGGTGAAGGGCAAGGGTGGCACCGTCGTGGTGATGGACACCGCCACCGGTGAGATCTACGCCGTGGCCAACGTGGCCCGCGACGAGGAGACCCAGGCGTTGGCGGTGACCTCGGCGAACCTCGCCGTGGTCGAGCCGTTCGAGCCGGGCTCGGTGGCGAAGGTGTTCAGCCTCTCTGCGGTGCTCGACATGGGAGCCGCCAACCCCGACACCGTCATCACGGTGCCGGGCAAGAAGACGTTCGACAAGGGCACGCAGTGGGAGCAGACCATCAGCGATGCCGAGCCGCACGGCGACATCCCGATGAGCATGCGCGAGATCCTCGTGCACTCGTCGAACCTCGGCACCTATCTCCTCTCCGACCGCATCGGCAGCGAGCAACTGTCGAACTACCTCGATCGCTTCGGCTTCGGCCACGCCACCGCCTTGAACTTCCCCGGCGAGACCAAGGGCATCATCGACCCCGCCTCCGAATGGCAGGGCACCGAGAACGTCACCGTCACCTACGGCTACCACTACCAGGCGTCGGCGGTGCAGTTCACGGCCGCCATCAACGCCGTGGCCAACGGCGGCACGTTCGTCGCGCCGAAGCTGCTGAAGGGCACCATCGGCGCCGACGGTGAGGTGCGGGAGACTGCGCCGTCCGACACCCATCCGGTGATCTCCTCGGCGGCGGCCGCGGCGATGACCTCGATGATGACCGACGTGGTGTGCGAGGGCACGGGCAAGGACGCTCGGGTGCCGGGCATCTCGGTCGCCGGTAAGACCGGTACCGCCTACAAGACCCAGGACGGCGGTGGTTACGGCGACAAGACCAACCGCAAGTACCGGGCGTCGTTCGCCGGCTTCTTCCCGTCGAACGATCCCAAGGTCACCATCCTGGTCACCATCGACGAACCCGACCCCACGTCGAGCGACCGCTTCGGCGGCAAGGCGGCGGCCCCGCTGTTCGCCAAGGTGGCCACGGCCGCGATCCACGAACTCACCATCGCCCCCAGCCCCGGCGACACCGGCTGCAGCGCAGGGTGACCATGGCCGATCGTCTGCTCGGCGAAGTGGTCACCGGAGCAGCGTTGCGGGACGCAGTGCTGCGCGGCGACGCGGGCACCACGGTGCGCGGGGTCACCCACGACTCGCGTCAGGTGCGTGAGGGTTTCCTGTTCTGCTGCCTCCGGGGTGGTACCGCCGACGGTCACGGGTTTGCTGCCGCTGCCGTGACCGCCGGTGCCACCGCCCTGTTGGTGGACCATCCGCTCGACCTGCCGGTGGCACAGGTGGTGGTGCCCGACACGCGTGTCGCGATGGGGTTCCTGGCCGCCTCGTTCTGGGAGCACCCGGCACGGCAGCTCACGATGGTGGGGGTCACCGGCACGAACGGCAAGACCACCACCACGAGCCTGCTCGCTGCGGTGCTCGAGGCGTCCGGCATGCCCACCGGTGTCATCGGCACGCTGACCGGCAAGCACACCACGCCCGAGTCGACGGAGTTGCAGCAACGCTTGGCCGCCTTCGTGACCGAGGGCAAGCGCGCCGTCGTGATGGAGGTGTCGTCGCACGCACTCGCGCTGCACCGGGTCGCCGGTGCGCACTTCGACGTCGGTGTGTTCACCAACCTCGGTCGCGACCATCTCGATCTGCACGGCACGGTCGAGCGCTACTTCGCGGCGAAGGCGATGCTGTTCGAGCGGACACTCACCGATCGCGGCGTGGCGAACGTCGACGACCCGCACGGCCGTCTGCTGGTGGACGCTGCCCCGGTGCCGATGACCGGTTTCGGTCTCGCCGACGTCACCGACCTCGACGTGAGTGCGACCCGTCACTCGTACACCTGGCGCGGCGTGCGTGTGGAGGTGGGCCTCGGCGGTGCGTTCAACGCGATGAACAGCCTCGCCGCCGCCACCGCCGCTGCCGAACTGGGGCTGTCGCCGGCGGTCGTGGCGCAGGGTCTGCGCACCGCTGGCTCGGTGCCGGGTCGATTCGAGTCCGTGCAGGCTGGGCAGCCCTTCGACGTGATCGTCGACTTCGCCCACACGCCCGACGGTCTGCGCGAGGCGCTCGCCGCGGCACGGGCAGCGGTGGGCGACGGACGGGTGACCGTGGTGTTCGGCTGCGGCGGTGACCGCGACCGCGAGAAGCGTCCCGAGATGGGTGCGGTGGCCGCCGAACTCGCCGATCGGGTGGTGGTCACGTCCGACAATCCACGGTCCGAGGATCCGCTCGAGATCATCAATGCCATCCTTCAGGGGGTACCTGGCGACTACCGTGACCGAGTTGTGAGCGAGCCCGACCGACGCCGAGCCTTCGCCACGGCGTTCCAGGGGGCTCAGCCCGGCGATCTGGTCCTGATCGCCGGCAAGGGCCACGAGACCACGCAGACCATCGGCGACGAGGTGTTGCCGTTCGACGACCGCGCCGAGGCGCGTGCGGTGCTGGAGGGTGCCCTGTGATCGCCGTCATGATCGCCGGGGCCACCGCGATGCTGGTGGCGCTGTTCGGCACCCGGTATCTCATCCGGTTCTTCCGCAAGGCCGGCGCCGGTCAGCCGATCCTCGGCAAGGAGGACCTGGGACCCGAGCACCACATGGCCAAACAGGGCACGCCCACCATGGGTGGCATCGCCATCGTGGGCGCCTCCATCATCGGTTGGCTGGTCGCGCACCTTCGGCCGGGCATCGCGATCTCGAACCAGGTGCTCATCATGTGGGTGGGTCTGCTGGCCATGGCCGGCATGGGGTTCCTCGACGACTACATCAAGGTGCGCAAGCGCCACAACCGGGGCATCTTCTGGAAGAAGAAGAGCTACATCACGTTCGGCATGTCGGTGCTCATCGCCTGGTGGCTGGTGGCCGCCACGGGCGTGAGCGAGACCATCTCGTTCACCCGTGCCGACCTGCCCGGCTGGCAGGTGCCGTGGCCGCTGTTCGTGCTCTACCTCGGCGTCATCATTTTCTTTGCCTTCTTTCGTTCCTTCTTGATGCCAGGGTCACTGTCAAAGAACTGGACGCCGTGTTCGGATTCGATCATGCCGACGACACGGATGAGCAGATCTATTTGTTCGGACGACGCTTC
>SXGU01414185.1_pt1 | contig 23706 bp, 15 predicted proteins | sample 3174531 | NCBI WGS metagenome assembly SXGU01 (sample SAMN11356863, study PRJNA531348) | freshwater metagenome | isolation source: freshwater sample F1-140 | place: China: Fuxian Lake, Yuxi | collected 2017-12-25
ATCGAGAGCAGCGAATCGACACCGCGTAACACGGCGGATTCCACCGGCACGCCGAGAACCGGTAGCGTGGTCTTCGCGGCGCACAGCCCGGGCCGGTGCGCCGCGCCGCCGGCCCCGGCGATGATCACTTCCAGCCCGCGTTTCTCGGCCTGTTCCGCATAGGCGAACAGCAGATCCGGTGTGCGGTGCGCCGACACCACGCGCACCTCAAAGGGGATGTGCAGCTCCGTCAGCACGGCGGCCGTGTGCTGCATGGTGTTCCAGTCCGAGCGCGACCCCATGATGACCCCGACCCGCGGTGTTGGCCCGGCGGAGGACGGCGAGTTGGGCGTCGGGTGTTCGTCGTTCATGACGTTGCGTCCGGTCGTGATGTGATGGTGCCTTGACGACGCGATTGTATCCGCTGCGCGCGTTCCGGGAAGCGTTGGGGTTGTGCCGGCAGCGCGGCGCGGTATACCGCCGGCCTTCATTCGGACAAGCGAGGCGAGTCATGCGCGGGTTAATGCTCCGGGCGGTGCCGGTGTGTTTCGTGGTGTTCGCGAGCGGGTGCTTCCTCATGCCGAGGACACCCAACCCATACGCCGACCCCTCGTCCCAGCCGACGCGAGCCTACTGGCAGAAGGTCAACTCGATTCTCGCGGAGAAACCGACGAGCGGCGAACTGCTGGCCCTGGTCGGGTTGGTGCGCAAGCAAACCGACGCGCTGCGCGAGTTGCCAACGGAAGAGGTGGACGCGGACCTCGTCGCGGCCGTGAACAACGTCATCAAGTGCGAGGACGAAGTGCTTCGGCGGGCCGAGATGGCGAACAACGATCCGGGCGTACTGAAGTCGTCGCGAGATCTGGCCGTGGTGTTCGCGGATGCGAACCGCGCCGCGGCCGAGGCCAAGAAACGCGTGAAGGCGCTCCAACCTACGCTCAACACGCGCCACGGCGGCGGGTTCTCGGTGACGGGTGGATGAGGTGTCGTAGGTCGCGGTCGAGGAGGCTTTGTGACGAGGCCCGACGGCCAGAAGCCTCCGCGTCTCTCGCTTGTGTGCCTTTGCTTCGCAGAAACGCAGCGCACATTCGCCGTCGGGCCTCGTCGCAAAGCCTCCTCGACCGCGACCTACAAGCACTTGCTAGTTCGCGCCGGCGGGTTTGCCGCCCGCCGTCGGCGGGTTCGCGGGGAACCGCAAGAACGTGGCGTCCTCGGCCACGTTCGGAGGGGGCAACGCCGGGGCGAACGCGGTCGAGGTCATCGACGGGTTTCCCGGCTTTGAACTCGGGTCGTGGAAGTTGTTCGACGGCGCGAGACCCTTGACTGGTCCCTGGGCCTTCAGCAGTTCGTTGGTTTTGGCGAAGTAGTTCAGTGATACCTTCACGTTGTACGCGCCGGCCTCCTGCGGGGGGCAGTCGAAGTGTAGACCGATAGGCATCTGGTAGAACGTGTTGTTCGCGATCACACCCTTCGTCGGGCGCCCACCTGGGCGCACGAACACGATCCCGGCCCCGGCGGAAAGGTTGTAGAACCGGTTGTTGGACACCTCGAAGTCGAGCGCCGGCCCGTCGACGCGGACCCCGGCCCGCCCCGGCCCCTCGAAACGGCTGTTCTTGATCGCCACGAACCTGTTGTCCAGCGGTCCGGTTGCATACAGCAATACGCCGGCTTCGCTGCTCGGCGTGAGGACGACGCGCACGCGGTCGAGTGTCACCGGGCGCCCCTCCGCACCCGCGAGGTTCCACAGGTGGACGCCAGTCTTGAGGACATTGCGCACGGTCACGCCTTCGAGCGTCACGCCGGCCGAGTTGCCGTTAACCTGGATTCCGAGATCGGCCTGTCCCTTGCCGTCGAACTCCACGTTTCGCAGCCGGACCCCCTCCACTCCGCTCGCGTCGAACATTGTCCCGCCCTTTGCCGCGTACTCAATCACGGTTGGTTTGCCGTCGGCGGTCGCGGACTCGATCGTGATGTCCTTGTGCTTGAGCTTGTCGAGCACCAAGGCCCGTTCGGTGATCCGCGATTCGGTGATGACGATGGTGTCGCCAGGGTGAACCTTCGCGAGTGCCTCGCGGACCGAGCCGAAGGTGTGCTCTCCGGGGGTCTTCGAGACGGTGAGCTTCCGGCTCACCCCTGGGTTCGGGGTCGGGGTGTTCTGCTCGGTCTTGTTGAAGAACGCGAAGTACACGCCCGCTGCGGTGCCGCCGAGTACGAGTGCGCCGACGAGCGCGAGGATCAGAACCTTTCCCTTGCCGCCGCCGGCGCTCGGTTGACGCCGCGCGACACGCGACGGGCGTTCGTCTTCGGACGGCGGGAGTTCGGCTGGTTCGGGATTCACGGTGTTGTCGCGGGCCGCAGTCTGGGTGTCGTCGTCGAGCGTGGACCACACTGCCGGTTCGGGCCCAGCCGGCGCGGTCGGTGGTGGAGTCGCGGTGGTGATCGCGGTCGCCGCGGTTGCGAACGTGGGCTGCCCGGCGAACGGGTGTGGCCGTGCGGAGCCGCCCGCGAGAGACGCGGGTCCGGCCAGCGTCGGCCCGGCATTGGGGGTGCGCCCACCCGCGCCGCCGGCCACGGCCGGCGACAGCGTGGGCATCTCACGCTCGGCCGGCGGTGGGATCGGCGACGCCACCCACCTCGCTAACGCGGTCATCACCTCGGACGGCGTCTGATACCGCTTCGCCACGTCCTTCGCCAGCATCCGGTCGAGGACTGCGACCAGTTCGTCGGGCACCTCGGAGCGGAGCGCCTTGACCGAACGCGGCGGCCGGTTCTGGTGCCAGATTAGCTTCTGCGCAATCGACCCCTCGGGGAATAGCGCGCTGCCGGTGAGCAGGAAGTACAGAGTCGCGCCCAGCGAGTAGATGTCCGCGCGGATGTCCACCGTGTGGCTGTCCATCGCCTGCTCGGGAGCCAGATAGTCTGCCGTGCCAAGCACGTTCTCGTCGTTCTGCCGGGTCAGGTTGTCGTCCGCGTCGTTGGTCAGTCGGGCCAGGCCGAGGTCGAGTACCTTCACCACCCCGGACCGATTGACCAGGATGGTGCCGGGCTTGATGTCGCGGTGGATCAACCCAATCTCGTGAGCGTGCTGAAGGCCCACCGCGGCGCCGTAGATGTAGTGACAAGAACGAGTGATGTCGAGCGGGCCGAATTTCTTCACGAGGTCTTGCAGGTTGGTGCCGTCCACCCACTCCATAACGAGGAAGTGGAGGTTGTCATCCTGGTCGATGTCGTAGGCGCGGACGATGTTCGGGTGGTCAACGGCAGCGACCGCGCGCGCCTCGCGGTAGAACCGGTCCAGGCTCGCCTTGTCCTCCGCCTTGGGGACCGGCAGTACCTTAACCGCGACCCGTCGGCGCATCAGTTTGTGCTCGCACAGGAACACGGTTCCCATGCCGCCGGAGCCGAGCTTCTCCAGAACCTTGTATTTCCCCAGACTGAACCGCTTGTACTTCCCTTGCAGAAGTTGTTCGGCCTGGAAGTAGGTGAGGATCGCGTCGCGGACGAGGAGCTGTGCGAGTTTGGTCGGGTCAGCGGGGAACGACGAAGTCTCGCGCAACTTCTGGACGTAGGCGCAGAGTCGTGCTTCTTCGACGAGGCCGCTCTTCTGGACGAAGTCCAGGAGTTCGTCCGCGGCGGTTGGTGCGGGCATGGGACATCTCCGGTGCAAGACCGGGCGGGGCGAACGGAGCGTCCAGGCGCCGAGCGAGCCGCATGAGACAGCGCGGGACCGCCATAAGTATAGTGTACAGCAGAACTCCGGGGTACGGATTCCCCGGTTCGTAGTGACCCGATTCATCGGGTCACTACGAACCGGATGTCACGGTGCCCGCGGGCGGAGCCGTCTCCTTGTTGCCCTTACCGAGCTGATAGGCAACCACAAGACTGCCCACGAACAGGACGGTGACCGCGACCGCGACCGCGACGAGGAACCAGGTCTGGCGCTGCGCCGGTGGGTGGGGTGCATCGCGTGGGGCACGCGTGGGGCGTTCCTTCGCTGTGTTGGACTCCGCATTCGGGCGAGAGGAAATCGGGGCAGTGGGCGAGGTACTCGCACGGCCGGTGGATAGGGCCCCATGTACGTGGGCGTTCGACTTGTCTCGCGGGGTTGTCGCTGCGGTTGCGCCTGGCGTGGGGAACGCCGCGTTACTGGCGGTTGCCACGGAGTCGGCTGGACGTGCCTGACGCACCTTCGCTGAACTCTCGCTCGCCCGCGCGAACACGCCGCGCCCGGGGCCGAACAGCACACGCGCCAGCGGTGGGTTCGTGCTGGTCCCGGACCGATCCAGGGCTGGCGGCGCGGCCAGCGCCCGCACCAACGGGCATAGCGACGGCATCTCGCGATCCGGCGGCGGGCCAGGCGGTTCGTCGGCCCACTCCTCCAGTGCTTCTGCGACCTCCATCGGCTCCTGATACCGGTTGGCCGGATTCTTCGCCATCATCTTCCGTAGCACGTCCAGCATGCCGGGTGGCACATCGGAACGGAACGTTTCCACCGGGCGCGGCTCGCGCGTCTGGTGGGCCGCCAGTTTCGCCGCGATGGTCCCGTCCGGGAACGGTGTCTGCCCCGTGAGCATGAAGTACAGCGTGCCGCCTAGCGAGTAGATGTCGGCACACACGTCAACAATGTTGCTGACCGCTTGTTCCGGTGCGAGGTAGTCCGCGGTGCCGAGGACGCACTTGTCGTCGTACTTCTCGGTCACGCTGTCCTGCTGCTTGTTGAAGAACCGCGCCAGCCCCATGTCGAGAACCTTGATCACGCCGGTGCGGTCGAGCAGCAGGTTCCCGGGCTTGATGTCGCGGTGAACCATGCCGAGTTCGTGGGCGTGCTGCATCCCGACTGCGGCCTGCGCGATGTAGTGCGCCGCGCGAAACGGGTCGAACAGTTTCTTCTCCTGCGAGTATCTGGCAATGACCTCCTGGAGACTGGCGCCGTCCACGTACTCCATCACGAGGAAGTGGAGTTTCTCGTACTGGTCGATGTCGTAGGCGCGGACGATGTTCGGGTGGTCGAGGGCCGCGACCGCGCGGGCCTCGCGGTAGAACCGTTCGAGATTGGAGTGATCGTCGAGTTTCTCAACGGGTAGCACCTTGAGCGCAACGAGGCGCTTCATGAGTGTGTGTTCGCACAGGTAGACGGCGCCCATGCCGCCGACGCCGATGAGTTCGAGGAGCCGGTACTTCGCTCCGATGGTGAACCGCTTGTAGCGGCCCAGTTTGATCTGCTTGGCCTGGAAAAACGTGAGTTGCGCGTCACGAACGAGAACCGCCGCGGCCTGATCGATGGTCTGCGGGTCGCCGGTCGCACGGTTCTGCCCGAGGAGGTCATCGACCTTCTTTCCTGGTACGAGTCCGCCCTTGCGAACCAGTTCCAGGAAGTCGGGCACGGTAACGGGTGCCGGCATTGGTGCAGTCCTTCGGCTCGGTGCGAGGCGGCGCCCGGCGGGGTTGTGCGTGATAATCTGAGTGGCACGACTGGGGAGAGCAAGGGAGCAGTTCGGTTTTTCCGCGAATTCTGTTACGGCAAAAGTTCTGGTCGGAGCGACCGGAACTCGCTTGCCTGTGCCGACTGGACGCGCACGGAACGATGCAGTTGTTATCATACCCGAACGGATCCGACCGAGGGAATTCACATGCGCCATGCGATTGAGACCTCAACCACCGTGAAGGCGGTCTGTCCGCACGACTGCCCGGATACCTGCGGAATGGTCGTCACCGTGGACACTGCCACGGGGCGCGCGATTGACCTGCGAGGCGACAAGGAGCACCCCTTCACGCGCGGGTTCCTGTGTCAGAAGGTGAACAACTACCTAGAGCGTGTGTACCACCCGGACCGCTTGTTGCACCCACTCAAGCGAGTTGGGCGAAAGGGCGAAGGCAAGTTCGAGCGTATAAGTTGGGACGAGGCGGTTCGCACCGTCGCGGCGCGGTTCAAGGAGATCGTAGCTTCTGACGCCGGTCCGCAAGCGATTCTGCCATACAGCTACGCCGGCACGATGGGCAAGCTGATGTACAGCAGCCTCGATCGGCGTTTCTTCCATCGGCTCGGCGCGAGTTTGCTCGACCGCACCATCTGCGCGACGGCGGGCGCGGTGGGCTGCGACGTGACGCTTGGCACTCGCGCAATGATCGACCCTGAAGCCGCGGTGAACTCGCGGTACATCGTGAACTGGGGTTCTAACACCTCGGTCACGAACATTCACTTCTGGAAGGTCGAACACGAGGCTCGCAAGCACGGCGCGCGGATCGTGACCATCGACCCGTACAAGTCTCCGACCGCGCAGAAGTCCGACTGGTGGATCCCGATTCGGCCTGGCACCGACGCGGCGCTCGCACTGGGCGTGATGCACATCATCTTCCGCGAAGGCTGGCAGGACGACGACTACCTGACGGGCCACTGCATCGGCGCGAAGGAACTGCGTGAGCGGGCGTTGAGGGAGTATCCACCGGCGAAGGTGTCGCACATCACCGGCCTGTCGGTCGAGGATATCGAACGGTTTGCGCGCGAATATGCACGCTCACAAGAACTGTTCGGCGGTCCGGGTCTGATCCGGCTCAACTACGGTCTTCAGCGGCACGGCGGTGGCGGACTGGCGGTGCGCACCATTGTTTGCCTTCCGGCGCTTACGGGGGACTGGCGCCACGCCGGCGCGGGCGCGTTCCTCAGTACGAGCAAGGCGTACCCGTTCGACGATCATTATTTGACGCGCCCGGACCTGATCCCCCGCGGCACTCGAACCATCAACATGGTAAACCTCCCTGAAGCGCTTCACGGAGAGTTACCAGGTCCGCCGGTGAACGCGCTGTTCGTGTACAACTCGAACCCGGCCGCGGTGAACCCGGACCAGTCGCGTGTACTCTCCGGCCTCATGCGCGAAGACCTGTTCACGGTGGTTCACGACCAGTTCCAGACGGACACCGCTGACTTCGCGGACATTGTGCTGCCGGCGACGACACAACTCGAACACTTCGACATTCACAACAGCTACGGCCACCTTTACGTGCAGTCGAACAACCAAGCCATCGCGCCACTGGGCGAGTCGAAGCCGAACACGGAAATGTTCCGCTTGCTGGCGCGGGCGATGGGCTTCGAGCCGGAGTTGTTCGAGGAATCGGACGAGGCAATCGCGGCGCGGAGCATCCGGGATTTTTCTTCTTCTGCCCTTCTCCCCTCGCGGGAGAGGGTGGCGAGGCTTTGCGAGCCGGGTGAGGGGGCGTCGGCTCACACGGACCACGCGAAGCTGTCTTCAAATGCTTCGCTTTCCCCCTCACCCGTCGGCGAAGCGTCGACACCCTCTCCCGCAAGGGGAGAGGGCAAAGAACAGCCGGAAGCGCTCAACGGCATCACGCTCGACGCGACGAAAGCCGGTCCCGTGCGGCTGAATCTCCCCGCGAACTGGGCACCATTCGCGGAGGGCAAGTTCCCGACGCTATCGGGCAAGTGCGAACTCTATTCCGAGCGTGAATTGCGAGCCGGACGCGACCCGCTGCCGCACTACGTTCCGCCGCACGAAGACCCGCAGACGAAGCCCGATCTGGCCGCGAAGTACCCGCTGCAACTGCTCACGCCGCCCGCGACACCGTTCCTCAACTCGACGTTCGTGAACGTGGACACGCTAAGGAAGTACGCCGGTGAACGCACGCTGGAGATTCACCCCGCCGACGCCACCGCTCGCGGCATCACGGATGGGCAGATGGTGACCGTGTTCAACGGTCGCGGGCGATTCCGCGCGAAGGCCTTCGTCGGTGAGAGCGTGAAACCGGGCGTGGTAGTTTCGCTCGGTCTGTGGTGGCGGAAGTTCACCGACGACGGCGCGAACTGCAACACGACGACGAGCACCGCGACGACCGACATGGGCGGCGGGGCGACGTTCTTCGACAACCTCGTGGAGGTGGCCGCGCTGTGACCACGACCATCGACCAACTCACCCGGCGCGACGATTGCTTCCCTCTCGTTCGGCTCTTTCGTGTTCGCCCCGCTCACGAGTTCGATCACACCACACAGGCTCCACTCGTGTCGCGTGGTCCCAACTCGAGTGTCGCATTGAGCCATTGTGTGAATGAAACCGCCCACGTCGTGGCGATTGACGACCACGGCGGCAGTTGGTGGAAGTGGTAGAGTAGCGGCAGTTGTGGCCCCTTTGTGTGTGATTCTACCCGGCCACGAGCGCGCGATCGAGGTCGGCACGGAGGTCGGCCACGTCCTCGATACCGACGCTCAGGCGGATCAACCCGTCATCGACGCCGCGAGCTTCGCGCACTTCTTTCGGGATGCTCGCGTGCGTCATCGTCGTGGGGTGACACACCAGTGACTCGACACCGCCCAAGCTCTCGGCGAGGCTGAAGAGCTTGGTGCGCGTGAGGAACAACTTCGCGGCGGGAATGCCGCCGTGCAACTTCAGCGAGATCATCCCGCCGAACGACTTCATCTGTTTTGCTGCTACCGCGTGGTTCGGGTGGTCCGGCAGACCGGGATAGTACACTTTCGCCACGGCGGAATGTGCCTTCAGCCACGGAGCGAGTGACATCGCGTTGTCACAATGTCGGTCCATACGTACCGCGAGCGTCTTCAGCCCGCGCAGCACGAGGTACGAGTCGAACGGTCCTGGCACGCCGCCGGCCGCGTTCTGGTAGAACTTGATCGGGTCGAGCAAGTCTTTCGCGCCGACGACGCACCCTCCGACCACGTCCGAGTGACCGCCGAGGTATTTCGTGGTGCTGTGAACCACGATGTCCGCGCCGAGCGTCAGCGGGCGCTGCAGGTACGGCGAGGCGAACGTGTTGTCCACCGCGAGCTTCGCCCCGTGCTTGTGGCTAACTTCCGCGAGCGCCGCGATGTCGAGGATTTGCAGCAGCGGATTCGTTGGCGATTCAATCCACACGAGTTTTGTCTTCGGCGTGATGAGTTTCTCGAAGCCCGCGGCGGAATCATCATCGGTGTACTTCGCGACCAGCCCCCACGGCTTGAAAACCTTGTCGAGCAGTCGGAACGTGCCGCCGTACAGGTCGGCCGACGCAACCACTTCGTCACCGGGTCGCAGCAGCGCACCGAACACCGCGGTCGTCGCGGCCAACCCGGATGCGAACGCGAGTCCGCGCTCGCCGTCTTCGAGAGACGCGAGCGCAGTTTCGAGTGCGGTGCGGGTTGGGTTCCCGCTGCGGCTGTACTCGTAGCCCTTGTGCTGACCGGGCGCGGCCTGCGTGTAGGTACTCGTCGCGTAGATGGGCACGACAGTCGCGCCGGTCGCGGGGTCCGCGTCCTGGCCCGCGTGGATGGCCCGCGTGCTGAAGCCGTGTGTGTGATCGGTGGACATGAGATTCCTTTCGTGGGAGCGCTTGCTTGCGAAGCCGCGAGCGGCTTCGCGGCGTTATTTCTTCTTCTTGGTGAGCCGTTCGAGTTCATCGACGAGTTTCTTGCCTTCCTTGCCCACCGCCGAATCGGGCGCGTCGCTGATCAGCACGCCCCACAGTTCGATGGCGCGCCTCGCGATGTCCGGCTTGAGTTTCTCGTACTGCGACCCGGCCGGGATACCGTTGAGAGCGTAGTCGCCTAAACCGCGTGCCTCGGCCGCGATGCTCTTTCGTTGTTCCGCGAGGTCGTCGTCTTCCCACGGGCGTTCTTTCTTGCTGTCGTATTCGCCAAGCAGTGTGAGCGCGGCTTTGCCCGCTGTGAGGTCGGGCCAGCGGCCCGCCACGCCCTTCACCAGCATCAGCCCGCGGTACTGCGTTGGCTTCGCACTGAGCAGTTGCTTGCCTTCCTCGAAGACTGCTTTCGCCAGCTCCTCGCGCGTGATCGCACCAGTGGGTGTGGCGCGCGACAGCGGCGATTTCTTCGCGGCACTCGCGCGCCGGTCAGCGTCCTCATCGAGCCACTTCACCACATCGGTGAGCGTCGCGGCCGGTGGCATCGCGTGTCCCATCTTCGGTTGCGTCCAGACCCGCGTGCGGATGCCGATGTCTTTCCACATCACGCCTTTCCAGCGCTCGACCTCGCCGCGATTGAAGTCCGTTTCGCCCGTAATGAGTGCCGCGCTAACGCGGTCCGTGAGCCGGTGACGCAACCAGGATTCGTCGCGCAGGTCGCCCGCGGCGCACACGGGGAGGATGCCGCCGAAGTATTCCGGCAGCGCGAATCCAATTGCACATGCGATTCGGGCACCGCCGGAGAACCCGGAGATGTAGGTGCGGTCCGCGTCGAGCGGAAGTTGTCGGCGTACGTCGTCGAGGCAGTCGAGCGCGATGCGCACGCGCTTCGGCGGCGGCACGTTGTTCCCGGCTCCGCGCAAACCGATGAACACGAACCCCTTCTCCTTGCACACCGCCTCAAATGCTTTCCAGCCGGAGGGTTCGTCGCCGGACGAAATGAAGATGATTGCGGGCGTGGGCTTCTTCGGGTCTTTGCGATCGGGTACGAACAGTTCGTAGGTCTGCTTCGCCGAATCGTAGCCGTCTCCGAGCATCTTCGCGGGTGGGTCCGCGAGGCTCTGTGTGGACACGACGAACGTCCAGTCGAGCCGCGTCGGGCCGCTAACGGTTGCCTTCGCGGTGTACCCGGTCGCGGGCGGAGCCGCAGTCGCGTGGGTTGCGAATATCGCGAGTGCGATGGCGAACAGAGCGCGAATCATGGGCGGGACTCCGTGAGCGGTTCAGGAGATGCGGCCGTGTGCGCATGCTTCCGCATAGGTGGCTTCGAGGTTGAGTTTCAGGTGTACCGCGCCGCGCACCGCGAGTGGCACGGCCGGTAGCGGAGCCCCCGGCGCGACTGTGTGGTGCCACACCGCGAACTGTTCGGAGCCGTTTTGCACGGTCGGGTGCACCGCGAGAATCGGTGAATCGGTGCCACGCGGGCGCTTTGTGATTGGGTACACGCCAGTCAAACTGTGAAGGTGTGTGGCCCAACTCGCGGGACCGGGCAGCACGTCCACAATGACGACACCGGCACCGCTCGACATGCACCCGGCCGCACGCACCGCGAACGCGAGTGACGCATCGGAGTCGGCCTTATTATCGGGCGTGACGAACAACACAATGGCCGCGGTGTTTCCGTCGAGCGTATCGACTACCTGAACGGAGACGCGGTCGGTAAACCGCGCTGGTGCGAGGAGCGTCGGCGCGGTTTCGACGGGCGCCGTGAGCGCTGCGACCGCTTCCGTGCTTCGCGTGCGTGCGGTACAGTCCGTTTTCGTCGCGAACCGATCCGCCGGCAGTTGCGCGATGACCGCGTCGGCGACGACCTCGGACCAACTTACGAGGAACGCGAGCGGTTCGCGTTCGTTATTCGTCCAGTCGATATTGAGAAGCGGCACGATGAATCCTCTTCGGTGTTCGGATCATTCTACTTGCCGCGGAAGCTGTCCCAGTAGTGGATCAGGTCGATGCGTGTGACGATATCTATGACCGTGCCGTCCTGTGTGGCCAGCACGCCGGTGTAGCCCGCGAGCAGCAACCGGTATGCTTCGTCGAGGTGCGTGCGGATATCGAGGGTCGGCAGCGGGCGCGCCATTAGCTCGCTGATCAGAACCTTCGTCGGGTCTTTGCCGTCGTGCAGAATGCGCGCGAGCGAGACTTCTTGAACGCTGCCGACCGGCTTGCCCGCGTCCATCACCGGGAGTTGCGAGATGCCAGTCGCTTCCATCAACTGAATCGCTTGCTCCGCGGTCACGTCGGGCACGATGTGGACCAGCTTCCGCTCGCCGCGTTTCTTCAAGAGGTCGCCGACCGAGTGCGCCGGTGCTTCTGCGAACGTGAGGTTGTTTGCTGACAGCCAGCCGTCGTCGAAGAACTTGCTCAGGTAGTTGCGCCCGGTGTCGCAGCCCAGCGCGACGACGAGTTGCCCCGCCCCGAGCCGGCGCGCATATCGCAGCGCCGCGGCCACGTTCGTGCCGGTGCTGCCGCCGAGCAGCATTCCTTCGCGTCGGGCCAGTTCGCGCGCGATGAAGAACGACTCCGCGTCGCCCACGCGAACCCAGTCATCGACGTACTTGCTCGAAAACGTCTTCGGCACGAAGTCCTCGCCGATGCCTTCGACCTTCCACGGCTTCGGAGTGCCGCCGGAGAGCACGGAGCCTTCGGGGTCGGCGCCGACGATCTTCACGTTCGGGTTCATCTCCTTGAGGTACTTCCCCACGCCACTGACCGTGCCACCGGTGCCGACGCCGCACACGAACACTGTTACCTTGCCCTTCGTCTGTTCCCAGATTTCTGGGCCGGTGGTGCGGTAGTGAACCTCGGGGTTCGCGGCGTTGGTGAACTGGTTCGGGCGCCACGCGCCTGGGATCTCGCGTGCCAACCGATCCGCGACGCCGTTGTAGCTTTCGGGCGCGTCCGGTGCCACGTTCGTGGGCGTGATGACGACTTCCGCACCGTACGCCTTGAGCAGCAGAATCTTCTCGTTCGACATCTTGTCGGGGAGCACGAAGATGCAGCGGTAACCCTTCACGGCCGCGACCATCGCGAGGCCTACGCCGGTGTTGCCCGCGGTGGCTTCGATGATGGTGCCGCCGGGCCTCAGCGTGCCGCGCAACTCGGCTTCCGCGATCATCGCCATCGCGACGCGGTCCTTGACGCTCCCGCCGGGGTTGGCGAACTCGACCTTCACCGCGACCTTTGCCTGCAGCCCCTCGGTGAGTCGGTTAAGCAGCACGAGTGGCGTGCGGCCAACGGTATCGAGAATGGATTCGAGCATGTGGAAGCTCCGTGCGGGAAGGTGATGGTGTATTGTCCGGCGCGTGGTGGTGCCTGGGCAAGGGCACACTTCTTCCGCCGTTCGCGGCTTCGCGGGCGATTTCAGTGTGCGGTTGTAAGAGCGCCCGCGTAAGATCGGACCGCTGCGTTCGCTGCCTGAATCGCGAGGGTTGTCATGAGTGTCGCTCACTGTCCCGGTTGTCAAAATCGCCTCACGCCCGACGACCCGTTGGGGCAAAAGTTGGAATGCCCGCGGTGTCGAACGCTGGTCACTGTGGGGTTGAAGAAGTCGCTTCCAGATGCCGTCGGGCACGCGGACACCCTCCTGCAACCGCTGGGCCAGGTGGCGGTATTGGCTGCAGGTTCCGCACACGATCCCGACGCGGTTCCCGGTTACGAGATGCGCGGCGAACTCGGTCGCGGCGGAATGGGCGTGGTGTACCGGGCACGCGACACCCGCCTGAACCGCGAAGTCGCCCTCAAGATGGTCCTGCACACCGACGCGAGCCGCGCGACGGTGGCCCGGTTCTGGGCGGAAGCCGAGGTTATGGCCGCGGTGAAGCACCCGCATGTCGTCCAGGTGTACGAGTTGGGAGAACACGCGGGCCGCCCATTCATGGCAATGGAGTTCGTGAGCGGCGGGTCACTGGCCGACCGCCTGACGCGCGGTCCGCTGTCGCCGCGGGAAACGGCGGAACTGTTGGCGAAGGTCGCGGAGGGTGTGGGGGCGGCACACGAGGCGGGGATTGTCCATCGCGACCTGAAGCCCGGCAACATCATGCTGGACGCGGTCGGCGAGCCGAAGGTGATGGACTTTGGCATCGCGAAGCGAGAGTCGCATGTCATGACGCAGACGAACGCGATGATGGGCACGCCCGCGTACATGGCACCGGAGCAGGCGGCGGCGAAGGCGAAGTTCGTCGGCCCGCCGGCGGACGTCTGGGCGCTGGGCGTTATCCTGTACGAGTGCATGGCCGGGAAGCGGCCCTTCGTTGACGAAAGTGTGTGGGTGTTATTGGAGAAGATCACAACGGAGAACTCGCCGGCGCTGCGAATGGTCGTGCGGGGTGTGTCACGCGACCTCGATACGATCGTGTCGAAGTGTCTGTCGAAGGAGCCAGAGCACCGGTACGCGACGGCGGCGGAGTTGGCGGCGGACCTGCAGCGGTTCGTACGTGGCGAGCCGATCGCGGCGCGGCGGGTGGGTTCGGCGGAGCGGTTGGCGCGCTGGGTTCGCCGCAAGCCGACGATGGCAGCGGCCTACGGTTTCTCGTCGCTAGCGGTGATACTCGCGTTGGTGGTGTTCGTGGTGTTCGGTTTCTGGCGAGAAGCAGAGAATGAGGCACAGTTGGCATTGGCTTGGACATAGAAGGCAGAGCATGAGGCGATCCGGCTGAAGGGCATTGCCGAGACGTCGCAGGCGGCGGAGGCCGAGGCACGCAAGACACTGGTTCTCACACTCAAGGGGCACACGGGCTTCGTAATGTCCGCGTCGTTCAGCGTGGATGGGTCACGCATCGTCACTGGCAGCAATGACCAGACGGCGAAGGTGTGGGATGCAACCCCGCTCGACCGCGAGTTTCAGCCGCGACCGGTCGCGCCGCCGCCACGCCTCAAGCCGTAATCGGCCGCATTTTCTCTGTTCTGCGGTTGGCGTGGCGCGCGCTGGTGGCGTACAGTGAGCAAACGGTTCGCTGCCACTCGCTAACGTCGTTCCATTATGAGCCTGCCCAGCCAATCCGTTGCGCTGCTCCAAGCGGCCCGCGACCTCGTGAAGAGTTTGCCGGCCGACGCCGTGCTGCTGCTCACCGAAACGTCCATCGACTGGGACGAGGTCAGCCGCATGCTGTCGGGGTGCAAGCTGTTTGTCGCGGCCGAAAACCCGGCGCTCACGAAGTCGCTGCGCGAGAACCCCGACTGGACCGTCATCGACCTCGACCCCGAACCGCTCCCCACCCAGGAGCGCATGAACGCGGCGCTGCTGAAAGCAGTGACCGAAGACCTACTGCAGCCCGGTTCGCACGTCGTCGCGATCTACAACGGTATCGCCACGCTCGAAGACGCGCCCGAGCCGGTGGACAGCCTGAGCGTCATTCACCTCGGCGAACACCTCGAGCGCATGACATCGCAAGACCTTCGCATCCTCGGCGACGCGGCGCCGATCGATGTGCTTCGCGCGGTCGTCGATCTGGCAACGGAGATTGGGCGTGAGGGTCGCGAAGGACAACCGATCGGCACCATTCTCGTTGTGGGCGACACGCGGAAAGTGCTGAGCATGTCACACTTCCAGAACTTCAATCCGTTCCGCGGGTACTCGCGCGCGGAACGCGACGTGCGCAAGCGCGAGGTGCGCGAGCAGATCAAGGAGATCGCGAAGCTCGACGGCGCGATTCTGATCGGGCGAGACGGAATCGCGGAGGCCGCGTGTCTGCACCTGGGCGCGCACGGCGCGAACGTGCGGAAAGGGTTCGGTAGCCGGCACACGGCCGCCGCCGGGATCAGCAAACAGACGACCTCGGTCGCGTTCGCGGTGAGCCAGTCGAGCGGGAGCGTTCGCGTGTTCCAGGGCGGCGAGGAAGTACTCCACATCGAGCCACTGGCCCGACCGCACGTGTGGCAGCCGTTCAAGCTCGAAACGCAGGAGCCGGAAGAGAAGGTGGAAGACGAGGTGTCGTGAGAGGTAAGCCGTTAGCGAAGCCGGAAGCGGCTTACCGGGGGGGGGTATGTTCTTCGCTTCCACTCCATTAAGATAGGCGCATGAAGGTCGCCTCTCGTTAACTTCGGAGTCACCCCATGTCACTTCTATTCCGCAACGCGCTCGCGACTGTTGTGGTCGGTATGTTCGCCGCGTTCGCGCCCTCCGCATGGGCCGCAGCGCCGGTGCCGCCGGACGCGGGCAAAGCGATCACCTTCCCGTTCCCAGCCAAGGCGCCCGTGGTGGTGCAACTCACCGGCATCGGGGCCGCGCGCGAACGGCTCTCCGCGATGCTCAAGGCCGCGCTCCCGGACGACATCGCCACCATCGACAAGCAACTCGACGACGGTCTCAAAGAACTGTTCGCGGAACGCAAGCTCACGGCCATTCCGAAAGAAGGCCGCGTGTACCTCGTGGTGAATAACATCGAGAGTCTGTTCGAGAACACGCCCGCGGTGTCGCTGCTCGTGCCGGTGACCTCCTACAAAGAATTCCGCGCGACGTTCCTCACAGCCGATGAGCGAAAGACGGTCGAGGAAGGCAAGGGCGTCGATGAAGTGAAGCTGAGCGTCGCGGGCGCGGAACACGCGATCTACATGGTCGATCTGAAGGAGTACGTCGCGCTCACGCCGGACAAGGGCACCGCCGACACCTACGCGACCAAGTTCACGCGGGCCACCACCGCGAGCATGCCGCCCGAACTCGCGAAGTCGTTCGTCGGCGCCGACCTCGCGCTGTACGTGAACCTCGATGTCATCAACGACCTTTATGGCGAGCAGATCAAGGGCTTCAAGGGCTTGATCGACTTCGGCATTCAACAGGCGCTGACGGGCGGCATGTTGCCGGGCCTCACCAAGAAACAGATCGAAGTCGCGAAGACAATGGTCGAAGGGCTGTTCCAGGCGGTCGCGGATAGTCGCGGGTTGGTGGTCGCAGTGGAGTTCCGCCCTGAGGGGTTGAATCTGCGAGTGCAAGCGCAGTTCGCGGACGATACCGCGAGCGTGAAACTGCTGAAGGCCGAGATGCCAACCCCGCTCGCGGAGGTGAGCAAACTCCCGGCCGGATTGGGCCAGTACACCGGCTCGAAGTTTGGGAAGAAGTTCGTCGAAATGATGCGGGGGCTGAACCTGGAGTTCGCGCCCGCGGAGGACGACGCGAAAGGTAACGAAGCGATCGAGAAACGGCAGGCGGCGCTCACCGCGGCCGGTCCGCAAGGCGAGGTGTCCGCGTCGGGCACGCCGGACGCGTCGCTGACCGTCGCGAAGTACACGGAGCCGAAGAAGGCAGTGGACGCGCTGATCGGGTGCTACGAGGCGATGAGTGCTGGCGGGCGCATCCAGAGCGCGGTGCTGAAGGACGCGCCGAAGGTGACGAAGGATGCCCGGAAGCACGCGGGATTCACATTCGCGGAAGTGCGGCTCGCGTTCGACTTCGAGGCGACCGTGAAAGACCTTCCCGAAGGTTTGAAAGAAACCACGCTTGGGCAGCTCAAGCGGACCGTGTCCGAGAGGATGACGATGTGGCTCGGCACCGACGGCAAGACGGTGATTCAAGTCGCCGCGAAGGACTGGGCCACCGCGACCGGGTTGATCGACGACTTCTCGGAAGGCAAGAAGCCGGTTGGCGACGCGGTCGGGTTCATACTCACGCGCAAGAACCTGCCCGCTGACGCGAATCTACTCCTGATGATGGAGACGGGTCACACGATCACGATGTTGCTCGACTCACTCCGCACGTTACAGGACGCGGTGCCGGGCTTCCCGAAACTCGGGAAGGTTCCGCTGCGGAAGGACGACCCCACGTTCATCGGAATCGCGATCATGCTGAAGGGCGATACCGCGACCGCGACCTTGTTCATCCCCGGTGCCGCGATCGCCGCCGGCCGCAAGATTGTTGCCGGGTTGCTGACGAAGATTGAATGACGAATGGCCAATGACTAAACAGAAAGGCTCTCCATGTCCGCACGATTAGCGTTCGTTACCTGTGCCCTCGGTTTGTTCCTCGCTGCCGGGTGTGGTCCCGCGAAACTGAACGAGTCGAAGACCCTGTCGGTCGAGTCCGGGGCGCCCGTCGCGGTTGACCTGGTCGCGCAGCCGAAGCCGCAGAAGGTCACCGTTGAGTTCTCGTCTGCCGAAGAAGTGTCCGTGTTCGTGATGAAAGAAGAGGACGCGAAGGGCGAAGAAGGACTGCTCAACGCCGACGTGAACAAGGCCAAGGCGTTGGCGACGAAAAAGGGCAAGGGCGAGACGTTCACCGTGGACGTGCCCGCGAACACCGCGGTGCGCGTCGTCTTCTTCACAAGGAAGAAGACGGACGTGAAGGTGAAGCTCACCAACTGATCAACACGGCCGCTGGCCCTTCAGCCAGCGATTGAACACGGCTTGCCCGCGAGCGTAGTCGTTCACCCACTCCGGGCGCGGCACGACGCGGTCGCGGAATTGAACCATCGCGGCGACCGCGTCGGCCGCGGTGTAGGGTTCGGCGATCCCCAGTTGCTTGCGAAGGTAGCTCTCCAAACCCGCGAGTGCCGTGACCGCGGCGCCGAGTGCTGGCCCTTCGTCGGACACGAGCCGTTCGAGCGGCCGGTTCAGCGTGCTCGCGAGAATCTCGCACATCAACTGACTCTTTGCCATCCCGCCGGAGACGGTGATTCGCGTTACGACTTGGCCCGCTGCTTCGTGTTCGCGCACGGCGCGAGCGAGAAGGTACGCGAGCGCCTCAAGACATGCGCGCACGCGTACGGCGCGGTTCTCAGGCTCTGCCGGGCACCACTCCACGCGCGGCGATTCGACCCCTACGGATGGTTCCGACAGGAGGAACGGCAGCACGCACGCGCCGCCGCACAGCGGTGGCACGTCTGTTGCCGCTTCAATCTTGTACCAGTCCTTGCCCGCGACTTCATCGAGGAACTGCGCGCCGTTGGAATAGCACCGCATCCAGAGATACGGTCCCCAGTTGAGCTTCATCGCGTCGAGCGTGCCCGACTGCGGGAGTTGCGCCGAAGACGAGTTCACGACGGCGGAGTTACCGAGGATGATCGCGACCTGTCCGGCCTCCACGGCGCCACCACCGATCAAGCCCGCGGCCTGATCGTCGAGCGTCGGGAATACGAGGGGCCGAATGCCGGTGGGCAACCCGGCGTCCGAAGCCATGTGGCTCGCAAGGGGGCCGATCGGTTCGTTCATGTCCACAATACGGGGCAGCGCGTTCCAGGCGAGTTCGCGGTACTCCGGGCGCGCGATGGCATTCAGCATCTCCTTGCGCCACGCGTTGGTGCGCAGGTCCATGATCCCGGTCGAAGCGGCCGACGATACGCTGGTGCAGTCGAATCGGTCGGTGAGGTAGCCGGCGGCGAGCGGGCCGTGCGGGAGGATGTGGGCGGTGCGATTCCAGTCTGCCTCGCTCAGCGTGTATTCGTCCTTGACGAGGTGCGAGAGGGAGTATCGCACGGCCCACGGCCCGCCAGTCAGTTCCTTTGCGCGAGTCTGGCCGCCGAGCCGCGCCAGCCCTTCGGCGTGGTACGGCGCGAGCGTCTGGTCGTTCCAGCAGATCGCGCGGCGCACCTGCGAGTCCGACGGCCCGAGCCGACCGGCCGTGTGGTGGGTGGCGGAGATGCCGCACGCGGCCCACCCGCTCATCTGGTCGAGGTGCTCGAGCGCGTCGGCCATCAACCGCGTCGCGGCGCGGGCCTGCCCTTCGAGTTGCATCAGGTTGAGTTCGGACACGCCGCCCTCGGTCCACAGGTCGGTGGGGAGCCGGGTCTGCGCGAGGATGTTTCCGCGCAGGTCGAACGCGAGTGCCTTCACGCCGCCGGTGCTGAAGTCATACCCCACGATGATCGCGTGCGGGTTGACGCAACGAAACGATTCGGGCATGGAAGAGTCCTGGTTTGCGCGGTGTGGGTGTTGCGATTGTTACCGGAAAGTGTAGCGACTCACGCTCAACCTCGCGCGCGGTATTATTCCGGCGTAGGGGCTGGAATCGGCACGCGGCCAGAAGTTCAATACACTGCTATTATCCGCTCCACCATGAGGGACTACCGTGACCGACAAACCGACCGCCAAACAGCAGGTTCAGGCTATGTTGGATCGCGGGTGGCTGTGGCGGGATGCGTATACCGATGTGTTAGTTCACCCGCAGGACTACACCCTCTTTGCGACCTACGATCGCGCCTCCGACACCCTCACCTTCTCCCCAGCACTCATCGAAGCGCTCGCGCTGGTCATCCCGACCCCGGCTGGCCGCAACCCCCGCTACTGGCGCGACGAGCAGAAAGCCAAGCCCAAGACCGTCAAGCGCTGACCCCTTGTCTGCCAAGAAACTCCTGCGACGGCGTGCGAAGCCCGGAACCGGTGATTCCGGTCGTTTTGGGTTTGCGTATCGGACGGTGCGCTCTATGTTTCCGCAGCGAACGGTTTAGTGCGTTTTTGGCACTGAGCCGGGGGGCGTGTGCCGGCGCGTTCCGCGCGCCACACCTTTCATCCTCGAAAGGGCAAACTCGCCGCGAGGCGAGGGCGCAAAGCCACGGACCTGCGACTACCCCACAACACCGGTCGCAGGTCGCCTGGTTGCCGAAGGGACTGGCGGTGCAACACCTGTCCATCCCTGTGGCGCGCGTTGGGGTTACACCCAACGCGCGCTTCCAGCGTCGCGGGACACGGCTCAACACCGGCGTCGCCGGCGCACACCCCTGCTATTCCTCACACATCGCGATTCTGACAACCGGTGGTGAGGCTGACCGCGTCGTCGCAATCCAATCTGGGGAGAATCACCCTTCTCTCCAACGAGAGCCGTTGACGTGCCCAAGAGTGTTTCTTGCGCGTGCCAGGGGTACACGGACTGAAAGCAGTGCTTCGGGAAATCGGCTTACGAGTTCGAAACCAGTCCTCGCGGCTGGATGCCGTTCATCTGTCCCGATTGCGACGGTACACGTGAAGTGATCGTCGAAGGTGCACCGCGACCGTGCTTTACCTGCCGCGGCGCTGGCGCCGGGGACCCAACTGTCCCGCCACGCGACCCGAGTACGCGTGGCCTGGTTCGCAACCTCTGGCGCGTATTCTTCGGCGGTTGACTGCAACCATCTTGCGGGCACTTGTTCTCCATCGCGTGTCCGGGTATCACGGTAACAACCGTGACTCCCGGAGTGGCCGCATGAATTCGTTTCTTCTCTCCCTCGCACTACTCTCTCCCTCGCAACCACTCAAAGTTGATCCCAACGACGTGGGTGTGTTGCCGCTCGGTGCGGACGGCAAACCGCTCAACCTCGACTTCGAAACCGGTGACCTGAAGGACTGGACATTCGACGGCGGCGCGTTCAAGAGCCAGCCGATCAAGGGCGACACGGTGAACGCGCGGCGTGGCGACAACCGGAGCCGGCATCAGGGGCAGTTCTGGATCGGCGGTTACGAGAAACTCGGCGACAAGCCCATCGGCACACTCACCAGCGCGCCCTTCAAGGTAACGCACCCGTGGGCCAGTTTCCTCGTCGGCGGTGGACCGCATACACTCGAAACGTGCGTCGAGATTGTCAGCGGGAAAGACGTGATCTTCCGCGCGTCGGGGACAGAAGTCGAAGACATGTATCGCATGGTGATCGACCTTGCGAAGCATCAGGGGAAAGACATCCTCGTCCGCGTCGTCGATAAGCACACCGCGCACTGGGGCCACATCAACTTCGACGACTTCCGGTTCCACGAGAAGAAGCCGAACTTCCCGGCACGCCCGAAGGCGGAACCGCCGACACCGGCGGACACCTACAAGCACGCGGGCCTGAAACCGCTCGACGCGGCCAAAGCCATGACCGTACCCGACGGCTTCAGCGTTACGCTGTTCGCGGGTGAACCGGACGTGCATCAGCCGATCGCGTTCTGCATCGACCACCGCGGGCGTCTATGGGTCGTCGAAGCGTACACCTACCCGCGACGGCACCCCGAGAAGGGGCCGGTACTCGCCGAGAAGGACAAGGCGCTCGGCGACAAGATCCTCATCTTCGAGGACACCGACGGCGACGGGAAGTTCGACAAGAAGACGGTGTTCTTCGAGGGGCTGAACCTCGTCAGCGGCATCGAAGTCGGCTTCGGCGGCGTGTGGGTCGGGGCGGCCCCGTACTTCCTGTTCATCCCGCACGACGAGAAGACCGACAAGGCCGGCGAGCCGAAGATTCTGCTCGACGGCTGGGGCTATCAGGACACGCACGAAACGCTCAACGCGTTCATCTGGGGGCCAGATGGCTGGCTCTACGGCTGTCATGGCGTGTTCACGCACAGCAACGTCGGCAAGCCGGGCGCGGAGGAGAAGGACCGCACCAAGATCAACGCGGGCATCTGGCGCTACCACCCGACGAAGCACGTCTTCGAGGTGTTCTCGCACGGCACCTCGAACCCGTGGGGACTCGACTACAACGCGAACGGCGACTTCTTCATCGAAGCGTGTGTCATCCCGCACATGTGGCACATGATCCAGGGCGGGCGCTATCACCGGCAGGGCGGGACGCACTTCAACCCTTACACCTACGACGACATCAAGACGATCGCGGTCCACCGGCACTACGTGGGGGCGACACCGCACAGCGGAAATGGGCGCAGCGACAGCGCCGGTGGCGGTCACGCGCACTGTGGCTTGATGATCTACCAGGGTGGCGCGTGGCCGAAGGAGTACAACGGCAAGCTGTTTATGGGGAACCTGCACGGGCACCGCATCAACGTGGACGTGGTCACGCCGAAAGGCAGCGGCTACGTCGCGGACCGCAACCCGGATTTCTTGCTGACGAATGACAAGTGGTCGATCCCGATGAACTTCAAGTACGGCCCGGACGGGAACGTCTACATGCTCGACTGGTACGACCAGCAGATTTGCCACCTCACCAACCCGGAGAAGTGGGACCGCACGAACGGGCGCATCTACAAGATCTCGCACAAGGACGCGAAGCCAGTCAAGAACGTCGATCTGTCGAAGGCAACACTCGCCGAACTCGTGAAGTACCAGGAGCACGAGAACGAGTGGTACGCGCGCACGGCGCGGCGGCTCATGCAGGAGCGGGTTAGCCGCGACCCGAAGGGGAGCGCGGAAGTGCGTGCAGACCTCGTAAAGCTGGCAACTGAGCACAAGGACAACGCGATTCGCCTGCGCGCGCTGTGGTCGCTGCACGCTATTGGTGAATTTAACGAAGAGGCGAGATTCGCCGTGTTGAACAAAGGTGACGAGCAATTGCGTTTTTGGGCTGTGCAATTGCTGACTGAAGCTAAATTCTCGGGGATCGCTGCCCTCTGCCGGGGATGCTTGCATCACCAGATTTCTACCCCGATCATCCGGCGGGCTGTTGCATCGGCGACACCAACGTTAGCAGTCAAGGAGCGATGGGCCATTCTTTCCGGGCTACTCGACAACGCAGAAGACGCGGCCGACCACAACCTTCCTTACCTCTACTGGTACGCGCTCGAACCGCTGTGCGCCGAAGACCCCGCGAAGGCGCTGAAGCTCGCGGCCGAAGGCAAGATTCCGATGGTGTTCACGTTCGCGGCGCGGCGGGTCGGGGCGCTCGGCACGCCGGAAGCATTTGACCTACTCACCAAGTCGATTGCCGAAGCAAAGACCGACGAACAGCGCGTCGCGTACTTCCGCGGGCTGCAAGAAGGCGCGAAGGGGAAGCGCGCGCTGCCGATGCCAAAGGACTGGGCCACCGCGTTCGAGGCGCTCATGAAGTCGCCCAACGCGGCGGTGCGCCAACAGGCGCTCGGACTCGCGGCCGTGTTCGGCGATAAGACCGCGCTCGCGACCCTGCGCCGGGTGATGACGGACGCCCAAGCGGATGTCGCGGCCCGGCTCGCGGCTCTCACGGCGCTCGTCGATGCGAAGGACACGGAAACCGCACCGCTGCTGCACGCGGCGCTCACGAACAACGACTTGCGCACTGCGTCGCTCCGCGGGCTGGCCGCGTTCGATCACGCCGAAACGCCTAACGCGATCCTCGCACAGTACGGCAACTTCACGCAGAACGAGAAGCGCGACGCGGTGGCGACGCTCGCGTCGCGCGCGAGTTACGCGAAGGAACTCATGAACGCCATCGCCGCAAAGAAGATCCCCGCCACTGATGTACCCGCGGAACTCGTCCGGCAACTTCGCGGGTACGAGGACGCGACCATCGACAAGCAAATCGCCGACCTGTGGGGAGTGGTGCGCGAGTCCCCGGCGGAGCGCAAGGCGCTCATCAAGGAATGGAAGGCGAAGCTCACGCGAGCCGGGATGCCGGCCCCCGACGTGAACCTCGGCCGCACCGTGTACGCGAAGACGTGTATGCAGTGCCACACGCTCTACGCGGTCGGCGGCAAGGTCGGACCCGAGATCACCGGCGC
>SXGU01487877.1_pt1 | contig 23683 bp, 17 predicted proteins | sample 3174531 | NCBI WGS metagenome assembly SXGU01 (sample SAMN11356863, study PRJNA531348) | freshwater metagenome | isolation source: freshwater sample F1-140 | place: China: Fuxian Lake, Yuxi | collected 2017-12-25
ACCGCACCAACCAGGCCTCGGCGCCGCTGTTCCGCCCCGTGACCACCGATGTGCGCGGCGAGCGGCGATTCATCTCGACCATCGCCCGTCGCCTCGACAGCCTTGGCGCCCTTACCCGCGGGCAGCGCCAGACCGGCGGTCAGAACCTGTTCGATCCCGCCGACAATCTCGAAAGCGTCTACGCCAAGGAGGCGCTCAATCGCTGGTTCGGCCTGCTTTTCATGGGCAAGCTCGAAGCGGTTGGCCTGGCCAAGTTCCAGGAGCTGACCGGCCTCCGGATCGAGGGGGCCGACGGCGCCATGGTCGACGATCTTCCCACCGTCCAGCGCTGGCTCAACCGCATACTCGCGCTACCGATCGCCTTGCAGAACGCGATCTTCGACGAATTCCTGGCGCTCGTCGAAGCGCGGGTCGATGCCGCACGGCAGGCCGGCACGCTCGATCTCGGCGTCGAGACCGTCGCAGTCCAGAGCTTCGAGGTACTCTCCGACACGTTGCTTCGCAACGACGCCCTCTCGGGCGCAACGACGCACCTGCTTGAGCTGGAGATCGCCAGAGCGCTCAAGCCCCTGGCGCTGGCGAGGCTCGACGAACACTACGGCATCGAGGCCCCGCGACACCGACCGCTGCGCAACGGCCGTTCGGGCCGTGTCGGCCTCCTGGTGCCGGCGCGGAGCCTGCTGACCGACGAGGGTACGCGGATTGCGCGATTCGAACTGCATCGTCCGCTGAAGCGCGGATATGTTACCGCCGACCAGTTCGAGGAGAGCAGCTGGGAGCCGGTCGACATCGAGGAATTCCGGCGCCTGTGGCAGGAAGAAGTCGACGAGGCGGCATCGAGCATCAAGCACGAGCGCCTCCATCTCGCGACCGGCTTGCTGCTGCCGGTCTGGGACAAACTTCCAACTGATCACGTTCGGGTGAGCCGGATCTGCGCGAGCGATGGCCGTTCGCTGCTCGGCCGCGAGGTTCCGCTTCACTGTGTTCCCGAGATTTGTCGCGCTCTTGGACTGGAGCATGGTCACACCATCTCAGCGAATGACATCGTGCAGGCGGTTCTCGCGACCGGTCGTCCCATGGAAGTGAGGGGCAGAGAGCAGCTCACGATCAAGCGCAGCCTCGTCAACGGCGGGCAGCGGCTCGAGCTGACCGGATGGAGCGCGGCGCGCCTCGACTGGTACAAGGCAAAAGGCTGCTTCACCGAGATCATCCGCTATCACACCCGGCTGTTTGTGCCGCTCTCGGACGCTTCAATTATTGTCGCGAAGCTCCAATCGGATGACCTTGCCAAATGGCCTTGATTTGGCTATATCATGCCAAATGGAGACACAACATGCTCGCACTTGAACGCGTCGCTACCGTCCCTCCGGCATTCCGCGCCGATCCTGTAACCCAGGACGAGGCGGCTGCCACGTTTCGAGCCGCGCTCAACCTTTTCGGCAGATGGGAGTTGAACGACGAACAGGCTGCCACCCTGCTCGATATGCCGGTCCGGTCCTATCGGCGCTGGAAAGCTGAAGGGCCGGGGCGGATCTCGCGCGACGGCCGGGCGCGCCTCTCCATTCTGATGGGCATCCACAAGGCTCTCAGGATCATCTTTACTGAGCCGCAGCGCGGATATGCATGGATCCGGACCGGAAACGCCGCCTTTGCCGGAGCAAGCGCTCTTGATGTGATGCTCGGCGGCGAACTTACCGACATCATGCGGGTGCGCCGCTATCTCGACGCCGAGCGCGGCGGCTGGTGACGCAGGAGGAGATTCCGGTTTCGCGAATTGAGTGGAAAGGTGCTGTCAGGATCATCCGCAGCGCCTTTCCGCCGATCGATCTGTTCGAGGACATCGCCGATCCAGCTGACTGGCCGCTGCTGATCTCCGCGGAGCAGAAGACCGACCCCCGCGTCATGGCGAGCCTCGGCAATCTCGATCTCGTTCCGGTCGAGCGTCGGGTCGGCGGCAATGGCGCGTCCTACCTGATGGCGCCTTTTACGCATGTGAGCACCGACAGGCCGAGCCGCTTCACCGACGGAACCTTTGGGGTCCTCTATGCCGGCAATGCCTTCGAGACGGCCCTGTTCGAGACGATCCATCATCATGAGCGCTTCATGACCAAGACCGCTGAGGAAGCGGGTTGGACGTCGCAGTTCCGGGAGATCGTGCTGTCGGTCCATGCTGATCTGCACGATCTGAGAGGACCTAAGCGACAGGGCCATTCCGCGCTTAATCCGGACAGCCACCAGGCATCGGAAGAGCTGGCGAAGGGCCTCAAGGGCGCTGGCTCGAACGGGGTGGTATATCCCAGCATCCGGCATCGCGGCGGCGAATGCGTTGGCCTCTTCTACCCGGATTGTGCTTCGGCGCCGGTCCAGGGCCGGCACCTCGACTACCACTGGGACGGCAAGCACGTCGACCTTGTGCGCGATTCAGGAACCGGGGAGGTCTTCCGGGTGGTGGAAACGTCCTGAACCCGTTGACCCGGGAACAGGTTACGATGGCCGCTTCGCGCCCCAATAGCGGTCGTTTATCGGTCGCTGTAACGCTCCCGAAAGCGGCCGTTCGCAATGCACGAGGAAGGTGGCGACCAGCAAATTAGCGCTTAACTGCCGGGCTGGCGGTATGGCGCTCGCGCGAAAAGTTCTCGTTGCCATGCGCGCGGATTGTCCTCGACGTGGCTGTCGACATTAAACACCATCGTCGCTCGGCGCGCGAGGTCATAAGCGGGCCACGCCGGAGCGCCGGCCAGATTAGGATCGCCATGTCGTGCAAAAGCTAGAAAGTGGGACCGGATTGTCTGAGACATTCTGCGCACTGCTACGTCGCTCCCAGTGTCAGCGCCGGGCGCCGCAAAAGTTCCGAAAAGTAGTGGCAAGTCGATGCAGTGGAATGCGCCCCGCCGGGGGTCAGCGCGAGAGGTAAAATCAACTTGGTAGACCCATGCGGGCCGTCCTGCCCGCGCCCGCGCTTCTGCCACCTCGAGTTGGCCCCGCCAACTACGCCCGTCGGTTGTAGCCTTGAAATAGATGTCCGATGGCGACGCCGTTGGCAGCTGCCGTCGATACTCAGCCACTACCCATTCGGGCGAAACGTCGGCGGGTAGCTCATCGCCAATGCGAGCGGCGACATTGTCCCAGTTCATCTCACGGAGGAATGGAGCGTCCGGGTCCACGAACGCACGCATCTCGTCGCGAGCGTTGCCGGTCATCATTGGAACGGCGAGCGACTGCGGATGAGGGTCAGGCCAAAACGGGTGCCGCAGCAAGTTTTTATGGTCGAGCACAGGGCCAAAATAAAGTGGGCCACCATGCACTGGATCAATTGCAGCCAGTCCTTCAAGCAAACGCTCACTAGGAAACGTCAGCAGTGGAGACAGATCGTGCTCCGAGACGCCAATATAGGCAAGATAGGCTCGGGTTCGACGGGTTGCGTTGAGAGGTCCGGAGACGGTCACCTGCTGGCCACTCATGGTCGCCGCTCGGTGGATGAGACCAACGGCCGCCGGCATCGCCAGCAACGTGGTTACCTTGGCTCCGCCGCCCGAGTCCCCGAACGCCGTAATGCGCGTGGGATCCCCTCCGAAGGCGGCGATGTTATCGCGCACCCACGACAGCGCCACCGCGAGGTCGAGCTGGCCCGCGTTGCCACTGTCGGGGAAATGCGAATCGAGTCTGGCGAGGTAAAGGTACCCCAGCGCGTTGAGCCGGTGGTTCACCGTCACCACAACCGCCCCTTGCTCCGCTAGCCGCGCGCCGTCGCAAACTGGATCGGTGGCACTTCCGAAGGCGTAAGCGCCACCGTGGATGTAGATCATCACCGGAAGCTGGGCGCCCGAATGAACGGCGGGCGTCCAGACATTGAGGAACAAGCAGTCTTCCGATTGCGGCCCCCTCTTGCTTCGCTGTGGAGCCGCCGGTCCGAACGCGACCGCACGGACGGTAGAACGTCCGAACGGTTCTGGTGTAGGCGCCTGAAAACGCGCGGCCCTGCCATATCGGATGCCCAAAAAGCACGCGATGCCGCCGGCCAGCCGTTCGCCGACGAACCGGCCGGCCTTGCTGGAAGCCGAGGGCACCGGCGGCCTGCTGAGCGCGGCTCCGGTTATGGCAGCGCCAACTCCGGCTGCGAGCACCGTTCGCCGGGTCGATCCGCGTGGCACAGTCACTCGGCTGCCAGGCGATGCTTGGCCAATATGCTCGCCGCACTGGCCTCTTCCAGCAACACGTTCACAAGTCGCAGACGGATCGTCCCGCGTGACCAAACCACACCAATACGACGCCCAATCTCCAGTATAGGTAAGGGCAAGCGGACAACAGAGATGCCTTCGGGCCACGGCGGCGACCAGTCGGGCACTATCGAAACGCCCAAGCCGCGATCGACCATCACGGCGATGGCGTTAAGTGCATTGAGTTCAAATCGCTCATGCGGCGCGATGTTGTGACGCCGAAGGTATTCGTCGGCATGCCGTCCGCCCCATAACTTACGATCGTATCGTATCAGGGGTTGATCGGCCAGCAGGTCGTGCGGGCTGCGATGCGCCAGAGATGCATGTGCCAGCACAATCAGGGGCTCCTCACGCAGCATCCGCCACTCACATGTCTTTGGCAAAGGATAAGGCGCCTCCAGCACGAAGGCTGCATCAAGATTGCCACTTTCAACTTCCCCATAAAGCTGAGCGGAGTTGCCGGATTGAATGTGAACTTTCACTTCCGGGAAGCGGGCGCTAACCCGAGCGAGTATCTCCGGCAGCATGCCCGTCAGCGGCGTCGTGCACGCGCCAAGCCGCAATTCGCCGCTGACCGCGGCGTCGTTTGCGATGCTTTTGAGGCCCGTTGCATCTCGCACGAGCTGACGTGCGTGAGTAAGAATGCGCCCCCCCTGCTCCGTCATACGCACTGTCCGGCCCACCCGCACAATCAGTGGAGCGCCCAGCTCGCGCTCGAGCGCCTGGAGCTGTTGGGCGATCGCCGAGGGGCTGATGCTGAGCAGCCGTGATGCCGCTGCCATGGAGCCCTGATCCACGACGGCCACGAAGGTGCGGAGGAAATTTACGTCTATGCCAGGCGCTCCACTTCAAGGTCGGGGCGGGGCCGTTTGTCGTAGATAGTCAGCCCTTTGAGCTGCTCCGCCCGTGGCGGTGGAAAGAAGAAGCTCGCCACATAACCGATTGCGATCGACGCGACGATGGCAATCGCGAGGTAGAAGTAGGGATGCACCAAGCTGAACAGCCAGCAAACCAACGTCAGCACCGTTGCGGAGACGATCCCGATAGCGGTGCCCTGCCAATTGGCGCGTTTAATAAACATGCCAAGCGAGTAGGCCCCCGCGCAGCTTCCACCCAACAGCCCAAACAGCTCGATCGTGAGATCGAGCAGCGATCGGACATCTAGTCGCGAAAGGATGATAGCGAGCACGATGCCGACCATCCCGATTAGGACGGTCATCCACTCAGCGAAACGAACCGACTGCTTTTGCGTCGGCGGCTCGCGGCGAAACTTTTCGTAAAAATCCACCGATAACAAGGTGGCGACCGAATTGATCGTGCCCGACAAGGTTCCCATCGCCGCCGCGAAGAGCCCAGCGATAATAATACCGGTTACCCCTTGCGGCAGCTCGGTTCCGATGAAGGCAGGGAAGACCGCATCAACGGGCAGCAGCGGGTCCAGGCGACCGGGGTTCGCGCGATAATACGCGAACAAGGTGGTGCCTATGATGTAGAACACGAAGCCGGCAGGCATCAGAATCAGGGCAAACAGCCATACCGAGCGGCTGGCTTCCTTCTCGTCCGAGGTGGACAGCACGCGCTGCATCAGCACCTGATCCTTCGGAAACGTTAGAACCGTATCGAAGGTGTAGAGGATGATGAAACCCCAGAGCGTCGGCGTGGTGAAGTCAAAGCTGACGTTCAGCATCTTCGTTTTGTCGAATTCCATCGCCGTATCGTAAATCTGCGCGGCGCCGACGGTGTAGATGATAAAGCCAATGGCAAAGAAAGCGCCGCCGAACAGCACCACGACCTGGAAGAAGTCGGTCCATACCACGGCCTTCATCCCCCCCAGGGCGGTGTAAATGATAGTGCAGATGCCGATGACAAGAATGCACAGGATCACGTTGGTGCCCGTGATGGTGCCGATAGCCAGCGCAGGCAGGAACAGCACGATCCCCATTCGTCCGCCAACGTGCATCAGGATAGCGAGCGCCGAGGACAACATGCGGATCGTGGGGTGGAACCGCGATTCGAGGTAGCCAAACACGGAGACGAGGTTCAGTCGGCGAAACATCGGGATGATGAAGTACGCCACGGCCATAAGGGCGAACACCGTGACGACCTTGCTCATCATGTATTGCCAGTCGGTATCAAACGCCTTCGCCGGTACGGCCAAGTAGCTGATCGAGCTGGTATTCGTCGCAAACATGCTGACGCCCGCCGCCCAAAAAGGGATGGTGCGCGACCCAAGAAAGAACTCGCTGGTCGATCCCATCCGCGAACGGCTCCAGAAATAGAAGCCGATCGCGAGCATCGCCACCAGGTATGCGGTGATGATCGACCAGTCGAGCAAGCCGAGCGCCCGGCGCTGGTATTCGAGCTGCAGGTCGGTGACGACCAGTCTGTCGCCGCGTCGATCAAGGGTAATCATGCCGTTGTTGAAGGCGACTGCGCTCGCCGCTGTCGGCACATTAGCTAGAATTGTCGACCAGGCGTCGGTGATGGTGTTGTAGGTGATCAACGTCCGGGCGACGGGACCCTGTGCGAGATACAAAATGCTCGATTGACCGATCGAACGCGACGTCCCCGACACTGGGAGTGGGGGTACGCTGCGCCTTTGCCAGCCCGTTTTGGAGGTCCAGCGCCATTGACGCTGTTCGCGTCCATCGATGGTTGTGAGATGGAGTGCGCCGGCCTGACCAACGAGGGCCGTAACCTCTCCGCGCGGTGCATCCGCTTCGGCTAACCAGCGCAGCGATTGCTCTGTCAGCACAAGGCGAAGCAACCGATTTGCGCCGCCCGGCGCCTGGCCGATAAGCGTGACCACGTCCTCATGCAATGTGAGGCGAGTTGGACCAAAGACAGGAAGGGTGGGCAGAGGCTGGAGCGAAATTCGCTCACCAATGATGGTCGCGATGAAAGCGCGGCCGCTGCGGGTCAGAATCGCCGCCCGCGTGCCATCGCCTGAGACATCAGCAATCTCCAAGCCGTTCAATGCCCGCGCGTCGAGGGGTTTCCATCCCCTGCCATCTTCGACCGGAACCGCTGCGCTCGAGCCTTGGGCGACGACCGGCCGGCCATCGAGGACAAGCAGGACCGGAGTCGAGCCATCGGATTCTAACGTAGGAAGCGCGCGCGTCCTCAATGCGGAGACGTTATCTTCAGCCCGGGACGGTGCGCCCATGATGAACCAGGCCAAGAGCGCAATGAAGAGGTGCCGTATCACTGTGGTCATCCTTGCGGCCTTCCTACTGCTGCGAGGACGGCGCGCGCCCGCTCTATTGCGGGCCGATCGACCATTTGGCCTTCGAATGCGAAGGCGCCGTGGCCTCGCGCCGCAGCCGTTTCCGAAGCGCGAAGTAACCGCCGTGCAGCATCGACTTCGTCAGTCGCTGCAAATCGTTCGTTGGCGAGCGCCACCTGCGTGGGGTGAATGCAGCTCTTGCCGAGATACCCTAGGCTTTGGGCGAGCTCGGCCTCGGCACAAAATCCGTCCTCGTCAGCGATGTCGGGCCAGGCGCCGTCGTAGGCAAAGCAGCCCGCCTCTGCCGCGGCAAGGCGGATTTGCCATAACGCCGCGTGGACGTGCTCGCGGTTCACGCGCGCAATTCCGAGCGGAGCGAACAGATCGTTGAGGCCGGCTTGCAGCCCAACTACGCGCGGATGCGCAGCTGCCAACTTGGCCGCCTGGCGGAGACCGCAGGGCGTCTCGACGGTGAGCAGCAGCGGCAATTCCGTGACCGCCGCCAGGATCCGCACGGCATCGATCGCTTCGACTTTCGGCAAGTTGACCATGCCTGCCGCCCCGCCGGTCAGCGCCGCGCAGTCGTCATGCCCGAACGGCGTGTCGAGGCCGTTCACACGAACGATCAGCCGCTTAACGCTGCCGCGGGCCAAATCGCTGCGCAGAAATTCTGCGATACGCGCTCGCGCCGCGCCCTTGCCCTCCACGGGAACTGAATCCTCAAGATCGAACGATATTGCATCCGCGTCGCTCGCGAGCGCCTTGCCGAACAGCTCCGGGCGCGTGCCAGGCACGAATAGTTTGCTGCGCATCGCTCCCTCTCACCGCGAGCTTCTTTTTACCGTTACGCCCGCCGGTTTCAGAGCAAAGCATTTCTGGCGTTTGGGTGCTAGGGGCCTCCCGAGAGAACGCGCTGAAAGCAGAAAATGCGTGGTGTGAACGCAGCCCGTCCCTAATTGTCCTTACCGGTAAGCCCCGCATTATGCCGAGCATAAAAATGGGAGGGATACTATGGCGACCTTGGCTCGCGTGAGGCTACTCGCGTTTCTTTTCTGCACAACTTCGACCGCCGCCTTTGCCGGGCAGCAGGCCGGCCCACAGCCGGCTGAACCCACGGCTCAGCAGCAAGCGGCCGCAGCGACCGCCGACGATCCCACACCAATCGCGACGCCCGAGGAAGAGGAAGCACAAAGCCGCAGCATCATTGTTACCGGAAGCCGCACGCCAAAGGCGGTGGACAAGATCCCAGGTGCAATCACCGTCATAACCGCCGCGGAAGTGCAACGATCGCTGGCGTTGACGGAAGACAACACGGCCATTCTCGCTAAGTCGGTTCCGGGCTATTCGGAATCCAATCAGACCCTGAACACGCTGGGCGAGACAATGCGTGGCCGGGTTGCCCTCTACCTGTTCGATGGCATTCCCCAATCGACACCGCTCCGCGACGGCAGCCGCAATGCGACCTTCACCGACATGTCCACAGTCGAACGCATCGAGGTCATCGGGGGGGCATCGGCGTCAGAAGGCATCGGAGCGGCCGGCGGCGTTATCAACTATATCTCACGGCGCGCGACGCGCGATGGCCTTCACGCCAATTTCGGCGGTCGACTCGGTACGCAATTTCGAGATGACAGCGGAATTTGGGGTATCAAAGGCGATGTTGCCTACAAAGGCGGAGTGATCGACGTCTTCGCTGCCGCGGCCTACGTAGATCGCGGAATGACTTACGACGCGAGGGGTCGGCGGATCGGCCTCTCGGCCTCGAGCTCTCTGGCGGATTCCACGCAAACCAATCTTTTTATGAAGGTGGGCACCGATTTCGGTTCAGGAGACACTCAACGCTTAGAGCTGACCGGCAGCTGGTTTAAGCTGGAGGGCAAGAACAACTACCACTATGTCGCTGGCAACCGCGCACTCGGCATTCCGGACACCGCCGAGCCGGGACCACAACTGGTCAATGGCATCGACGTGCTCCGGCCGGACTTCAACGATTTCAAGCAGGCCGCTCTAAACTACCGCAATAGAGATTTGCTTGGCGGTACACTGACCGCAACCGCATATATCGCGCGCCAAGCTATGCGCTTTCCCGGGGACAACGGCGCTGATCGACAGGATCCGCTTATCGCCCCGATCGGCACACTGGTCGACCAGTCCGAAGTCCAATCGAATAAGTATGGCCTGCGCACATCGTTCTCGCGCCCCGATTTCCTGATCGAGGGGCTGGAATTGCGGCTTGGCGTCGATGCGGTGCATGATGAAACCGAGCAGAGCCTCGCGCTGACCAATCGCGTCTGGGTCCCACCGTTGAAATACGACAGCATTGGACCTTACGTGCAACTATCGTGGGACATCGGGCCGGTCACCATCGCAGGCGGCCTTCGTCACGAAAGCGGTAAGATTCAGGTCGACGACTATGTCACCACATTCTTCCGCAACCGCGTGGCAGTTGAAGGCGGCACGCTCGAATACACCAATACGCTGCCGAACATCGGCGTAATCGCACGGCTGGGCGCAGGCTTCTCGGTGTTCGGATCCTATTCCAAGGGGTTCACCCTGCCCAACGTCGGCATTCCGCTGCGCAACGTGAACACCCCCGGCCAGAGCGTGGAAGGCATCCTTGATCTGCAAGCGGTAATCTTCGACAATAAAGAGATCGGGGCCAATTGGCGCGGCAGCTGGGGCAGTGTTGGGGTTTCGACCTATCGCTCTTTTTCCGAACTTGGAGCCGGCTTGGGCGTCGATCCGGTCACCCGAGACTTCGTGCTGATCCGGCGGCCGATACGGATTACTGGGATCGATGCGACCGCGGAGCTGCGCCCGACCAACTGGTTCAGATTCAATGGCGTGTTCAGCCATGTCAAAGGCCGGACGACGTCGGCCAACAATGTCCTGACTCCTGTGGAAACCCCGCTCGGCATCACCAACATCCCACTCGATAAATTGGTCATGAGCGGGACGGTTTCGCCTAGCGATGCACTGTCGTTCTCGCTGGGCATGGATAAGACATTCGATCGGGCCCAGACAGGGTCGTCGCCGCCAGAGAATATCGAAGGCAGGACGCTGTTCGATCTCACCGCGCGTTATCGGATCGAGGATGTTGGAACTGTAACGGTGGGCGTAGAGAACCTGTTCAACAAGTATTACTTCCTCGCGTTCTCGCAGATCGATTTTTTCCAAAACTATTTCGCAGGCCGCGGCCGCACGGTTTCGCTATCGTTGCGGACCGAATTTTGAGAACGCATAGGGTTTGAACTAGGGGAGGCGGCATGACCGGCACCAGGCCCGGCGGCCAGGTCTTGGTGGCCGGATCCGCCAACGTGGACTTCGTTGTCCGAGCGCCGCACATTCCGGCGCCCGGAGAAACGGTACTGGGTGGCGACCTGTTGGTCGTTCCTGGTGGCAAGGGGGCGAACCAGGCGGTGGCTTGCGCCCGCGCGGGTGGCGCATCGACTACCATGCTCGCTGCCTTGGGCGACGATACGTTTGCGCAATTGCTTGCCGACTCGTTGCGGCGGGCCGGAGTTTTACTTCACTCGGCTTGCTCCGAGCGCCCCACCGGAGCGGCGCTGATCACCGTTTCCGAAGATGGCGAAAACGCTATCACGGTTGCACCCGGAGCGAATGGGTCGCTGGAGCCGGCACACCTGCCGAACCTGACAGGGATCAGCGTTCTGGTCCTTCAGTTGGAAACGCCCATCGAAACAGTAGAGGCGTTTGCGCGGACGGCGCGGGCGGCGGGCGTCATGGTGTTACTGAACGCAGCGCCAGCGCGCGTGCTGCCGCACGCTCTGCTGGACGCGGTTGATGTTATGGTAGTCAACGAAGCCGAGCTTGCCGCGGTCGCCGGAGCCAATGGCTCGATCGTCGAGCAGATGGCGGCATCCGGCGTGCCGTGCGTGGTCGCGACGCTTGGGAGTCGCGGTTGCTGTGCGTTCGCCGAGGGACAGTATCTTTTTCAGCCTTCCTACGCAGTGAGCCCGCTAGATACCACGGCCGCTGGAGACACCTTCGTCGGGGTCCTCGCTGCCGCATTGGCGCAGGGTTACCCGCTGTCGGAGGGACTTCGCCGGGCTTCCGCTGCGGCCGCCCTTTCGACCACCATGCTAGGGGCCCAATCCAGCATTCCTGGGGTGGCTAGGGTCGATGCTTTTCGCGAAGGGACGCTGAGCGGAAACGAAGCGGAACTTGCTCACTATTGCGGCATGGCTGCAGCGACTCCTCAGCAACGGTGCAACTCATGAGCACGCCGCATACTACGACCAGCGACGTCAAGTTCAGTCATGCGTTGACCGGCCCGTATCTACCAACACCCGGCAAGGTGCCGGGTTGGCCGTTCACGACCATGGCTCCGTGGATGATCGACGTAGACGGGGCGGCCGACGAATGGGTGCGAGGCCTGATCGAATGGCGCCGCGAGCACCTGATCCGGATCGGGTTCGACGACACCCTCTATCGCGAACCAGCGCTGAAATGGGCGCAGTCGAATTTCGTCCACACCTTAGTGATGGTTGAGGACCGCTATTTCTACGATCCCGAAACCGGGCGCTATACGGTCGATCGCTACCTCGACGACTTGGAGGCGCGCTACGGCGGCGTCGATAGCGCGCTCATCTGGTACATCTATCCCAACATTGGCGTCGATGACCGCAGCCAATTCGATCTCGCCGAGGCACTGCCGGGTGGGGTGCCAGCACTCGGACAGGTTGTTGCCGACTTTCACGCGCGGGGAGTGAAGGTGTTCCTGCCGACGATGCCGTGGGACAACGGCACACGCGAAGGCGCTTCGCCCGATTGGGAGCGGATGGCCGATCTCATCGCCGCCACCGGTGCGGATGGAATCAACGGCGACACCTATTCGGGAGTCCCGCGCGCGTTTCACGTGGCCTGCGAGTCGAGAGGTCGACCGGTCGTCCTTCAACCGGAATCAACCGCGCAGGCTGGCGACCATCACCTCTCGTGGAACCTGCAAAGCTGGACCAAGCGGATTCCCGACGAAACCATTCCAACGGTGATTAAGCTCAAGTGGCTTGAGCCGCGCCACATTATCAACATCGAAAACCGCTGGAGTCGCAACCGCACGCACGATCTGCAGCATGCCTTCTTCAACGGTATCGGGTATGTTGCGTGGGAAAACGTCTTTGGGTTCGTCAACAAGTTCACCGAGCGCGACGGCGAGACGCTGCGGCGGGTCGCCACCGTGCAACGGGAGTTCGCCCCAGAGCTGACGGGGCCGGACTGGCGCCCATACGAGCGCACACGGCAGATCGGCATTTTCGCCAGCCGCTGGCCGGGTGTGCAGCGCACGCTATGGACTCTAATCAATCGGCAGGAATACGCCATCGATGGCGAACAACTGGCGGTCCCGCATGTCGACGGCACGGCCTATTACGACATCTGGAACGGGCAGCAGGTCCAGCCGCGGATCGAAGGCGACCACGCCATCCTTAGCGCCGCGATCGCGGCGAATGGCTTCGGCGCTTTCCTCGCTGATCGGGCCGATTCAGACATCGAAGAATTCTTGGCGTTGATGCGCAACCTGGCCGCGAGGCCACTTTCGAAGTTCTCGGCCAAGTGGAAAGCCGCGCAGCAGGAGCTGGTAGCAGTTCGCCCGACGAGGGCTTACGGGACTGCGCCTGACGGCATGGTCCCAATCCCAGCTGCATCGTTCGATTTCAACGTCCGCAGTCTGGTCATCGAGGGCTACGCCAATGCTGGCGTCGACGTACAGTATCCCTGGGAAAGCGAGCCTCGCAGAGCCCATCGCCACCGGCTCGATGTCGCCGCCTTCGCGATCGACCGGCATCCGGTTACAAACGCTCAATTCAAAGCGTTTCTCGACGCCAGCAATTACGCGCCGCGCGATGCGCAGAACTTTCTGGCGCACTGGCACAACGGTGCCCCGCCGGCGGGATGGAACGATCGCCCGGTTACCTGGGTCGGTCTCGAAGACGCCCAGGCCTATGCCCGTTGGGCGGGGAAGCGCCTGCCCCGCGAATGGGAATGGCAATACGCCGCTCAAGGCATCGACGGGAGGATTTATCCATGGGGCGATGATTGGCGCGAAGACGCGGTGCCCGCACCCTCTCTGGACCGGCACATGCCGGACCCGCCGATCGTGGGTCGTCATCCCGCCGGCGCGAGTCCCTTTGGCGTCGAAGACATGGTCGGCACGGTTTGGCAGTGGACTGACGAGTACCGTGATGAGCGTGTGCGCGCAGCGGTGTTGCGCGGCGGCAGCGCCTACCAGCCGCAGACCTCGCACTGGTATTTCCCGCAAGCCTACCGTCTCGACGAACACAGCAAGTACCTGCTGATGGCACCTGTCAAGGATCGGTCCGCGGGGATTGGATTTCGGTGTGTCGTTGACCTCTGATGCCATGCAGTTCGCGCCCCCGGGGGCGGTAACTCTTGGGGGTTTGTTGGGCGAGGCGCTTGAGGCGAACCGCACGGGGCGGCTGCACCACTTCATTGTAGATGAAACCAGCCCAGCAATTGCGATCTTCGCTCCGGATCGCGCGGCCACCAATGATCAGGGCGACTGGTATGGAGAACACGCTGGCAAGTGGCTGATTGCTTCCACGAAAGCGGCCTGTCGCTCCGATGATGCCGGGCTGCTTGCCCGCGTGCGCGGGGTCGCGGACTGGCTAATCGCCCGGCAGGACGCGGATGGCTACCTTGGCACATACGCCCCAGCCCGACGGTTTATGCGCAAACAGGCCCCCAAGCCGCCGACATGGAACGGCGAGCCAGCACTGCGCACCTGGGACATCTGGACGCACAGTTATCTTATTTTGGGATTCATCGAGTTGCACCGCGCCACCGCCGACATGCGCTATCTCGAAGCGGCCCGGCGCATCGGCGACCTTTGCTGGCGCACGCTCACCGAAGGCGGCATTTCTATAACCGAGCTTGGCAACCATTTCGGGCTGTCCGCTTCGGTTCTCCTCGACCCAGCAGTCGAATTATTCAGCGCAACCGGCGAAGCGCGCTATCTCGATCTGGCCGTGCTTATCCTCGCTCAACTCGAGGCGGACCCCGGCAACCGGCTGCTGAGCGAGGCGCTGTCCGGTGCTGACCCGTCCGAGATTGCCACGGGCAAGGCCTATCAGCTGCTGTGGAACATGGTCGGTGTCGCCAAACTCCACCGCGCAACGGGAGACGAGCGATACCGCACTGCCGCTCTCAATATATGGCAGGCGGTGCGGGACCATCACCTTACTCTCGGCGGGGGACCATGGGGCGGGGTAGCCCACCGCTCGCGTGAAGTGTTCAACGCGCCGGGCGCGTTCGATCCGGAAGGCTACGTCGAGACATGTTCGACGATGGCTTGGATTCAGCTCAATCGAGAGCTGTTGGCGATAACCGGCGATGCGCGCTTCGCCCAGGAGATCGAGCGGAGTGCTTACAACGACTTGCTAGGCGCCCAAGCACCGGATGGTGAGAATTGGTGCTACTACAGTTTTGCTAATGGGCGCCGCGTCCACACGACCTATTGGCGATGTTGCAAGTCGAGCGGGGCGATGGCCTTGGAAGAGCTTGCCCCGCTCGCCTACGGTGTGACCGCCGCTGGGGAGATCTGCATCAATTTGTTAGGGCGTTCGCGCGCCGTCCTCGAGATACCAGGCGCAGGGACTGTTCGCGTTGAGCAGCGCACCAGCTACCCCTTCAGTGAAGCGCTGGAGATCGCCATCGACACCGGCGGCGCGCGGGTCCCATTGCTGCTGCGGATACCAGAGTGGGCCGAGGGGGCGCATGTTGAGGGCACCGACACCATGCTCGAGCCGGGCCGCTACACCCGCTTGGAAACGCACGGAGTTGTTCGAGTCTCGCTACCGATGGCGCCCCGCCTTCATCGCCGCACAGCGCATAATGTGCAGCAATCGGTCGCGCCCGATGGATCGGCAGTGGAGCAAGAGGTGCTGCGCCACGACCATGTCGCACTTACCAGCGGGCCGCTCGTTTACGCTACCGGCCTGGTGGACGGGTACAAACCAATTGAGACGGTGCGCCTCGACGCCGACCCGGCGCGGATTGGCCCCGACTGCACCTTGTTGCTGGGAGCTCGTGATCGCGCTCCGATTGCTTTTGAGCCTTTCTATCGTGCGTCAGGGCGAGTGCATGGCGCGTGGCGTCTGACCTGGCTGCGGCTGCCGCCGGAGGAAGCAGCGTGAACGCTTTTCGCAGCCCAAAACGCGACGGGCCGGACGGGCCGCTATCGGGCATCAAGGTTCTTGACCTTAGTGCCTACATCGCCGGTCCCTATGGCTGCACGCTGCTCGCCGATCAGGGAGCTGATGTGATCAAGGTTGAGCCCCCAGCGGGCGACAACTTGCGCCAGTACCCCTCCACGCTGGAGGGCGAGAACCGCGCGTTCCTCGGGGTCAACCGTTCTAAGCGCGGAGTGGTTCTCGATCTCAAGACCAAGGCGGATCACACCTTGCTACTGGGGCTCGTGGCAGAAGCCGATGTGCTCGTGCACAATTTCCGCCCCGGAGTGCCCGAACGCCTTAGCATTGACTACCCAGCACTCTCGGCGCTCAATTCGCGCCTCATCTATTGCGCAGTGACGGGATATGGCGAGAGCGGGCCGCTCGCGCGACGGGCCGGTTACGACCAGGTTCTGCAGGCGATGACCGGCATGTGTACTTTGCAAGGCAGGGCCGAGGGGCCGCCAGAGCTCACCTACGGATCGCCCGTCGATTACTATGCCGCGGCCCTGGTCGCAGCCGGCGTGGCGTCCGCACTGTTCGAGCGCGAACGCAGTGGCGCAGGACAGCAGATCGGCGTTTCGCTGCTCCGCAGTGCATTGACTATGCAGTCGGCGCGGATGGTCCAAGGACCCAGCGAGCGGCACGACATCTCGCGCGATATGCGCTCGGGCGGCATCACCGGATTACACCCTACCGCGGGCGGCTGGCTGTACCTATCTGCTAACACTCCCCACTTTTGGAGCGCTTTATGCGAACGAGTGGGGCTCTCGGATTTAGCTGACGACCCGAGGTATGATAGCGTCAAGAAACGAGCTCAGCATGCGGATGAGCTCGTCGCTCGTCTTCGCACCGTTCTGCTCCGACATTCTGCGGAGGAATGGGAATCTTTGCTAGCGGAAGCGGTACCCTGCTCCGTCGTCCGGTCAGTCGAGGACATGTTCGATCATCCGCAGGTTGCTGCGGAAGATCTGGTGACAGCGATTCCGCACCCAACTTTGGGCACTTACCTAGGAGTCACTCGCCCGATCAAATACTCCCGGACACCAGGTCCCAAACCCTTCGCGGCGCCGATTTTGGACGAAGATCGCTCGGAATTACGGGCACAACAGCGATTATAATCGGCAAAGAATACTCCGAAACGGCCCGTCCCAATCCACGTGCTGCACATAAAGGGCATTCGCAATCCAAGCGGCCGGTTTGGGCCCTGGCCCGGTCACTTCAGTGGCTAATTGCGCGTCACCCTGATCGCCTTCCATCGCATCAAGCGCCGCGTCCGGTCGGGTACGGTTCGTTTGGCGGCTGCTTTATCGCTTGTTCCGGCAATAGCGGACAGTCTCTTCACGGCGAAAAGCGGACCTTAAGCTCGACTGGGAACGGCTGCGCTTTCCCCATCGAGAGAGCCAAACATCGGAGTCCACTCTACGATGGTCAGTCGTCGATTAAACCTTCGACGGCAAACGGGTCTTGCTCGATCAGCGCGCGGGCCTCATCGATGCTTGCTACTGGTGAGGAAGCCGCCTCGCTTTCCCAGACCGGTAACCGGTCCAGAGGCGCGGACTTGCCCGGCGTCGATTAGGCGGTTGAGGAAGGCGACGTGTGCGGCGACATGCTTACCCCAGCCCTCGCCGTCCGGGTGGGTCATTGTCACAAGTTAGAACGACAGAACGCTTCTCCTTGGGGCGAAGATGCCGCTTCATCGCAAGATCCGCAATGGGTCGATTGCGGCATGACAGCTTTCCCCGCTCCGGTTGCCGAAAGCAAACTGTCGGCAACCGGCCCACATTGGGTCAGTTGGCCCGGCAGAGGGGAGGGGGCGGTGTCCTGATTGAGCCACTTGGGCGTCGATGGTCGACGGGCCGGGCTCGCAATCAGGAGTATGTCCCATGATCCAGACGATCCCGCTGAACAAACTCGTTCAGTCGCCCCGCAACGTCCGTCGGCACGCTGATGCCGCCGCCGATGCCGAACTCAAGGCCAGCATCGCCGCGCACGGACTTCTGCAGAACCTCATCGTGCGGCCCGCGGCCAAGGGCAAGTTCGAGGTCGAGGCCGGCGAGCGCCGCCGCCGCGCCATGCTGGCTTTGGCTGAGGATAAGGTCCTGCGGCGCGACCATGCGGTCACATGCCTGGTCCTTGAGCAAGTCGCTGAAGCAGCGGTCGAGACCAGCCTTGCGGAGAACTTCCACCGCCTGGCAATGAACCCGGCCGACGAAGCGCAGGCTTTTGCCTTGCTCGTTGAAGGCGGGGCCTCGAGCGAGGACGTTTCACGCCGCTTCGGGCTCACGGTTCGCTTCGTCGAAGGCCGGCTGCGCCTCGCCAGGCTCGCACCGGTCGTCTTCGATGCTCTCGCTTCCGGCGAGATCACGCTCGATATGGCCAAGGCATTCGGCGCGACCTCGGATCAGGAGGTTCAGGCCCGCGTCTTCGAGCAGATCTCCTCGGCATACTACGCTCCCACTCCCGACAGCATCCGCCGCATGGTGCTTTCGGGCACGGTCCGGGGCAGCGATCCGCGGGCCCGGCTCGTGGGGCGTGACGCCTATGTCGCGGCCGGCGGACGCATTGAGCGCGAGCTGTTCGACGACGACGACAGCGAATCTTGGGCAGATGTTGCCCTGCTCGAGAGCCTGGCTCAGGCCCGGATGGAAGAGCGGGCCGCGGCGTTCGCCGCAGAGCAGGGGCTCGCCTGGGTCAAGCCCACGCTCGATCCCTACGCCAGCCACGATCTCGTCGAAGGGCTGGTTCGGCTTCCCGCCGAGCCCGCGCCGCTGACCGAGGCGGAGCTCGCCCGACTCGACGAGCTCGATGCCTCTTACGACGAGCACGCAGCCATCCTCGAGGACGAGGAGAGCGCCGAGGAGGCTGTCGCCGCCGCTGAAGCCGCGATCGAGGCGATCGAGCGCGAGTGCCAGGACATCCGCAATCGACCGCCCGTGCTCGCGCCCGAGCTCAAGGCCGAGGCCGGCATGCTCCTCACGCTGTCGCGTGACGGCACGCCGGTGCTGCAGCCGGTCTTCTACGGCGCACGCCAGGTCGAGGCCGGAGCCGAGAACGAAGGAATCGAGATCGTCCCGGGCGATGCGGGCGACGGCAGACGTCGCTCGGCTCTATCGAAGCGGCTTGTCGACGAGCTCGCCATGCAGCGCCGCGACATCCTCGCTCTTCACATTGCGTCCGATCCGGGCCTGGCGCTCGATCTCATGGTCTTTACGCTGGCCGATTCCGACACGCTCGATTGGCGCTCGCGGTCAGCTACGACGATCCGGGGAGGCATCCCGGCCGGCCCCATTGTCGGCTTCGAGGCAAAGGATGCGCCAGCGAGCGCAGCGTTTGCGGAACTCAAGTCGGGCCTGGATGAGACCTGGCGGGCCGGCGAGGACGTCGCCGCGCGGTTCGATCGGTTCCGGGCTCTGCCTGAGGAAGCTCGGGCCGCCTGGCTCGGTTTCGTCGTCGCGCGCGCGCTCGAGGCCAGCCTCAACATGGCCGGTGAACGGCGGATCGCCTTCCAGGATCATCTCGGCCAGCAAATCGGAATCGACACGGCACGTTGGTGGCGGCCGACCGCGGCCAACTACTTCGACCGGGTGTCGAAGCAAGTGATCCTCGATGCGCTCGCGGATGTTGGCGGCAAGGAGCTTTCCTCGCGCTTCGCCTCGGTCAAGAAGACCGATCTCGCGATGAGCGCCGAGCGCATCTTCGCCGGGACCTACATCACCGAGCCCGAAGTGCGTGAGCGCGCGCTCGCCTGGGTGCCCGAGGTCATGCGCTTCGCGAGCACCGCTGAGAACGAGCCCGAAGCCGTTCCGACGCTCGATGACGCTGAAGAGGCGGCCTCGGACGGCTCGAGCGGTGCCCACGAGGTCCCCCGCGAGCTGGCTGCCTGACCTCCTCCTGACAGGCAGACCACTCGTATGGGCGAAGCGGTCCCCTGCCTTACCGCAGGGGGCCGCTTCCTTTCTGGAAAGAGAGCGGAGGAGGCTTCTGGCTTTGCGGTCTGGTCCGGCGATCGCGCCGGCAAGCCGGATCAGGAGACCCCTCATGTCCTTTCGCAACTCGACAAGCGGCGGCCAGTCCCCCGCCGCCCGCATCACCCAGGAAATCATCTCGCGGCTCGACGCCGGCACCAGGCCCTGGGTCAAGCCATGGCGCGGCGTGCCCGTATCGCGCCCCTTGCGCGCCTGCGGTACGCCCTATCGGGGCATGAACGTATTCTGGCTGTGGATGATTGCCGACATGTGCGGCTACACCTCGCCCTTCTGGATGACCTACAATCAGGCGCAGAAGCTCGGCGGCCAGGTCCGCAAGGGCGAGAAGTCGACCATCGCCATCTTCTACAAGAGCTACACCAGGCAGGTGGAGGAGCCCGCCAGCGGCGACAGCATCGAGGAGGCGAGGCGCGTTCTCAAGGCCTACCCGGTCTTCAACGCCGATCAGGTCGACGGCCTGCCCGCGCGCTTCCACCCAGCCGCCTCCCTCGAACTCGTCGAGCCGGAAGGGCGGGAGCAGGCCCTCGATGCCTTCTTCGCTAGGATTCCGGCCGAGCTCCGGCACCAGGGGGACGAGGCCTATTACGAGCCGATCGCTGACCGCATCACCATGCCGCGCGCGCACCTGTTCTCCGGCTTCGACCACTATTACGCTACGCTCGCACATGAGCTGTCGCACTGGACCGGCCATGCAAGCCGTCTGGCGCGCGATCTCGGGAACCGCTTCGGCTCGGCGGCCTATGCCGCCGAAGAGCTTATCGCCGAGCTTTCGAGCGCCATGCTCGGAGCCGAGTTGGGGCTGCCCGTCACCCAGCTCGACAGCCATGCCAGCTACATCGACCATTGGCTGAAGCTGCTCAGGGACGACGACCGGGCGATCCTCACCGCCGCCGCCAGGGCCGAAGAAGCATCGAGCCTGCTCCTGAACCTTGCCGGCCGCGAGGTCGCCGGGGTTGAAGAGCCCGGCGATGTTTCGCTGGCAGCTTGAGGGAGGTCGTTATGGGCAGATCCGTCAGCTATCCCGCCCGTGCCGTAGTCGCTTTCACCGCGCTCGAGATCGAGACGGAGGACGATTGGGAATTCGAGTACGCGTGGCTCCGCGACGACGTGCTGGACCGAGCGACACGCCTCTTCCCGTCACTGACGCCTCATGACGGCTGGCGCGGCCGCGAGGATCGGATACTTGCGCGCAACGCGTTCGCCGACTTCGGCGTCTCGGTCTACGGGGGCCTTGTCGCGGTCTGGATCGTCGAGCGCAACGACGGCTCCTATTGGGATACGGACTGCCGGACCGTCCGTTCGCCTCGGGCGCAGCGCTGGCTCGCGCAGATTGCGCCGAAGTTCGACGCCGAGTTCGGGGATTACGATTGCCTCGGACACATGTCGAACGGCGAGGGCGTCTATCGCAGGCGCGTCGCCTGACGACCAGCTCACGAACATCCTCCCGGCCCGGTCCAGCCCGGGCAGCCGCTCCTGGACTGGCGCCATGCGAGAGAGGCCCTGGGCCAGCCGGCGGATCCCGCAACCCGGCTTCGGCAGGCCCGTGTTGGCGCGGCCTTCGGCCAGCGCCTGCCCGCGCCAGCCCGCCGAAGCGGGTTCCCCTGCGGTGCGGGCGTCCGCCTGACCGCTGGCCCTGACGGGCTCTCGCTGGCGCAGTCCATGAAGGGCGGTGCCGGCGTCAACGCCAGTCAGGAGGAAAACGCTCATGCATACGTCATTCGCCGACCAGCTCGCGGGGCTCGATCTAGCCGGCTTCTCGATCGGTCCAGCACCGGTCACCAGTACCGACTTTCCCGAGCGCCAAGCCGTCGTCCAGACGCTCGAAGCGGTCTGGTCCGACCTCTTCGCCATGATCTCGGGGACCGCGCTCGAGGCCGATGCCGAGGATCTCGGCTGGGCCTTCGTCAACGTCTTCCACCGCTCGGCGGCGCGCAAATCAACAGCTCTCGACCGGGCAACCGACGAGGTGCGAGCGCTCGTCGCCACAGCCGATGGTTCGGAGGTCCAAACCCACGAGCTCGAGACCCAGATCGAACGCGCGCAGTGCGCCGAAAGCGCCATGCTGGCGCTCGAGGAGATGCGCGAGGTCGCGGCAAGCCTCTACCTCAACGAGTTCGGGAGTTCCTGGAAGCCCGTCTCGAGTTCCCGCTTCAATCACAGCGCGATGCTGACCTCGGCGCTTGTCGAGGGACGCGATTTCCTGCGCGCTCGTGCCGAGGCCAAGCGCCGGGCCGCTATGCCCGAAGGGACGCCGGTTGTCTTCGCCGGGGGACGCACCCGCCACCCCACCGACGAGGAGGCTCTGACCTTCGCGAACAACGTCTGGGCGACTCTCGACAAGGTGCGCGACCGGGTGCCCGACATGGTGCTCGTCCACGGCGGCGACACGAAGGGCGTCGACCGCCTGGCCTCGTCCTGGGCCGAGCGGCGGCAGGTGCCCCAGGTGAGCTTCTCGCTCGACATGAGGCTGGGAGCTCGGGCGGGCTTCAAGCGCAACGAACGCATGCTCTCGCTCGACCCGCGTTACGTCGTTGCCTTTCCCGGCAACGGCGTCCTCGAACGCCTGGTCATCGAGGCCAAGGCACGGCGGATCACCGTCGTCGACCGCCGGGGCCCGCTCGGGACAAGCCCCAAAAGCGCGTCCGGCGGCAGCGACTGAGAGCCGGTCCGGCCTTCGCGCCAGGGCCTGACTGGCGCTGGCGCAGCTGCGTCAGAGAAGAGGCGGGCGCCTGCCTCTGCGAGCCGGGCGAGCGGCGTCCGGCGGCAGCAGAGGAGGACATTTCATGGTCGATTTTAGCGCATCAATCGCCGAGTTCGCGGTCCGTCAGGCGGAGCGTGCAGCGCAGACCGATATCGAAATCCAGCACCTCAAGGGCGTGATTATTCCGGCGCTGCAGACTACCGGGATAACTCGCGTCGAGATACGCTTCGACGGCTGCGGCGACAGCGGCGCGGTCGAGGAATGCGTCTGTTACAACGTAGCTGGCGCTGCCGTTCCATGCCCCGAGGTCACGGTCGAGCCCTTCCGCGGTCTGGACGCGGAAGCGCATCACGAAGCCGAGCATCCCACGCTCGCTGGGGCGCTGGAATCGCTTACCTATCTCGCGCTCGAACGCCACTATCCCGGCTGGGAGATCAACGACGGCGCGTACGGCGCGCTCATGATTGAGGCGGCGAAGGCCAAGGTCATTCTCGATTGCAGCCTGCGCTTTACCGCCACCGACGATCATTCGACCGAGCTGTAGGAGAAGGCAGATGGCGCATTGTTACTATCACGCACTCTCCTCGGTCCGGAAATGGGGCGGTGTGGTCGAAGACTATCTCCCGCTTCACCAGTGGTTCGATCAATCCAAGGCGATCCTTGCGGACCCCAGGCACCGCGCACTGCGGCATCATGCCGAGGGAATATTCATGCTCGAAGCGCTCTTCGGAGCAACCATCGTCAACGCCGACGGCCGCACGGTTCCGGTACGCCTTGTCGGGGAGCAGCACGTCCGCGAGGACTTGGGCTCGATCCCTTCATTTGCCGATTGGGCGCGCCTAATCACACCGCAGGCCTGGATGCTCAGGGGGCACCGTTTCGACGATGCGGTTGCAGCACCGGGCGATGGCGTTGCCGATGCCGGTGCAATTCCGTCCGGCAGTTTGTCTTCCGCCGGAGGGCCGTCGCGCATCGTGATTTGAAGCTGCCTCCGGGTGGGCAATGTGCCCGCCTGGTTCAGGCGGCTCGGGACAGTGACGGGAGCATGGCGTTCCTGCCCAGGGCATTCGTGACCAACCCGGCTTCAATGCAAACCTGTCCCTGAAGCAACCCTCGTCGAGACGCGCAACCCGGACCAGGTCCGGCCGTGTTGCCGGGCTTTGCCCGGCTGCCCGCACCACCCGAACCAGTTCCAGGTTCCCCTTCGGTGCGCTTCGCCGTGGGCCGCTTCCTGTCGGGTTTGCAGCCGGGATGGACCCGGATGCTCGATCAGGAGAAGACCCATGACCAATCTCGTTATCCTCGTCGGCCGCATCGCCCGCGACCCCGAAACCCGCACCACC
>SXGU01388615.1_pt1 | contig 23658 bp, 7 predicted proteins | sample 3174531 | NCBI WGS metagenome assembly SXGU01 (sample SAMN11356863, study PRJNA531348) | freshwater metagenome | isolation source: freshwater sample F1-140 | place: China: Fuxian Lake, Yuxi | collected 2017-12-25
CATCGACCCCGCCATGCTTCGTTGTCAGCCCCCTTCCTCCCTGCGGCGCACTGCTAGTGCGCCTCAGTCGTCACGAGGCCTCCGCCTCGCCTTGCGGGCGCCTGATTCCGCTCGCTACGGCAATGAATGTAAACACCCTCTAATGCAGCGGATTTTGGCGCTGGATCTGGCCTTGGAGCACGCGGACTGGGCCCATGCGCTGTTCGCCGGGCTGGGCATCGGCATCGGCTTTGGCATTGGGTTTGGGGTGGGTTGGGGGCTGCTGCTCGGGATGTAGGCCTGCGCGAGCGATTGGCACCGATCCTAGCGGCTGCTACGCTCCGCGCCGCCTCGTGGTCGCCCGTGCATCCCCCACAGCGACCCGGCCACTGGAACCCCATGCACTACCGCAAGCTCGGCCAAAGCGGCCTCGACGTCTCGACGCTATGCCTGGGCGGCATGACCTTTGGCGAGGCCGACGCCACCTCGATGATGCACGGCGCCGGCAGCCCAGCCGAACAGGCCTGGGCCGTGCTCGACCGCGCCATCGAGGCCGGCATCAACTTTATCGACACCGCCGATGTCTACGGTCACGACGGCCTGGGCGAGCGCGTGCTGGGCCAGTGGTTGGCGCGCTCGGGCAAGCGCGATCAGGTGGTGTTGGCGACCAAGGTCCGATTTCGCATGAGCCCGGGGCCCAACGGCGCCGGCGCCTCGCGGTTGCGCATCGTTCGTGGCGTGGACGAGAGCCTGCGGCGGTTGCAGACTGACCGCATTGAGCTCTACCAGATCCACGCCGAAGACGGCACCGTGCCCGAAGAGGAGACGCTGCGGGCGCTCGATGACCTGGTGCGCGCGGGCAAGGTGCACTATCTCGGCTGCTCGAACTACACCGCGTGGCGACTGGTCGACGCGCTGCACACCAGCGACAAACGCAACCTGCATCGCTACGTGGCGCTGCAAGCCCAATACAGCCTGGCCGTGCGCGACCTCGAGCGCGAGCATGTGCCGCTATGCCAGCATTTTGGCCTGGGCATCCTGCCGTGGTCGCCGCTGGCGGCGGGGTTCCTGACTGGCAAGTACCGGCCCGACGCCCCGGCGCCTGCCGACTCGCGCTACGCCACTGACCGGTGGAAGAACGGGCTCAAGCGCTACAACACGCCGCGGCACCGGGCGATTCTGGAGGCGCTGGATAGCGTTTCTGCCGAAACGGGCGCGCCGTTGGCCGCGATTGCGCTTGCGTGGCTCATCGGTCGACCGGCGGTGACCAGCGTCATCTTTGGCGCGCGGACGGTGGCTCAGTTGGACGACAACCTGCGGGCCGCGGATCTGGTGCTGTCGCCAGAACAGGTCAAGCGCTTGGACGATGCCAGTGCGTTCGAGGTCGGCTATCCGTATGAGTTTTTGGCGCGGTTGCGGTGAGTTCGTTCTGGTGGTTGGCCGCTCGGGCGATGGGGACCCGACAGGGTGGCTACAAGCACGACACCGCCCCATCCCCAGCCACCCGCACCCACACCGCTTCGCCACCACCCTTGATTTCGCGACCGCCGACGCCTAGCACCGTGCCATCCGGCAGTACCGCCACGCCTTGCAACAGTTGCTTGCCCTTGACCGCAGTTGCCAGCGTCCACACCGGTCCGGCCATCGACTGCCTGCGCAGCGCGAAATCCAGCCCGTCGCCCGTCTGGTAGCCTGCCATCACCACGCCATCGGCCAGTGCCGCCAGCCCGGACCACGCCGCCGGGCCTGCTGCGGTGGCTACGACCGTTACCGCCTGGGGCAGCCCCTGACCGTCCAACTCGGCGCGGGCCAGCCAGGCCCCGTTCGGTGCCCCCAGCGACTCGCCCGCGACCCACAAGTGCTTGGCCGCCACGGCCGTGGCCAGCAACTGCGCCGATGCTGGCAAGGCGGCAACTTCCGCGACCCCCAGCTTCTGGCCATCGGCGAGCGCAAAACGCGCCAGCCACGGCTGGGTTTGCTGTGGCGCCGCATAGGCGTGGTATTGGCCGGGCACCGCGATGCCAGACGCCAACAGCGCCAGATCGCTGGCGCGGGCCACGAGGTTGGCGTCCGGTGGCAGCAGCGCGGAGGTCCATAGGACGGCATCCGTCGACGACAGCCGGGCCAGCCGCACCGCGCCGCCGGCTGCCCACAGGTCCGTCGCCAGCAACAGCGCACCGCCGTCGTCCAGAGCGAGCAGGCCCTGCGCCTCTGCGCCCTGAAACACCACGACCTGCTTGGCGATGTTGCCCAGCGCATCCAAGCGCGCCAGGTCGGCGTGGTCCAGTTGGCTGGTCACGGCCACCCGCACGCCGTTGCTGTCAGCGACTACCGCCGCAAACGTCGTCGTGGCACTGCCGCCGAGCCGTCGCACGTAGATGGGCAGGTTGGCGACGTCGACCGCGACCGCCAGCCCACGCAGTCCCGACGCCGTGACACTGTCGCCAACCGCAACGAACCCCCACGGTGTGCTGGCGACCGATCGCAGGTGCTCGCTGCCGAGCGTGGCGACTGCGAAAACGCCGAGCGCACAAGCACAAGTGCCCACCAAGCACGCTTTTTCTGGTCCGCAGGGTTTGGGCGGTGCGGGCAGGTGCAAACACTGGCCGCTCGCGGGCGCGCAGGCGTCGTCACTGCACGGGTTGCCGTCGTCACAGTTGGGCGGCGCGCCGGCCTTGCAGGCGGCGGTCGCGCAGGTATCGCCCACCGAGCACGGATTGCCGTCGTCGCAAGGGCTGCCCTGCGCAGTGTGGGTACAGGCGCCGCTCAGCGGTATGCAGGCGTCGGCAGTGCAGACGTTGGCGTCGTTGCACGAGGTCGCTGAGCCCGGCAGGCACACGCCCTGGGCACAACTGTCGTTTGCAGTACATAGGCTGCCGTCGTCGCAGGGCGTGGCGTCGAGCGCGGTCACGATGCAAGCGCCTGTGGGGCAAGTCGCAACCGTGCACGCATTGCCGTCATCGCAGTCGGCGGAGACTTTGCACGCGCAAGTCCACGCACCAGCCTGGCACTGGCCTTGCACGCAGAGGTCGCCGGTCGTGCAGGATTCGCCGTCGTCGCAGGGCGTGGTCGCGGCGACTGGCAGGGCGACACAAGCGCCCGTCAGCGGGTTGCAGGTAGCCGTCTGACAGACGGTGGCCGTGCATGGTTGTGGCAGACCCGCGCTGCACTGGCCTTGGCCGTCGCAGCTGTCGCCGGTCGTGCAGGCGTCGCCGTCGCTGCACGCCGTCGCGGTCGGCATGGGCGCAAGCGAGCACGCCCCGCTTGCGACCTCGCACGCACCGACCATGCACCCGCCGCCAGGGCACGCCAGCACCGTCGGTACGCTGCAAGTGCCGTCGCCCGCACAGGACCACAGCGCGCAGCCACCCTGCTTGCCACATGCGGTGCCGGCGGGGTCGGCGAGGGCGAGGCAACTGCCGCTGGCCAGGCAGGTCCAGTGCGTGCAGGGACCAGCGCTACCCAGCACCGCGCAGTCGGCGGCGGTCGTGCATTCTGGCAGCGCGGTTGCCGTGGCGTCGCTGGCGTCGGCGGTCGCGGTGACTTCGGGGGCAACGCTGACTTCGGGGGCAATGCTGACTTCGTAGGTCACCTCTGCGGCGCCGTCGTCAGGCGGTGGCAGGTCTGCTCGGCCGGCGGCGTCCGTGCTCGGGCCGGTCGCCTCCCAGTCCGCCCCGGCAAGGGCGTCGTGCGCCACAGCGACTTCGCCGGCCACCTCGACTTCGGCGACCCCATCGATCGCTGCGACCGCATCCGGTTCGGCGGGTGCAGCGGGCGTACTGCACGCCACTGCGGCGAGGCAGCCGATCCACAGCCATGCCACCATTGGCGTCGAGATTGCGCGCACGGCTTGCGGCAGGTCGGGCGGTCGCGACTCGCTCATGGCGCCGCGACCACCGGGTTCAGGCGCATCCGCGCTGCTTGCTGTACGGTGAAGCTGAGCGCCGCACCGCCACGATCGGCAACGTCAGCCGTCATCAGGCTCGGCGGCTGCGCGGCGTCGTGGCCCAGGCCCAGAAAGTGCCCGATTTCATGGGCCAGGACGTTGCCGAGCCGAGTTGCGTCGCCGGCACCTGGCGCCTGGCAGTTGGAGGTGCCGACCACCACCAACGACGCCCCGTCGGGCCCACGTGGGCCACCGGGCATGCGGGTGCTGTGGCCGAGCAGCCGAAGGGGGACGCCGTCCACGCCTGTCCAATCCAGGCACGGCGCGACCGCAACCACGACATCCAGATTGGCGTCGGCGTGGCTGCCGATCGGCGCGGCCTCGTTCAAGGCAGCCACCACGGCACTTTCCAGCTTGCGTTCGTCGCCCGCGTGCCCCAGGCCAAGCTGTAGTGGTGCTGCTATCGCCCCGACGGGCAACACCAGCGGTGCGCGAACCGTCACCTGCAAGCCAGCACTCTCCAAGAGCGAAACGGCGTGGGCGATGGGCTTGGCCCAAGCCGCTCTGTCCGCAGGCGTCGCGCTGGCCGCGTAGGCGAATCGTAGGCTGACCATGCCCTGGCCAGCGGGCAGCACCGGCGCGTGCCAGGTCAGCAGGCTAAAAGTATAGGGGCCGGCGGTGCTTAGCGCTGCGAGCGCAACCGGCTGCGCACTGTGGCAGGCCACGACCTGCACCCGCAGGTGTAGACCGTCCGCCGGCAATTCGTTCGCCGCCCACAACGCCTGCGCAAAGCCGCTGCCGGGCGCCTGCGCGCAACCCGGGCAAGCACCGTTCGGGTCGCTCCACGGCTGGCCTTGTGCCGTTTGCAAGTCGGTCAAACGCAGGCACAAGCCATCTTGGGCCAGCGGCGGCGCCAGCTGCCCGCGCACCAGGATGCTGCGAACCCCGGTTTGGGGTGTGAGGGCAAACGGCTCGCTCGTCGCGGTCGCCGCCAATGCCTGCTGACCGACCACGTGCCAGAGCCCTTTCGACGCGGGGACCCCTGCATCGATCGGGCCGCCTGCTGAGCTGGTCGAATCCGTCGCCGCTGCGCATGCCGCGAACAGCAATCCCATTGGCGCAGCGTGGGGACGCATCAGCTATTTGAGAGGGCTGTATTCGACCGCACCGATGTCGCAGCCATTGCCTTTGAAGCGCTTGGTACCCATGGCATCAAGCAGGCTGACCGGCGCGGCCTTGCAGGCATCGTAATCGGCCTTGTCGATGACTGGCGACCCGCTGGTGGGCCACATCACCCGCACATTGCCTTCCAGCTTGGCGCTGCCGAGCTTGGCCGGCTTGGCGCCGTAGGGCTGGCAAGTCGTCCCGGCAGCCATGGAACTACCGCTAACTTTGATGACGCTGATGAGCGAATTGGTGACCGTCAACTTCGCAGTTGGCGTCTTCCGGCAGTCCAGCTCAGCCGCCGAGCTGCCGCTTTCGGAGAACACCGAATTGACAATGGTGGCTTCGCCATCGAAGTATGCCGCGGTTTGGTTCTTGCCAATCAACGCCGAGTTGCCTGCGATGGTCACGTGGCGCAATACAGTCGTGCCGAGGCTGTACAGGCCGCTGACCCCGTTGCCCGGCTCGTTGGCGCTGATGGTGACGTTGGTCAGCGTCAGCTTGCTACCGGCGCTGACCGCGACGGCGCCGTCCTGGGCGATGCCGCCGTAGAACGACGACTGGCTCACATCGCAACTAGCGCCGCCGCCGCACCACAAAGCGCCGCCAATGCCCGCAGTCAGGTTGTAGTCAAATCGCACGTTGGTCGCAGTAAACGAAGCGCCGACGCCGAATACACGCACGCCACCGCCGCCGTCGGACCACACCGTCTTGCCGTTGGCGTCCTTTTGACTGGCCGCCGCCTGACCCATGTTCTTGACGACGTTGCCGCCGGTCATGGTCACGATCGCCTCCTTGCCCCACGGCGACGAGATGTACAGGGCGCCGCCGCCGTTCGCGGCAATGCCGTTGTAGAACGAGCAGTCTTGCAGCTTGAGGGTCGCCCAGTCGAGCATGCCCGACCCGGCGCGCAGCGCAATGCAAGCGCCGTTGCCACCGAGGCCGTAACCGAGCGCCTCGTCGTTGGCTACGCTGACTGCGCAGTTCTGGAACTTGATGCCCTTGATGGTGACGGCATTGGCAAAGGTCACCAGCGCCCGGTACTTGTTGGCGCCGTCGATGATGACGGTCTCGTCGCCGATTTCGATGACCTTGTTGTAGTTGAGCGCCGGCAGCGGCGATTTCAGGGTCAGTTTGCCGCCAACAAAGAAGCGGATGGTCTTGAGCTTGGAACCGCCGCCAAAGAGGCTCTCATTCTGCTGTTTGGTCTCGGCGAACGACAGCGCAGCGCGCAGGCCGCCTTCGGTGTCGTCCACCAGCGAAGTGACGGCGTAGTCGCAAATCGTGGGGCCAGGCACGCAACCGCCGGCTTTGCAGGTGTCGGGCTGGGTGCAGAGGACGCCATCACTGCATGCTGCGCCGTCGGCGATATTGGTGTGACCACAACCCTTGTCGGGCTGACAGAAATCGTTGGTGCACGAATTGCCGTCGTCGCAGTTGGGCGGTCCGCCGCCCAGGCAAAAGCCGAATGCGCACAGGTCGTCCAGCGTGCACAGGCTGCCATCTTCGCACTTGGGGCTGTAGGTGTTGCTGCAGCCGACGTTGGACACGCACTTGTCGGCGGTGCAGATATCGACGTCGTCGCAGTCGTTGAGCTTGCCAGAGTTGCACTGGCCGCCAGCGCAGAAGTCGCCCACCGTGCACAGTTCGTTGTCGCTGCACGGATTGTAGTTGTTCGTGAAGACGCAGGTGCCCACCTTGGGGTCGCAGTAATCGTTGGTGCAGATCTTGCCGTCGTAGCAGGCCTTGATGCTTGTCACCTTGCAACCTGTGAATACACTGCATGTCTCGACCGTGCACACGTTTTCGTCCTTGTCCGGACAGACAACGTCCTTGCCGGCGCAACTGCCGTTGGTGCACGTATCGGCCGTGGTGCACTGGTTGAAGTCGTCGCACGGCACCGTGTTGGGGGTGCCTTTGCAGGTGCCCAAGACGCACTTGTCGCTGCTGGTGCACAAGACGCCATCGTCACAAGCGGCTGCATTGTGCGTGGCCTTGCAGCCCGATTTGGTATCGCAGCTGTCGTCGGTGCAGATGTTGTTGTCGTCGCACACCTTGTTGGACTTCTTGCACTCGCCGCCCGTGCAGTATTCTTCGGTGCAGGCGTTGCCGTCGTCGCACTTGGGCGAGCCCACGGGTGTGCCATACACGCAATTGCCAGTGTAGGGGTTGCAGCTGTCCGCCGTGCAAGGGTTGTTGTCGTTGCAGTCCTTGGTTGTCGCGGCGACACACACACCGTTCTTGCAGTCCTTGCTTTGGCTGCAGGCGTTGCCGTCGTCGCACGAGATGTTGCCGGTGTTGGTGGTGGCCGGCGTGGCCTGGCAGCCATTGACGGCGTGGCAAGTATCATGGGTGCAGCCGTCGGCGTCGTTGCAATCAGAGTCGACCTTGCACTTGCCGACAAAGCCCCAGTCCTGCTTGAGGTCGGCCACCGCGACGGCCAGCTCGGCAGAGCTCAGCGCTTTGTCGTAGATCTGCAAAGCGCCCAAGGTGACGGTCTTCAATTTGAGCCCGTTCGTGGAGCCCAATGGCGCGTACTCCATGGGGATCGAGCCCTTCTCCGCCTGGAGGCCGCCGAAGACGTACATCGCCGCCCCGGCTTTGGTGACCCGGAGCACGGCGATGCGCGGTTGACCGTAGGGCACGGTCGGCGTGAGGCTGGATACACCGCTGACCACGCCTTTGTTGTACGACAGCGTGCAGTCGACCCCGAAGATGTTGACGGACCAGGGCGCCGCAAACATCAAGTTGGCGACGCCGCTCGGGTTCTTGTCGTTCTTGAACACCGCCATCGCCGTCCACTCGTCTTTGGCTGGCCACATCACGTTGAGCTGCGCGAAGGTCAGGTCGACCGCCGTCTTGCCGTTGATGGCCTGGGTCACCACTTCGGGCGTATTAAAGTCGCCGAAGACCACCGCGCCCGTCAGCTGCGTTTGACCGGCCTGCACGCCGTACCAGGTGGCGACCTTCTTGCCGCTCATGACCAGCGATTTGCTCACGCGCGCGTCGAGGTGCAGCACCAGGTTGCTGTTGGCCGGCAAATCGCACACGTTGGGCCCCGCACACTTTCCAAGCACGCAGAAGTCTTCGACCGTGCAGAACTGGCCGTCGTCGCAGGGTTTACTGTCGAGCGACACGTGACTGCAGCCGGTCTTGGCGTCGCAGCCGCCGCTTTCGTCGGTGCAGGGGTTGTTGTCTTCGCACGATTGCGAACCGTAGGTGCAGCCGGTGGCCTTGGTGCAATACTCGATGCTACAGACGTTGTTGTCGTTGCAAGCCGCAGCGACGTCCAGCTTGAAGATGCACTTGGCGGCGGCGCTGTCGCAGGTGTCGACGGTGCAGGCGTTCTTGTCGTTGCAGGGCTGGTTGTTGTTGAGTGGGAACAGGCAACCCTTCGCTTCGTCACAAATGTTGACTGTGCACGGATTACCGTCGTCGCACAGTGCCTGATCGGCGGTGTGCAGGCAGCCCTTGGCAACGTCGCAACTGTCATACGTGCAGGCGATCTTGTCATCGCACTGACCAGCGCTCAGCGTTGCACACTGGTTCTTGTCGGTGCAGTTGGTGACGCCGTCCCAATCGCTGCGCATGATCGCGATGCCGGTCGTGCCGTTGCCGCTGTGGTAGCCGGTGCCGCCCGCCAGCAAGCCCGTGCTATGGGTCGTGATGGCTACCCATTTGTTGTTGAGCGGTTGCACGGGATAGCTGCCCTGCCAAAGCGGGTCGCCGCTGCCATTGAAAGCCGCGATGTTGCTGCCTGCGGCAATGTATACCTTCAAGCCGTCGGTGACGCCGCCGACTTGGTCGTTGCCGTTGAGCGACGAGATCTTCTTGACGACCACCCCGCCCGTGATGCGCACGAGGAGCACGTATCGCGAGCCACCTTGCGAGTCCGAGCCGGTGCCGTAGGCCCAGCTATGGCCAGCAAAGCCCATGACGCCATAGAAGTACTCGTCGCCCGGTCCACCGAAAGGGGTTCCTTTGTAGGTCAAGTTGTTAGGGTCGTCCCAAAAACCATCGTAGCCACCGCCGCCTTTGGAATTGGTGTAGCCGACGACCGTGCCAAGCTGAAAGCCGGTGGCGCGCTCGTCACCAGGGCCTTCATAGCTCCACTTGATGCTGGTCTTGCCTTCCGGCCCCCAATACACCACGTAGGCATCGCCCTGACCGCCAGATTGTCGCCAGGCCGACAAATACGGGTACTGCGTTTCGCCGTTGACGACGGCCATGTCGGTAAAGACCGCCTCATTGCCGCCGAGGTCGTAGTCCAGGCTCCCCGCCGGGCTGCCAAACTGTGCGACGGAATTGCCGTTGCTTGCGGCGATCCGCGAAAGGTGCGCGCGCCCAGGAATGCCGCCACGCCCGCCGGCATAGCAGAAGTTGGCCCACGGCGAGCACTCGATGAAGTGCAGTTGGGTCTCGGCGATGGTGCGCGTCCACTGCTCATGGCCGTAAATATTCCTACGCTTGATGATGCCGGTGTAGTTGCCCGCGCTGTCGTGGCTGAGGTTCATGTAGGAATTGGAGCCGTCGTAGACCTGCGACAGGCTGCCTGGACCCCACGGTCCGCCCTTGGTGCTGTCGAGATGGCTCTTGTAGTACTTGCTCAGCCCGTCGTTGCAGTTGCCGTCGCCGCCGCAAGTCGCTGTCGCGGAGCATGAAGTCGACGGCGTGCAAGACGTGTTGCTGCTCTTGTTGGCGAACTTGCAGCCGCTGGTCGGCTCACAGCTGTCGGACGTGCATTCCTTGAGGTCGTCGCATACCACCGGCTTGGGACCCTTGCACGCGCCGCCCGCGCAAGCGTCGGCGGTGGTGCAAGCGTTGCCGTCGTTGCACAACACCGCATTGGCGACGTGACTGCAGCCGGCGGCGTTGTCGCAAAGGTCGTCGGTGCACAGGTTGGCGTCGTCGCACAGCTTGGTGTCAGGGCCGTAGGTGCAGCCTTTGGCGACGTCGCAGGTGTCTGCGGTGCACTGCTTGCCGTCGTCGCACTTGCTGTTGTTGGGCGTTTGCTTGCAGCCGGTCTTGCTGTCGCAGCTGTGGCTGGTGCAAGCGAGGCCGTCCTCGCAGGCTTTGGCCGAGCCGGCAAGGCAGGCCTTGCCGCCGCAGGTATCGCCGACCGTGCAGGCATTGCCGTCTTCGCACGGCGCAGTGTTGGCAGTGTTGGTGCAGCCCTTGATGGAGTCGCAGGCATCGTCCGTACACAGGTTCTTGTCGTCGCAGGCCGCAATGCTCGCAGTAAAGATGCAGCCTTTGACGGCGTCGCAGGCATTTGCCGTGCACAAGTCGCCGTCGTCGCACAGGTTATTGTCGGCGAGGTACACGCAGCCTGTGGTCGGGTGGCAGCTGTCGGCCGTGCACGCCACGTTGTCGTTGCAGGTCACGCCGGAGCAGGCGTAAAGCGGGCAGTTCGGCTTGCTGCCGTAGGCGCCGGACGGGCTCATCTTGAAGATCGTGCTGATGTTGGAGCCACCGGCGTCAGTTCCGGACGGCGCGACCACCAGTCCGTCCACAGTGCCGAGCAGTCCCGGCTGGCCGGTGCTGATTGGACTCGACAACAGGAGTTGTTGCTGCTTGACGAGGTTGTGGTTGAAGCGGGTCAGCAAGATGTTCCACTTCTGGGTCGCGACCACTTTGACATAGCTGGCGTTCCAAACGTTGTTCGCCCCGTCGATGATCAGCCCCGCCGTGTCGGTGCCGTTGTAGCCAGAGCCAATAAAGTCCTTGACCTCGCCAAAGTAGCTGCCGTTGGAGTTGATCTTGACCGCCATCGAACCGTCACCGCTCGAGCATGAAGCCGACAAGAACCAACCTTGCGTCGCGTCCATGAATGCGCCGCCGGACACGTTGTCGTTTCCACAGGGGTGCGCGCCGCCACTTTTCGTCTCGTTACCCTGATCATCGAAGATTCGCCACCGGATGTCGTGCGCAGTCCCGGCGAAGGCGTTGGTGTGACCGCCGACGAACACGCCACCGTTCGGAGCCGGGGCCACCGCGTAGCAACGACTATCGCCACCCCAGAGATTCTTTTCGTATTTCTGCGTGCCGTCCGTGCCAAAGACATCGAGGACACAGCTGTGGCTGGCGCCATTCGCCTGGTCGCGCGTCAAAGCAAATCCGCCCTGCGGCAGACCCGCTATGGCGAATGCTGCATTGTAAGGCGCAACCTCGCCGAAGCCTTTCTTCCACAGCAGCTTGCCTGTGGCATCGAACACAGAGATGCCCGGGCCGTAGTTGCCCGAGGGCGGCTGGATCACGCCGCCCACGCCGATAAGGCCATTGCCGTCCACTGCAACGTAGCGTGCGCCCTGCCCCGTGGACATACCGGCTACGCTGGTCAGATTGATCTCTTTTACGACGTTGAAGTTGACGTCGGTCAATCGCAGGTACCAACTGGGTCCGCCTGCCGCCGAAATCGCATAGCCGCTCGCCGTGCGCGCCAAGCCATAGATGGTGCGTCCGGCCACATCTGTCGAGTAGTACGCAGGCGTCCCGCTGCACGCCCCCGATTTGCAGGTCGGGTTGACCGCACAGGTGTCGGTGCCCACACAGGCCGTGCCATCCGCAGCGTTGGCGAACTTGCAGCCAGCCACGGTGTCGCAGGTGTCCGTCGAACACGCGTTGCTGTCATTGCAAAGCGCAGCGTGCGCGGTGAACTTGCATCCCGTCGCCGGCACGCAAGCATCCACGGTGCACGCCACGTTGTCGTTGCAGGTCACCGGCGTGCCGCTGCACTTGCCCTGATCGCAAGCATCATTGGCTGTGCACGCGTTGCCGTCTGTGCAATTGGTCGCACTGTTGGTCGTGTTCTTGCAGCCAGAGGCCTTGTCGCAGGCGTCATCCGTGCAGGCGTTGCTATCATCGCAGCTGGCCGCCGTGCCACCGCAGGCGCCGCTCGCGCATTTGTCGGCCGTCGTGCACGCATCGCCATCGTTGCATGCCGCCGTGTTGTTGGCGTGCTGGCAGCCATTGACCTTGTCGCAGCTGTCATCGGTGCAGGCGTTCTTGTCGTCGCAGTCCAGCGGATTACCCGGCAAGCACGAGCCATCCTTGCATGTATCGGCAGCCGTGCAGGCGTCGCCGTCGCTACAGGTGATAGTATTGGCCAGGTTGACGCAGCCCTCGACCTTGTCGCAACTATCGTCTGTGCATAGCTTCTTGTCGTCGCAGTCGACCGCCGTTCCGCCGCACTTGCCGCCGGCGCAGGCATCGCTGCTGGTACACACCGTGCCGTCGTCGCACGCCTTGTTGTTCGCCGCGTTGACGCAACCTTTGGCCTTGTCGCAGCTGTCGTTGGTGCAGACGTTCTTGTCGTCGCAATCGACTGGCGTGCCGGACACACACTGCAGGTTGACGCACTTGTCGATGGCCGTGCAGGCGTCGCCGTCGCTGCAGACCACGTCGATGGCTTCGTTCGCACAACCTTTGACCGGGTCGCAACTCTCCGACGTGCACGCGTTGCCGTCGTCGCAGTTGACCGCCACGGCCACGCACTTGCCATTGGCGCAGGTGTCCTTGTTGGTGCAGGCGTCGCCGTCGCTGCATGGCTTGGTCGACTGCACGTTGGCGCAGCCATTGACTTTGTCGCAGGTGTCGTCGGTGCACGGGTTTTTGTCGTCGCAATTGGTTGCTGCGCCCGGCAAGCACGCGCCGTCCGCGCAGCCGTCATTGGTCGTACACACCGAGTCGTCTGTGCAGGTCGCCGTGTTGTTGAGCTGCACGCAGCCCTTGACCTTGTCGCAGCTGTCGTCGGTGCAGACCTTGCCGTCGTTGCAGTCAAGCTTGGGGCCCGGGATGCAGTCGCCATCCATGCAGGTGTCGGTCGTCGTGCATGCGCTGTCGTCGGTGCAAGTGATGGCCAGTGGCAACAGCGCGCAGCCCTTCTGCGGGTCGCACTTCTCCGCCGTGCAGGGGTTGTTGTCGTTGCAGTCGATGGCCGAACCAGCGGTGCACACGCCCTGCTTGCAGTTGTCGTCCGCGGTGCAGGCGTTGCCGTCGCTGCACGCGGCCTGGTTGGCCACGTTCTTGCAGCCGCCGACCTTGTCGCAGCTGTCGTCCGTGCAGGCGTTGTCGTCGTTGCAGGCCAGCACCTTGCCGGGGATGCACGCGCCCTTGGCGCAGACGTCGCCGTCGGTGCAGGCGTCGCCGTCGTCGCATGCCGCGGTGGTGTCGGTGTGCACGCAGCCCAGCGACACGTTGCAGCTGTCGGCGGTGCAGCCGTTGCCGTCGCTGCAGTCTTTGTTCTGGCCCGGCACGCAGTTGCCGAACAGGCACACGTCGCCGACCGTGCACGGGTCGCTGTCGCTGCAATCACCCGGCTTGGGCGTGTAGACGCAGCCGGTCTTCTTGTCGCAGCTGTCGTCGGTGCAGGTCTCGCTGTCGTCGCAGTTGACTGGCTTACCGGCCGTGCACTGGTTCTGCAGGCACACGTCGCCCTTGGTGCAAGCGTCGCCGTCGTTGCACGCTGCCTCGCTCGGCGCGTGAATGCAGCCCTTGGCCGTGGCGCAGCCGTCGAGGGTACAGGGGTTGCCGTCGCTGCAGTCCTTTTCCTCATCGCCCGTGCAGTACTGGCCGGCGCAGGCGTCGCCGACGGTGCAGACGTTGCCGTCGTCGCAGGTCACGTCGTTGGCGAGGTAGACACAGCCCTCGGTGGGCTTGCAACTGTCGTCGGTGCACGGATTGGCATCACCGCAGGCGATGGCCTTGCCGGCGGCGCAGGCGCCCTCACTGCACCCTTCACCGCTGGTGCACGCGTTGCCGTCGTCGCAGGGACCGCTGGCCGGACTGTGCGCGCAGCCGGTCTTGGCGACACAGCTGTCGAGCGTGCAAGAGTTGTCGTCGTCGCAACCCTTGGGGGCGCCCACGCACAGGCCCTTGGCACAGCTGTCGCCCGTGGTGCAAGCGTTGGCGTCGTCGCACAGGGTGGCGCTGGCGGCCAGCTTGCACGCGCCGCCTTCGCAGGCCAGCGCGGCACAGGCCAGGCCAGTCGCCGCACAATCGGCGCTCGCCTCGCAGTTGCTGCCACAGCCGACCACATCGCTCGATTTGCACTTGCCGGTTGCCGGTTCGCAGGCGTCGAACGTGCACGGTTTGCCATCGTCGCAGCCCAACACCGCGCCGGGCACGCAGCCAAAGTTGGCGCAGGTATCGCCCTGTGTGCACAGGTTGCCGTCGTCGCAGGCGCCCTTGCTGGCGGCGTGGGTGCAGCCCAGGTTGGGGTCGCACTTGTCGGCGCTGCATGGGTTGCCATCGTCGCAAGTCAGCACGCCCTGGCCTTTGCAGATGCCGACCGTGCACACATCGCCGGTGGTGCAGGCGCTGCCGTCGTCGCACGGACCCTTGGCCAGCGCGTGGCTACAACCTTTGCCGGCGCCCAGGCACAGGTCGGTCGTGCAGGGGTTGCCGTCGTCGCAGGCATTTTCGGTGCCGCCGCACACGCCGCCGTTGCACAGGTCGCCGCTCGAACACGCATCGCCGTCGTTGCACGGTTGGTCGACAAACGCGACCACGCACACGCCGGCTGCGCACACGGGTTCCGTGCACGGGCTGTCGTCGGCAGGGCAGTCTTTGTTGGCCGCGCACAGTTTGCCGCAGCCGACGAGCGGCGTGAACACGCAGCCGCCCTTGGCGGTGTCGCAAGTGTCGGCGGTGCAGCCGTCACCGTCGTCGCACGGCAGGTAGGTGCCGCCCAGGCACACGCCGTCGCCGCACTCGTCTTCGATGGAGCACGGGCTGCCGTCGTCGCACGGTGCGTTGGTGGCCGTGTACTGGCAGCCGGCCTTGGGGTTGCACTGGTCCAGCGTACAGCTGTTGCCGTCGTTGCAATTGACGGCCTGGCCGCCGCCGCAGGCCTTGGCGTTGCACGCTTCGCCAGTCAGGCAGGCGTTGCCGCTGGCACATGGCGCCTTGTTGGCCGCGAACACGCAGCCAGTCTTGGGGTCACAACTGTCGTCGGTGCACAGATTGCCGTCCTGGCAAACGGCCGACGTGCCCAGGCACAGGCTGGCCTTGCAGCTGTCGCCGCTGGTGCACGGGTTGCCGTCGTCGCAAGCGCTGGCTGTCGCGGCCAGGCTGCAGGCGCCATTGGCGCAGACGCTGGCGGTGCAGGGGTTGTTGTCGTCTTTGCAGTCGCTGTCGGCTGCGCAGGCGGCGCCGCAGCCCGCGACGTCTGCGTGGCCACACTTTGCGGTCTTGGGGTCGCAGCTATCAGCCGTGCAGCCGTTGCCGTCGTCACAGGGGCTGGCGGCGCCTGGCAGGCAGGCGCCCTTGGCGCACTGGTCGCCGGTTGTGCAAGGGTTGGCGTCGTCGCACCCACCAGCGCCGTCGGCAAACTGGCAGCCGGCCTTGGCGTCACAGCCATCGACGGTACACGGGTTGCCATCGTCGCACTGCTGCACCGGGCCGCCCTTGCACAGGCCCGCCTGGCACTGGTCCATGACGCTGCACAGGTCGCCGTCTTCGCAAGCACCCGACAATTCGCTGTACTGACAGCCCTTTTTGGCGTCGCAGCTGTCGGCGGTGCAGCCGTTGGCGTCATTGCAGTCCTTGGCTTTGCCGGCACAGGCGCCACCTGAGCAGCCATCGCCGGTCGTGCACACACTGCCGTCGTCACAAGTGGCCGTCGATTCGACTGCCGCGCACACGCCGCTCATGCAACTGAGCGGCAGGCAGGGTACCAAGCCGCCCACGCAGTCCTTGTCGGCCACGCAGCCGGCGCCGCAGCCCGGCACTTTGGCGTAGACGCAGGCACCGCTGACGACCGAACAACTGTCGGCGGTACAGCCATTGCTGTCGTCGCAGGACTTGGCGGTGCCACCGACGCAGTTGGCGCCCACGCAGGCGTCGCCCTGGGTGCACGGGTTGCCATCGCTGCAGGCCTGGCCACCGGTCGTGTGCACACAGCCTTTGTCCGCAAGGCAGGTGTCGAATGTGCAGGCATTGAGGTCGTCGCAGTTCGCCACTGGACCGGTCTGGCAGGCCTGGTCTTTGCACACATCGGCGACCGTGCACACCGCGCCGTCGGTGCAGGTTGACGCGTTGGCCAGATGCACACAGCCGGTGCCAATGTCGCAACTGTCGTCGCTGCACACGTTCTTGTCGTCGCAGTTGACCGTCGCGCCCCCGCACTTGCCTTTGTCGCAGGTGTCCTTTTCGCTGCACGCGTCTTTGTCGTCGCAGGGCTGGCTGTTGTAGCTGACCTCGCACTTGCCGGTCGGGCAGGCCCAGTCGGTGCACGGGTTGCCGTCGTCTTTGCAGTCTTTGGGCGTATTGCAAAAGCCGCCGCAGCCTTCGAGTAACGTCACGTCGCAGCTGCCGTCCACGGCGTCACAGGCGTCGAGCGTGCAGTTGTCGCCGTCGCTACAGTCTTTGGGCCCGGTTGGTTTGCACGCTGCGTCTTTGCAGGCGTCGCCAACCGTGCAGGGGTTGCTGTCGCTGCACGGTGTCTTGCTGTCCGCGTGCTGGCAGCCCAGCTTGGCGGCGCAGCTGTCGTCGGTGCAGGCGTTGCCGTCATCGCAGTTGGCGGCGGCCCCCGCTTTGCAGACACCGACAGCGCAGGCATCAAAGATGGTGCAGGCGTCGCCGTCGTTGCACTCGCCGGCCTGGTTGGCGGTACTGCACTTGCCATCGGTGCCGCAGCTGTCGGCGGTACACGAGTTGCCATCGTCGCAGGCATCGACCGCGCCCGCACAGACGCCCGCCGCGCAGCCATCCGCCGCGGTGCAGGGATCGCCGTCATCGCACGTCGCCGTCGTCGGCGTCACGCCGCAGGCATCGGCGACACAGGTGGCCTGGGTACACGGATTGCCGTCGTCCTTGCAGTCGCCAGCGACCTTGCACGCGTCACCGCAGCCCGCCACGGGATCGGCGGCACAGTTGCCGTTGCTCGGGTCGCAGCTGTCGACCGTGCACGGTTTGCCGTCGTCGCAGTTCTTGGCGACCGCGCCTTTGCAGCCGCCATCAGCGCACGTCTCGCCCACGGTGCAGCCGTCGCCGTCATCGCAGGCGCCGCTGGTGGCTTGATAGCTGCAGCCGCTGGCCTCGCTGCAAGTGTCGAGCGTGCAAGAGTTGCCGTCGTCGCACAGGCTGACTTTGCCCGGCGCGCAAGCCTTATTCGCGCAGCTGTCGCCTTGCATGCAGACCTTGCCGTCGGTGCAAGAGGCGGTATTGGCGGTATTGGCGCAGCCGCTCTTGCTGTCGCAAGCGTCATCGGTGCACAGGTTGTTGTCGTTGCACGCGGCCTTGCCAATCAACACCGCGCACTTGCCGGCCTGGCATGCCGCGACCGCGCAGGGGTTGGCGTCTTCTTTGCAGTCGCTGGTGGCGGCGCACGGCAGCCCGCAGCCCTCAAAGGCGACGTTTTCGCACTTGCCGTCGGCGCCGTTGCAGCTGTCGACCGTGCACGCGTCGGTGTCGGCGCAGTCCTTGGCCTTGCCAGCGCACTTGGCGTTGACGCACGCGTCGGCAGTGGTGCATACATCGCCGTCGTCGCAGCTGGCCTCATCGGTCTGACCGTTGCAGTCGTTGTCCTGACCGTCGCAGACTTCGGGCTTGGGCACGCAGGCTGGCGTGGCATCGGCAGATGCGTCTGTTGTGTCGCCGACCACCTCGCCGTCGCCGGTGCTGCCGGCGTCTTCGGCGTCACCCACCACCGCGTCGCCGCCAATCGGCGCCGCTGTGACCGCAAAGGGCAGGGCGTTGCTCGCACCGCCGCCGGGCGCAGGATTGACCGCCGCGATTTGCAGCGTGCCTTCACCGACTAATTTGGCCGCAGGCAGCGTGCCGCTGACCTGCCCGGCTGACACGAATTGGGTTGGCACGCCCTTGCCGTCTACCGTGACCAGCGCGCCTTGCACCAGACCACTGCCCTTGACCGCCACCACCGTGTCGCCGCTGCCCGCGGTGACGCCCGACGGTTCCAGGCTGGTCAGCGTCGGCTTGCCGTTGGGCGGGCCATCGACGTTGAACGCAATGGCCTTTTCGAGCAGCTGGCCGCCCCCGTGTCCTTGACGCGCACGGACGCAGCAAACGGGCCGGCTTGCGCTGGCACGCCGCTCACGCTGCCGAGCGGACTCAGCGCCAGACCCGGGGGCAGAGCGCCGCCGTTGACACTCCACGAATACGGGGCCTTGCCTCCGGTGGCTTTGAGGTCAAGCGGACCGAACACCTCGCCCACCTTGGCTGGGGGCAGCGTGGCTGGCAGCTGCATTACCAGCGGCGGCCCTTTGCGCTTGACCGGCACGGCGATCGAAAAGTGCGTGGTTTCTGCGAGCAATTGGCTGTTCTTGGCGTCGTAGATGGTGTCCAGGCCGACAAACTCGCCGCCCGCCGAGGGTGCCAGCACGATTTGCAGTTCTTCGGGGTCAAGGCCCGCCACAGCGGCCGGATCGACCGGCACAGCGATCTGGACAGGTGCTGCAAAGGTCTGCCCTTCGGGCCCCAGCTGCAGCGCGGCCCCGAGCGGAGCGCCGGCGGCCTCGACCTGCGCCGGCGGCGGCACGGCTTGGACCGTCAAGTCGACGTCGGCGGGCAAGGCACCAGCTGGCACCTTGAGCTTGGCGCCGGACTTGTGCTCGACCGCGCCACCCTCGGCGCCCAAGGTCTTGGTGACCGGCGCAGGGTCGGGTGTTGCAACGTCTGGGGCTTTCCAGGTGTCGGTGCCGGCGTCCGGTTTACTGGCTGCCGGCAGCGAGCCGCCGCCGCAACCCATCGCAGCGACGGCCAGCGCGGTCACGGCGCACAAGGTCGCCAGAACTTCGCGCAAGCTTGCGAATTTCCGGCAAGAACCCGGCGCAAGCAGTAGTGAAATCTTCACATGGCCCCCATCAACGACTTTGCATCGACGTAAGCGCCGATGGCCTGCAGCACTGCTGCGTCGGCGGCGTCCCCGCGGCGAAATTCTTGCGCGAAGCGGTCCAGCAGCGCCTGCCGCGCGGCTGGTGACTGGCCCGCCGCGCTGCCCAGCAAGGTCGCCAATTGCACGGCCACTGCCGCGTTGCGCTCGGTCAAAAGCCGCGCCTTGGCGGTGTCGAGCACCAATTGCGGCAGCGCTGCCGTGGCCGGCCACTGCAGCCGCAACGTGGCGACCAACGACGCCGCCACCTGTGGCGCAGACTCGCTCTGCAGCCACCCGGCCAGCCAGTCGGCTTGCGGGTGGACCGCCTCTTGCGGCAGCGCGTGCAGCGCATCGGCCACGCGCCGGCGGACGTCGATCTCGGCGTGGCCGCCGAGCGCCTTCAATTCGGGCAGCAGCTCGCCCGCCGCTGCGTTGCCGGCACCGTTGACCGCCGCAACCAGGCGCCAGCTATCCGTTTGATCCTGCAGCGCGCCGCGCAGAGTCTGCACGATACCTGTCCGCTCAGCCGCATCCAGGCCATCGCTGCGCGCCATCGCGCCCAGCGCCGACAGCGCGGCATTGGGCGACAGCCCGGTGGGATCGCCACCCTGGGCCGCCGCGAGCGCCCGCACCGCGGCCACATCGCTGGTGTCGATGCCTTCTGCCGTTGCCAGGTTCAGCAGCGCATGCAGTCGCATCGCCGGCGGCAGCCCGTCTTGCTGTGCCAGCTGCCGAAGCGCCAGCCGCGCTGCCGGTGTCGAGGCCCGGCTCAAAGCCGCGAGCGCCAGGCGCGCCCAGGTATCGTCGCTGTACCGCGCTGCTCGACCTTGCAGCCACACCCGCAGTTGCGCCGCGCCATCGGGGTTGGCAAGCAGCCAGGCGTGCAGCTGGCGCAACGCCGCCTCCAGGTGCTCACCCTGCGGGTCGGCGTCGCTCAACAGCCGCAGAACGTCGGCGGCAGGCATGCCGTGCAGCCGCGGGTCGTCGCCCAGGCGCGCGGCATCGCGCAGAGCCGCATCTGCCAACAGGTTGCCCCAAACCCAGTCGGTGCTGTCCGGGTCCACGCCGGCCAGGCGCTCGGCGCCCTCGCCAGAGGCCGCCGTCAGGCTAGCGTGCACCTGTTGCGCCTGCACGTTGCCCGCGGCCAGTGCAATCGTCTGGTCCAGCAGCGCGCGCACGGGCCAGAAATCGTCGCCCAGCGTCACCCGCAAGCCAGGACCGTCGACGAGCAGGCCGGCCGCCATGCGCTTGGTGTGGTGGTAGCCCAGCATGCGCCGCTGGACCAGCGTCTGGTCGCCGGTACGGTTGCGCACGGCCGCGAAGCGGTAGCGACCGCTGCCATCGCGCCCATCACCGCGGACCACTTCGCCGTCGCGGGCCGGCAGGGCAAAATCGAACGTGGCCAGTCGCTCCTGGACCTGTCGGGCCTGCGCCAATTCGGCGTTTTGGCGCCAGGCGTAGGCAACCTGGCGGCAATCGGCACCCAGGCGCAGCAGTTGAACAGGGGCGTCCGCAAGGGCGCCCTTGGGCGTACCGAGCGCTGATGCGACCGCAACGACCGTGGTGCCGTCGGTGTCGTGGCGTAACCCGCGCATGTGCAGCCGCCAGCGTTGGGTCGGCGCGCCCTCTGCCTCGGCCTTGCCGTCGTACGAATGGACGTCCGCCAGCGCCAAAGGGCAGCGCGCTACGGCCTTTTCGGCAACGGCCGGGCGAACTGGCGGGCGCACCGCGCCCACGGACCGTGTTCTGGCCCCGCTATTTGTTTGCGGCCTCGGCGCAGCGCCCTCACCCGGCCACAGCCACGCTGCCGCCCCAATCAACGCAATCGCCAAGCCCGCGAGGCTCAGCCAGCGACGTTTTTTCGCAGACGGCGGCATCAGGTGTTCTGCTCTGCGCTATTGCTGTTGAACGTCGAAGGGCTGGAAATCGAGCGTGAACCCCATGCTCGTTTCCGCGGTCGCGAGAAAACTCGTCAAACCGCCCCAGCTGACTTTGAGGCACTCCCAGTGACCGAACGAGGGCGTGCAGATGTCCAAGATGCAGATCTCGCCCAGGCCCAGCAGCACGCAGCCCTCGCCAAACAGCGAGAACTCGCCAATCTTGCCGACGACTTTGATGTCGGCAAAGGCGTTGCCCTTGGTGCGCCATTTTTTGGCCGTGTTGGCCACCGCATTCCAGCGCAGCCCAGCGGTCGCCGCCCAGGTCGCCTTCATGACATAGCCGTCCAGGCCAACGGAGCCCTTGAGATTGAAAAGCGTTTTGGTGTAGCTGACCGTGCCATCGATGACGACTTGACCGGTTTGCTGCAGGTACGCCTCGCTCGACTCGTACATCACCTTGTCGTTATCCACTGGATACTCGCACACATACGGCAGCTTGGCCTCACAGCCGACATGCGACTTCGCCGCATCCAAGGCGAGCCATGGCTTGGTCTTGACCGCCTGACTGACCAGTGGCCCGGTGTAGTCGGTCGAGTACGTGGCTGCGGTCTCATCGGGCGCAACGGCCGCACAAGCACCGTTTTCTGGCTCTAGCGACGCATCGAGGAAGGCCCAGTTGGTCGGAGTGGAACTCTTGAGGTCGGTGCCATAAGGCTTCCAGCCGTTGTCAAAAAACACCTTGCTCATCAGATAGTGGTAGTCCTTGCCCGGCCGGTACAAGCCCATGTAGAACGGTGTCTGCCACTTGTTGGCGATCTTGCGCAGCCCGGCTGCGCCCGCCGCCTTTTCGTGGTCCGAGGGCACCGTGGCCGCGATGGCGGCACAAGCCGCGGCGTTCTTCCAGAAGGTCCCAGACTGGGTGCCCTGCTGTTCGTAGCAGCCAATCCCGTTCACCAGTTCGCATTTGGGCACGGTGGTGCTCTTGGCCAATGCCAGGCCGAGTTTGAGGCTGCCCGGAATCTGCATGGGCGGCTCCACACAGACCACGTCGAAAAAGCACCACTTTAGCCCGTCTGAGCTAGCCTGCTTCGCCACGAAATTCAGCGCATCGACGAGCGGCCCCAAGTTGGCGGTGCCGCCGAACTCGTTCTTTGATTTCTTGGTGTCGACCGCGGCATTGAGCGCGAACTTGAAATTCTCGGCCACCGTGTACTTGTCCAGGTCCAGCGTCAGCAGGCTCAAAATGGTCAGATACCCGGACACATAGTCGCTCGCTGCGGGTGCGGTATCGTGGTATGCCCCAGCCTCGAGGACGTGCGTGGTTTCAATGGTTAGAAAGAACAACAGGTTCGCCCACGCCTTGGCACCGAGGCGCACGTGGCCGTCCATGACCTCGCGGTAGCCGCCGCGAAACACGCGGGTAGACAACATGCCGCCGGCTGCGATGGGGTAGAGCTTGGTCTTGCCCATCTCCAGGTAGTCGCTGGTCCCGGCGTTGGCGTTGGCGTTGGCCGCACCGGCCTCGCGATAACGATGGATGCCGTAGTCCTTGCGCACCCGCGCCACTACAAAGTGGCTGCTAGCGCAATTGTTGGCCTTGGCGTCGCTGTCCAGCCCCGCTTCGACCTCGGTCGTTTGGGCACAGACCCGCAGCTCAAACAGGGCCGCCTTGGCCCAGTCGCCGGTGGTGATGCGCTTGCGCACCGCATCGGCAAGGCGCGCTTGCAAGGTGACGCTGGCGCCTTTGGCGATGTCTGACCCGCCAACGACCCGCACTGCTGCCGCCTGCGCAGTCTGGCCATCTGGGGCATCGACGGCGTGGTGCTCGATTGCTTGCCACACGTCGCCTGACCCCGCGGGTCGAATCGCCAGGTCAATGGCCGCCGATGCGGGCGCGCCTGCCTTGCTGCCGCCGAGCACGAGCGCAGCGGATGCCGTGACCAGCGGCCCCTGATCCAGTGTGGGCGCCAGTTCGTCCGGGTCGACAGCATCGACCTCGACACCGGTCTTGGTGGTCCCATCCGCGTTGCGGGTTACTTTGGCCGCGCGGGCCTGCACGGGCTTGGGTCGCTCGCCCAGGTATTCGACAACTGCGACGCTGGACACCAGTGCCAGGTCGCGCAGGATCACATCGCTGCCGTTGCTATCGGCGATCGTCGCCACGCCGCAGCCGTCGCCGCGCAGCACGCGACCCATGCCGCCACAGGCCGCCGACTGGTCGATCGTGGCGCCCGTGGTTGCGGCGCTTGCCGTGCTGGCGCCGGCAGGACGGTCGTCGCGCGCCGGCACATAGCAGACCTGCTGCGGGTCAAAAGTAGTGGCGATGTGCAGGTCCGGTGCACCGACCAGGGCCGCGCAAGCAACCGGGACCGGCCACTGCGCCTGCAACGCCAGCTTGCGCGGACCCGAACCTGCCAACTGCGCCGTCGCGTCGACGGGTAGCAACCCCAAGATGCACGACTGCTTGCGGGACGGCGAATGCGCGCTGACCGCGACGCTGGTGCGCAGCGGCGCGGACAGCAACTCCAGCTGCAGCGAGGCCGCCACCGGGTGGTCGATCCGCAGGGGACGGTCTACTGCGCCACTGAGCCTGAGCGGGCCCATCCGTACCGCGGCTACGTGCGGGCGTAGCGCAGCGTCGGCAGGCCGGCAGCCGTTGCCGGCCGCGACCAGACCTTCCGAGCAAAGCGCGATCTCGTTGCTCGGGTCGTTGCCTGCCGCACAGCCGAAGGTCAACCACAGGCTGGCGGCCGCCGCAATACGCACAGCCACTCCGCGCAGGGCGATCGCTAGATCGCTAACCTCCGAAACAGTTGACAGATAATGCCTACCGCGATCAACTGGTTTGCCGCAGACCTGTGATCTGCGGCGGCCCGCCGTGACACCTGGCGAACTAATCAGTGAACTATACAAGG
>SXGU01260601.1_pt1 | contig 23625 bp, 22 predicted proteins | sample 3174531 | NCBI WGS metagenome assembly SXGU01 (sample SAMN11356863, study PRJNA531348) | freshwater metagenome | isolation source: freshwater sample F1-140 | place: China: Fuxian Lake, Yuxi | collected 2017-12-25
CTGTTTGGCTTTTGTTGTCGAAGCCAGGGCTTTGCAGCAAGCCTTGTATGCGCGGGTGAAGGCGAGCAATATGCTCACCGTGTTTAATAGTGCTTGTGTTGCCCTTAGCACGACAGCCACTCAAACAAGCGTGCAATTGGCCTGCCAACAAACATTGCACAGTCGTCTGTTAATCGCCGCCGATGGCAGTCAGTCTTGGTTGCGTCAGGAATTGGGCATGGCGGTGCAACAAAAATCCTACCAGCAGCGCGCCATAGTGGCGAACTTTAGAGTTGAACAAGCGCATGCCAATGTTGCTAGGCAATGGTTTTACTGCGACGCGCAGGGTGAGCAGGCTATTTTGGCCTGGTTGCCCTTGGCCGATAACCTCATTTCCATTGTTTGGTCGGTTTCACTGCCGCAGGCGGAGAGGCTGTTGGCCTTGCCGGCGGCGGATTTTAGTCTGGCGTTGATGCAGGCAGGTGGCCATGCGCTAGGGCATATGCAGCTCATTAATACCCCGCAGGCTTACCCATTACGCTTGCAAATAAGCGCCAGTCCAGTGCAAGGCAGCGTGGTGTTGGTGGGGGATGCGGCCCATCAAATCCATCCCATGGCCGGCCAAGGGGTTAATTTAGGTTTTAGGGACGTGATCGATTTGCTGCAAGTCTTGCAAGAAAAAAATCCCTATCAAGCATTAAATGATAGCGGCCTGCTAAAGCGTTATACTAGGCGGAGAAAAGCCGATGTGTTGAATATGCAGTTGCTTACCGACGGTTTGTTTCAGGTATTCGCTAGCCAGAATGAGCTCCTGAAAAGCTTAAGAACTTGGGCTTGGTCTGCGGCTAAACAGCGCCTGATCAAACAAAGGTTGCTGGCGAGTGCGCTTAATCTGTAATGCCTAGCGAGTGCTGAACCGGTCAACCCCCATTTAAATTAGGAGCAGTATGATTAAGAAAATAATGGCTTGTGTTGTATTAAGCAGTATGGTGGGTCTGGCCATGGCCGACGAAGCCAGCCTTAAAAAAGCCGTGGAAGCCGCTTATCCAAAAATCAAGGTGGACAGCGTGAGTAAAACACCTTATGCCGGTTTGTATGAAGTGTTTATGGCTGGGCAAATTATTTATACCGATGAAAAAATGACGTTTTTGATAGCGGAAGGGCGTTTGGTTGACCCTAAGAGCAAAAAAGATTTAACCGCGGAACGCATGGACGAACTGACTAAAATTGACTTTTCCAAGCTGCCTTTAGAGCAGGCCATTAAAGTAGTCAAAGGCAATGGCAGTCGTAAGCTGGTGGTGTTTTCTGATGTGGATTGCCCTTATTGCAAACGCTTAGAGCAAAATGAATTAAGCAATATCAGCGATGTGACCATCTACACTTTTCTTTACCCTATAGCCCAATTGCATCCCGATGCGGCGGCTAAATCCAAAGCCATATGGTGTGCCAGCAACCGCGTTAAAGCTTGGGAGGATTGGATAATGCGCAATCAATTGCCCAAAAATGCACCCAATTGTGACGTGCCTTTGGAAAAAGTCGGTGAGCTGGCCAAAGCGCTGGATATTACCAGCACGCCCACGCTGATTTTTTCCGATGGCAGGCGCATGCTAGGTGCGCAACCGTATAAGGACATCGAGCGGGCGATGCAGGCGGCCGTTAAGAAGTAAGCCTTTGCTTGGCTTAGATGGCTGCGCCCATTTTAAAAATGGGCATGTACATGGCCACCACTAGGCCGCCTATGAGCACGCCTAATACCACCATGATGACCGGTTCCATTAGGCTGGCCAGTGCGGCCACCGCGTCGTCCACTTCGGCTTCAAAGAAGTCGGCGATTTTGCTCAACATGGTGTCCAAGGCACCGGACTCTTCGCCTATGGCGGTCATTTGCAACACCATATTGGGAAAAACTTGGGTATTTTGCATGGCGACGGTAAGGCTGGTGCCCGTACTGATTTCGCGTTGCACATTTTTCGTCGCCTCAAAATACACTTGATTGCCAGCGGCCCCGGCGACCGAATCCAAGGCTTCGACCAGTGGCACCCCGGCAGCAAACATGGTGGCTAAGGTGCGGGCCCAACGCGCAACGGTGGCCTTACGTAGCAGGGGGCCAAAAATTGGAATTTGCAGGATCAGCTTGTCCATGCGCTGTTGCATTTTGAGTGAGCGCTTCCAAGTGTAAAAAAAGAACCAAAGCCCGGCACCTAGCGTGCCAAATATGGCCCACCACCATGCCACAAACACATCGGAAATAGCCATCACCACCAAGGTGGGTAGCGGCAAGTCTGCACCAAAGCCATCAAACAAGGTTTTAAAAGCCGGAATGACGAAGATCATAATGACGCTAACCACGATGAAGGCCACGGCAATAATGGCGATGGGGTAAACCAAAGCGGATTTTATTTTCGCCTTAATGGCCAGAATTTTTTCTTGGTAAGTGGCCAGCCTATCGAGCAAGGTGTCCAGCATGCCGGCTTGTTCGCCGGCGGCGATTAGATTGCAAAAAAGCGCATCAAAATACAGCGGGTATTTTCGAAAGGCGGCGCTCATGCTGCTGCCGGTTTCGATGTCTGCTTTAATGTTCATCAGCAATCTGGCCGCGGCAGGGTTGTTGTGGCCTTTGCCGACAATGTCGAAACACTGCAGTAGGGGGACGCCGGCTTTCATCATGGTGGCCAGTTGGCGGGTAAACAGGGAGATGTCTTTGGCTCTGATGGAGCCCTTGCTGGCAAAACCGCTTATTCTTTTTATTTTGACTACGCTAACGCCTTGGCGGCGTAAGGTGGCATTGACATAAGCGTCGCCAACGGCACGCATTTCGCCTTTTACAATTTTGCCTTTTTTGTCTTTGCCTTCCCAGGCATAGAGCAGGTCTTTTTTATTTTGACTGGGGCTGACCATGCGTGCTTGGACTTTTATTCATTGGTGCAACTCTCAATTTCCGCTATGGAGGTTAAGCCTTGCTTCACTTTTTCCAAGCCGGCTAGGCGCAAATCTTTCACGCCTTCTAATTTTGCTTGATCGGCGATGTCATGCACGGAGCCATTTTTCATAATAAGGCGGCTAATGGCATCGCTCATAGGCATGACTTGATAAATGCCCACGCGGCCTTTGTAACCATCGTTGCAATGCGGGCAGCCACCCAGTTTTGGTCCGTACAGTTGCCAGTTGCCAGCCAAATCGGTTTCGCTAAAACCAACGCCCAGCAAGGCTGCTTTGGGTACATCCATGGGCACTTTGCAGCTAGGGCACAGCCGGCGGGCTAGGCGCTGGGCGGTAATAAGGGATACGGCAGCGGCAATGTTAAACGGTGCGACGCCCATATTGATGAGGCGTGTTAATGTCGCTGGGGCGTCGTTGGTGTGCAGCGTTGCCAGCACCATGTGGCCAGTGGATGCCGCTTTAATGGCCATGTCGGCGGTTTCTAAATCACGAATTTCGCCTATCATGATGATGTCGGGATCTTGGCGTAAAAAGGATTTTAATGCGGCGGCAAAGCTTAGGCCTTGTTTGTCATTGACGTTGACTTGGTTGATGCCGGCCAGTGGAATTTCGCAAGGATCTTCAGCCGTTGCGATATTCACCCCAGTGTTATTTAAGATGCTTAAACAGCTATAAAGGGACACGGTTTTGCCTGAACCGGTGGGTCCTGTGACTAAGACCAAACCATGCGGCCTGTGGATGGCGTTTAGCAGGGCGGCTTTTTGCTCGGGCTCGTAACCCAAAGCATCGATGCCTAGGCTGGCACTGGCGGGATCTAAAATGCGCATGACAATTTTTTCGCCATGTATCATGGGTAGGCTGCTGACCCGAAAATCCACGCTACGGGATTTAGATAAGGTCAGTTTCATGCGGCCGTCTTGCGGTATACGCTTCTCAGCAATGTCCATATTGGAAATCACTTTAATGCGGGAAGCCAATTTTTCCTTAATGGCCAGCGGCGGTTAGCTTATTTCGCGCAAAATGCCATCTATCCGGTAACGTACCCGATAAAATTTTTCATAGGGTTCAAAATGCAGGTCCGAGGCCCCCATGTGGATGGCGTCCAATAGCATTTTATTTAAAAACTTAACCACCGGGGCATCGTCAATTTCTGGCGTTTGCAGTTCGCTGTCTTCGCCGGGGTAAGTCTGCTCCAGTACGTCCAATGCGTCATCGGCCAATGCAAACGTTGACATGCTGCTGTCACTGGCGGCAACAAGTTTAGCGATCCATTTGCCCAGTTTGTCGTCTTCAACCACCACCGGCGATAAGCTCATGCCCATTAAAAATTGCACGCTATCCAGGGCATGCAGGTTGCTTGGGTCGGATACGGCCACAAACAACACATTGTTGCGTACTTGCAGCCCCATTACCCTATGCATTTGCATTAAATTAATGTCGATTTGCTTGACCGGCAGTTGCTCGGCATCAAACGCGTCTAAATCAAAATACGGGAAGCCGAAGGCTAACGCAGAGGTCTGGGCGATGATTTGTGGGTTTAATTTTTTGCTTAAAATCAGTTGGGTGATGAACGGATTTTTAGCGGCATTGGCCTGTGTTTGTATGGCATGGGCGTCTTCTTCAGAGAGTAATTTCTCCTGGATCAGCGACCGAGCTAAACCGCTCAGTTTTGATGATGAAGTGGCAGTGGCCATAACATTAGGGGCGAATAATGGGTGGGTCTAATTTAGATGCAGATAAGCCATTGTAAACCATTACGAAAGAATAGGTTGCAGTTCCGCCCAAGCCCGCTTTTGTGCTAAACGTCTCTTTTATGAGGGCCGCCTTTGGGCAGGATCTTAATTGCCTAAGACCCCGCCAATGGGCATTACATATGAGCAATGATTTCTTCGGCAAATTGCGCGGTGCCCACTTGGCTGGCCCCTTGCATTTCGCTGGCAAAATCGCCGGTGACCCGTTTGGCTAGGATGGCTTTGGCTACGCCTTGTAGTACCAAGTCGGCGGCTTCGGTCCAGCCTAAGTGACGCAACATCATTTCCGCGGAAAGGATAATCGAGCTGGGATTAGCCAAGTCTTTGCCGGCAATTTTCGGGGCGGTGCCATGGGTGGCTTCAAACATGGCTACTGTGTCACTGAGATTGGCGCCCGGGGCTATGCCTATGCCGCCGACTTGTGCGGCGAGGGCGTCGCTCATGTAATCGCCATTTAGGTTAAGCGTGGCCACCACGTCATAGTCTTGTGGGTGCAATAAAATTTCTTGTAAGAAGGCATCGGCGATGCAGTCTTTAATGATGATGCCGTTAGGCAATTTGCACCATGGACCCCCGTCAATTTCAATGGCGCCGAATTCTTGCTTGGCCACTTCGTAGCCCCAATCCCTAAATCCACCCTCGGTGAATTTCATGATATTGCCTTTATGGGCAATGGTGACCGAGCGTCTGTTGTTGTCTATGGCGTATTGTATGGCTTTGCGGACCAAGCGTTTACTGCCGTCTACGGAGACTGGTTTGATGCCTATGGCGGACGATGCCGGGAAGCGTATTTTCTTACGCATGCCCATGTCGCTGATAAATTGTATGACTTTCTCGGCTTCCGCTGTGCCCGCTGCCCACTCTATGCCAGCATAAATGTCTTCGGTGTTTTCGCGGAAAATCACCATGTCGGTCTTTTCTGGATGCTTGACTGGGCTAGGCACGCCAGTGAAGTATTGCACAGGACGTAAGCACACATACAGATCCAGTTCTTGGCGTAGCGATACATTCAAGGAGCGTATGCCCCCGCCTACTGGGGTGGTTAATGGGCCTTTAATGGATACCACGTAGTCGCGCACTGCCGCCATGGTTTCTGCCGGCAACCAGGCATTTTCGCCATAGACTTGGGTGGCTTTTTCTCCTGCGTAGACTTCCATCCAAGCAATTTTTCTGCTGTTCGCATACGCTTTGCTAACGGCAGCGTCCACTACTTTAATCATGGGCGGTGTGATGTCTGCCCCTATGCCATCGCCCTCAATAAATGGGATAATGGGGTGATTGGGCACCTTGAGGCTGTGGTCGGCGTTAACGGTAATTTTTTCGCCGCTTGCGGGTAGCTTAATTTTTCCAGTAAGACTATTTTTTGCGAGCATTTATTTTTCCTAAGTGGATGATTTTGATAATTTTTGCGTAGGCCATGATTATTTTATTTAACAAACCGTTTAACGTAGTGTGCCAATTTAGTCCGCACGAGCAACACCCTAGCTTAAAAGACTTTATTGCTATACCCAAGGTGTACGCTGCCGGCCGTTTGGATACGGACAGTGAAGGTTTGCTTATTTTAACCGATGATGGCTTGTTGCAACACCGTTTAAGTGATCCCAAGCACAAAGAAATTAAAACCTATTGGGTGCAGGTAGAAGGCGTGCCGACCGATGCGGATTTGGCACCCTTAAGGGTAGGCGTGACCTTGTCTGACTTTGTGACCAAGCCGGCGACGGTGAATTTAATGGCGGAGCCGGCGCTGCTGTGGCCTAGGACCCCGCCCATACGTGAACGCAAGGCCATTCCCACCAGTTGGTTAGAAATTAAAATCAGTGAGGGTAAAAATCGCCAAGTGCGGCGCATGACCGCTCACATAGGCTATCCCACCTTACGATTGATCCGCTATGCCATAGGCCATTATTGCTTGGATGGCATTGCTGGCGGCGAGTATAAGGTAGTCGCCGCATGAAGCCGGTTGCGATTTTTACCCATGCCGCCCACGAAGGGCCAGGCTTTTTCGCCACCTTCTTAAGTGAGCATAGTATTCCTAGCGTCTTGTTTGACACTAGGAATCTGGCCAGTTTGCCCAGTTCGGCATTGGATTTTAGCGGCATCGTGTTAATGGGTGGTCCCATGAGTGTCAACGATGACTTGCCATTCATCGCGCCGCTGTTAAATTTAATCCAGCAAGCCATGGCCGCCGACATCCCCCTGCTGGGCCATTGTTTGGGCGCGCAGTTGATGGCTAAGGCAAGCGGTGCGCAAGTGAGTAAAAATCCGTTAAAAGAGATAGGTTGGGCAGCCGTCACGGTAACGGACAATGAAGTCGCTAGGCATTGGTTTGCTGAAATTGAAAGTTTTAATGCCTTTCATTGGCATGGCGAAACTTGGGACGCGCCTGCGGGCGCCAGTCATATATTGGCCAGTAAGCATTGCCACAATCAAGCCTATGCCATGGGTAAGCATTTGGCTTTGCAATGCCACATTGAAATGACCGCGGACATGGTGCGGGACTGGTGCGAGCAGGGGGCGGATGAGTTGCGCGAGGCAAGCAGCAGTCCAGCCGTGCAGCAAGCCGACGACATGCAAGTTAACTTAATTTTACATTGTTTTTTTCTGCATAAAGTGGCTAGGCAGCTTTATGGGCAGTGGATTAAAGGCTTGCTGTAATGTCCATCAGCAGTATGTTAAAATCGAACAAATTTTTAAGAGAAATCCATTATGTCGGGTAATACCATAGGAACGCTATTCACCTTAACCTCTTTTGGTGAATCACACGGCGCGGCCATAGGAGGCGTGGTGGACGGTTGCCCGCCGGGCTTGGAGCTGTCGGCGGAAGATTTGCAAGTGGATTTGGATAGGCGCAAGCCAGGCACGTCGCGCCATGTGACGCAGCGTCAAGAAGCCGACGCCGTGGAAATATTGTCCGGGGTGTTTGAAGGTAAAACCACCGGTGCGCCCATAGGCTTACTCATACGCAATACCGATCAGCGCAGCCAAGACTACTCCAAAATCATGGACACCTTTAGGCCTGGCCATGCCGATTACACCTATAGCCAAAAATACGGTGTGCGCGATTACCGGGGTGGCGGTCGCTCCAGTGCGCGGGAAACGGCGATCCGCGTAGCGGCCGGCGCCATTGCTAAAAAATGGCTGAAGCAGCGTTTTGGGGTGACGGTGAGGGCGTACATGAGTCAACTGGGCAACATTGAAATTCCCTTTGTCAGTTGGGATGCGCTGAATCAGCCTGGCAATGATTTCTTTGCCCCCAATCTGGCGATATTGCCACAATTGGCCGATTATTTGGATGAAGTGCGCGCCGCCCGCGATTCCGTGGGCGCGCAAATTACCGTATTGGCGGAAGGCGTGCCGGTAGGTTGGGGTGAGCCGGTGTTTGATCGATTGGACGCGGAAATTGCCTACGCCATGATGAGCATTAATGCGGTTAAGGGTGTGGAAATTGGCGCGGGTTTTGCTGCGATCGCCCAGCGTGGTAGCGAGCATTCCGATGAAATGACCCCGCAAGGCTTTCTCAGCAACCATGCAGGCGGTATTTTGGGTGGCATATCTACCGGTCAAACGGTGCGCGTGAATGTGGCTTTAAAACCCACTTCCAGCATTCCGCAAGCACGACGGTCCATAGACAAAAATGGTCAGGCGGTTCACATGGAAACCACAGGTCGCCATGACCCTTGCGTGGGTGTGCGAGCAACCCCTATAGTCGAAGCCATGCTAGCCTTGGTGTTGATGGATCATGCCTTACGTCACCGTGCACAAAATGCCGATGTGCAAAGCCACACACCTAAAATCGCTTAATTTTGCTTTATGCCGGTGCCCGGGCTCAGGTCATGGCTGATTTTTACCATAAAGCCATGGCTTAAGGCCGTGACGCTTGGCTTATTGGCCTGATGCTCCCATGCACACCCAACTTCATTTTAGGCTGTCACGCTTTTACTTTATTTATTACTTCTTTGTCGGTGCGTTTGTGCCGTATTGGGGTTTGTATCTCAAGTCTGAGCAGTTTAGTCCAGCCGATATCGGCATACTCATGTCGCTGTTTCAAATCAGCCGTATTTTCGCGCCTAACTTTTGGGGTTGGTTGGCCGATCACACCGGTAAGCGCGCGCAGTGGATTAAGTTAACGGCTTTCTTGGGTTTGTGCGGCTTTACCGCGGTATTTTGGGCGCATGGCTTTTTTTGGCTATTTTTCGTGATGGCGGCCTTGAGTCTGTTTACCAGCTCCACTTTGCCCTTGGCTGAATCCTTGACCTTAGCGCATTTGGCTACCACCAATGGCCATTACAGTCGCATACGCATGTGGGGCTCCTTAGGGTTTATCGTGGCCGCCGTGGTGCTGGGATTCTTGATTGATTTTGCCGGCATACAGAGCTTGTTGTGGTTTTTACTTATCGTACAGATGGCCTTGTTTGCCCTGTCGTTTGACTTGCCTGATCCTAGCGTGGCGCCGCACACGCACGATGACTATTCCATTTGGCAATTAATCCGCCAGCCCAATGTGATTGCCTTGCTCATTGCTTGCGCCTTGATGGTGACCGCCCATGGCGTACTTTATAATTTTTATTCCATTTATTTGAGTGATCATGGCTACAGCAAAAGCGTCATAGGGCTATTGTGGGCGCTGGGGGTGGTGTGCGAGATTGCTATCTTCATGGCCATGCCAAAAATCATGTTGCGCTACAGTTTAAAAACGATATTGCTTGTCAGTCTAGCGCTGGCCGTGTTGCGGTTTGGCATGATAGGCATGGCGGTTGATAATGTGCTGTTGCTATTGCTGGCGCAAACTTTACATGCGGCCACGTTTGGCAGTTTTCATGCAGCGTCCGTTGAAGTGATTGCCCGATTTTTTAATGGCCGCCATCAAGCCAAAGGTCAGGCCATATACAACAGCGTGGCCTACGGCATAGGCGGTACGCTAGGTGGCGTGGCCGGCGGCTATGCCTTGCAATATTTGGGTGGCCAGCAAACCTTTATGCTGGCCGCTATTTTCCCTTTATTGGGGCTGTTGGTGGTGGCTTTAGGCCTCAAACTAAGCGCCCAGCCACAGCAGGCCAGTTTGTTCGGCTGAGATTTTAAGGCGACTTGCGTTTGTCGTGGGTGATCAGCGCATAGGCTGAATGGTTGTGTATGCTTTCGAAGTTTTCACTTTCCACCGTATAGGCGACGATGCGTTTTTCTGCGGAAAGTTGTGCCGCCACATCCCGCACCATGTCTTCGACAAATTTTGGGTTGTCGTAAGCGCGTTCGGTGACAAATTTTTCGTCCGGGCGTTTGAGTAAGCCGTACAACTCGCAAGAGGCTTGTTTTTCAACCAAGTCTATGATGTCTTCTATCCAAATAAAATCATTAATCAGCGCCGTGACCGTGACATGGCTACGTTGGTTGTGTGCACCGTAGTTGGATATTTTTTTGCTGCACGGGCAGAGGCTGGTCACCGGCACCAAGACTTTTACGGTAATGTCAAATTGACCTTGATTGATCTCGCCTATGAAGGTGACTTCGTAATCCAGCAAGCTTTTTACCCCAGAGACAGGGGCGGCTTTATTGACAAAGTAAGGGAAGGTCATTTCTACGTGACCGGACTCGGCTTCTAAGCGCTTGACCATTTCGCGCAATATCGTTTCAAACGATTCCACCGAAATAGCGTGTTCGTTCACGTTGAGTATCTCGACAAAGCGCGACATGTGCGTGCCTTTGAATTGCTGTGGCAGATGCACGTACATATTGAACACGGCCACCGTGTGTTGCTCGCCAGCCGATTTGTCTTTTACGACAATGGGATGGCGTATGGCTTTAATGCCGACTTTATCAATGGCGATGTGACGGGTATCCACGGTGTTTTGCACGTCTTCAATCGCGCTGCTGGGTGTAGCTTTATTCATGTTTACTTCCTGGTAAGCGGGCAATAGTTGAGTATAACACTAGGGTATTAGTCGCGCAATTGCGCGGTGTATGCCTTCTGCGTCTAGACCGCATTCTGCCAACATGGTTTCGTGTACGCCGTGCTCTATGAATTGATCGGGCAAACCTAAACACAGGGTGTTGATGGCGGGTTTGTTGGGTGACTGCATCGCTTGCAGCGCTTCAATAACGGCTGTGCCAGCGCCGCCCATGACCGCGTTTTCTTCCACCGTCACTATTAGGCTGTGATCCAAGGCTAATTTTTCTATGAGCGCTTGGTCTATCGGCTTAACAAAACGCATGTTGACCACCGTTGCATCGAGTTTTTCCCCGGCTTGCAAACAGGCGCCAAGCATGCTGCCAAAACTTAAGATGGCTATCTTTTGTTTTGCGCCGCTAAGACGCTTGATTTCCGCTTTACCTATGGCGATGGCTTGCATGGTTTGTTGGATGGTGGCGCCTGTGCCACTGCCGCGTGGGTAGCGCACGGCCGCCACACCGTCATACTGGAAGCCGGTGTAGAGCATTTGTCGGCATTCATTTTCATCGCTGGGCGCCATAATGAGCACATTGGGAATGCAGCGTAAATAGCTTAAATCAAAGCTGCCGGCATGGGTGGGACCGTCTGCGCCGACTAAGCCGGCGCGGTCTATGGCCAATAGCACGGGTAAGTTTTGCAAGGCGATGTCGTGCACCAACTGGTCATATGCCCGCTGTAAAAAAGTGCTGTATATGGCCACCACCGGTTTTAAGCCATCACAGGCCATGCCGGCGGCAAAGGTTAAGGCGTGCTGTTCGGCGATGCCCACATCAAAATAACGCTGCGGGTATTTAGCGGCAAAGGCGTTAAGGCTAGAACCGTCGCACATGGCCGGGGTGATGCCGATGAGGCGTTCATCTTTAGCCGCCATGTCGACCAACCACTCACCAAATACTTGCGTGTAGGTTTTTTTGCCGGCATGGGCAAGCAAGTCGCCATTGCAAGGATCAAATTGGCCTATGCCATGAAATTTATTGGGGTCTTCCTCTGCCGGCTCATAGCCTTTGCCTTTTTGCGTGACGATGTGTAAAAATTGCGGGCCTTTTAATTGCTTGATATTGTGTAAGGTGTCTATCAAGGTGTCTAAATCATGGCCATCAATCGGGCCTATGTAGTTGAAGCCAAATTCTTCAAATAAGGTGCTGGGTAACACCATGCCTTTCACGTGTTCTTCGGCACGCTTGGCAAATGCCATCATGGGCGGCATGGCGGATAGAATTTTTTTGCCGGATTTCTTGATCGAGCCATAAAAGCGACTGGACAGTAATTTGGATAAATAATTGTTCAAAGCGCCGACATTGTTGGAGATGCTCATGTCGTTGTCATTGAGTATGACCAATAGGTTGGCATCCATGCTGCCGGCGTTATTCAGGCCTTCAAAGGCCATGCCGGCGGTCATGGCGCCGTCGCCTATGATGGCAACAGCGCGGCGCTCAAGGCCGGCTTTTTGGGCGGCGATGGCCATGCCCAGGGCGGCGGAGATGGACGTGCTGGAGTGGCCGGTGCCAAAGGCGTCGTATTCGCTTTCGCTGCGCCTAGGAAAGCCGGCTATGCCTTTTTCTTTACGTAGAGCGGCCATGGCCTCACGTCTACCGGTTAATATTTTGTGTGAGTAGGTTTGGTGGCCCACGTCCCACACCAACCTATCATCGGGGGTGTTAAACACATAGTGCAAGGCGATGGTGAGTTCCACCACGCCTAAGTTGGAGGCCAAGTGGCCGCCGGTTTTGGCCACGCTGTCTATAATAAAGGCGCGCAACTCTGCCGCCAGCGATTTGAGTTGCGGGCGCGTTAATGACTTAAGTTGCGCTGGGCTATCTATGCTTGCAAGTAATGACGTCACCTAAAGTAGTCCTAAATGGATGCTGGCAAAGTGAAAATTTAAGCCTGTTGGCATTAAAAACTGCGCTGGCTAATGTAGCCGGCCAGCTCCCTTAAACGTTGTGCTTTGTCGCCCAATGGGGCAAGGGCGGTTATGGCTTGCTGGTAAAGGGCTAGTGCGTGCTGCTTGGCCGCTGGTAGGCCCAAAATGGTGACGTAGGTCGGTTTGTTGCTGTCGGCGTCTTTACCGGCTGTTTTGCCTAGGGTGAGGCTGTCTGCCTCCACGTCCAGTATGTCGTCCACCACTTGAAAGGCTAAGCCTATGTTGCGGGCAAAATCGCGAATGGCCAGCAGTTCGGCATCGGATGCACTGATGGCGCCGAGTAAGATGGACGCTTGAATCAGGGCGCCAGTTTTCATTTGATGCATGGTGACCAGTTCGGCTAGGCTGAGTGTTTTGCCTATAGAGGCCAAGTCTATGCCTTGGCCACCGGCCATGCCGGTTGAGCCGGTGGCTTGTGCCAAAATGTGCACCAAGCGCATTTGTTGATAAGCCGTCAGTTGGCTATGGGCATAGAGTTGCGGCGCGGAGATGACTTCAAAGGCTAAGGTTTGCAAGGCATCGCCGACCAGCAAGGCGGTCGCTTCATCGTATTGTTTGTGGCAACTGGGTTTGCCACGCCGCATGTCGTCATCGTCCATGCACGGCATGTCATCGTGCACCAAGGAATTGGCGTGTATCAGTTCGACCGCGCAAGCTGCCGCATCGGCTATTTGCGGCTCACAGGCAGACAATTCTGCCGCGGCATAACACAGCAGTGCGCGTATGCGTTTGCCGCCATCTAATGCGCTGTAACGCATGGCGCTATGCAAGGTGGTGGGCTGGACATGGCTGGGCGGCAGGAGCTGTTCCAGCCTTTGTTCGGTGCGCTGTTGTTGGGCGGCCACCCAGGCAGCAAAGTCTTGCTCGGTTTTACCTACTCTGCTTAAATTGGGTATCATGATGGCGCTTGACCTTGGTAGGGCAGTAGCTGCTTGCCATCATTTAATATTTGCACTTGTTGCTCTACTTCCAGCAGGGATTTTTGACAAAACTGCAATAAGCGGTTGCCACGTTGGTAGGCGGCCAGGGAAGCTTCTAAGGGCATTTGCGCGGATTCCATTTGCGCCACTATTTGCTCTAATTCGGCGTAGGCTTGCTCAAAATTGAGCGGTAGCGCCCCAGATTGCTCGCTGGGCTCGTGCTTGTTAGGCGTTGATTTGGCTGTGGTCATGGCAATAATGTATGGGTTGGCTAAGGCTATTCTACCAAATCTTGCGGCAAAACTTGTTTTAAAAATAGTCGAATGTCATTAATTTCTTCTGCACAAACAGTATGTGCCATCGGGTATTCGTGCCATTGCACGGTAAAACCGGCGGCCTGCAGTGCCAGCCGTGAGAGTTGGCAGGTGCTCAAACGAATGATTTCATCCTGGCTGCCGTGGGCCATGAAGATAGGCGTAGTGCGATTTGCCGCTTGAGCGTATTCACTGAGTTGATTTTTAAGGGGTAAGTAGGTGGACAGGGCCAGCACGCCGGCTAATTTGTGCGGGTAGCGGGTGGCCGTATGGAGAGCGATGGCCCCGCCTTGTGAAAAGCCCGCGAGGACGATGCTATCGCTGGTCACACCTAGTTTCATTTCATTTTCTATCAGCTGATGCACATACTGTTCGCTGGTTTGGATGCCGGTCTCGTCTTCTTGGCCGTCGCCCGTGCTGCCATACAAATCGTACCAAGCCGGCATAATGTAGCCATTATTGCGGGTAATAGCCAAGTTAGGCGCGTGCGGCAAAACAAAACGCAGCCGGGGTAAATTTAATTTTTCCACTATCGGGGCAAAATCGTAGCCGTCTGCACCTAGGCCGTGTAGCCAAATCACACTGGCGTTTATTTTTGCTGCTGTTGGCACGGCTTAATACTAAAGCGGGTGGGTAGTTTATGGTGGTCATGGTGGTTAATATTAACATGATAGTCAATATTAAAAGCTATCCAAGGGAGGAGATAGGGGCTGGACTGTTAAATAAGTGGGATATGCATTATGCTGTTTCCATGATCGTTAAATCACAGACATGGTATTTAATAAAACCAATGAATCCCACCCTGCCTATGACGGCGCTGTTTATCTAGACATGAATAGGCTTAAATTTTTAAGCGGGTTCATGGCCGTGCGCGTCGGGTTGAGTCTGGCGATGGTGCTGCTCATGTTGCTGCATGTCAGTGGTATAGGGTCTTGGTCAGCGCTTAATAAGCTGGAGCTTTTTGCCTACGATACGCGGCTGACCATGAGCATGCCCAATAGCCTTGATGAGCAGATAGTCATCATTGATATCGATGAGAAAAGCCTCAAACAGCAAGGCCATTGGCCTTGGCCTAGAAATAAACTGGCCGGTTTAGTCGATACCTTGTTTGATGATTATCAAGTGGCCGTTTTAGGCATGGACATGGTGTTTGCCGAGCCGGATCTAAGCTCAGGCTTGCAGGGAATGCAAGCCATACAACATCAGCATTTTAGTCAAGATAGCGCGCTAGCTGCTGCCATAGACAAGCTCAGTCCCAGCTTAGACTACGATCTAATGTTTGCGAACAGTTTAAACGGTCGCAAGGTGGTGTTGGGCTATGTTTTTTTGCAGGATGGCGTTGGCGGTGAAGTCGGCAGTTTGCCTGCGCCCGTGCTGTCGGCCTCGGTCTTTAAAGGTCAGCCTGTAGACTTAATGCAGGCCGCTGGCTACAGCGGCAATTTGCCGGCCTTGCAAGCACACGCTTATGCGGCCGGCCATATTAATGCCAGCCCGGATCAAGACGGCATTTCCCGCAAGCTTCCCATGTTGGTGCAATACCGCGATCAGGTTTATGAAGCGTTTTCCAGTGCCGTGGCCAGAGCGGCTACTGCTGGCCCTAGCATGCCCTCAGCCAATGTGCCTAGTGCTATTTTAGCCGATGCGGAGTGGCTGAAGATTGCTAACAACAGCATGCCAGTGAGCGGGGAAATGGCGGCATTGATTCCTTATCGAGGCGTACAAGGCAGCTTTCGCTACGTTTCTGCCACTGACGTATTGGCGCGCAAAGTGGACAAAGCGCTGCTTAAAAATAAAGTGGTCTTACTCGGCACCACTGCCGCTGGCTTGATGGATTTACGGGCCACGCCTATGCAAAACGTCTACCCTGGGGTGGAAGTGCAGGCCAGCATGATAGCCGGCATATTGGCCGGTAATATCAAACAACAGCCGGCTTATACGCAAGGCGCGGAGTTTGTTTTACTGTTGTTACTAGGCTTGCTGTTGGCTTTAGCCTTACCCAAATTAAGCCCTGGCTCGTCGAGTGTGCTGACTTTGCTCTGCCTGGGCTGCATTTTAGACTTAAATGTGTGGGCTTGGCAGCAGGCTAATTTGGTGCTGCCGCTGGCAACACCATTAGTCCTGGTGGTCGCCCTGTATTTTTTCAATATGGCTTACGGTTTCTTTTTTGAGTCGCGGCTTAAGCGTCAACTGAGCCATTTATTTGGCCAATACATTCCGCCGGTGTTGGTGGAAGAGATGGCTAAAAACCCGCAGTCTTTTAGTTTGGCCAGCCAAAGCCGGGAAATGACTGTGCTGTTTTCTGACGTGCGTGACTTTACCGCCATCGCCGAAGCCTTAGATCCTCAGCAGTTAAGCCTATTCATGAATCAGTTTCTCAGTCCTATGACGCAGCTCATACACCAGCATAGAGGCAGCATAGATAAGTCTATGGGCGATGCCATCATGGCGTTCTGGGGCGCCCCTATGCCGGATAATCAGCACGCAAAACATGCCTTGCAAGCAGCGCTGGCCATGACCGCGGCGCTCAGCAGATTGCAAAGTGACTTTGCCGTGCAAGGCTGGCCCAGCATACGCATAGGCATAGGCTTGAACACGGGGGAAATGGTGGTGGGTAATATGGGCTCAACGTTTCGCATGGCTTACACCGTGCTCGGGGATGCGGTGAATTTGGGCTCGCGTTTAGAGGGTTTAACAAAATACTATGGCGTGGACATTATTTTGAGCGAGCACACTAAAACGCAAGTGCCGGAGTATGTGTATCGTGAATTGGATAGGGTGCGGGTTAAAGGTCGGGCGCAGCCATTGGCGATTTTTGAACCGATTGCGCTGCTGGAACACGTTGATGCAGACACCTTGGCGCACTTAAATCTTCATCATGAAGCGCTGGCCCTGTACCGCCGTCAAGATTGGGACGGGGCAGAACCGTTATTGCTGCGCTTGCAAAAATGGCAGCCGCAATCTGGTTTATACGCCTTGTATTTAGAAAGAATGGCGCATTTTAGGGAAAATCCGCCTAGTGCCGATTGGGATGGCGTGTTTAATTTTGAGAAAAAATAAACGGCGTTTTGCAAAATCTGCGAAACGCCGTGGTGTAAGGTTTTAGACTTAAGTTAACTATGTAGGGCTTAAGGCATTACACTTTAGGTAGGAATTTAGAGCTGATGGTGCCGCCCACGGTCCAGCTGGTACCGGCATCGGCACTGCATGCGGCGGTGTAAACGATGGTTTGACCGGCGGTGACACCTGAGCCTATGGCTTTCATGACTATGGTGACCGTGGCCGCCGTGGCAGACGAGCCATCAGCCGTGACTGAGGTAGTGTATTTGCCGGTAATCGCCGTGTTGGTGCCTAAGCCCAATGAAGCGTTATCGCTGTCAGCTGCAAGGCTGGCTTCGCTACAGGCTATGCCTACCGCCGTCAGCGCTGGTGTGGCTAAGCTGACGGCTTCCTGTACCTTGGCTCGGGTGGTGTAGTCTTGGTAAGCGGGTAGGGCGATGGCGGCTAAAATGCCGATGATAGCCACCACTATCATGAGCTCGATTAAAGTGAAGCCTTGTTGTTTTTGCATGGTTATTCCCTTTATAAAAAAAATAAAATAGGCTTAAAATCACATTCGATTTAAGCCTATTGGCTACCGAGCACTATGCAACAGCCGCCAATGACTAGCATAGTGCCCGATATAAGGCCGTGCTGGGAATTTATTTTTATAAAGTTATTTGGCGGTTTCGGCCACTTTTTTTAAGTTGGCTAAGCCGGCATCAAAAATATCGGTGATGGCTTTTACCGCGGTGGCGTCATCTTGACCTTCTGGAATAGGCGGGTTTAATTTGTATAAACGGTAAAAGCGGCCCACCCAAGTGACGGTGCTTTCCCCAGCATTCGGGCCTTTGCTCACGGCCATGCTGGCATTGAAATCGGTCAGCGGTAGGGTGCCAGAAATGATTTCGTATTTCATGCGCATACCGTCGTTATCGACGCCGCGTAATTTTTCGTAAACGTTGCCGCCACTTTTAAAGGTCAGCGTTCTGAAGTTGTCTTCACCCACTTTTTCCAATTTAGAGCTGGCGACACCAGGCAGCCATTGCTGTGCGTTGCCGAAATCTTTAACCATAGCCCAAACTTTGGCCGGATCTGCTTTGATCGTAACGGATTTTTCAACTTTCTGTGGTGACGGGCCGTGAGCACTTGCCAGGTTGGGCAGCAAGCCAATGCTTAAGCTTAAGGTCAATAGGGCTAAAATCTTTTTCATTTTGTATTTCTCCGTGGCTTTCAAATTGAGAGTGATTGATAAAACAGCAGAGCATTATAAAGGAGAACGGTGTTTTTTTAAAACACGCTGCCGCCTAAAATAGTGTTGGTATGCTTATTCTGGCAGCAGGATAAATTGGCCGAAGGCGCGGCTTTTTTCACCGGTTTTAATGACAGCTATTAGTTGATGCGTGTTAGTGTCGATGACGCTGACGTTGTTGCTACCCCAGTTGGCGACGTAGGCGCGCTGGTTGATAGGGTCTAGGCTAATGCCTTCTGGGGTGCTACCCACCGCTATGGTCTTAATGGTTTTATGGCTGCTCAAGTCTATGACGGACACGCTGTCATCTTGAGTGTTGCTCACGTACAGCGTTTTTTCGTCGCTGCTGATGGCCGCACAATAAGGGTGGTAGCCCACTTTTATTTTTTGCTGGCGCCAAGTCTTGCTGTCGATGAGGCTAACGCTGTCCTCTTTGACGTTGACGCTGACCAAGAGTTTGCCGCTGCTGCTGACGGTTAAACCAAACGGGTGCGCGCCTACTTTGATGCGTTTCTTGATGGACAGCGTAGCGGTGTCCACGACGGCGATGTCGTCGCTATCTCGATTGCTAATATACAGCCATTGATTGTTTGGACTGACCACTAAACCGGCGGGGGCATCCCCCACTTGGAGTTCGCGTATGTGCTGTGGCTGCTGGGTATTGATGGCCAGCACTTTGTTGGCAAACCAATCGGCGACGTAAAGTACCGCGCTGTCTGCAGATAAGGCCAAGCCGACTGGCGAGCCATGAATTTTTATGCTGGGTAGCACGCTGTGGGTTTGCGTATTGATGACGCTTATTTCTTGGCTTTCAACATTCGTTATGTAAGCGCGTTGCAATTGCGCTGAAACGGCAATGCCCACCGGGCCTTTGCCGACCTGGATGGTGCGAATGATGGTATTTTTAGCCGTGTCTATGACCGACACCGTGTCATCACCTTGATTGGTGATGTAGGCGTAAGTGTGTATTTCATGGGCGCAGGCTGGCTTGGGCGCGCCGCACAGCAAGCTCACCAGTAAAATCAGCATTAAAGAAAATCTATTTGAAAATTTAATTGATAGTATATTCATGGGCTTAGCTATTATAGGTAAATGCTTGCTTTCAATAATGGGCAAAATATGAAAAAATTGCATTAAATAATTAAGGCAGTATAACGTTATGTTAGATCGAGATGGGTTTCGCCCGAATGTGGGCATTATTTTATGTAATGCGCACAATCAGGTATTTTGGGCTAAGCGTATTCGTGAGCACGCTTGGCAGTTTCCACAAGGTGGTATCAACCACGGTGAAAGCCCAGAGCAGGCCATGTACCGCGAGCTGATGGAAGAGGTGGGCCTAGCGCCACAGCATGTGCAAATTTTAGGGCGCACTAAAGATTGGCTTAGGTACGAAGTGCCCAGTACTTGGGTTAAGCGTGAGTACCGTGGCAGCTACAAAGGCCAAAAACAAATTTGGTATTTGTTACGCATGCTGGGGCGAGATAGCGACGTGTCCTTGCGCGCGAGCGAACATCCTGAATTTGACGCTTGGCGTTGGACTGAGTATTGGATCCCCTTAGAGGATGTGATTGAGTTTAAGCGCGGTGTTTATGAGTCCGCCTTGAACGAATTAGCCTCGCATTTACACCACAAGCGAGCCAATAATACCTAGAGTTGTGCTGGGCCTAATATTTAGGCCAGTCTTTTATTGCCCATGTGTTCGCCCAGTTGAATGGCGCGAGCGGGTTGCCAATCGGCATTGAACTCTAAAGCGTCTTTTTCAAACAGCATGACCACTGTGGATCCCAGTAAAAACCGGCCCATTTCTTGACCTTGTTGCAGTTGGATGTTTTTGCTGTCATAAAACCACGACCGCGGTTTGCGGCTGCGGGGTGGATTGATGATGCCATTAGGCGCGGTGTGCCAAACCGTGGCCATGCTACCGACCACCGTTGCCCCCACTAATACCATAACAAAACGGCCATGTTGCGCAGAGGCAAATTCACACACCACCCGTTCATTGCGGGCAAACAAGCCGGGCACGCCTTGCGCCGTGCTGGGGTTAACGGAGAATAAAGCGCCCGGAACATAGGTCATGCTTTTTAGTTGGCCTTCGCAAGGCATATGGATGCGGTGGTAGTCTTTAGGGCTTAAGTAGAGGCAGGCAAATAGACCGTTCTCAAATTGCTGGGCCAAATTTTTGTTGCCGCCCAATAAAGCCGTGGTGCTGTAACTGTGTCCCTTGGCTTGAAAGATTTGATCGGTTTTTATGTCACCCAATTGGCTAATGGCACCATCCACTGGGCAAATGAAATCAGCCAGCGCCAGCGGTCTGGCGCCTGGTTGCAGTGGGCGGGTAAAGAATTCATTGAAGCTTTTATAAGCAGCGATGTCAGGATGGGCCGCTTCGGCCATATTGACCTGATAACGTTGTACGAACCAGCGTATTACCGCGGTAGTTAAACGGCCGCCTTCAAGGTGCGCTAATTTTCCCGCAAGCGCAGTGATGGCCTGCTTGGGGATGAGGTATTGGCTTAGCACGGCAAAGTTCATGGTGTTTCCTAATAAAAAGGGCGGGAGGCCTGATGGCTCCCCGCCCAACTTAAGGTCTCTAGACTGAGGATGACCCTTAGTTTTTAGCCTGATCGACTAATTTATTTTTAGCAATCCAAGGCATCATGGCGCGTAATTGACCACCTACTTGCTCAATTGGATGGGTAGCATTTAAACGACGGCGTGCGGTCATTTCTGGGTAATTGGTGCGGCCTTCCAAGATGAAGCGTTTAGCGTATTCACCGTTTTGAATATTGGCTAAACATTCTTGCATGGCGTAACGTGATTCGTCATTGATGACTTTAGGGCCAGTCACGTATTCACCGTATTCGGCGTTGTTTGAAATGGAGTAGTTCATGTTGGCAATGCCGCCTTCGTACATTAAATCGACGATTAATTTAAGTTCGTGCAAGCATTCAAAGTAGGCCATCTCAGGCGCATAACCGGCTTCAACCAAAGTTTCAAAACCGGCTTTAACCAATTCAACGGCACCACCACACAACACGGCTTGTTCGCCGAACAGGTCTGTTTCAGTCTCTTCACGGAAATCGGTTTCGATGACGCCGCCTTTAGTGCCGCCATTGGCTGCCGCATAAGACAAGGCCAAGGCTTTCGCGTTGCCTGATTTATCTTGGTATACCGCGATTAAAGAAGGCACGCCGCCACCTTTTAGGTATTCTGAACGCACGGTATGGCCTGGGCCTTTAGGCGCGATCATGATGACGTCTAGGTCGGCTCTTGGCGTGATTTGGTTGTAATGGATGTTAAAGCCGTGAGCAAAAGCCAATGTTGCGCCTTGTTTCAAATTGGCTGCTACGTCGGCATCAAAAATTTGCGGCATGGTTTCGTCAGGCAACAATAGCATGACGATATCCGCTTGTTTGGTGGCTTCGGCAATTTCCAACACGTGGTGACCAGCGGCCACTGCTTTCGCCCATGAGCTGCCGCCTTTACGTAAACCTATGGTCACGTTCACGCCGCTGTCTTTAAGGTTGGCCGCATGGGCGTGACCTTGTGAGCCGTAACCGACTATGGTTACTTTTTTGCCTTTAATTAAACCAAGGTCTGCGTCTTTATCGTAATAAACTTTCATTTTTGTGTCGCCTTTCTATGCAAATGCTAAATAAATATAAGAGGGGTTTTAAAACTTAAACTTTTAGAATTCTGTCGCCTCGACCTATGCCCGATGCGCCCGTGCGCACGGTTTCTAGTATCGCCGCTTTATCTAAACTTTCGATAAAAGCATCGAGCTTATTGCCTGAGCCGGTAAGCTCAATGGTAAAGCTGCCGTCGGCCACATCGATAATGCGGCCACGGAATATGTCGCACATCCGCTTCATTTCATCTCTAAATGCACTGGTGGCTTTTACTTTAACCAACATCAATTCACGTTCTATGAATTTGCCGTCGTTTAAATCCAGCACTTTTACTACGTCCACCAGTTTGTTTAATTGTTTGATGATTTGTTCTATGATGGCCTCAGAGCCTGAGGTGACAATGGTCATGCGCGATAAAGTGGGGTCTTCTGTGACGGCTACGGTCAGTGACTCAATGTTGTAGCCGCGAGCAGAAAATAAGCCGGCCACGCGAGACAAGGCGCCCGATTCGTTTTCCATCAGTAGCGAAATGATGTGACGTGTGACTTGAGTCGCCATGTTATAGATCCTCCGCTAATATCATTTCGGACAAGCCTTTGCCATTTTGTATCATGGGGAAGACATTTTCTTTTTGGTCAGTGATGAAGTCCATAAAAACGAAGCGCGACTTCATGGCAAACGCCTCTTTTAGCGCCGCTTCTACGTCGCCAGGCTGCGTGATTTGCATGCCAACATGGCCGTACGCTTCGGCTAATTTCACGAAGTTGGGCAGGCTGTCCATATACGATTCGGAGTAGCGGTTTTCATAGAAAAACTCTTGCCATTGCCGCACCATGCCTAAATAACGGTTGTTCAGCATAATGACTTTAATCGGTAGGTGATACTGGGCGCAGGTGGAAAGCTCTTGGATGTTCATTTGTATGCTGCCTTCACCCGTTACGCAAGCGACTTGCGCTTCTGGGTGAGCAAATTGCACGCCCATGGCGTAAGGCAGGCCAACACCCATGGTGCCTAAGCCGCCAGAGTTGATCCAGCGACGTGGTTCATTGAATTTGTAGTATTGCGCTGCCCACATTTGATGTTGACCTACGTCTGAGGTGACAAAGGCTTCGCCTCTGGTCACTTCATGCAGTTTTTGAATGACGTATTGAGGTTTGATGAAGTCGCCGCTTTGCGTAAAGCTTAAGCATTTTTTTGCCCGCCAGGCGTCAATTTGTTTGAACCAAGCGGCCAGCGCGACGTTATTTTGCGCTGGTTTTTCCGTGGCAATAAGCTCGTTCATGTCGCTTAAAACCGACTTAACATCCCCCACAATAGGCACATCAATTTTGACCCGTTTGGATATGGACGACGGGTCTATGTCTATGTGTATGATGGTGCGTGGGTTAGACAGGAAATGCGTTGTGTTGCCTATGACGCGGTCATCAAAGCGGGCGCCCACGGCCAGCAGCACGTCGCATTCTTGCATGGCCATATTGGCTTCATAGGTGCCATGCATGCCTAGCATGCCTAAAAACTTTTCATCGGCGGCAGGGAAGCCACCCAAACCCATTAGGGTGCTGGTGATAGGCAAGCCTAGCGATTGTATCAACTTAATCAAATGGGCTGATGCATCACCCAGCACCACACCACCGCCAGAATAGACCATGGGGCGTTTCGCTTCGGCCAGTAATTTGAGGGCTTTTTTGATTTGCCCTAAATGCCCTTTAGTGACTGGGTTGTAAGAACGCAGATGCACCGTTTCTGGGTAGTCAAACTGACACAAGTCAGCGGTGATGTCCTTAGGGATGTCCACCAATACTGGGCCTGGCCTGCCGCTGGCAGCCACGTAAAAAGCCTTTTTCATGGTGGCGGCAATGTCTTTAACGTCTTTAACCAAGAAGTTATGTTTGACGCACGGGCGAGTGATGACTACGGTGTCGCATTCCTGGAAGGC
>SXGU01058048.1_pt1 | contig 23594 bp, 25 predicted proteins | sample 3174531 | NCBI WGS metagenome assembly SXGU01 (sample SAMN11356863, study PRJNA531348) | freshwater metagenome | isolation source: freshwater sample F1-140 | place: China: Fuxian Lake, Yuxi | collected 2017-12-25
ATCGCCTTCCTGATCACCTCCGATGAAGAAGGCCCCGCCATTGACGGCACCGTGTGCGTCGTCGAAGCGCTCAAGGCGCGTGACGAACGTATCGATTATTGTATCGTTGGCGAACCCACTTGCGTGACCGCATTGGGCGATACAATCAAAAACGGCCGTCGGGGATCCCTGCATGGACGCCTTACCGTGCGTGGCAAACAAGGCCACATCGCCTATCCCGAAAAGGTCCGGAACCCCATCCACCTTGCCGCCCCGGCCATTGCTGAACTAGCAGCGACAACATGGGATACCGGCAACGAGTTCTTCCCGCCGACCACCTGGCAGATCTCCAATCTTCATGCCGGTACCGGCGCGACCAATGTCGTCCCCGGAGCGCTGGAGGTGGTTTTTAATTTTCGACACGGAACGGCCAGCACGGTCACCTCACTGCAAAAACGCGTGCACGCCATTTTGAATCGCCATGGCATCGATTACGCACTCGACTGGGAGATCGGCGCCCAGCCCTTCCTCACCGGCCGAGGCCCCTTGGTCACAGCTTTGAGCGAAGCGATCCATGCCGTGACCAACCAGATACCAACGCTATCCACTACTGGCGGCACCTCGGACGGCCGCTTCATCATCGATGTCTGCGCAGAGGTCGTTGAGTTTGGGCCGATCAATGCCTCGATCCACCAAATCAACGAATCAGTCGGTATCGACGAGATCCACGCCCTGACCCAAATCTACTTCCAGACTCTGGAGACCCTACTTGTCTAATCTCTCCATTGAATGCCAAGAACTCCTGACCGTCCGCGACTGGTTGCGCTACGCGGTATCGCGCTTCAACATGGCGCGTCTGAGTTTCGGCCACGGGGCCGACAACGCCTATGACGAGGCCGCCTGGTTGATCCTGTCCAGCCTGCACCTGCCGGTTGACCAGCTTGCCCCTTTTCTGGATGCCCGCCTCCTGCCACACGAGCGCAACCTGTTGGCCGAGCGCATCCAGCGCCGCGTGGAAGATCGCATTCCAACTGCCTATTTAACCGGCGAGGCTTGGCTGCACGGTCTGCGCTTTGAGGTCACACCCGATGTCATCGTCCCGCGCTCCTTCCTGGCTGGCATGATCCTGAATCATCTGGAACCCTGGCTGGACGAGACACACCCCATTTCCCGCTGCCTAGACCTGTGTACGGGTTCCGGTTGCCTAGCTATCCTGCTGGCCCATGTCTATGAAGAGGCCATCGTTGATGCCATTGATCTGTCACCTGCCGCCCTCGCGGTCGCCCACCACAATATCAATAGCCATGGTGTATCGGATCGCGTTCACCTGATCGAGTCGAATCTGTTTGGCGAGGTGGCCGACCAGACCTGGGACCTTATCGTCTCGAATCCGCCCTATGTCGATGCCCATGCCATGCAGTCCTTGCCCGCTGAATATCGGCACGAGCCAACCCTGGCGCTAGCCAGCGGCAACGACGGTCTTGATGCCACGAGGGTCATCTTGCGCGAAGCAAAACATCACCTTAACCCAAACGGAATTCTGATCGTTGAGATTGGCCACAATCGCGCCGCACTAGAGGCCGCCTTCCCGGATGTCGCCTTTACCTGGCCTGAAATCGAAGGAGGCAGCGGCATGGTCTTTATCCTCCAGCGCGATCAACTTCCTGATTAATTGTCGCGATCATTGTTGCAAACCCAAACTATAATCCGTCCCGCCCTCTTTTATTAGGATCTGCCATGCAAGAATTTGACCTGTTCATCAATTCCATTGGTGCCTTCTGGTCCGAGCTGGCCGGCTTTCTGCCGCAAGTACTTATTGCCTTGGCCCTGCTGTTCATGGGCTGGGTTCTGGCCAAACTGGCCCGCTCCGGAACCATGCGCCTACTGCAGGTACTCAAGTTCGATCGTGCCACCGAGAAATCAGGTCTGGAGTCCTTCCTGCAACAGGCTGATCTGGATGTCTCTGTCGCCCGCGTGATCGGCAACCTGGTCTACTGGCTCATCATCTTGGTGATGATCGTAACCGTAGCCAACTCACTGGGTCTGTCCATGGTGGCAGAACTCTTCAACCGCGTCGTGCTCTACATCCCCAATGTCATCGTTGCCATCCTGGTCCTAGTGTTCGGCACCATTCTGGCTCGCTTCATCAACCGCATTATCTTTGCCTGGCTCAACAACATCGGCTTCTCAGGTGCCCTGACCGTATCCACCTTTTCCGAATACGCCATCATCGTCTTTGTATTCTTTGCTGCCGTCGAGCAATTGCAGATCGCCAATGAACTCATCACGGCGGCCTTCATTATTGCCTTTGGCGCTGTAGGACTCGCCTTTGCCATCGCCTTTGGCCTCGGTGCCAAGGATGCGGCCCAGCGCAGCATCGAAAAGCACTTCAAGGACTAAATCCATGCCCGACAGCCGCGCCCTTTTTAGCGTGCTGGCCGTCTGGACAAGCGGGCTGGCTCTAGCCACCCCCTTCGCCACACCACCTGGCCTCGACTCCACCGGTCTCAAGGCCTGGGCTCAATACCAAAAAGAAGCCACACACCGTGCCTTTGCCATTGCACCAGGGGGGCAGTGGGGCTGGCGTTCCGGTCTGACGGATACCGATCAAGCGACCGAAGAGTCCTTGGCTGCCTGCCAGCAGGAGAACGGACTGGCCTGTCTTGCCTATGACTTGAATGGCCACCGTCTTCTATCCTCCACAAGTTGGGAACGGGCGCTCGCCCCATATCCCGGCGCACCTGCTCAGGTTGGCACCCGGCGTGGTCAGCGTTTCCCGGACCTCCGCCTACAAACCTCCGAGGGGAAACCCGTGCCCCTTGTCCAACCTGGAACACGCATCACCGTACTGCATTTCTGGGGCTCTTGGTGTCCACCTTGCGTAAAGGAATTGCCCAACCTGGCGCACACCCAAAAACGACTCGCCAAGGACCACAATATTCGGTTTACCCTGGTACCCCTGCGCGAATCCATGGCCACCAGTCAGGCTTGGTTGCAGTCACGCCAGCTAAATCTAACCCTAACGGGCGCGGAAACGACCTCTTCCAACATCCTGAAACTGACCGACGGCAAGATGCTTTCCGACCGACAAATTGCTCCGGTCTTCCCAACCACCTATATCCTGGATGGACACGGTACCGTACTCTTTTCGCGTAATGGCCCCATCCATGACTGGACGAGCCTGATCCCTATCCTGCGCCATGCGGCGCAAAATTCCGCAACAGGCAGCACCATCCCCCACCCATAAAAAACGGCAACCGAAGTTGCCGTGTTGAAGTTGCCGTTTCTCTGGCGTGAATCTTTCGGTTCTAGCAACCCGAGTTAATCCACTTCTTCCCAACCGGTGATCATGGCCTTGATATGGGCCGTAGGGGTGTGGCCAGCCGTGGTCAGGTAAACATGGGCAATCAGGAAAACCAGCATCATGAAGGCCGCCGCCGCATGGAAGAAGGCTACCCACTCCAGACTGAGATAGGCATCCCAGCCCCAGGTGATCCACTGGTCATAGAACAGGTAAAACCAGCCGGTGACCCAGATCAGGGGGCCCACCATAACCAGGACCCATAGATACGCCAGGCGTTGCAATGGGTTGTGCTTCTTGAGTTGTGTGGCCTTGAACGGATGCGGTGCGTGAGTAAAGATACCCACCGCGTAGTACTTGATCATGGCATCCACCTTTTGCAGCGTCGGGATGTATTGCTTCCATTCGCCCGTGGTGAAGTGCCAGAAAATGGCAAATGTCCATAAACCAACCAAGGTCCACGCCGCTAGGGTGTGGATCTCGACCGCCTTGGCAAACCCAAGCAACATGTAGCTACCATGTACCTCAAACCCAGTCACCAGCATGGTGATGATGAGCAGGGCCTGCGACCAGTGCCAAAAGCGCTCAAACCGCTTGAATACATAAATCTTTTCGCTCATTTTAAGACTCCTTAGGGGTGCCCAGCAGCGGGGTTTTTACGCGCCACATAGATGCGAATGGCACCGTGGATCAGGACACCCATCAGGGTGCCAGCAGCAGCGAGCCAGCCAATCAGATCCAGCCAGAAGTTGGCGCGACGGCCCGGCATGTAAATGCCTTCTACCTTGTCCAGACGACCAGGCCCCGTCTGTGGTTGGTGACATTGGGCACAGGTCAGCGCGTCTTTCTTCGGCGCTACCATGTGCGTGATCGGCCACGACATCTCGGTGCTGATGAAAGCGTATTTACCGCTGTACTGTGCGCCAAGCTCCTTCATACCGCGTTCCATTGCCTTATCCCAATCCAAGTTAACCCAGAAGGCCTCCTTGTTGTCAGGCGTACCGTAGGTCTGGAAGACAACCAATTGGTTATTGCCCACATCGTAGGGCTGCTTACCGACAAAGCGTTTGATCGGCCAGATCTTGGACTTACCGTCGCTGGCACTTCCTTCGAAGCTGTTAATTTTCGCGACTCGGGTCGGGTCCAACTTGGTCTCGCGCAGGGTGTAATTCACCTTACCGTTAAACCAAACATACTGCGGAATGACATTCGACTCGTAGGTGAAGTCACCCTTACGGCTGTCATAAGCATCGTGATGACCGGAGCTGTCCTTGATGCGCATCGGGTTGCCATCCTTGTCACGCTTGCCGGCCGTTGACCAGTCCCAACTCATCTTGGTCGGCTGCGCACGTGCAAATTCCGGGATGTGACAGGTCTGACAGGCGATCTTGTTGGCGTGCGTATTCAGCCGAGCACTCTTCTTGTGCGGGGCATTACTATGGCAGGACTGACAGGTTGCTGGATTGCCATCCGATTTACCACGAATATGCGTCTTCTTGTCGTCAGCCGTCACTACATAACGGCTACCCGGAACCTCATGGGCCGAGGTCTTGTGACACTCGGAACAGGTGAAGTTGAGCCCATCTTTCGCCATATGAACATCCAGATACTTGCCCGGTTGTTTGAGCGAACTGTCCAGATCACCATGCTTGACGGCATCACCACCACCACCGTAGAAATGACAGGCACCACAGTTGGCTCGGCTGCTCTTACCAACATTCTGGGCTACAAGTTTGAGATCCGTCGCAGGAACGATCTTGCCAGATTTAGGCGGGAACTCCATGTCCTTGTAAGGCGGGTGTCCGGCCAAACCAGGCAGCTTACGATAGCTTCCGGTCGTATCGTGGCAGACTAAGCAATCGACATTGTCCTGCTGAGCAAAATCGAACTTACCATCCTTCCAACCATAACCCACATGGCAGGCCGTACAGAAGGCCTGGTTCGATTCCACCGAGGTGCAGAAGTTGTTGATGATATTTTTCTTGCCCAGCTTTTGGTTAGTCTGCGGATTAAGGTAATCCCAGGTCCAGTGTTTGGTGTGCATGACCTGTGTAGCCGCCTCGTTGTGGCACTTTAAACAGGCTTTTGTAACCTCTGGCCCAGATTTAAACCCCTGCTGCAACTCTTTAAACTTGCTATGGTCTGCTGTCGAATTTGTCTTTGGCTTTACAAAGGCAGGTTTTTCGGTCTTGGCCGCAGGGGCCTCGTTGGCAATCACCGGCGAACTCGCTAACGCCAGTCCCGTCGCGATCGACAGAATTAAATTCATCCATCTCATGGTAGTTCCTCGTTAGGGCTGAAAGGGTGGGTCGTGCAATCAGCAGCCACCACCACCACCGCCCGCAGCGCCCGTGGGTGCAGCCTTAGGTAATACCATCTGCGGCGCCGGCATTTTCGGATCAAAGATCAGGAACAGCTTCTGGTCATCTGCAACATGACTCATGATTTCGCCCACATTAGGACCGAACATTCGGCCCATTAGACCCGCGTTCATGGTGCCAATATAGACTTTGCCATCTTGCTTCTTGTACACCGAAACCTTGCAAGGCATCAGGATGGAAAGGAAGCGCACATCATCATCCTTCAAGACCGGGCCCGAGTACTTGGTGCTGCAAACCTCGATCATCAAAACTGGCAGGACATTTCCGCCATCGTTTTGCACCGCCTTGGCCGGGTTGCGCAGGCCGGAGAGTGACCAACCATTGGCCTTCAGTGTTGGGTTGTTTTCGATGTTGTACTGGATGCGAGCCACGGTCTCTTCCAGACCGTAGGGACTTTCGATCTCGCTGAACATCATCTTCGGCATCATCTGCATGCCCACCAGCACCAGCACCACAACGCCCGCGATAAAACCACCAAATATTTTCAACATGCCGCTCTCCTTGCAAAGTTTTCTTACAAACAGCTGAATCCGTCTTTACGCATTGATCATCATAAATATGCGTGCATTCAAATATTAGCATATCGTTATCTTATTTGCCAGACATTCTTGCCAATGCGCGTTTCCACCATACAAGCGGAAGGTTACAAATTAACCGGGGAGAGGATCAACCCGGACGGCGTGCTTGGGCCCTAGAGCGGCGGATAGGCTTGGGTGCCCCTACATTGGATAACCCACAGGCCTCGACCAATTGGGCGGACTCGCGCTCGTCCAATTCCAGATACTGCCCACGGCGTAGCCGGGGCGGCAAGCTCACGGGGCCAAAGCGAACCCGGATCAAACGGCTGACGGTCAGACCCAGGGCCTCAATCAAGCGCCGTACTTCACGGTTGCGTCCCTCGGATAAGGTCAGACGGTACCACTGATTCGCTGCTTCTTCGTCGCCCCCTGCCAGAACCACACTGGAAGCTCGGGCCAAACCGTCATCCAGCTCGACACCATTGATCAGTTGCTGAATCTGATCTGGGGTCAGCCCACCCAGCACCCGCACCGCATATTCACGATCCATCCCGTAGCGCGGATGCATCATGTGATTAGCCAGTTCCCCGCTCGTGGTAAAGATCAACAGGCCCTCGGTATTCACATCCAGACGGCCAATGGCCACCCAGCGCTGACCTCGCAGACGTGGCAACTGATCGAACACGCTCACCCGTCTACCCGGATCATCACGCGAGACGATTTCACCTTCTGGCTTGTGATAGAGCAGGACCCGAGCCATTTGCCGTTTTACATCCCAGTTCAACCGAACCTCATATCCCTTAACGCGAATGCGGTCGCCCCGCTGGCAACGATCACCTACCTCGGCCTTCTTGCCATTGATGCTGACCTGCCCCTCGGCAATCAGGGCCTCCATCTCACGCCGCGAGCCCACCCCCGACTCCGCCAGCTTTTTGTGCAGGCGTTCGCCTGGCATTGACGCCGTCTTGACGGGTGCATCCGATTCAACAGGATGTCTATCTTCAGTGTATTGCGTCCGATTCTTCATTCTCTACATCCAACAGTGGGAGTGTGGCGGGCGTGCTGCCAATCTCTGGTAAGGGTGGCAACTCGGCCAGTGAGCGCAGGCCAAAATCACTCAAAAAACGCCGCGTCGTTGCGTACAGGCCAGGTCGTCCCGGAACATCTCGGTGCCCGATCACCTCAACCCAGCCCCGCTCTTCCAGGGTACGGATGATCGGCGTACTAACCGCCACACCACGAATATCTTCCACATCGCCGCGCGTTACCGGCTGACGATAAGCGATGATTGTCAGGGTTTCAAGGACCGCTCGCGAATAGCGTGGTGTGATCACCGGGTTCAAGCGCTCCAACCAGGGTTGCATCTCGGCTGCGGTCTGAAACCGCCAACCTTCGGCGACCTGCACCAATTGCACCGCCCTATCCTGCCAATCCACCTGCAACTCCTCCAGGCAACGACGCAACACCTCGGCCCCGTAAGCCTCGCCGAACATTTGCCGCAAACGCGCTACCGGCAAGGCCTCGGCACTTGCCAGCAAGGCCGCCTCAAGCAATCGCTTAAGTTCTCCCGGGGTCATCGGGGCCTCAGGCAAGATGCAACCGCACATAAATAGGCGCACCAACCTCGACCTGGGTCAGGTCGACCAGACGCTCACGCGCCAGTTCAAGTATGGCCAGAAAGCTCACCACCAATTCTGCGCGGCCGCCCTGTGCCGGAAACAGGTCCTCAAACAACGCATACATTCCACCTGCCAACTGCTTCAGGATACGACTCATGCGCTCACGCACCGAGAGTTCCTGGCGGCCGATGCGATGGTGGCGATTTAACTGTGTCCGCTTCAGGACACCCTCCCAAGCCAGACGCAAATCCTCCGCCCTGACCTCGGGCAAGTGCTGCATCGTCATCCGTTCTACCCAGACCGAGACCAACTGGAAATCGCGTCCACTCCGTGGTAGAACATCCAGATCACGAGCCCCCTGCCGAATGCGCTCATACTCCAACAAGCGTCGCACCAGTTCATTACGTGGATCGGTCGTCTCATCGGCCACACCGGCCTTAACAGGACGCGGTAGCAGCGAGCGCGATTTGATCTCCAGCAGCATAGCCGCCATCACCAAATATTCGGCAGCCAGGTCCAGGCGGCGGGACCGCATGACCTCAACATAGTTCATATACTGCTGGGTCAAAGCTGCCATGGGGATGTCAAGAATATTGATGTCATTGCGGCGAATCAGCCACCACAACAGGTCCAGCGGCCCCTCGAAGGCCTCCAGCAAGACTTCCATCGCCTCGGGCGGGATGTGCAAATCTTGTGGCAAATCCAGCCACGGCTCGCCAAGTACCCGAGCCACCACAGGGGCAACAGCAGGCTCCGGAAAGAAACTCTCAGGATAAGTGGCGGCAATCATGCCCCGACTTTACCGCCCAAAACAGATTTTGGCGATCTCACGGTAGTGGCTAGCAAAATGCACCGTCAGGCCAGCCTTCACAAACTCGGGCAGGCGTTCAAAGTCGCGGCGGTTGTCTTCCGGCAAGATCAGCTCCGTCACATGGATGCGTTTGGCGGCGATGCATTTTTCGCGAACACCTCCCACCGGAAGCACCTGCCCGGTCAGCGTCAACTCTCCGGTCATCGCCAGTGGCCGCGTAATCTTTTCATCCCGCGCCAGCGACAGCAGCGCCGTGGCCATTGTCACGCCTGCTGAAGGGCCATCCTTGGGCGTCGCCCCTTCCGGCACATGCAGATGTACGAAAGCCGCGTCGAAAAACTTGGGGTCGCCCCGATACGCTTTGAGGTGACTGGAAATGTACGAATACGCGATCTCTGCCGACTCCTTCATCACATCGCCCAATTGGCCGGTCAGTTTGAAGCCGCGATTGAGGGTATTCACCCGAGCGGCCTCGATGGTCAGTGTCGCACCGCCCATCGCCGTCCAGGCCAATCCCGTAACAATCCCAACGCCGGTTTGCGGCTTTTCCGGACGGAACACCGGCTGCTCCAGATAGCCCTCTAAATCACCTGCGTTTACCTGGATGTGCGTCGTCTCCTTGCGCAATAGTTTGACCACCCCCTTACGTACAATCTTGCCGAGATTCATTTCAAGTTGACGCACACCGGCCTCACGCGCATAGCCCTCGATCAGGCGGCGCAACGCCGGTTGGGCCAAGCTGATTTGACCTCGTTTCAGGCCCGCCTTTTTTAATTGCCGGGGCCACAGGTGATGGCGCGCAATAGCCACCTTTTCCTCGGTCAAATAACCCGACAGGCGAATCACTTCCATACGGTCGAGCAGCGCCGCCGGGATCGAGTCGATCTGATTAGCCGTGCAAATAAACAGCGTTTTGGAAAGGTCAAAACGCGCATCGAGGTAATGGTCAAGGAAGTCAAAATTCTGCTCAGGGTCCAGCACCTCCAGTAGCGCACTAGCCGGATCGCCGTGATACGACGCACCGATCTTGTCCACCTCATCGAGCATGATCACCGGGTTTTGTGACTCCGCTTCTTTGATCGCCTGGATAAACTTGCCTGGCATGGCCCCGATGTAGGTACGACGATGGCCCTTAATCTCGGCCTCATCGCGCATCCCGCCCACCGAAAAACGATAAAACTTGCGCCCCAGCGTGCGTGCCACCGAGCGACCGATAGACGTTTTGCCCACGCCCGGCGGCCCCACCAACAGGATGATAGAACCAGCCACTTCACCCTTCATCGTGCCGACAGCGAGAAATTCAATGATCCGTTCCTTCACATCATCCAGGCCATCATGATCCTGATCCAAAACCTTACGGGCGCGAGCAAGATCCAACTTGTCCTTGGTGAACCGGCCCCAAGGCAAATTCGTCAGCCAATCCAGATAATTGCGCGTCACCATGTATTCCGGCGAACCGTGCTCCAGCACGGCGAGCTTGTCCATCTCCTCGGCGATCTTCTTGGTTGCTTGAGTTGACAGGGTCAGTTTCTTGATACGTTCCTGAAACAAGTCCAGATCAGCAGTACGGTCGTCCTTGGCAATACCCAGCGCCTTCTGAATAGTCCGTAGCTGTTCGCGCAAGAAAAATTCACGCTGCTGCTCGGTCATTGTCTCCTCGACCTTCTCCTGGATCTGGTTTTGCAGCCGCGCCACCTCCAGCTCTTTTTTGACCAGCACCAACACCTTTTGCATCCGCTTGCGCAGATCAAAAGATTCCAGCACATCCTGGAGACGTTCCTTGGGGGCCGTTGTCAAACTGGCGGCCAGATCAGTTAACAGGGCGGGCTGATTGGGCGAGAAACGGTTGAGAAATAATTTAAGCTCCTCCGAGTACAACGGATTAAGCGGCAGCAACTCTTTAACAGAGCCCAGGATGGCCAAGGCATAAGCCTTGATTTCTTCATTCTCGATGTCGTACTGCGTCTCGGGCAAATATTCCACCCGAGCAAAATAAGGGGCTTTACCAGAGATCCACTCAACCACCCTGAAACGCGTCATCCCCTCGGCAATGAACTGGATCTTGCCATCAGCGCGTAGGGGGTGGTGCATGCGTACCAGCGTACCCGTCACATAAAAATCATCCGGACGCACCGCCTCCGAAGAATCCCCATGAACCAGAACCAGCCCAACCAAGTGATGCGGCGTTTCGCCAATCTTCTGCACCGTTTCCATCCACGGTCCCTCGTTCATAACCAAGGGGAGGCTCTGGGCCGGGAAGAAGGGTTTCTCCGTCAGCGGCAAGATATGAATCGTCGCCGGCAAGGTTTGAGCCGGCAGATGGGGCGTCCCAGGGTCTGGCGTCAAAGTAAGGATTTCACCCTCTAAAAGAGGATCGCCCGAGCCTTGGAGAACGGCTGTGTCATCGAATGGAAGTGTGTCTTGGAGGACGGTCGTATCGTCGAACGGAAGTGTGTCGGTCATGGTCAAGGATGATGAAATTCTTTGGTAGTCGCGTCTGAATGGGGGAGAAAGAGGAAATTTCAAGGGCAAACTGCTTTTTCGCCGCATGAAAACCGCTATCACACCTTGATTATGTGTGATAATGACGCTTGTAGTGACCGAAGGTCAGTGTTCAACTTGGACACCAGCTTACAGCACTGCAACACGGTGAGATCTCACCGGAATTTAACTCTTTAGGAAAATATAGAATGGCAACTGGTATCGTCAAATGGTTCAATGAGACCAAAGGTTTCGGCTTCATCACCCCGGATGCAGGTGGTGAGGATCTCTTCGCACACTTCTCCGCCATTCAGGGCAACGGCTTCAAGACCCTGAAGGAAAATCAGCGCGTCAGCTTTGATGTGACTCAGGGCCAAAAGGGCCAGCAAGCCTCCAATATTCAAGCGCTCTAACCGGCACGAAGGCTTACTCAAAATCCGGCGCAAGCCGGGTTTTGCAACAAGCCCTCCATCAACCACCCTGCTCCATCCCGTTCCCCTCTGAAAGAATCCGTGGCTAAAGAAGAGCTTATTGAATTTGAAGGTGTTGTAACCGAAGTCCTCCCCGATACACGCTATGTTGTGACCTTGGAGAATAATATTCAGATCATCGCCTATGTCGCCGGCAAGATGAAGATGCACCGCATCAAGATTATTCAAGGCGACCGCGTCACCGTGCAGATGTCTCCGTATGACCTAACCAAGGGCCGGATCCACTTCCGTCACAAAGATGCCAACGCCGCACCGCGATCTCCGCAACAAAAGACCTACAAGCGTCACTAATCATCACGCGCCCCTCGAGACCAGATCAGCAGATCTCCCTCTCCCCACACCGATCTAGGCTCACCCAGTCACATAACACATCCACGGGCCACGCTAGCGTACGAAAACCCCACATCACCGGCATGGCTATATGAGGTTGACGCACCGGCTGGCGCACCCAAGCACAATACCAAGCCCAGGCAAAGCCCAGTGTCAGGTACAAAATCACAAACGCAGTCAAAGACATCACACACCCCGCAATAAAGACCCCCACACGGTAAAGCGCTTCAGTCTCACCCGATGAGCCTGAAAAACGATTTTGTGTAGAATCTACGCATGGACCGCACCGAGCGTTTTTACAAGATCGACCAATACCTGAGCGAAAGCCGTTCAGTCTCTTTTTCTGATTTACAGGGACGCCTTGAGGTCTCGCGCGCCACGCTCACCCGCGATCTGGCCTACATGCGCGACCGTCTCAACGCCCCCATCGTCTTCGACCGAGAGTTGAACGGTTACCGCTTTGACCGCACGGCACCCAACTCTGGCGGTCAATACGATCTGCCCGGCCTATGGTTTTCGGCCCAAGAGATCCACGCCCTCCTCACCATGCAGCACCTGCTCGCCCAGCTGGATCACGGCGGCCTCTTAGGCGGCCACATCCAACCCTTGCAGGCGCGCCTCTCTGCCCTTCTGGGTTCGGCCGACGACACCGCCCTCGATGTCGCCCAGCGCATCCGTATCGAAACGATCGGAGCCCGCGAGTACCAACTGGGACATTTCCAGGCGGTTGGCTCCGCACTCCTCCGCCGCAAACGCCTACTGATCGACTACCACGCCCGTGGCAATGATAGCGTCACGCAGCGCGAGATTTCCCCTCAACGGCTGGTGCATTACCGCGACAATTGGTATCTCGATGCCTGGTGTCACCTGCGCGACGAGCTGCGTGCCTTCTCGGTTGATGCCATCCTACGCGTGGAAACCCTCGAGAAAAAAGCCAAGGAAGTCGCTCAACACAGTCTCGACGCACAACTCGGTGCCAGCTACGGCATTTTCCGCAAAAAAACGACTCACCATGCCGTTCTCGTCTTTAATGCCGAACGCTCGCGCTGGGTACGCAACGAACGCTGGCATCCACAACAAAAAGGTCGCACGCTGAGCGATGGGCGCTATGAGCTCACCCTACCCTACGCTGACGACCGCGAACTAATCATGGACATCCTAAAATACGGTGCCGACTGCACCGTCGTTAGCCCACCCGAACTCGTTACACGCGTCCGTGCTGAAGTCGCCCGCCTCGCCAGGCTCTACGCAAACGGATGAAATCCACCATCACCTCCGCCGGCCTCTGGTTCTTCATCGCCGCCATTCTTTACGCCGTCATCAGTGGCCTTTTGCAAAACGGCCCCTTGCACGTAACCATGGACACAGACGCCACTGGCAGCCTAGTTATCCAGCGTCACCGCGACGGCCACTTTTATGTCGAGGCCCAACTCAACGGCCAGCCAGCCACCCTGCTGATCGACACCGGCGCTAGCACCCTGGCCATCTCCGAAGAACTTGCCGATGCCGCCGGCCTCACCCGCTGCCGCCCACAGCAATCGCACACTGCCAACGGCATCACCAACACCTGCATCGCCAGCCTCGATCACCTCCAGATTGGGCCATTCGCCCTACAAAAAGTGCAAACCAGCGTCCTACCCCGGCTTAGTGGCCAGGGTCTGCTGGGCATGAATGTGCTGCACCAATTCCGCATGGAACAAGAGGGTGAAACCCTTCGCCTCACCTTGCGCAAAGGTTTATAGAAGCCCATGCCCGGCTGACATTTGCGTGGCGAATGTGCACGCTCACCGGGCGAAACTCAACCGCTAGGCTGCAGCGCCCGTTGCCTTTAGCCGCTCAACCAAGTCCCGCAGGGCAATGCCACGGTGGCTAATGCCATTCTTGTCATCTGCCGTCAGTTCGGCGCTGGTCTTGCCAAATTGAGGCAGTAAGAAATAGGGATCATAGCCAAAGCCTCCCTCACCATGTGGGGTGTCGATGATCTCGCCATGCCATTCACCTTCGCAGATAATGGGTTGCGGATCATCGGCGTAACGCACGAAGACCATCACGCAGTAGTAATGCGCGCGCCGGTTGGCGATGCCTTGCAATGCGAAAATGAGTTTTTCATTGTTGCGCTGGTCGGACTTCGGCTCCCCAGCGTAGCGGGCCGAATACACGCCAGGCGCACCGTTCAGCGCATCCACGCAGATACCGGAATCGTCGGCCAGGGCCGGCAAACCCGTATGCGCGGCGGCATGACGGGCCTTGGCGATACAGTTTTCGACAAAAGTAACATGCGGCTCGGGGCATTCCGGCACACCAAAGTCGCCCTGTGGATGCGCCTCGATACCCAACGGCGCAAGGATCTGGCCAATTTCGCGCAGCTTGCCCGAGTTATTGGACGCAATGACAATTTTGCGGCTCATTGGATACCTCCTTGCTGAATAGCCGCTTGCTGCAACTGCATCAGCTCGCGGATACCTTTTTCAGCCAGATCTAGCAATTGATTGAGTTCGCTACGCGAAAAGGCAACGCCTTCGGCGGTGCCCTGCACCTCGATCAGAGTGTCACGGCCCAACATGACCACATTCATATCGGTGTCGCAATCAACATCCTCGGCGTAATCGAGATCCAGCACCGGTGTGCCCTGATAAATACCCACCGAGATAGCAGCAACGGGTTCACGCATCACCGAACCGGGAATCTTCCCCTCCTTGATAAGCCATTCCACTGCATCATGTACGGCCACCCAGGCACCCGTGATGCTGGCGGTACGGGTACCACCGTCGGCTTGCAGGACATCACAGTCCACATGAATCGTGCGCTCGCCGAGCTGGGACAGGTCTACTGCCGCCCGCAGGGAACGGCCAATCAGTCGCTGAATTTCTTGGGTACGGCCACTCTGTTTACCTCGCGCTGCCTCACGATCGCCACGCGTATGAGTGGCACGCGGCAACATGCCATATTCGGCGGTAAGCCAGCCCCCTCCGCTCCCGCGCACATGCGGAGGTACCTTTTCCAGCACGCTGGCGGTGCATAGCACCTTCGTATCACCACACGCAATCAGCACGGAGCCCTCAGCGTGCTTGGTGTAATTTCGGGTGATATTTACTGCACGCAATGCATTCACTACGCGGCCCGAGGGGCGGGAGATTTCGGTCATAACAACACATCCAACATAAGGCCAAGAACAGGGGCTATTCTAGCCTGCCAACAGATCTCTATTTAGGTGTTTATTGATTCAATTCCAGAGCTATCCAAAGGGCGAATAACTTGGTGGGGCGCGTGAAGTTAAGTAAACTGTCGTCCAAATAGCTGTTGAACTCTGGAACTTATTCCATGCCTTATATCCACAGCATGACCGGCTATGCCAGCCATAGCGTAGATGTCGCCGATGGTCATCTCAGCCTCGAATTGCGCGCAGTCAATAACCGTTTCCTGGAACTTAATTTCCGCATGAGCGAAGACTTACGGGTGCTTGAAGGCCCCTTGCGCGAACGCATCAGTGCCCAGGTTGGGCGCGGCAAGGTGGAATGCCGCATCAATTTCCTGCCCCGAAGGGGTGTCGACCTGCCGGCAACTCTCGACACCACGGTACTTGAACAGCTCCTGCAACTCGTTGCCACAATTCAGCCCCTCGCGCCTCATGCCAGACCCCTTGCCATGGGGGAATTACTGCGCTGGCCGGGAGTGATAACCGAGCCCAAGATCGACAATGAGGGTCTACAACAGACGATCATGGCCCAAATAAACACCCTCCTAGCCGATTTCAATGCCTCTCGTGCTCGTGAAGGCGAAAAATTGACCGCGATCCTGCATGAACGCTTGCAGGCAATCCGTGCCCATACAACGCAGCTAAGGCCCCGAGTGCCCGAGATTGTGGCCTTGTACCGCGACAAGCTGCAAAAACGCCTCATCGAACTCGCCCCCGATCTGGATCAGGACAGAATCGTGCAGGAAGTTGCCCTATTTGCGCAAAAGATCGATGTCGATGAAGAACTCGACCGTCTTCTGGCCCATCTGAGCGAGGTTGAACGCACCCTCGAAAAGGGTGGCCTGGCCGGAAAACGGCTCGATTTTCTGATGCAGGATCTCAAACGCGAGGCCAATACCCTCTGTTCCAAGGCTGGTGCGCTTGATGTTTCAAGCACCGCCATCGAGCTTAAAGTCCTCATCGAACAGATGAGAGAACAAATTCAGAATATTGAATAGAAAGCATTTATGTCCGGAAATCTGTTTGTAGTCTCTGCCCCGTCCGGGGCTGGAAAATCCAGCTTGGTCAAGGCACTGCTGGCCCGCGACCCGCACATCCATGTGTCAGTCTCACACACGACACGCACCCCGCGCCCCGGTGAGATCAACGGCCGGGAATATCACTTTATTGATCGTGGAACCTTCACCATCATGCAGGCGCGCGGTGAGTTTCTGGAGAGCGCCGAGGTCTATGGCAACTTCTACGGCACCTCACAGGTTGGAATTGCGGCACAGCGCGCCGCAGGCAGCGACATCCTGTTAGAAATCGACTGGCAAGGTGCCGAGCGCATCCGCACCTTGGTCCCTGAGGCCATTGGGATTTTCATCCTGCCGCCCTCGCTCGCTGCGTTAAAAAACCGCTTGGAGGGTCGCGGTCAGGACAGCGCCGAGATCATCGCTGGCCGTCTGGCCGCTGCCCAGGATGACATTGCGCACGCCAACGCCTTTGATTATGTCTTGATCAACGATGTCTTCGAAACCGCGTTGGAAGATCTGCTGGCCATCTGCCGAAGTCAACGGCAGCGACAACGCAGCGAAACTCATGCGCTAGTCGCCGCATTACTAGCCAATTGAGGTAAAATAGTCGTACTTTTATGACAGGAACACGCCCATGGCTCGCGTAACCGTTGACGATTGTCTCACCCATATCCCCAACCGCTTTGAAATGACCCTGGCTGCCAGCTGGCGCGCACGCCGCATTCTCGTCGGTGCCGAGCCTAGGGTTGAGGCCAACCGTGACAAACCCACCGTTATCGCCCTGCGTGAGATCGCCGCGGGGAAAACCGGAGTGGACGAGTTGCTCCGCGCACAGCCCTAACTAACGGCGGCTCTGGCTCACCTCATGGCCTCTCCTGTGGTGACCCCCTCCTCCGCCCCCCCGCGCTCCAAGCCCCCCCCCACCGGACCACTCCCAGCCTCCCACCTCGGAGCTCTTCCAGTACTCGATTACCTCAAGCCTGAAGAAAAACAGGTTTTCGAGCGTGCCTACGCCTACAGTGCCGCGGCTCATACCGGTCAACTGCGCGCGGACGGTACGAATTACATCACCCACCCGCTTGCCGTTGCCGAGATCCTCGCCTCTTGGCACATGGATCTGCAAACCTTGGCAGCGGCGCTGCTCCACGATGTTGTCGAAGATACGGACATCTCCCATGCCGACATTGCGGCCCAGTTTGGCGAATCCATCGCGGCCTTGGTCGATGGTGTTACCAAACTCGACCGAATCCATTTCGAGAGCAAGGCCGAAGCACAGGCAGAAAACTTCCGCAAGATGCTGCTGGCCATGTCGCGCGATGTCCGTGTCATTCTCATCAAGCTTGCCGATCGCAGTCACAATATGCGCACGCTGGGGGCGATGGACGAATCCAAACGCCAGCGTATCGCTCAAGAGACGCTGGATATCTATGCCCCCATTGCCAACCGCCTGGGCCTGAATCGCCTCTATCAAGAGCTTGAAGACCTTGCCTTTCGCCACCTTCACCCCACCCGCTATCGGGTGCTGGAAAAGGCGATTCAGGAGGCCCGCATTGACCGCGCTACCGTCTTGGAAAAGATCCGCGCGCACATCCAGAAAAGCCTCGCCGAGGTCGGCTTGACGGCTGAGGTCACCCAGCGTGAAAAACATCTGGCCAGTATCCATCGCAAGATGCAGGCCAAGCACCTGACCTTTGCCGAGGTTTATGACATCTACGGCTTCCGGGTCATCACCGAAAATCAGCTCGCCTGCTATACTGCACTAGGGGTTCTGCATGGCTTATACAAACCCATTCCGGGCAAGTTCAAGGACTACATTGCCATCGGCAAGGCCAACGGCTACCAATCCCTACACACCACCCTGTTTGGTCCCTTTGGCGCTCCAATCGAAGTACAGGTTCGCTCGCGCGACATGCATCATCTGGCTGAATCCGGGGTTGCCTCGCATTGGATGTACAAGTCGGCCGGAGGGGATCTCTCCGCCGCCCAGAAACAAGCCCACAAATGGCTACAGGGACTGCTCGACATACAAGCCGATAGCCGCGATTCAACTGAGTTTCTCGAACACATCAAGGTAGACCTGTTTCCAGACGCAGTCTATGTCTTCACCCCCAAGGGCAAGATCATGTCCCTACCGCGCGGGGCCACGGCCATCGACTTTGCCTATGCGGTTCACACCACGATTGGTAACCACTGTCACTCCGTACGCATCAATGGCGATTTGGCCCCGCTCTCGACCTCGCTATGCAATGGTGACCGAGTTGAGGTCCTGACCGACGATCACATCACGCCCAGTCCGACCTGGGCGCACTTTGCCTTCACCGGCAAGGCCCGCGCCCAGATCCGGAGCGCCATCAAACGTGCCAACCAGCAGGATTCCGAGGCCTTAGGCGTCCTGCTTCTGGGGCAGGCCCTGCGCGCCTTCGGCACCAACCCCGAGACAATCAGCCCCTCACAATGGCAAAAATATTCGCGTGCTACCGGGCACAACCGAACCGAGACCCTCACCGATATCGGCCTCGGAAAGCAACTCGGTGTGGTCGTCGCCCGGCAATTGCTGGTTCATGACGAAGTATCCAGCGCCCACACCCCTGGGCCTCTCCTGATTCGCGGTAGCGAAGGCATCGCTGTTCGCATGGGGCGTTGTTGCAGTCCCATCCCGGGCGATCCGATTATCGGGCAGATCAAGAAAAACCAGGGGCTCATCATCCATACGCATGATTGCTCCCAGATCAGCCACTACCGCGAAGACCCCGATAAATGGATCAATGTGGAGTGGGCCAGCGAACTCGATCGCGTCTTCCGGGTCATCATCCGCGTCGTCGCCCTGAATCAGCGCGGCGTCCTCGCACGGATTGCCAGCATCATCGCCGGCGAAGGCTCCAACATCGACGATGTGCATATGATCGAAGACAGCGGTAGCGCACATACCCAGCTCGTCTTCACCGTCGAGGTACAAAATCGGGCCCACCTCTCGCGCCTGATGCGCGCCATGCGCGCCTTACCCGAGGTCTCCCGTATCCACCGCCTAAAGAATTCCTCCGAGGCCCATACCCATCGTTCCCAGCCCAGTTCCAAAGAACCATGAAAACCATTATCGTCACCGCCAACGCCCCTGCCGCTATCGGCACCTATTCCCAAGCCGTCAAGAGCGGCGACACAGTATACCTGTCTGGCCAGATCGGCCTCGACCCATCCAGCATGACAATGGTTGACGGCATCGAGGCGCAGATTCATCGCGTCTTCGCCAACCTGCATGCCGTATGTGACGCCGCTGGCGGTAGTCTCAACGATGTGGTCAAGCTCAATGTATTCCTCACCGATCTGAGTCACTTTTCCATGGTCAACGAGATTATGGCGCAATACTTCCAGCAACCCTACCCTGCCCGCGCCGCTGTCGGCGTCGCCAATCTACCGCGTAACGCTTTGGTCGAGGCCGATGGGGTTTTGGTGCTGAACAACGCAAATTAAGAACTGAACGCTAGGTGTTAAGTGCCCAAGGATAAGGAGCCCCATCGCCTGCTCGGCCTGGCCCAGGCGACCGACCTGATCCTGCACCTGCCACTGCGATTTGAAGACGAAACCCGGCTGACCCCGTTTACCCAGCTAAAACCTGGCTTGGTTGCCCAGGTCGAGGGGGTTCTGGTCCACATGGAACGGTCACGCGGTGGGCGAACGCAACTGTTGTTCGAGATTCAGGACGCAACCAACGCACGACTACGCATTCGCCTGTTGCACTTTCGCCCCAATCAGGTTGCGGCCCTCTCCCCCGGAGTGACGGTGCGCGCCTTTGGCGAGGCACGCACCGGTCTGTTCGGAATGGAAATGGTGCATCCTCGCTACCGCGTGTTGAGACCATCAACACCCTTACAAAAAACGCTGACGCCGGTCTATCCCAATGTTGCTGCGCTGTCGCAATACCGCCTGCGCCAGGCCATTGCCGCAGAACTCGACGCGGCGGATCTGGCCGACAGCCTGCCTGAACCACTACGCCAGCATCTGGGCCTGCCCGAGTTCGCGGCTACCCTGCGGTTTCTGCACCAACCACCGGCCAACGCGGATACGGCACTGTTGGAACTGCGCCAGGGACCGGCCTGGGAGCGGCTCAAATTTGATGAATTGCTGGCCCAACAGATCTCTCTACAACGCGCCACGATAGAGCGGAAGTATCAACATGCCGTCCCCCTGAATGATGCACAAGAACTTGGCCCGCGCCTCTTGGCTGGTCTGCCCTTCACTCTCACGACAGCGCAGGCACGCTGCCTGGACGAGATTCGTACCGACCTGGCCGCGCCGCACCCCATGCACCGCCTGCTGCAAGGCGATGTTGGTAGCGGCAAGACCTGCGTCGCTGCCGCCTGCGCCGCCCTTGCCGTCGGCAGTGGTATGCAGGTGGCACTGATGGCACCGACCGAACTCCTGGCCGAACAGATCTACCAAAAACTCCGCGACGGGTTCACGCCCTTGGGGGTTAATGTTGTTTGGCTGTCCAGCGCCGTCAAGGGAAAGGCGCGAAGCGCCGCGCTGGCCGCCCTAGCCGATGGCCGTGCCCCCATCGCGGTCGGCACCCATGCCCTCATTCAGGACGATGTCACCTTCGCCCGTTTAGGACTGGTCATTGTCGATGAACAACACCGCTTCGGGGTCGAACAAAGGTTGGCCTTAAGGGCCAAAGCGGCCCCCTCCCCCATCGGGGAAGGGGCTGAAAAAGAGGGAAAGGTGCTGCCGCACTTGCTGATGATGTCCGCCACCCCCATCCCGCGCACGCTGGCAATGAGTTATTACGCCGACCTTTCCATTTCCAGCATCGACAGCCTACCCCCCGGACGCACGCCCATCGAAACGCGGGTCATGAGCGACGCCCGCCGCACCGAGGTGATCACTCGGCTAGCCGAGTTTTGCGCCAGTGGTGGGCAAAGCTATTGGGTTTGCCCCTTGATTGAAGAGTCAGAAAAGCTAGATTTGAAGGCTGCGATCGATGCCCATGCCGAGATTAGCGCCGCGCTACCGCAGCTCACAATCGGCTTGATACATGGCCGCATGAAGGCAACGGAAAAGGCAGCCGTTATGGCCGCGTTCAAGGCGGGTGAACAGAATGTGCTGGGCGCCACCACGGTCAACGAGGTGGGCGTCGAATTACCCAACGCCAGCCTGATGGTGATCGAACACGCTGAGCGCATGGGTTTGGCGCAAATGCATCAATTGCGTGGCCGGGTGGGACGCGGGACCCGCGCCTCAACCTGTCTGCTGATCTATAGCAAACCCATCGGTGCGATCGCCCATGAGCGCCTCGCCATTCTCCGCGACAGCCAAGACGGTTTCGAGATTGCCCGCCACGACCTGCGCCTGCGCGGCCCCGGTGAGCGCCTCGGCGCCCGGCAGTCCGGACAGCAAATGCTGCGTTTTGCCGATATCGAAAGCGACGCACATCTACTGGAACCTGCCAGCAACGCTGCCGCCGAGCTACTGCGCCAACACCCCGACGCCGTTAAACGCCACATCGACCGCTGGTTACTCGGAGGCGAAGCGCGGCTGTACGCCTGAGAGACAGGTAAAATGCGCGGCTATGTCTAATCTTTGGCTTCCTTCCCCCGTATTAACCGGGCGGGCGCATGGCTGGCTCACCCGGCCCGGCTCGCTTACCGCCCATCTGCGCCAACATTGTCCGGCCTTCAATGTGCTGCGTCTGCGTCAAGGGCTGGGCCAACCGCACCTCGATGAGTGGGCGCCGCTGCAACTGGTTCGGCCAAAGCGGGTGCTGGTGCGCGAGGTATTGCTGCGTTGCGGCGATACGCCCCTAGTATTTGCCCACAGCATCACGGCACTGGAAAGCGTTAACGGTCCCTGGCGCGCGCTGGCGGGGCTAGGCAACCGACCCTTGGGCGAGGCGCTGTTTCTCAATCCGCGCATCACGCGTGAACCGCTTGACTACTGCTGCATTGATACCCGCCATCCCCTCTACCGTGCCGCCGTAACTGCCGTCCCCCTCGCGCCGCGCCAGCTTTGGGCCCGCCGCGCGCGTTATCTGCTCGACGGCGCCCCGCTCTTGGTGAGCGAGGTTTTTTTGCCGGGCTTGTCGTGAACTTCAACGCCTATCTGCGCCTGACACGGCTCGACAAACCCATTGGGATCCTACTCTTACTCTGGCCCACGCTGTGGGGGCTGTGGTTTGCCGCCGAAAGACTACCCCCCCTCAATCTCTTGGTTATTTTTGTCGCCGGCGTGGTGCTGATGCGTTCCGCCGGCTGTTCTGTCAATGATTATGCCGACCGCCACTTCGACGGCTTCGTGGCGCGTACCCGAAAACGCCCTCTGGCCACCGGCGAGATCACCCCAGGCGAGGCAATCGGAGTGGCCGTAGCTTTAGCCCTGCTAGCCTTACTCGTGCTGTGGCCCATCGTTACACCCTTATTGTTATTCCTGGCCGTGATCGCCGCCTTTCTGGCCGCCAGTTATCCCTTCACCAAACGCTTCTTCGCGGTGCCGCAGGCATATTTGGGCTTGTCCTTCGGCTTCGGTATTCCCATGGCCTATGCAGCCGTACAAGGCAGCGTGCCCACCGAAGCAGGGTGGCTCTTGCTCGCCAATCTGTTCTGGAGCATTGCCTATGACACTGAATATGCCATGGTCGATCGCACCGATGACCTGAAAATCGGTATTCGTACCTCGGCCATCACCTTTGGTCGTTTTGATGTGACCATCGTCATGCTGTGCTACGCGATCACCCTGACATTGCTAGCGTGGATTGGTGCACAACACGATTTAGGCGAATTGTTCTGGCTAGGCCTACTGGCCGCCGCCGGGATCGCGCTGTATCACTACAAACTGATCCGCCACCGTGATCCAGTCCGTTGCTTCAAGGCTTTCTTGCACAACACCTGGTTTGGCGCAGCCGTGTTTTCCGGCTTGGCACTGGACTATGCGATCCGCTGATTAATCGCGAAAATTCTGATATTGCAAGGGAAAATCCGTCACTTCCTTGCGCACCAAGGCGATGGTGTCCTGCAAAATGTCACGCTTGGCGCCCGAGACGCGCACCGTATCCCCCTGAATGCTGGCCTGAACTTTGAGCTTGGAATCCTTGATCACCCGAACCAGGCGTTTGGCGAGTTCCTGCTCAATGCCGGCTCGAATCTTGACCTCTTGCTTGACCTTGTTGCCAGACACCTTCTCCACCTTGCCGCGCTCCAGACAGCGCACATCGACATTGCGTTTGGCTAACTTGGCAATCACGACCTCGTACACCTGATCGAGCTGAAAATCGGTATCGGCGTGCAGGGTCAAGACCTTCTCGGCCTGCTCGATCCGGGCATCCGATCCCTTGAAGTCATAGCGCTGGCCGATCTCCTTGCTGGCCTGATCTACGGCGTTCTTCACCTCAACGGTATCTACCTCAGAAACGATATCAAATGTAGGCATAGGGATTCAGTGGAAAGTAAAATCAGGAAAAATGGCAAACATAGTGATACGGGCC
>SXGU01451724.1_pt1 | contig 23591 bp, 24 predicted proteins | sample 3174531 | NCBI WGS metagenome assembly SXGU01 (sample SAMN11356863, study PRJNA531348) | freshwater metagenome | isolation source: freshwater sample F1-140 | place: China: Fuxian Lake, Yuxi | collected 2017-12-25
CCATCACGGCGCTGTCGAAGGCCGATCATGCCGAGCAGGACCATCCCAATTGGTCGGCGCACATGCAGAGCGTGGGCACACCGCGCACCGACGTGGAGGTGCGGGTGATCGACGCCGACGGCAACGAGTTGCCGACCGGTGAGATCGGTGAGGTGGTGGTGCGGGGCGACGTGGTGATGGCCGGCTACTGGAACCAGCCCGAGGCATCCGCCGAGACCCTGCGCGGAGGGTGGCTGCACACCGGCGACGTGGGCAGCTTCGACGAGGAGGGGTTCCTCACGCTGCGCGACCGGTCGAAGGATCTCATCATCAGCGGCGGCATGAACATCTATCCGCGCGAGGTGGAGGAAGCGCTGCTGCAGCACCCGGGCGTGAAGGCAGTGTCGGTGGTGGGGAAGCCCGACGCCGAGTGGGGCGAGGCGGTGGTGGCGTTCGTGGTGTCCGCCGATCCGTCCGCGCCGCCATTGCGCGCCGACCTCGACCAGACGTGCCTCGATCGCATCGCGCGGTTCAAGCGTCCGAAGGAGTACCGCTTCGTCGACGTGCTGCCCACCAACAACTACGGCAAGGTGCTCAAGCGCGAACTGCGCGAACAGTTGATCGCCGAGAGCGAGTAGTTCAGCCGGCCGGCAACGTGACGGTCACGTGCGTGCCACTGCCCACCACGCTGGCCACGTCGAGCGTGCCGTCCATCGCCTCTGCGAGGCGGCGTGCGAGCACCAGCCCCAATCCGGCGCCGCCCTCTCTGCCGGCGTCGGCGCCCAACCGATCGAACGGCACGAACAGGCGTGCGAGCAACTCGGCCGGGATGCCGGGGCCGGTGTCGACCACGTGCAGACGCACGCAACCGTCGCCCGACTCCGCGGACGCGTGCACGGTGCTGCCCTCGGGCGAGAAGCGCACCGCGTTGGCGAGGAGGTTGAGCATCACCTGTTGCAGGCGACGCCGATCGCCGCGTACTCGCGCCTTCGGCCCGGCGTGTTCCACCGTCACGCCGTGGCGCTCGGCGAGCGGCTGGATGAGCTCGACCGACTCGGTGACCACGGCGCGCGCATCGAACTCGGCGAGGTCGATGGGCATCGCCCCGGCCTCCACCCGAGCGAGGTCGAGCACGTCGTCGACGATGGCGAGGATGTGCGCCGACGCGACACGGATGCGCTCCAGCGCCACCTGCCGCTGCTCGGGCGAGAGGTCGAGCGTCTGCAGGTTCTCGGTGAACCCGGTGATGGCCTGGAGTGGTGTGCGCAGCTCGTGGCTCAGCGCCGTCACGAACTGCGACTTGGCATGGTTCGCGCGTTCGGCGGTCTGGCGGGCGAGATCGGCATGGTGCCGGGCCTCTCGGGCGTTCGAGGCCTGCTCGTGTTCCACCGCGAGCGACGCCAGGTGTGTGAACCGTCGCACCAGTTCGGTGTCGCGCTCATCGGGCTCGTAGGGCACGTCGTGGTACACGGCGAACGAGCCGACCACGGTGCCGCGGCAGCGGATGGGGCTGGACCAGCACGACCGCAGGCCGTGGGGCGCCGCGAGCGCACGGAACTGTTCCCAACGCGGATCGGTGGTGACATCGACGGCGATGACCGGCTCGCCGAGGTGCACGGCCGTACCGCACGATCCGGCCGACGGGCCCGGCTCGAGCCCGTCGATCGCGGCCGAGTACTCGGCGGGCAAGGTGGGTGCCGCGCCGTGACGCAGGGTGCCGAGGTCGTCGAGCAGCAGGATGGAGCAGCGCGTGCCGGGCATCAGGTCCTCGAGTGCGCACACCACCGAGTCGAGGACACTCGACAGCGCGGCGCCGGCCGTGAGGTCCTCCATCACGGCGGTCTGGTGATCGAGCACGGCCGTCACCTGGTCGCCGGACAGGACGCTCATCCCTCCCATCGATACCCCACGGCGCGCACGGTGCGCAACCACGTCGGCCGCTGGGGGTCGGGCTCGATCTTCAGGCGCAGTCGATAGACGTGCTCGGTGACGGTGGCCTCGGTCTGCCAACCGGTGTCGCTCGACCACACGGCTGTCAGCAACTCGGAACGAGTGCACGCCCGGCGCGGGTGCTCGACCAGATATGCGAGGAGGTCGAACTCCTTCGCGGCGAGTTCGACGAGGCGGCCGTCCACCCATGCGCTGCGTGACTCGCGGTCGATCTCCACACCGTTGCCGGTGGGGGAGAACGGGCCCTTTGCCGGGCCGCTCTCGGCGGCGCGCCGCAGCAGGGACCGCGCTCGGGCGGCGAGCTCGCCGGGCGAGAACGGTTTCACCAGGTAGTCGTCGGCGCCGAGGTCGAGCCCGACGATGCGATCCGTCTCGCTGTCCCGCCCCGACAGCACGATGACGGGCAACGAGCGGCGGCCCTCGCGTGCTTCGTCGGCCCGCAGGCGGCGGAGGATGTCGAGCCCGCCGAGACCGGGCAGCGACAGGTCGAGCACGGCCAAGACCGGCGATGCGGTGGTGAGCGCGTCCATCGCGGCGAGTCCGTTGTCGACGGCCACCACCTCGAATCCGTCGGCCTCCAACGCCCACGTGACGGCCTCGCGGACGCCGTCATCGTCGTCGACGACCAACACCCTGCGAGCCCCCTGCACGGCGGGCAATCTACTCGTTGATGAAGAGTTGAGATGGCGTTGATCGTCGCCCGAGGCTGGCTGTTTATGGTCCTCACGAGTGCGCCGGCTGGGGGTCGGCGCGACGAAAGGGGACGCTTCCATGAAACTCGCTCTGTACCTTCCGAACTTCCGCGACGAGGTCACCGTGCAGGAGCTCCGGGATCTCACCGCGCTGGCGGAGGAGCTCGACTTCGACTCGGTGTGGACGCTCGACCGCATCGTCGTGCCCGAGGCATCCGACCGCCAGGAGCTGCAGTACTCGTTCGGCATGATGGAGCAGTTCCCGAAGCAGCTGCCGGTGTCGGCGCACGGCAAGTGGTTCCAGGGCTTCCCGCTCATCCCGTGGCTCGCCGGCATCACCTCGAAGGTGCGCCTCGGCATGAGCATCATCGACACGCCGTACCGTGCGCCGGGCGTGCTGGCCACCGAGCTCGCCACCATCGACCACCTGGCCGGCGGTCGGCTGAACGTGGGCGTCGGTTCGGGCTGGATGCCCGAGGAGTTCGCCGCTGCCAGCGCAGCGCACATCTTCCCCAAGCGCCACAAGCACGTGCGCGAGAGCATCGAGGTGATGCAGGGCATCTGGAACAACGAGCTGTTCGAGTACCACGGCGAGTTCGCCGATTTCGACAGCTGCGGTTTCGGTGCCAAGCCGCTGCAGGCCGGTGGCCCGCCCATCTACTTCAGCGGTCTGAAGGACCCGAAGCGCTCGGCTGCACGCATCGCCAAGTACGGGCTGTCGGGCTGGATCGGCATCCAGGACACGCCCGAGGAGATCACTCGCTGGAAGTCGGAGATCGGCCGCGAGCTGCAGGAGATGGGCAGCGACCGCACGCTCGACGACGGCTTCGACATGTGCAGCATGATCTGGTTCGCGATCACCGACGAGCCGACGGATCAGACGCCGAACGGCAAGCTCAGCAACCTGCTGGTGGGTACCGCCGACCAGATCACCGACAACCTGAAGCGGTACAAGGACGCCGGCATGGACATGCCGCTGCTGTGGCCGCCGTTCCAGGGTGTGCCGGTGTCGAAGACGCTCGACGACATGAAGGTGCTCGTGAACGACATCATGCCGAAGGTGAACGCGAGCTGAGCCGAGATCGCGCCGGGTTCAGAGGTCGATCGCGGTCGAGCTCGCCGACGGGTCGCCCGAGAACCGAGCAGTGATGATGGTGTGGCGGCCCGATGCGGGTCGCCACACCTTCGCGTGCGGGTCGCGGGTGGCGAGGCGCTCCCGCAGTACGACCACGTCGAACGAGGCTGACGCGCCGGCGGGCACGTCCACGCGAGCGAAGCCCACCAGTCGATCGGGTGCGTCGGCGTCGGGCAGCGCGGCGTACACCTGCACCACGTCGGCGCCGTCGCGAGTGCCCGTGTTGTGCACGACGCCGCGCACCACGATGGTCTCGCCGTCGACGACGACGGTGATGTCCCGCAGCTCGAACGAGGTGTACGAGAGCCCGAAGCCGAACGGGAACGCCGGCTCGATGCCGTGGCGTGCCGCGCGCCACCACCCGTGCCAGCGGTCGTAGACGAACGTGGTGGCGTCGCGTTCGAACACCGGCAGATCAGCCTCCTCGACCGGCACGGTGAACGGCAGCCGTGCCGACGGGTTCACGTCGCCGATCAGCACGTCGGCCAGGCCCGTACCCGCTTCGGCGCCGCCGTACCAGGCCTGCACGATGCCGGCCACGTCGCCGGCCCATTCGGAGCAGATGACCGCGCTGCCGGCCTGCACCACGACGACGGTGCGTGCGTTCACGGCGGCCACCGCTCGGATGAGCGCCACATCGTCGGGCAGCAGGCGCAACGACCCGCGGTCGCCGCCGCGGCTGAACATCCTCGGGCGATCACGCATCCGATCGGGCCGCTCCACGGGCGCCAACTCGGTGAGCTGCGACTCGAAGCGGTCGACCACGTCGGGTTCGTCGCCGGGCGGGAACATCGACATGAGCGCAGCATCGGTCTCGCCGATGTACTCACCCTCGTCGAGGTAGGTGTAGCCCACCACCACGACGGCGACCTCGGCGGATGCGGCGGTGGCTGCGGCCGCGGCGAGATCGGTGCCGTCGTGGTGGACGACGTCGGGAACCACGGCGCGAAGGCCGTCGAGCACGGTGCGGCACGACAGGTCCCACACGTCGCTGGAGCCGCCGTCGCCCAGGTTCACGGTGTCGGCCAGTCGCCCGATCACGGCGACGCGTTGGTCGGTCCGCAACGGGAGCACCGGCACATCGCCGACCACCTCGTTGCGCAGCAGCAGCACGGATCGGGCCGCTGCCTCGCGGGCCAACGCACGGTGCTCGGGCGAACCCAGCACGGCGACCGTGGGCGAGGGCGTCGACAGCACCTCGTCGAACCGGAGCAGCGTGGCGATCACCCGCACCACCGACCGGTCGACGTCCGCCCAGGTGATCTCGCCCCGCTCCAACGCAGCGGGGAGCTGCTGTTGGCGCACCATGCGATAGGGCATCTCGATGTCCAGTCCGGCACGCAGCGACGTGGGGCCGTCGCGCAGACCGAGGATCCAGTCGCTGATGACGAAGCCCTGGAAGCCCCATTCGCCGCGCAGGACCTCGTCGAGCAGCTGATGGCTCTGCCCGCACCACTCGCCGTTCACGCTGTTGTAGGCCGACATCACCGACGCGGCGCCTTCGTCGATCACGCGGTGGAAGTGGGGCAGGTACACCTCGTGCAGCGCCACGTCGTCGACCTGTACGTCCACACTGAAGCGTGCGTTCTCCATGGAGTTGCACGCGAAGTGCTTCACGCACGCCATCACGTGGCGCTGCAGGCCGCGGGTGAATGCCGCCCCGAACTCTCCGACGTGATGGGGGTCCTCGCCGTAGGTCTCCTGGGCGCGGCCCCATGCCGGGTGCCGGAGCAGGTTGATGCACACGGCGCCGGTGAGGTTCGCCCCGATCGCGCGGAGCTCGGTGCCGATGGCGTCGCCGATGCGTGCTTCGAGATCGAGGTCCCACGTCGCGCCGCGCGCCATCGCCACCGGGAACGCCGTGGCGTTGCCGACCACGGCGCCGCGTGGGCCGTCGGAGAAGCGGATGCCCGGGAAGCCGACGCGCTCCAGTTCAGCACCGAAGAAGGGCGACTTGTGGTAGCCGTCCTGCGACAGGAACTTCAACCCTGCCCATGTCGGTGCATCGCCGTCGAGGCACCACAGACGTTCGTGCTCGGTGAGCGTGGCCGTCAGCGCGCGGGCGGCGTCCTCGGGCGTGGTGCCATGCCGAACAGCGGCCCGTGCCTCGTCGAACGTGGTGATGTGCGGCATGTGTCGGCTCCTCGCGCCCGCTCGGTCGCCGCCGATGTTGGCAGAAGGGCGAGGCCCGGCCCGTCAGCGTGGCGCGGTGAGCGTGGGCAGCATCGCGGCCGCCACCTCGGCGGGGCGTTCCTCGTGGGAGAACAGGCCGGCGCCGGGGATCACCTCCAGATGCGCCGAGTGGAAGTCGCCGACCATCTCCTTCGCCCATGCCACGGGGAAGAACGCATCCAGCTCTCCCCACACCAGCACCACCGGCACGTCGATCTTGGCCTGCAGCGCCTTCAACTCGTGCACGTGACGGAACTCGAAGCTGCGGAGCAGTTTCATCGCGCCGGCGCGGTACTCCTTCGAGGAGTGCAGCGGCTGGAGGAAGAACTCGTCGAACTCGCCGTCGAGCAGTGACCGATCGGCGAAGGCGTCGCCGAGGACGAACTTGTTGCGGCGCAACCGGGGCTTGCCCGCCAACCAGCCGAGCGCCGGGCCGAACCCGGGCACCTTGCGCCCTCCGACGAACGACTTGAACCGCCAACTGAGGCCGGTCGACTGTTCGGTGTCGATGAGCGCGAGCGCGCGCAGGCGGGCGTCGCCGGCGACGGCGTGGCGAGCGATCATGCCGCCGCTGTCGTGACCGACGACGGCCACGTCGTCGAGGCCGAGCAGATCGATCGAGCGCTGCACGCTGCGGATGTGGTTCTCGATCGAGAGCGGCGTGGCGGCGGTGTACCGGCTGGAGCCGGCACCCGGCAGGTCGATGAGGTGGCAGGTGACGTGGTCGACCAGGTGGGGGAGGAGCGTGCGATAGGTGGCGCTGCTCACCGGCCAGCCGTGCACGAACAGCACGTCGGGGCCGGTGCCCACGGTGCGGTAGGCCACTTCGCCGACCCCGACGTCGAGGTATCTGCTCGGGGGACGGCGGAACAGGTCGCTGGCATCGGCGGGCGAGAGGCTCATGCGGCACCCGCGTCGTGGATCTTCGCTGCCGTCATGAGGTCGAAGTAGTCGCGCCACACGGTGATGCGGCCGTCGTGCACCTCGAACGCGCTGTTCACCGGGAGGTCGCGCCAGCCGTGGTCGAGGCGGTGCCGGTCGAGCCGTTCCAGGAACACCACCGGGCCGTTCGCCGCCTTGCGCAGCAGCACGAACTCGTTCTCGTGGATGGGAGCGAAGAAGGGCTCCAGCACCTGTCGCACACCGGCGTGGCCGCGCACCGTGCCCATGGGGATGTTCGTGTACTCCACGTCGTCCGAGAGATGGGGGAGCGCCGCATCGAAATCCATCGCAGCGAACGCTTCGAGGAACTGCTCCACCACGGTGAGCGGATCGTTGCTGCTGTCGGGCATCGGGAGACTCCTTCAGTCATTTGTAGTGGTCACTGCGAAACGATAGTCGCAGTGACCACTACGATCAAGGCCCGATGGGGTACCGGCACACCAAGGAGGAGATCCTCGAGGGGGCGCTCGCCGCCGCGTTCGACGAGGGCCTCAGCCAACTCACGTTCGGCCGACTCGCGAAGCGGCTCGGGGTGAGCGACCGCATCGTCGTGTACTACTTCCCCACGAAGGACGATCTGATCAGCGAGGTGCTGGTGGGCGTGGGAATGCGGCTGCAGGCCACGCTCGCCGCGTCCCTCAGTGAACCGGTGGCCGACCACGCCGAGCTCGTCCGTGCGGTCTGGCCGGTACTCGCTCGCCCCGATGCCGACCCGGTGTTCGCCTTGTTCTTCGAGGCGGGGGGTCTCGCCGCTGCGGGTCGCGAGCCGTACCAGGCGCTGGTGCCGATGCTGGTGACGGGATGGATCGAATGGGCCGGAGGGTTCCTGCGGGGTCCGGCGAGCCGACGGCAGAGCGAGGCGGCTGCGGCGATCGCGATGATCGACGGGCTGTTGCTGCTGCGTCAGCTCGGGGGTGCCGAGACCGCCGACACCGCGGCCCGTCGGTTGGGTGTGCTCGGGCGACGGTCGGCGACCTGACCGGTCTCAGCGCAGCGCGGCGACATACCCGTCGAACACGTCGCCGATGATGCCGGCGTCGTCGAGCGTGTGCTCGCCCGCTGCTCGCGCCAGGAAGGCGCCGTCGACCAGTGCGAGTGCGACCGCGGCGAGCTTGGCCGCGGTGGCAGCGTCGGTGCCCGTGGCCGTCGCGAAGATGGTGCCGAACTGTGCCAACGAGTTGCGGCGAATCTCGAGGAACTTCGTGCGTGCCGACAACTCCTGCTCGTGCCGCTCCAGGATCACCAACTGGCCGAACCGCAGGAACGCAGGGAACGAGGCGAGACTGTCGTGCAGGTGGACGAGCAGGTCGCGTGGTGAGCGAGTGCGCATCTCGGCGCGAATGCGGAACTCCTCGAGCCACTGCTCGTAGCTGTCCTCGATGACCGCGGCGAACAATGCGTCCTTGTCGGCGAAGTGCCAGTAGATGGAGCTCTTCGGCAGTCCCGACCGGCTGGAGACCTCACTGACGCTGGTGCCGGCATAGCCACGTTCGCCGGCGATCTCGGCGGCGGCGTCGAGGATGCGTCGGCGTGACGCCTCGCCGTTGGCGCGGGTGATGCGGTCGTTCATCGGATCGTTCCCTTGACACTCGGTCGGTCGGTCCTTAGTGTACCGATCAGTCCATGTTGGACCGATCGGTCCAGTAACGACACGAGGGGGACTCGATGACGACCGACACATCGGTCGCGTCCGGCGCAGCGATGCGTGCGGGCGTGACCGCCACACTCGACCTGATCGCGGCCAACGCCGAGCGCGCCGAACGCGAGCGACGCATCCCCGACGAGAACATCGAGGCGTTGCGCGACGCCGGGCTGTTCCGGTCGCTCCAGCCCGCTGCGTACGGCGGCACGCCGATGGGGGCCGACGAGTACGTGCCCGCGATCGTCGACCTCGCCGGCGTCTGTGCGTCCACGGCCTGGGCGACCGGTCTGCTCACGCAGCACTCGCACATGTTGGCCCTCATGTCGGCCGAACTGCAGGACGAGGTGTGGGGCGACGATCCGAACGCCTTGGCGTCGTCGTCGGTGGCCGCCATCAACGGGTGCGAGGAGGTCGCGGGCGGTGGTGTCCGACTCACCGGTGGGTGGGGTTGGTCGAGCGGATGCGACCACGCCAGCTGGGCCATCCTCGGCTTCAAGCGCGCCGACCCCACGCTGGGCGGGATGGTGATCCCGTTCTTCGCGGTGGTGCCGCGCAGCGACTACCGCATCCACGACGACTGGCACGTCGCCGCGCTCCGCGGCACCGGCTCGAAGACCCTGGTGCTCGACGACGTGTACGTGCCCGAGCACCGCATCGAGTCGATCTTCGCCCTCTTCACCGGCACCACTCGCGGCTTCGGACTGCACGGCGGCATCTTCCACGCGCCGTTCATGAACTGGTTCTCCCTCGGCTTCTCGGCGGTGTCGCTGGGCATCGCCCGCCGGATGATCCAGGTGTACGGCGACAAGGTGAAGACCCGAGTGCGGGCCTACACGGGGGCGCGCACCGTCGACAGCGCGGCCGCGTCGATGCGTCTCGCCGAGTCGCACCACCAGGCCACCGCGGCGTGGCACACGCTGCACGCCGACTGGGTGGCCATGACCGAGTGTGCGATGGAGGGCCGGCTCCCCACCGAGGACGAGTCGGTGCACTGGCGCACCAACCAGTCGTACGCGACGAAGATGTCGATCGAGGCGGTCGACCGGCTGTGGACCGCCGCCGGGGGGAGCGCCTTCTTCGACGACAACGAGATGCAGCGTCTGTGGCGAGACTCGAAGATGACCGGCTCGCACGCCTACTCCGACTACGACATCGCCGCGCAGCGGCAGGGTCGCCATCTGCTCGGGCTCGATCCCGACATGGCGCTGTTCTGAACGAGGGACCATGCGACTGAGCAGTTACTCCATCGACGGCCGATCCACCTGGGGTGTGGTCGCGTCCGACGGCACGCTCGTCGAGGCCTCCGGCGTCGCTGACGCGCCGGCCACGCTCGACGAACACATCGAACATCCGTCCTCGACCGTCGTCGATGCACTCCGCTCGCTGGTAGCGGGAGGCGGCGGGGCGTCGCCCGAGACAGTGGTGTGGATGCCGCCGGTGCGGCGCCCGAGCAAGATCCTCGGCGTCGCCATCAACAATGTCATCGGACAACGCATCGCACACCGTCCGTTCGCGAACCCGGCGTTCTTCTTCAAGCCGCCGTCGTCGCTGGTCGGCCACGGGCAGCCCGTGGTGGTGCACGAGTCGTACGAGGTCACGCACCCGGAGCCGGAACTCGCCGTGGTCATCGGCCGGCGAGCGAAGGACGTGGACGAGCGCGAGGCACTGTCGTACGTGTTCGGCTACACGATCATCAACGACATCACCTCCCCCGGGTTGAAGTCGGAGGACAGCATCGAGTTGGTGATGCCGCCCGGTTCGAACACCGGTGCGTACGGTCGGCTGCTCGGGTGGCGGTCGAACCGTGACGACGAACATGCCCGGTCGAACTACCTCACCTACCACGCCCGATCGAAGGGGACCGACACGTTCGGTCCCATCGGGCCGTGGATCGTGACGGCCGACGAGATCGCCGACCCGAACACGTTGAGCGTGCGCTCGTTCGACGGGGACACGCCGGTGTTCGTCGACTCGACGGCGAATCTGCTCTTCCCCGTGCAGCGGGTGATCGCGCACGCATCGGCCTCGATGACGCTGCTGCCGGGCGACATCATCCACTGCGGTACGTCGATGAAGGCAGCCGACGACGGGCCGTACCGGGGCATCACCGACTGGGACCTCCGGCGTGTCGACGGCCGACCGATGCGGATCGACATCGACGGCATCGGCACACTGTCGAACCCCGTCCAGTGGGAGCGCGACCGATGAGCGGCCAACGACAGGCGATGCTCGTCACGGCGTCGCACTCGCCGATCATCGAGTTCCCCGCTGCCGACAGCGAGGCGCTGCAGCGAGTGCACGCCGGCCTCGCCGAGATGCAGGCGGAGGTCGCAGCGTTCGACCCCGACCTCGTGGTGATCTTCGGGGTCGACCACTACGGCGGCCACCACATGCACTCGATGCCTGCGTTCTGCGTGGGCGTGGCCGCCACTGCGCTGGCCGACGTGGGTGGCATCCCCGGCCCGCTCGACGTGCCGGCGCAGTTGGCGGTCGGTGCCGTGCAGCACGCGCGGTCGGCGGGCGTCGACGTGGCGGTGAGCTACGCGATGGACGTCGACCACGGTTTCACACAGGCGCTCGGACGCTTGTGCGGCGGCATCGACCGGTACCCGGTGCTCCCGATCTTCGTGTCGTGCATCCAGCCGCCGTTCGTGCCGTTCGCCCGCGCCCGGGCACTCGGTCGGGCCATCGGTGACTACCTGACCGGCGTGGATGCGTCGCGCATCCTGGTCATCGGTACGGGAGGGCTCGGGCACAACCCGCGCATGTTGTTCCCTCCCATCGACGAGGTGAGCGACGAGTGGCGGCCCTACCACTTGTTCGGCCGTGCCCAGCAGGACGTGTCACAGCAGGCATGGATCGACTACGAGATCGAGGCGCATCAGGTGGCGGCAGCGTTCCTCGCCGACCCTTCCATCCCCGACGAAGTGTTCGGTCTCCACGAGGAGTGGGACCGTGCGTTCCTCGAGCTGTACTGCGGTGGCGATCTGTCGGTGTTCGACGGCTGGCAACCCGACCAGGTGGTCGACGACGGCGGCATCGGTGCGATGGAGGTGCTGTCATGGATGGCAGCGGGTGAGGCCATGCACGCGCTCACCGGTGCATCGCCGCGAGCGCGGTTGCAGCAGGTGTGTCGTGTGATCGGTATCGGCTTCGGCATCACCAGCGCCGGCCCGGCAGGAGTACCGTTCGCCGCATCGGAATGAGCAGCACCCCACGCGGCGACGACCGTCCTGTTCACCCCGCCACCACGGTGGCCGCGCCCGACGTCGACGCGATCGAGGCGTTGGTACGACGCGCGATCGACGCACGGCGGCACGACCTGCTGACCGTGGTGGGCAACGGCGAGCTCACCATCGCACTCCGGTGGGACGGCCCCGACGGACCCTGCGTGGTGAAGCGCGTGCCGCCGTTCCCGTCGGCCGCTGCGGCCGACGACTACATCGCGCTGGTGCATCGGCACATCGCCGACCTGGAACAGCGCGACGTCCGCTGCGTCGCCACCGACCTGTACCGGTTGCCGCGAGCCGACGGATCCGTGGTCGTGTACCACTGCCAGCCCCTGCTGAGCACCGAGCACCTGGCCGATCAGGTGCTCCGCCGCGACGAGGTGTCGGCCGAACACCCCATCGTGATCGCCGTCGTCGACCGTGTGGCCAGGGTGGTGGGCGACGGCGTCCCGCTCGACGCTCAGTTCGCCAACTGGTACTGGTTCGAGGGTGAGCCGTGGCAGCTCGATCTGTCCACGCCGCTGTATCTCGACGCTGCCGGCAACGTGTGCTTCGACTCCACCGGCTTCCAGCGCGAGTACCCGGCCCTTGCGCGGCGCATCGTCTACAAGGAACTGATGAAGGTGGCGGGCGGCTTCTCGAAGGTCGACTGGGTGCTCACCGACATGATGACCCAGCTGCATCGGCAGGGGCTCGAGCGGTGGTGCGGCGCCGTCACCGCCGCAGCTGCGGACCGGCTCGGGGTGACGATCGACCCTGCCGAGGCGAAGGCGCGCTTCGATGCGGACGTCAAGTTCTTCCCGACACTGCTGAAGGTGAAGCGCTTCCAGCGCGCGTGGATGCAGCACACCCGCCGGCGCTACGACACGCTGCTGCCGGCCACCACCAGCTTCGGCCGCTGACGCCTACCCCCGGAAGTCGATGCGCATCACGACGCGGCGCGTGGTGGGGTGCGTCACCTCGGTGAACCCGGCGGCGGCGAAGATGCTGCGGCTGCCGACGTGCAGCTCGCCCCACGTGATCTCCTGTTCGGGATGCGTGATCATCGGGTAGCCCTCCACTGCACGCGCGCCGCGGTTGCGGGCGAAGTCGACGGCGGTGAGCACGAGGGCCCGGCTCACGCCGCGCTTGCGGAACCCGGTGCGGACGACGAAGCACGTGATGGCCCACACGCTGGCGTCCTCGGGGTCCTCGTTGCGCCCCGACCACGTGACGCGCTTCAGACGCAACCGCGGGTACTCGGTACGCGGTGCCACTGCGCACCAGCCCACCGGCTCGTCGTCGAGGTACGCCACGAGCCCGCTCGTGGTGTCGGATTCGGGGTGATCGCAGTCGGTCTGTTCGCGCAGCAGGTGTGCCCGTTCTTCGCGGGCCACCGAACTCCAGTCGCGTTCGGCGATGCGATACCACTGGCACTGGCAGCGAGCGGGATCGCCGCGGGTGCCGAACACCGCCTGGAGGTGTTCCCAGGTGGCCTCGTTCGCCGGCACCACGCGCAACTCGGGGCGGCGATCGACGGTGGGCACGGGCGCAACGGTAGCCACCGCACGGGTGGCCCCGACCGAACCGTGCCCGCAATGGGGTACGGTGACCCATCACCCCCGGACGAGTCACGTCGTTCCTCACACGATGGGATCTCCGTCATGGCCAAGGTTGTCAAGCAGAAGCGTTCGAAGAGCGGCTGGTACGACGGCACCACGCCGTTCGAGGAACTGGCCCCGAACCAGCAACTCGCGCACACGCTGGTCAGCGAGCGCAGCGACCTCACGCCCTCGGTCGAGCGCATCATGTCGGCCGAGCTCGACGACGCACAACAGTTGGTGGCACTCACCGCGTTCCAGGCGGCGCTGGGCAGCTTCGACGATCCCAACCGCGACCCGCGGGTGGCCATCGCCAACGCCACGCAGGGCTGATCAGTCGGGCACCCGCACCTCGCGCACACCCGCGAGCGGCCCCGTGGCGGCTTCGAACGAGTCGCCGCGCTCGTGCGCGTCGATGAGCGCGGCGATGGTGTCGGGGTGGCTGTAGTTCAACGCGTGCGCGCCTGGCACCAGCGCAGCGCGCAGGTGGGGCATGCCGTGCAGCACCGAGATGCGATCGGGCCGTACCAGCGGGTCGCGTACGCCTGCGATGGCCAGTACTGGCATCGAGAGACTGCGCGCCCGATCGACGGTGGGGAACGCTGTCATCGCGCGGAACAGCTGCAGACTCGTGACGACACCGAAGCGCAGGTAGTCGCGCACGGCGATCGGCACCATCGACAACGGCTCGCGTAGCGAGTCCTTCGTCATCTGCCAGATCGCGCGGCCCATCGGCTGGTTGTTCGGGCCGCCGGCCGGTGACACCAGCACGGCGCGCTCGACGAGTTCGGGCGCCTGGTGCGCCAACTCGCAGATGACCGGGCAACCCAGCGAGTTGCCCACGAACGTCGCCGTCGCCACGCCCATCTCGGCGCAGAAGTCGCCCAGCCGCGCCGCCAGGCGAGGCAGCGAGATGCGCCCCTCCATGCGGAGGCTGCGCCCGTGCCCGGGCAGGTCGGGCACGAAGGTGCGGTAGCGCGGCGCCAGCAACGCGGCGGTGGGCTGCATGTAGGTGCCCGAGATGCCGAACCCGTGCACGTGCACCATCGCCGGTGCGTCGGGCCCCGCCTCGAGCGCATGGCGGTAGTGCATCGGACGACCGTCGACGATGGCCCATGCGGTGGTGAGCGGCGGCACCGTCCATGTGCCGGAGGTGAAGTCGCCCATGGCCCGAGAGTACCCGCGCGCCTTGCGAGACGGGGATCTGCCCGGCAGACTTCGTCGATGGATCTCGAGACCGTTCGCCTGTGGGCGACCGAGGAGTTGGCATGGTGGCCGAACCGGCTCCACGTGCTGCTCGTCATCCTGGCCGCAGTGGTCGTGGTGAGCACCCCGTCGGTGCTCGCCGTGCTGCTGCTCGTGGCCTCCACCGGCTCGCTGCTGTGGCGCATCCACCTCTGGGATCGTCAGCGACGCCGTATGGAGCCGCTCCGCGTCCGCGTGCGGTGACCTTCGTCCGTGTTGCGATCGTCGCGATACGGGCAAGATGACCACATCGGGAGGTCTCGGATGCACTCGTCCGTCGCACTGTCGGAGGAACTCGCACACCACGCCGTCGAGGTGGCGTCGCGCGTCTGGTGGGTGGGGGCGGTCCTCCCCGACGATCCGTTCCAGTGCCACAGCTACCTCATCGAGGCCGGATCGCAGTCCGTTCTGATCGACCCGGGCTCGTCGCTCACCATTGCCGCGACGCTGCGCAAGGTGCAGGAGGTGGTGGAGCTCGACGACATCGAGACGATCGTCCTGCACCACTCCGATCCCGACATCGCCGATGCGCTGCACGTGCTGAGCGATGTCCTGACCCGACCCGACGTGCGGGTGATCACGGAGTGGCGCGCCGGGCTGCTGCTGAAGCACTTCGCCGCCCGCTTCCCGATGGTGACCATCGAGGACCTCGACTGGCGTCTCGACCTGGGCGACGGTCGCCAGCTCGAGTTCCTTCTCACCCCGTATCTGCACTTTCCCGGCGCGTTCGTCACGTTCGACCCGTCGTCGTCCAGCCTGTTCAGCTCCGACCTGTTCGGCGGTTTCAACCGCGGCCATCGGTTGTGGGCCGACTCGATCGCCGATTTCGAGGACCTGCGCCAGTTCCACGAGCACTACATGCCCAGCCGCGAGATCCTGATGGCCGGGCTGGCCACCATCGCGGCGCGATTCCCGCACATCGAACAGGTGCTGCCCCAGCACGGGTACTGCATCCCGGCCGAGTTGGTGGCGCCGATGTTCGAACAGCTCGGGCAGCTGGAGTGCGGTGTGCTGCTCGCGTCGAAGAGCGACACACACCTTGCCAACCTGTTGGCGGCTGCCGCTGCCGTTCGACGCATCGAGAGCACGCTCGAGATGCCCATCGCGTTGGGGGAGGCGCTCGAACTGGTCGCGGCCGACCTCCGCGCCGTGCTGCCGCTCGACCACTTCTGGGTGGAGGTGGGTTCGCCGCCGTCGCTGGTGCGGTTCGACGAGGTGCACCCCGAAGGTGTGGAGCAGTTCGAACGCACGTCGCCCGGACCGCTGCGGTTGGTGGTCGACCTGCCCGATGGTCACGACGAACCGCACGTGGCCGTGGTGCTGGAGACCTCGGAGCCGTGGGACCTCGCGGGGGAGACGATGTCGCTGCTGGGTCTGTTGGCCTCGAGGGTGCATCGTGTGGCTGACGAGGCGCTGGCCCGCCGCGCGCTGATCGAACGCGAGGCGGTGCTCCGGTCGGCCGCGCTCACCGATGCGCTCACGGGTCTGGGCAACCGCCGGGCATTCGACCAGTTCCACGAGTTGCCGGCCTCCGCCGCGGTGCTGATGATCGACGTCGATCGCTTCAAACTGGTCAACGACCGACACGGCCACGCCATCGGCGACCGGGTGCTGCGTGCCGTGGCCGACGCCGTGCAGGCGTCGCTCCGCCGCGCCGACCGGGCGTTCCGTTACGGCGGCGAGGAGTTCGTGGCCGTGGTGGAGTTGGAGCCGCACGTGTCGGAACATGACGCAGCGCGTGCCATCGGCGAGCGGGTGCGTGCTGCCGTGGCGCTGCTCGACCACCGCGCGCTCGGGGTGGAGTCGCCGATCACGGTCAGCGTGGGCGTGGCGCTGGTGCGGCCCGACACGCCGCTCGCGCAGCACGTGCTGCACGCCGACGAGGCGCTCTACGCCGCGAAGCACACCGGTCGGAACCGAGTGGTGCTGCTGCCCGGCGTGCGCTGACGGGTCAGGCCCACCAGCGCAGTGCGGTGAACACCGCCATGCCCACACAGATCATCGCGGTCATGTTGCGCCACTTGGCGAACACGGCGCTGGCGGCGAGCAGCGCCCACATCTGGTGGTTGTCCCAGCTGATGAACGGCTCGTGGTCGCGGGTGAACACGGTGGGTGCCACGATGGCCGTGAGCGCGCACACCGGCGCGTACTTCAGGGCCCGCTCCCACGAGGCCGGCAGTTGCACCGACTGGGGCAGCATGAAGAAGCTGCTGCGCGTGGCGAAGGTGACCACCGTGAGCCCGGCGATGGCCAGGGTCATGTACACCCAGTCGTGGAAGCCGTTCACGCCCGGCTCCTCCACACGTCGATCGACACCGCCACGGCACCACCGGCCACCACCGACACGAGCAGGCCGAGCTTCATCGGCATGTCGGCCGTCAGTACCGACAGCACGCCGGTGACCACGATGCCGGCGACCGCCGGGAACTTGTTGGCCATCGGAATGAGCACCGCCACCAGTGCGAGCGATGCGGCCAGCTCGAACCCCCACTCGGTGGGGAACAGCCCGCCGATGAGGATGCCGAGGTACGACGACACCTGCCAGGCGCCCCAGTTGGTGATCGCCCCGCCGTAGAAGTAGCCGTACTGCTCGGGCGTGCCGCGTTCGGGATCGTCGGCGAAACGGCGCGAGAAGAGTGCGAAGCCCAGGTCGCCGTTCAGGTAACCGGCGACCAGCCGCTGCTGCCACGGCAGGCGCATGAAGTAGCTGCGCGACGCTGCCGAGAAGATCACGAACCGCAGGTTCACGAGCAGCGCGGTGGCCCACACGACGGGCAGGGGGGTGCCCGCCGCCAGGAGCGGCAACGTCGCCAGTTGCGCTGAGCCGGCGTACACGAACAGCGTGACACCGATCGCGCCCGGCATCGTCATGCCGGCATTCACCATCGCCACACCGGTGACGAGGCCCCACACGCCGATGGCGAGCGACAGCGGGGCCATCGATCGCACCCCTTCGTCGAAGTACTCCCGTGGGCAGTACGCGAACAGGTGGGCGCGAGTGCGCCGCATCATCCGGGCGGCCTCATCGGGCGAGGTGCTCGAGTTCGAGATCGATGGCGCCGCGGGCGTCGACGTCGGTGAGGATGCGCACGGCGCGCCGCCCCTGCCACGGCCCTTCCTCGTCGCTGTCGTGCAGCGCGGGCAGGGTGCGCCCGCGGCACACGCTGTGGCCCGTGTCGACGCGGATGGGCAGTTCCTTCCACGTGAACAGGTGCGGCGCCAACAGGTAGCTGATGGTGGTGGAGTCGTGCACGTAGATGCCGTCGACGTGGTTGCGGTCGCGGTAGAACCCCGCGTAGTACGGCACGATCGCGGCGAGGTGGGCGGCGCGCGGTCCGGGCGTGCGGCCGAACGCGGCGAGATCCTCGTTGGTCATGGTGATGCGGTGGGTGACGTCGAGGCCCGCCATGGTGATGGGGCAGTCGGCGCCGAACACGATGTCGGCGGCCTCGGGATCGTTGAGGATGTTGGCCTCCGACGCCGGTGATGCGTTGCCACTGGTGAACGCAGCGCCACCCATCACCACGATCTCCTTCACGAAGGATGTGAGGCCGGGATGCATCAGCATCGCGAGCGCCATGTTGGTGAACGGGCCGAGCAGCACCACGGTGATCTCGTCGGGTTCGGCCATCACGGTGTCGATGATGAACTGTGCAGCGTGCACCGGCACCGCTGCACGAGTGCTGGGCGGCAGGTGCACGTTGCCCTGGCCGTCGTCGCCGTGCACGAACGCCACGGGTCCGCGGTAGTTCATGGCCAGTGGCCGCGACGCCCCCTGGGCCACCGGGATGTCGGGGCGCCCGGCGATGTCGAGCAGGCGCAGCGCGTTGGTGGTGCACACGTCGGTGTGGGCGTTGCCGAACACCGTGGTGAGGCCGACCACGTCGAGTTCGGGGGAGGCCAAGGCGTAGAAGATGGCCATGGCATCGTCGATGCCGGGGTCCGTGTCGATGAGGATCCGTCGCGCAGTGGTCACTTGGTGAATGTACTGCCGGGTCGGTCGACCGGTCGACTCTCTTCGTCGATGACGGCGTACCCCTTGGTGAGCGTGAACCTCGTGCACACCGTCGCTGTGGCGGCGAGGTGCACGACGGCGGCCACGAGCAATGCGGTGCGGATGCCTGCTGCATCGGCGACGGCGCCCCACACCGCGGTGCCGATCGAGGTGCCGAGCCACACGGTGAGCATCACCACCGACGAGGCGCGACCGCGGATCCAGTTCGGCAGCATGAGCATGAACATCGAGTAGACGATGTTCATCGCGGCCATCGTGCCGATGCCGGTGCACAGCACGCCGACGGTGGCGAGAGGCACCCAGCCGGTGAGCGCCACCATCACCGCGCCGGCGCTCCACAGGGTGGCGGCGCCGAACACCAGGGCGTCGGGCCCGAAGCGCAGTTTGAGCGGCGGCAGCGCCCACACGGCCACCACGGCACCGATGCCGAAGGCGGCCGACATGATGCCGAACTGCGCCGAGGTGGCGTCGAGTTGCTGGCGCGCCACCACCGGCAGCAACGCCACCATCGACGACGTGGCCAGGAAGGCGAGTGCGATGCGGATGGCGTAGCGCGAGAGGATGCGTCGTCCGGCGAAGTAGGTGACCCCGGTCTTCATCGCGTGCCACATCGGTTCGTCGGATGTGGGGCCAGGCCTGGCGGGCCGGAAGCGCCACATCACCACCACGATGCCGAGGAACGAGGCGGCGTTGATGAGGAACACGGCACCCGGCCCGGCGATGGCGATGATCACGCCGGCGAGGGCCGGCCCCACCGATTGCGAGCCGTTGTAGGCGATGTTGTTGAGTCCGATCGCCTGGGTGAGTTCCCGTGGCTCGACCAACTCGGGGATGAGGGCCATGAACGCCGGGCCCGACATGGTCATCACGATCGACAGCACGAACGTGCCGATGAGCAGCGACGGCACCTCGAGTTGGTCGGTGACCGCCAACAGGCCCAGGATCGCGGCGAAGCACATCGAACCGATCTGGCTGACGAGGATGAGGCGTCGGCGGTCGATGACGTCGGCGAACGCGCCGGCGGGGATGGCCACGAGGAACCCGGGCACGGCCCACGCCGTCTGCACCAGGCTCACCACGGTGGGGGAGTCGGACAGGTCGGTCATCGCCCATGCGGCGCCGACGGTGTGCATGGTGGTGCCGATGTTCGACACGAGCGCCGCCAGCCACAGGTTGCGGAACACCGTCACCCGCAGCGGCGACCACGGACTGGTCGGGGCGGGCAGCGTGGCGGTCACCCCGGCATTCTGCCGCGCGATCGTTCCGGGAAAGTGACCCGGTTGACGAATTGCCGGAATGTTTCTAATGTTCGACACATGTCGGACGTTCAGCCGCACCATCTCCTCGACTACGAGCTCGTCGACGTCGTCGACGCCGACACGCCCACGCGGCTCAAGGCGCTCGGTGATCCGTTGCGGATGCTCATCCTCGACCTGGTGCTCGAACGAGCCATGAGCGTCACCGAACTGGCCGCGCGCGTGCGTCGTCCGCGCGGGTCGGTGGCCCACCACGTCGACCTGCTGGTCGATGCCGGTCTGCTGCAGGTGGTGCGCACCCGCAAGGTGCGGGCGATGGAGGAGCGGTTCTACGGCCGCACTGCACGCACCATCCGATTCCCCGATCACGCCCACGGCAACGATCTGCCGTTCTTCTCCGACGCACGATCGATGCTCGACCACGACGTCCCCGACGGCACGCCGGGGTTCTTCACGATGCGCTCGGTGCGCATCCCGCACGACCGCGCCGCCGAGTACTGCGAACGCCTCGAAGCGTTGGCGCTCGAGTTCAGCAACGCACCTCGCGGGGGCGACCGCGAGTTCGCGATGCTGCTCGGCCTGTTCGCCACCAACCGCCCCGTCGCGCCGCAGGAGGCCACTGATGGCGACTGACCGCATCCGTCTCGGCGCCAGCTACCGCAAGCTCTACACCGCCACGGCGCTGTCGAACATCGGCGACGGTATGGCGGGCATCGCCTACCCGTGGTTGGCCACCGCCATCACGCGCAACCCACTGCTCATCGCGCTCGTCGCCGCAGCACAACGACTGCCGTGGCTGGTGTTCACCCTGCCGGCCGGCGTCATCACCGACCGGGTCGACCGCAGGCGTGCGATGGTGGCCATGGACACGCTCCGCTGTGCGTTCACGCTGCTCATCGCGTTCGCGGTGCTCGGCCAGCAGGACACCCTGCCGGCACCCGATGCGCTCGATCAGGTGGTTGGCACCCGTACCGGCCTGTACCTGCTGCTGGTGCTCGCCACACTGCTGCTCGGGTCGGCAGAGGTGCTGCGCGACAACTGTGGTCAGACGTTCATGCCGTCGATCGTGGCGCCCGAGCACCTCGAGCGGGCGAACGGCCGCATGTGGAGCATCGAGTCGGTGGCCAACACCTTCATCGGCCCGCCGCTCGGTTCGTTGTTGCTGCTGTCGGCCTTCTCGCTGCCGTTCTTCGTGGACGCCGGCTCGTTCTTCGCCGCGGCGGCGCTCGTCGCACTCATCCCCGGCACGTTCCGGGCAGTGCGGCCCGAAGGGGAGGTCGACGCGGCTCCCACCAACTGGCGGGCGGAACTGAAGGAAGGCGTGCGCTGGCTGTGGCGTCATCCGCTGCTGCGGTCGATGGCCATCATCCTCGGTCTGATGAACCTGGCGACGAACCTCAGCGGGGCGATGTTCGTGCTGTTCTCGCAGGACGTCCTCGGCGTCACGCCGCTCACGTTCACGATCATGGGATTCGGCTTCGCCGTGGGCGCCATCATCGGCGGGTACGTGGCGCCGTGGTTGTCGCGCACGCTCGGCAGTGGCACCTGCCTCGCGCTCACGCTCGGCTCCGGTGCGGTGATGCAGGCACTCGTCGGCCTGTCGTCGTCGTGGCCCGCGGTGGCCGTCATCGTCGCCGTGGGCACGTTGCTCGGCAGCACCTGGAACGTCATCACGGTCAGCCTCCGTCAGACCATCATCCCCGCACACCTGCTCGGCCGGGTGAACAGCGTGTACCGCTTCTTCGCCTGGGGCAGCATCCCCATCGGCGCTGCGATGGGCGGACTGGTGGTGCTCATCTCCCGTCAGTTCGTGAGCAACGAGATGTCGTTGCGGATGGTGTGGTTCGTCGACGCGGCCATCCACGCCGTGCTGTTCTTCGTGGTGCGCCGCACGCTCACCACCGAACGACTCGAAGCGGCCCGCGCCGAGGGCATCGCCCAGCACGCGCTGCTGGAGGGCGCGTGACGCACCCCGACGAACTCGCCATCGACCGCCGCGCCACCGTGCGGCGCATCGACCTCGATGCCGGCTCGTGGGTCGACGTGGTGGAGGGGTTCGTGCGCGAGCCGACCGACCTGCTCGACGATCTGGTGGCGTCGGTGCCGTGGGCCCAGACCGAGGTGCTGCGGTACGACCGGTACGTGGCCGAGCAGCGCCTCAGCGCCGGCCTCCGCGCCGACAGTCGCCCGGTGCTGCGCCAGACCGACCTGCATCTGCAGGCCACCTACCGGGTGCCGTTCGAGGGAGTGGCAGCCATCCTGTACCGCGACGGCACCGACTTCCAGGGGTTGCACAGCGACCGGGCCATGCGCTGGCTCGACGACACGCGCATCGCGATCGTGGTGCTGGGGCAGCGTCGCCCGTTCGTGGTACGGCCCCGCGGTTCGTGGGTGGAGGCGGCGGCCAGCCGCGTGCCGGCGGGGCAGGGTCCTGACGACATCGTGCTGCTGCCCGGCAAGGGTGATCTGCTGGTGATGGGTGGCGCGTGTCAGCGCGACTGGCTCCACGGCATCCCGCCGTTCGACACGGCGAATCCGCGTCTCTCGCTCACCTGGCGGTGGACCAGTCGGCGTGGTCGGCCCGACACGAATCCCGGTCATTACGAGGGCCGACAGTTCGGTGACGGCCCCCGTCGAGCGGGTTCGAGGACCGTGCGTTCCGCATCGTGAAATTCACGGGACACTCGTGCGGAGAATCGGTGTGACAGTGGTCGCATCGCCGGGTGTGCGCGCCTACGATGATCCTCCTTGAACGTGTCAGACATCCCCTCGATCGTGCGCGGGTTCGCGCCCTGGCCGGGCGGTCTGATGCCCGCGCTCCACGCCATCCAGCACCATGCCGGCTACATCGACCCGGAGCACGTGCCGTTGCTGGCCGACACCTTCAACCTGTCGGTCGCCGAGGTGCACGGTGTGATCACGTTCTACAAGGACTTCCGCACCACGCCGCCCGCCGGGCCGGTGGTGCACGTGTGCCGCGCCGAAGCGTGCCTGTCGCGTGGCGGTGCCGCGTTGCACCAGGCGGCCATCGACGCCGCGGCGGGCCAGCCCGTCGAAGTCGAAGAGGTGTTCTGCCTCGGGCTGTGCACGCAGGGTCCTGCCGTCTCGGCGGCCGGACGGCACTACGCCGGCGTCACCGCCGAGGGCGTCGCCACCATCATCGGCAGCGTCGCCCGTCGCGAGCCCGCGCCTGCGCCGGTACTCACCGGTGGTGAGGGTGTCACCGTCCACGTGCCCGGCGACGCCGCCGCCCGGGCTGCGGGTGCCGACGACGTGGCTGCCGCGCTGGCCGCGCAGCCCGGTGTGCGCGTGGTGCGCAACGGCTCGCACGGCATGTTGTGGCTCGAGCCGCTCGTCGAGGTCGCCACGCCGCACGGTCGCGTCGCCTATGCCAACGTGTCGGCCACCGACGTGCCGGGCCTCGTGGAGGCCGGCCTGCTGCAGGGCGGTGACCACCCCAAGCGCGTCGGCCCCGTCGCCGACCTGCCGTGGATGAAGGGTCAGCAGCGCGTCACCTTCGGTCGCGTGGGCGTGATCGATCCCCGCGATGCCGACGACTACGTGGCTCACGGCGGTCTCGCCGGCCTTCGGCGTGCACTCGCGATGCAGCCCGGCGACGTCGTCACCGAGGTCACCGACAGCGGCCTGCGTGGCCGTGGTGGTGCGGCGTTCCCCAGCGGCATCAAGTTGCGCACCGTGCTTGACACGCCGGCCGATCGCAAGTACATCGTGTGCAACGCCGACGAGGGCGAC
>SXGU01121088.1_pt1 | contig 23582 bp, 22 predicted proteins | sample 3174531 | NCBI WGS metagenome assembly SXGU01 (sample SAMN11356863, study PRJNA531348) | freshwater metagenome | isolation source: freshwater sample F1-140 | place: China: Fuxian Lake, Yuxi | collected 2017-12-25
AAAATATTCTTTGCCAGATCGACGCCGATCATCATATTCTTATCCATGGTTGCCTCCCTTTCCGCTCTGTGAGCTCTGACACTCACAAACTTGGCACATCTTGATGCCGTCTGGGAGGGCGGCAACCACCCCATCTGACGCGTCCAGTAGATCGACATGAAGCTTACCGCATTCTTGGGCAATGCAAATTCATATAATCGCTTCCGATCTGGAAGTCGAAATCATTGATTGAGGCTGGTTGCAGGCCTAAGAGAGCGTCAAGAAAACTATTGCGATCTATTTGGAGGCTAGAGAACAATCATGACTACCCCTGCGGCGCCCCAATTGGACCTAAAACATCGCCCGAGAAGAAATCGTAAAAGCCAATGGGCGCGTCGCCTTGTCTCAGAGACGAGATTAGATGTTTCAGATTTGATCTGGCCTATTTTTATTGTTGAAGGCGAGAAAAGGCGTGAAGAAATTGCCTCTATGCCTGGAGTTTATCGCTATTCAATCGATCTCGCCTGTGAAGCTGTGATTGAAGCTGCCTCTTTGGGTATTCCCGCTGTCGCGCTTTTTCCAAATATTGACCCTGACTTACGCGATTTAACCGCGAGCAATGCAACGCTTCCCGATAATCTAGTTTGTCGTGCGACCCGGGCCATCAAATCAGCTGCGCCAAACATTGGCGTTATTACTGACGTTGCACTCGATCCCTACACGAGTCATGGGCATGATGGATTGCTAATGGAAGAAGAAATTATCAACGACGCGACTGTCGCGCTCCTTGCGCGCCAGGCGATCAATCAAGCTCAGGCGGGTTGCGATATCATTGCCCCCTCGGACATGATGGACGGTCGGATTGGAGCCATTCGCTCTGCATTAGATGCAGAGGGTTTCCAGAATGTTCAGATTATGAGTTATGCAGCTAAATACGCCTCTGCCTTTTATGGCCCATTTCGTGAAGCCATCGGAACAAGTCGAACCTTGCAGGGGGACAAGCGCACCTATCAAATGGATCCAGCGAATGTCAAAGAGGCTTTGCGAGAAGTTGCTTTAGACTTAGAGCAGGGCGCAGACATGGTCATGGTCAAACCTGGCATGCCCTATTTAGACGTTTTGCAACGGGTCGCTGAAACTTTTGAGGCGCCGACCTTTGCCTATCAGGTCTCCGGCGAATATGCGATGATCACGGCGGCCTCGCGCAATGGTTGGCTAGATGGTGAGCGAGCGATGATGGAAAGCCTGCTGAGTTTCAAACGAGCGGGCGCTGCTGGCGTCCTGAGCTATTTTGCTGTTCAGGCCGCTCGACTTATCCGCGCTCAGACCTAACCAAGTTCCCTCGGCGCGATGGATTGGATCTGAAACCGACCCTAAAGGCTAGACAAACCCCCCCTCGCATGGTTTGCCTTGCAAAGCGTTTTCCATGGGTTGATTTGACCGGGCTTATTTAGGTCGAAACCGCCGTCATGCGGCTCTCGAGGGATCTCCTCTGAATGCTGTTTGGCGCCCGATATTATTAGATTGGACGCAGCGGGCAGTCCGATCCAACTTGCTTTTGTGTGAGAGATGTTTCGAGGCGTCATTGCACTAACAATTTTTGTCAGCGGGGTCGCTTATGTCTCTCCGGCGTCTGCAGATTTTCGTTTGTGCAATAATACCACAACGCGCGTGAGTATAGCGCTGGCTTATACAGATGGCCGAAATTGGCTTTCTGAGGGATGGTGGAATTTAAGACCCTCTGCTTGCGAGACCCTGTTGCGGGGGCCGCTTGCGGCCCAATATTATTATGTCTACGCCATGGATGAGCGGGGCGGTGAGTGGAAGGGGCGGGCGTTCATGTGCACAAGAGACCGTGAATTTCGCATAGACGGTCGTGATGATTGTTTTGCGCGTGGGTTTGAGCGCACGGGTTTTTTTGAAATTGATACAGGCAAGGACGCGAAGAGCTGGACAGTGCAGCTCACAGACCCAATGGCATCGACTCAGCCAGCGCCTACGCCTTAGTTAAGTATAAGACGTCTATAAGGGACGAGGGAAAGGAATTTGGTAAGGTCATGAGAAGGTTGCGACGCGTCAAAATTATCGCGACGTTAGGGCCGGCGACGGTTGATAAGGCAATTATCACAGGTCTTGTGCGCGCTGGCGCGGATGTTTTTCGGATTAACATGAGCCACACGGATCATACGGCTCTTGCATCTTATGTGCGAATAATCCGGGAAATTGAATCAGAAATGTCCCGTGCGATCGGTATTCTGGCTGATCTTCAAGGACCTAAATTACGAATAGGCGCCTTCGATGAAGGCTCTGTTCACTTGAGAAAGGGCGATGTCTTTGTTTTCGACTCTAATCCAGAGCCTGGCAACGCTTCACGCGTAAGACTGCCCCATCCAGAAATTCTTGCGGCGTTGAAAGTCGGCGATAGTATTCTCATTGATGATGGACGCGTACGGTTGCACGTTGTCGAAACCGCGCCAGATCGCGCCCATGCGGTTGTAGATATCGCTGGACGCTTATCAAATAGAAAAGGCGTCAGTCTACCCGATACGGAAATACCGATCAGCTCGATGACGCCGAAGGATCGCGCGGATTTGGTCGCAGCGCTTGATGAAGGCGTTGACTGGGTTGCTATTTCCTTTGTTCAGCGGCCTGAGGATGTATTAGAGGTTAAGCAGATTACTCAAGGCCGCGCCTTGGTTATGGCGAAAATTGAAAAGCCTCAAGCAATCGCCCGTCTTGAAGAGGTAATAGAAGTTTCTGACGCGCTGATGGTTGCGCGTGGAGATCTTGGTGTTGAGGTTCCCCTCGAGCGCGTGCCTGGTTTACAAAAACGGATTAATCGTTCTGCGCGACGTCTGGGCAAGCCAGTGGTCATCGCAACGCAGATGCTGGAATCTATGATCCTCTCCCCTTTGCCGACAAGAGCAGAGGTTTCCGATGTTGCTACAGCTGTCTTTGAAGGCGCAGATGCCGTTATGCTATCTGCTGAGAGTGCGGCTGGACAATATCCGCAGGATGCCGTCGCAACGATGAGTCGTATCGCTGAAGAAGTAGAGACAGATACGATTTATCGGTCAATTATTAACGCTCAGCGCGGTGAACTTCCGAATCCGACGTCAGCAGATGCAATTGCGGTTGCGGCGAGAGATGTTGCGCAAACGTTGCATTCAAAAGCGATTTGCGCTTGGACTTCCTCTGGCTCGACAGCTTTGCGGATTGCGCGTGAGAGACCTCAATCACCTATTTTAGCCCTAACTCCTAAGCGGGATACGGCTCGGCGTCTCGCGCTCGTGTGGGGCGTTCATGCACTTGAAACTCGCGATGCCGTCGATATTGAAGATATGGTTTTGAGGGCTTGTGAGTATTCCCGAAGCGAGGGATTTGGCCAGGATGGCGATCGGATCATTATTGTCGCAGGCATGCCCTTTGGCTCGCCTGGCGCAACCAACATGATGCGCATTGCGCATCTTGGCGGTGAGCCATGAACCATTAACTATGGCGCCATTCTAACATGATTGTTGGGCGTCCTGAGAGTGTATTGGCGCCTTCTCCAACCTGAACAAAATCGTTGCGCTCATAAAATCTGATAGCCCGATAATTATCTGCATTCACATCGAGTAGGATGAGCTGAGGGGAATTTTTCTTCGCTATATTTAGTAAATCCTCTCCATATCCTTGACCAAAATATTGAGGGCCTACGCATATTTGATTCAGCCAGCCTGTGGTTGGGTTGATAACGACAAAGCCTGCGATCTCTTTATTTGGCTCCCGCGTTAAGCATAAAGTTATAGCGCCATTCTTTTCCAATTCAGCAATATGCTGTGTTAACCATGAGCGTCGCGCATTAAAGTCAATGCGTGGAAATGTGGTTAGCCAGGACGCAACCCATAAATCTAGGAGTTGAGGCCAGTCCGTCTCCTCTCGGCGTCTTATCGTCGTCAAGCTTTCCTCATGACTTCGAGTAATTGCCGATGAACCATTTCATTGCCTGCGCATACTTCTCCTTTCGCAAGCATAGAGCTCCCTCCAGAAAGATCCGTGACAAAACCGCCAGCTTCTCGGACAAGCACGATCCCAGCCGCAATATCCCAGGAATTAACGCCGCGCTCCCAATAACCATCAAAGCGTCCGCAGGCGACCATAGCGAGATCAATCGCGGCAGCGCCTAATCGTCGAATATTCCCGATCTTATTCATGCCTGCGGCGAGTTCGTTTTTAAAGGTGTCATGATCTTTTTGCCGCGCTAGCGGCGGAATACCACAGGCGACCATACATTCTGCAAGTCCACGTCGAGCGGCGACACGCATGCGGCGATTATTGAAATAAGCTCCTTGTCCCTTTTCAGCGATATACATTTCATCGATCGCAGGGTTATAGACGACCGCAGCGATTATTTGTCCCTCTCGCTCTAACGCAATGGAGATAGCGAATATCGGCACTCCGTGAAGAAAGTTTGATGTGCCGTCTAACGGATCAATATGCCAAGTATGACTTTGATCGCTTCCTTCCACAACGCCGCCTTCTTCCATGATGAACCCATAGCCAGGGCGCGCTTTTGATAATTCTTCAAATAGAGTTTTTTCAGCCTTTTTATCAGCTGCGGTTACGAAATCTCCTGGACCTTTGACAGATACTTGGAGATTCTCAACTTCGCCGAAATCACGTTTGAGGCCACGTCCAGCTTTTAAGGCTGCGCCAGTCATCACATTCATTAGCGCAGAGCGTATCATTCAGCGTCCTCGACGATGTCAAAAGGGATAGAGAGACACCAATGCCCTTTTCGACGCCTGAGCGTCAAGCGGTTCATTTATGGGTGTTTTGAAGATGTTTTTTACCTAGCGTAAATCATTTTGGGCGATCTATGAGGAGGAAATTCGTCGCGTAAGCTCGTAATGATTGGCGCCAAAATGTCTCTACAAGATACGACCCCAACCTCATCGCAAAATATTCTGAGTGTGTCTGAGGTGGATTTTATCAATCTACCCTCTCTCGCCTCTCAGGCGGATAGGGCGATGCGCCGCTTCCCGGGGGTGTCGTTTGGCCAATGTATGCGGATGATATTACTTATTGTTCTTGGTTTGGGATTTTATCAGCTGACGACCCCCAAATATAACAATGGCGTCACGCGGCATTTGGTGGCGAAATCTTTTAAACCTAGTTATGAAGTCAGCCTGCGCTAAAGAAATATAAGCGGGACAAGCCTCTTAAAATCTAAATTTTTCTACCGCTATCTTAGTCATGGGTAATAATAGCGACTATTAACGCCCCATTAGGCTTATTTTAAAACTACAAGCGCTTGAACCAGCTGAGCTTCTTTCTTCAGTTAAGGTTAAATTTTACTTAGGCGCGCGATTTATCAATCAATAGGCTAGCATGACTTTGTTGAATTTAGCGGAGCCCCGCTTTCCGCATGCCTATGGATTTGTCTATGTCGCGCGCACCCGATCTCTTTGGGAAGGAAAAGACCCCTGTTTCCCTGGTTGAAAAGCTTATTTCATCTGAGGCCTTTTCAAGCTTGTATCATGAGGGCATGGGGTTTGTTGAAGAAGCCGCAGCCTATTTGGATGGCGAGGGGAGAGAAGAGGCAAAATTGCTCGCGCGCGAAACCTCGCTAGCTTATTCGGCCGAGAGCATGCGGCTCACAACAAGATTAATGCAAATTGCTTCCTGGCTGTTATTGCAGCGTGCGGTTCACCAAGGAGAAATGACGCGGCATCAATCCGCCGCTGGCCGTCATCGCGTGAGGTTACAACAACAAGAGCTTGCTTCCTCGTTAGAAATCTTCAAGCGTTTACCCGATCGGTTGAGAGAACTTTCTCTCGACTCTCTGCGTTTACAAGCGAGGATTATTCTGATGGATCAGCTTCTTTATGCGGAGCGCGAAATCTCAGATAAACTTGAGCCGCCAATCAGCCCTGTACTATTACAACTGGCCAGGCTTCGAGACGCCTTCTCAGATTAGACTTATTTCAAGTCAAGCGATGGTTCGCGGATTCATGAAAAAGCTGACGAAGGGGGCTTCGTCAGCTCTATCTGTCGGCAAATAATGACTGTTTAAAATTCGCTGATTTTATTTTTTGTTGTTGAGGCCAAGATTGCCAAAACGCGAATTAAAGCGCGACAAACGCCCGCCACGATCCAGCAGCTGGGTAGAACCCCCAGTCCACGCAGGATGTGTTTTGGGATCAATGTCGAGGTTCATCGTGTCGCCCTCTTTCCCCCAAGTTGAACGCGTTAAATATTCCGTTCCGTCCGTCATAACGACCTTCATCGTCTGAGAATCTGGATGGATCTCTTTTTTCATAGTTCTAAACCCTTGTTGCAACGAGTAAAAGGCCCGCCAGACCCTGTTCGTCGCGGCCATTTGATCGTTGAGAATGATTTCACGCGCTCATAGCGCAAGAGAGCTAGGGGAGCAAGCCCAGCGACTAAAACAGAGGCAAAAAGGCCTTATCGACTTTCGTTCAAGCGGCAAGCATACGTTGGACTTCGCTAACAAGATCCCGTAGATGAAACGGTTTTGACAGGACTTTCGCCTGTTGAGGGGCTTGGTTGTTGGGATTGAGGGCTACTGCGGCAAAACCCGTAATAAACATGACCTTAATGTCGGGATCGAGCTCTGTAGCCCGGCGGGCTAGTTCAATTCCATCCATTTCCGGCATAACAATGTCCGTCAACAGCAGCTCGAAAGGCTCCACCCGTAATTGGTCATAAGCTGACAAGCCATTATCGAATGAGGCGACGGCAAAGCCGGCCTGTTGAAGCGCTTTGACAAGGAAGCGACGCATATCATTGTCATCCTCGGCGAGCAGGATCTTAGGCGTCAGCTTGTCATTCATCTTTAACCTCTCACGTTTTCCCGTATCAAGACTTAGCTTCGTAAATATCAGGTGAAAATTATACGCTGACGGGTTAGTCTGGGTTTTACTCTCAATTTGTGATCCTATCGAGAGGTCGGTGTCCGCTTTATGAAATCGCGGTAAATTTTCGTTTCATTGGTGGTGTCGATTGAAAACTAGATGATCCGATGACGGATGGGCCTAGGGGATTAATGAATAGTAAAGCGCAAGATGAGGGAAGCGTGGTAGTGGGAGAGGAGTTTCCTACGCCCTTTGAGGTTATTGAGCCGCCTCAGCTGACCTCGCCTTTAGTCTTTTCTTCCCCACACTCTGGTCGATGCTATCTCAGCTCATTCGTAGCTGCGAGCCGTCTCGATCTGGCGACTTTGCGTCGCTCTGAAGACGCCTATGTTGATGAACTCTTTTCATGTGTTGGAGCAGTCGGGGCCCCTCTATTGCTGGCTCATGTTCCCAGAGCTTATTTGGATTTGAACAGGGAGCCGTTTGAACTCGATCCTAAACTCTTCATCGAGAGTTTGCCGAATTTTGCGAACACCCGCTCCCTTCGAGTCGCTGCGGGATTAGGAACAATTCCGCGCGTTGTTTCTGATGCGCGTGAAATATATCCAGCTAAACTAACTTTAAAGGAAGCTTTAAAGAGGATTGAGTTATTTTATTATCCCTATCATTCGGTTTTACGAAGTTTGATGGCGCGCGCGCGCGAAAGATTTGGTTTTGCGATCCTTATTGATTGTCACTCAATGCCTTCAACAAGTACAAAAGACCATCACAATATAAAGTCTGATCGGCGTAGGTTAGATTTTGTCATTGGCGACCGTTATGGCGCCAGCGCTGATCGTCGCATTGTGCTTAGCGTCGAGGATCGGTTAAAGCGCCACGGCTATCATATACAACGCAATCGCCCTTATGCTGGCGGTTTCATTACAGAACATTTTGGTCAGCCTGATTTAGGATGGCATACCCTGCAGATTGAGGTGTCTCGCGCCTTGTATATGGATGAAGTCAAAATTGAGAAGAACATAAGGTTTCCTCAAATCGCCAAACATATCGCTGAGCTTGTCATGGGACTCTCTTATGACGTCGCTGCTCGTGAAGGATTCGGCGTATCCCAGCGCGCTGCTGCAGAATAAGGCGCCTGTTGCGCTCATGGACAAAAAATGACCGCCATAGATTTTGAAAAATTTGTAGAGCGTCTGGCTGATGTGTCAGGCGAAGCGATACTACCATTTTTTAAAACGTCCTTAAGCGCCGAAGATAAGTCGTTAGGGGGCGTCTTTGACCCAGTAACAGAAGCAGATCGCGCGGCGGAGTTAGCCATGCGTCAACTGATATCAGATAGTTTTCCCAGTCACGGGATTATTGGCGAAGAATTTGGTTCTTCCAATGCTGAGGCTGAATATGTCTGGGTATTGGATCCAATTGACGGCACCAAAAGTTTCATCTGCGGATTTCCAACATGGGGCACTTTGATTGGACTGACGCATCGTGGCCATGCGTGTTATGGAATGATGTCTCAGCCTTTTATTCGCGAGTGGTTTTATGGCGATGGTCGAGCAGCTTATTGGCGCGGGCCTGCTCGTACGACCGGGGGAATTGAGGAGCGTCGCAAGCTTTCTGTACGGGCCTGCCCATCGCTTGAAAAAGCAACTTTAATGACGACCTCTCCCTTATTGATTGAGCCTGAGCAGCGCGAAGCATTTCATAATGTTGAAAAAAAAGTGCTTATGTCGAGATATGGCGGTGATTGTTATGCATATTGCGTGCTGGCCGCTGGTCATGTCGATCTGATCATTGAAACAGGAATTAATGCTTACGATATCGTCGCTCTCATACCAATTATCGAGGGTGCAGGAGGGATAATCACGACATGGCAGGGAGAAGCTGCAACAAACGGCGGGCGTATCGTTGCTGCTGGCGATCGGCGGACTCACAAGCAAGCGCTTGAAGCGCTCTCAGAAAAAATCGCTTAATGCTGACAGGCATAGACTGATTAGAAATATGATAGGAGAATATACAGTAGGCGACGTTTGATATTCTATTTTAAATTACTACTATGCATTTAATGCGTAAAAAGTTTTAAGCGTAGTCCCTTTGCGCCAATAAACGAAGGCGCCTAGAGGAATAGCCTTTATTAATTAGTGAAACGTCTCTCCCGGAACGAAGGCATCAAAAGCGCGCCAGAATTGATCGCGCACACGATCTCGTTCCATGAGAATTTCGTGTTTGGAACCTGGAATATGAACCAGGGCGGCGTTATTCAGTTTGGCGACAAAACGTTCGATAGCATTGTTAGAAACAATCTGTTCGCGTCCGCATGAAATAACCAAAGCAGGGGTTCTGATGCGGCGGGGGTAATCAGGCGACTCAAAACGCGACATTAGTCGGAAGGCGGCATTCACCCAGCCAATTGTTGGATCGCCAATAATGAGTGCCGGGGCTTTATTCAAAATTGAGGCATTGCGCGCAAAACGATCTGGGTCTGTTGTTAATTTATTATTCGCATAAGGTTTCTCGAGCATGGAGCGTTTGTTTCCTAGCGGAATATACCGTCCGCCCATGCCAACCATATCAAGAGTGTCTGCGAGCCACCGGACAGCATTTGGAAAACGAATATTTGCAATATCAATCATTGGAGCTGTCAGGATGAGGCGCTGGAATGGGGGACGGGCGGAGTAGGCTGCGTCAAGAACAATAGCGGCGCCCATCGAATGAGCTAAGGCGTAAAAGGGTTGAGTACAAGTAACTAGGGCTTGATTGATGAAAGCCTCCAAGTCGTTTTGATAGAGTGCGAAATCATCAATATGACCTTTGCGGGGATCGTCTAATTCTCTCTCAGATCCCCCCTGGCAGCGCCAGTCAAATGTAGCGACGTCAAATCCCCTGGCCCGGAGATCATCGATGGTCTCGAAATATTTTTCTATAAATTCATTATGGCCTTGCAGGAGTGCGATGGTGCCGCGCGCCTGGCCCTGAACACGAAAAATCGCTGCGCGAAGGCGCCTGCCATCTTGTGTCTCCAGCATGAAGCTTTCAGCGCCTGTTGGAATTTGATTAGTCTCAGTTGAAATTAGATCTAGCATGGTATTTCCGTGGCTGCCGCCTGACGCGCAGACGCGTTGGCTAGCGAAGCTTTGAACATACCGTCTTTTCGTTGACATGAAAAACCCAAATTGGTCAGGCGAAGTTTCAGCGTAAAAAAGAGCGGGAGGCCTGAAAAGCGCTATTGCAGGCTCTTGAAACGAGCAATTTCCCTTCCTAACTCTGTCTCAGCGTGGGCCATGACGGACACGCTTTTTGGTCGGCGCGTCAATCTCGACGCGCCTCATGTCGCTTCAGACGGAGGATATGTTATGCGTCAATTCGACTTTACCCCACTTTATCGGCAGACCGTGGGTTTCGATCGCCTCTTTAATTTATTGGATCAGGGCGGTCCTTATGATAGCGCGTCAAGCTATCCCCCCTATAACATTGAACGGGTGAGCGAGAACGCCTATCGCGTAACTCTTGCGGTCGCGGGATTTGCTCTAGAAGATCTTATCATTGAGTCAAAAGAGAATACGCTCATTGTTAAAGGAGTGAAAGATCAGCTTTCTCAAGCTGAGGGACGAGAACTTCTTCACCAAGGCATTGCTGCACGAGCGTTTGAACGACGGTTCCAGCTTGCCGACCATGTCATTGTAACTGCGGCAAGCCTTTACAATGGTCTTTTACATATCGATTTAGTTCGTGAACTTCCTGAAGCGCAGAAGCCGCGACGGATTGAAATAGCGCTTAAAGACTCGGAAAAAGTCGTAGAGCATTCGAAGGCGGCCTAATCGGACGATTGAGATAGGTTAAAGGAAAGGCGCCTTCGGGCGCCTTTTTTTTGGTAGTGTGAAATTTATCCATACCCCGGTGTTTTTGATTTAATGTTGTCATTCTGAATACGGGAGGCAATGTTACTGCGCCGCGGCATAAGAAAGGGCAGGCGGGTCTGGGTAAATCACAAGCGCGCTGAAGCCAACGATCCGGTAAACGACTTTAATGCGTAAGACGCTGAATTTAAATGTTAAAATTTTAACAACCTAGATTGAAGATTGGCTGCAGGCCAAGTTTGAACCACTCGTGAGAAGCAGGGCCGGCAGCCGGTGCGCCCTTGTAAGCTGAGGGCAAATCTGGCACGATTTGCAGCGCCATTACGTCAGTGTTACTGACCCTTTGGCGCTGGAAGAGCGGAAAGTCGCTACTTTCTACCAAATGCGGTTATGCAATAGGCGCACGCTGCTAACTAAAGCAGCTGGCGCGCGATTTGCCTTTCAGTAATACCCAAGGCGGTCGGCGCTTTACGATAGCGCCCGCGTGTCGATGGCTTACAAGGCATAAAGGAATTTGCGTAGGGCTTTTGCGCTTCAAATGTCGCAATGAGCTCCTGTGCAGGGATATAAAACATTAGAAATAAATTGACGGCGATTTTGATGCGGCGTCAGGGGGAGTGACCAAAATGACGAATGTCGTGAGAGAGCATCAAGAGGCGCATGACGCCCGCGCTCTGACTTTAAATGATCTTGGTCGGGATCCCCTGTTGCCTAAAGCGCTGGGTCTCTACGATCCCTCAAAAGAGCATGATTCATGCGGCGTAGGTTTTGTCGCGAATATGCGCAATGAAAAAACGCATGCCATTGTCGAGATGGGATTACAAATCCTCCTTAATCTTGATCATCGAGGCGCTGTTGGCGCAGATCCTAAACTTGGGGACGGATGCGGGATCCTAGTACAGATACCACATGAATTTTTTAAAGAAGAATGCGCAAAGCTAGGTTTTACCCTGCCGTCCTCTGGCGACTATGCGATTGGTCAGTTCTTTTTGCCGCGTGATGCAGATATCCGTCAGCGCGCATGTAAGGTTATTGACGACTCGATGCATGAAGAAGGTCTTATCGTGCTTGGCTGGCGAGATTTGCCTGTCAACTCAAGTGATCTTGGCGAAGCAGTTCGCGCAGTCGAGCCATTTCATAGACAAATATTTGTCGCACGCGGACCTGATGTCAAAGATGCAGATGATTTTGAGCGTCGGATTTATCTCGCCCGTAAAGCTGCTTCCAATATTGTCTATACTTTTGGTCCTCAAGGTCGTGAGCTCTACTCAGTTTCTGTTTCAACGCGAACTATCGTTTATAAGGGGATGGTGCTTGTATCGCAGCTTGGCGACTATTTCCTGGACTTAAAAGACCCGCGATTTGTTTCGGCTCTTGCACTTGTTCATCAACGCTTCGCGACAAATACATTTCCTTCCTGGCGACTTGCTCACCCATACCGATTTGTCGCGCATAATGGTGAAATAAATACCTTGCGCGGTAATCTAAACTGGATGGCGGCGCGCCAAGCGTCTGTCGCCTCGCCATTATTTGGAGATAACATCAATAAACTCTGGCCAATCTCTTATGAGGGTCAATCTGACACAGCATGTTTTGATAACGCACTCGAATTTTTAGTGCGCGGCGGCTATCCTCTCGCGCATGCTGTGATGATGTTGATACCTGAAGCATGGGCGGGAAATCCATTAATGGATGAGAGCCGCCGCGCTTTTTATGAATATCATGCCGCGCTAATGGAGCCATGGGATGGGCCTGCGGCAATGGCTTTCACAGATGGCCGACAAATTGGCGCAACCTTAGATCGAAATGGATTACGTCCAGCGCGTTATTTGGTTACAGACGATGGCTTAGTTGTCATGGCTTCAGAAATGGGCGTATTGCCGATTCCTGAAGATAAAATCGTTACGAAATGGCGACTGCAACCAGGTAAAATGTTGTTGGTTGATTTAGAACAGGGCCGTATTGTTTCTGACGACGAGATTAAGCAGCAGCTTTCTCAATCTCATCCCTATAAAGAATGGCTCGCACGCACGCAGATACAACTTGAGGATCTAAAACCTGTAGAAGCGCGGCCTGCGCGAGCCGATGTCTCTCTGCTAGATCGGCAGCAGGCATTCGGATACACGCAAGAAGATTTAGATCTACTCGTCTATCCAATGGCGGTTACTGGTCAAGAGGCGATTGGGTCGATGGGGACAGATACGCCCATATCGCCGCTGTCAGACAAAACATCTTTGCTCTATACTTATTTCAAGCAGAATTTTGCTCAAGTCACTAATCCGCCGATCGACCCGATCAGAGAAGAATTAGTGATGAGTCTTGTGTCTTTTATCGGGCCGCGCCCTAATATTCTGGATCACGAAGGCTCTGCTAGAAAAAAGCGTTTAGAAGTTCGACAGCCAATTCTCACCAACGAAGATTTAGAAAAGATACGTTGGATTGGAATGGTTGAGGATAGTTTTGATACAAAAACGCTTGAGATAACTTATGATGCGCCTAAAGGCGCTGACGGCATGCGTGAAGCGCTTAAACGTTTATGTGAACGCGCAGAAGAGGCTGTATCAGGCCGATATAATATTATTATTCTCTCTGATCGTATGGTGGGGCCAGATCGCATCCCGATCCCCGCTTTGTTGGCGACAGCCGCTGTACACCATCATTTAATTCGTAAGGGTTTGCGCACTTCTGTTGGTCTTGTTTTGGAGACAGGCGAAGCGCGAGAGGTGCAGCATTTCGCCTGCTTGGCTGGGTATGGAGCCGAAGCGATTAATCCTTATCTCGCTTTTGACACATTGGAAGCATCAGCAAAAGAGCTCCCAGAAGAGATTAATGCCTATGAGGCGATAAAGCGTTACATCAAAGCAATTGATAAGGGACTTTTAAAGGTGATGTCGAAAATGGGCATCTCTACCTACCAGTCCTATTGTGGCGCTCAAATATTTGACGCTGTCGGGTTGGCTCAAGATTTTGTCGATGAATTTTTTAGAGGCACGACAACCCGGATTGAAGGCGTTGGACTTGATACAATAGCTTTAGAAACAGTTCGTCGGCATAAACTCGCTTTCGGAGATGCGCCGATTTATCGAGATTCCCTTGACGTAGGCGGCGACTATGCATTTCGTTTCCGAGGTGAAGCGCATAGCTGGACGCCAGAAACAGTATCGCTTTTGCAGCATGCAGTTCGGGGAAATGCACAAGAACAGTATCGTGCTTTTGCAGACGTTCTTAACAAACAAAGCGAACACCTTTTAAATTTACGCGGTCTTTTTCGGATTAAGACCGCCGAAGAAGTTGGTCGCAAAGCCGTACCGCTTGAGGAAGTTGAGACAGCAGCAGATATCGTTAAACGTTTTGCTACCGGCGCGATGTCATTTGGCTCCATCTCTCGCGAAGCGCATACAACGCTTGCCGTCGCTATGAATAGAATTGGCGGTAAATCCAACACAGGAGAAGGCGGCGAAGAGCCTGAGAGATTCAAACCAGAACCTAATGGAGATTTAAAGCGCTCCGCAATTAAGCAAGTCGCCTCGGGACGTTTTGGCGTGACGACGGAATATTTGGTCAATGCCGACATGATACAAATCAAAATGGCTCAAGGAGCAAAACCTGGCGAGGGTGGGCAGTTGCCTGGGGATAAGGTAGACGCAGTCATTGCTAAGGTGCGTCACTCCACGCCAGGCGTTGGTCTCATTTCGCCGCCACCCCATCACGATATCTATTCAATCGAGGATCTGGCTCAGCTCATTTACGATCTGAAAAATGTTAATCCGAAAGCAGATGTTTCAGTTAAGCTTGTTTCTGAAGTTGGCGTTGGCACTGTTGCGGCAGGCGTTTCTAAAGGCCGCGCCGATCACGTGACAATTTCAGGTTTTGAGGGTGGAACTGGCGCTTCGCCGCTAACGTCCATTAAGCATGCAGGCTCGCCGTGGGAAATTGGACTGGCTGAAACGCATCAGACATTGGTCTTGAATAATCTCCGCTCCCGTATCGCTGTACAGGTAGATGGCGGCTTAAGAACAGGTCGAGATGTGATTGTCGGCGCATTATTGGGCGCAGATGAATTTGGTTTTTCCACTGCGCCGCTCATCGCTGCGGGCTGCATAATGATGCGTAAATGCCATTTGAATACTTGTCCGGTAGGCGTTGCAACTCAAGATCCCGTTTTACGCAAACGTTTCGTTGGACAGCCTGAGCATGTCATCAATTACTTTTTCTTCGTTGCGGAAGAAGTAAGAGAATGGATGGCGGCGATGGGATACCGCAAATTTGAAGAGCTTATCGGTCAAATGCAAATGCTAGACAAGGATCAGGCCTTAGCCCATTGGAAAGCGCAAGGTCTTGATTTTACCAAGCTCTTCACCAAGCCAAACGGAGAAGGTCCGCAGGTGCGTCACAGCGCGCGTCAGGATCATGAGCTTGATAAGGCCCTAGACAATCAATTAATTTCCCAGGCGCGCGCAGCTTTGGATAGAGGCGCTAAAACATCGATCGAGACCTCTATTCGCAGTGTTAACCGCACAGTTGGCGCAATGCTCTCTGGAGAAGTGGCGCGTATTTACGGTCACAAAGGCTTACCTGAAGACACAATTGATATTCGCGTTACGGGTACAGCTGGCCAAAGCTTTGGCGCCTTCCTTTCTCGTGGCGTCACGCTACGACTTGAGGGAGAGGCCAATGATTATGTTGGTAAGGGCATATCAGGGGGTAAAATTATCGTTTATCCTTCACGGAACGCTCAAAAAATAGAACCTGCGCATTCCATTATCGTGGGCAATACTGTCCTCTACGGAGCAATTGCCGGAGAATGTTACTTCAGAGGCGTAGCTGGAGAGCGTTTCGCTGTAAGAAATTCAGGCGCAATGGCGGTTGTTGAAGGCGTCGGCGATCATGGTTGTGAGTATATGACCGGCGGGGTCGTCGTCGTCCTTGGCCAAACGGGTCGAAATTTTGCAGCAGGCATGTCTGGCGGGGTAGCTTACGTTATTGATGAAGACAAGTCCTTCGCAAGTCGATGTAATTTAGCGATGGTAGATCTTGAACCTATTATAGCTGAAGAAAAACTTATGGAAAAAGTTTATCATCAAACAAGCGATCTTGCTGCGCATGGACGTGTTGATCTGCTCAACGACATGACCCGATTTGATGCCGAGCGATTGCATCATCTCATCACTAATCATCTGCGCTATACGGGATCTACGCGAGCGAGAGATATTCTCGATGATTGGGAAAATTATAAGCTTAAATTTGTAAAAGTGATGCCGGTTGAATATCGGCGCGCTTTGAACGAAATGAACGCCAGACGCGCTCAATCGCCTATGAAAAAGGCGGTTGGCGATAAGTAAATAATCAGATTTTCCTCGCTTAATTTAAGACTATGGCGGGGAAGATCTACTTAATGGCGGCAGCTGTTTTGACAGAAACGAATGCGAGTGCTCACTTAGGCGATAACGAGTGAGATATCTTGAATAAGGGGTTTAGTTATACAATGGGAAAAGTAACCGGCTTTCTCGAAATTGATCGTCAGGACCGGAAATATAAGCCGGCGGCTGATCGTATTCGGCATTATGATGAATTTGTGATCCCTTTGTCAGAAGAGACAACACGGGACCAAGCGTCTCGTTGTATGGATTGTGGCATTCCTTTTTGTCACAACGGCTGTCCCGTCAATAATCAAATCCCTGATTGGAATGATCTCGTCTATCATGACGAATGGCGTCGAGCGCTGACTAATCTCCATTCGACAAATAATTTTCCTGAATTTACTGGACGGATTTGTCCAGCCCCTTGTGAAGCGTCTTGCACGCTGAATCTTCAAGATCAGCCTGTAACAATCAAATCGATAGAGTGTGCGATTATTGATCGTGGCTTCAAGGAAGGTTGGGTTAAGCCAGAGATAGCCCAGCATAAAACAGGAAAAAAAATCGCTATTGTTGGTTCAGGTCCTGGCGGCCTAGTCGCCGCCCAACAACTCGCCCGCACGGGTCATGAGGTTCATGTTTTTGAAAAACTCGCTAAAGCCGGTGGCTTACTCCGCTATGGCATTCCAGATTTTAAAATGGAAAAGCATCTGATTGATCGCCGCATAACGCAGATGGAGGCTGAGGGCGTATGCTTCCATTACAATGAGAATATTGGGTTTAATAAATCTGTTGATGAACTAGTTCAAAATTTTGATGCAGTTATTCTGGCTGGCGGCGCAGAGAAGCCAAGAGATCTAACAATTCCAGGAAGAGAATTGCACGGCGTGCATTTCGCCATGGAGTTCCTGCCTCAGCAGAATCGTCGTGTGTCAGGAGAAACTTCGACCACCAATAATCCAATACTCGCCACTGGAAAACATGTCGTCGTGATCGGAGGCGGTGATACGGGCTCAGACTGTATTGGAACCTCAGTGCGACATCGGGCGCTATCTGTAACACAGCTCGAAATCATGCAGCGCCCGCCTGAAAAAGAGAATAAGCTTCTAACTTGGCCAGATTGGCCACTGAAATTGCGCACGTCTTCTTCTCATGAAGAAGGCGCTGTGCGCGACTTTTCTGTCCTTACCAAAGAATTTATTGGCAAAGATGGTCAAGTTGAAGGCGTCCGCTGCATTCATGTCGATGATAAGATGCAGCCAATCGCAGATAGCTCTTTCATTTTAAAAGCTGATCTTGTTCTGCTAGCTATGGGCTTTGTCTCGCCAATTCATGAAGGTTTGATTGAACAGTCCGGCGTGGCGATAGATGGGCGCGGTAATGTTTCAGCGGATACGCGCAAATATACTACCTCGAAAAATAAGATTTTTGCCTGTGGCGACATGCGGCGTGGACAATCTCTCGTTGTCTGGGCGATTAGGGAAGGTCGCCAATGCGCCGCTGCTGTTGATGAATTTCTTATGGGCGCTACATCATTACCGCGATAAAAATAAAATAGGTGAGGAACATGATAAGTGAAAAATTAAACCTGTGGTTTTGCGATAATGTTGTAGGGCAGCCTTGGCAGTTCTTTTTGTTAATTCTACCGTTAGTCGGCGCATTTCTATATGGAAGAGAGCGTAAAAAAGCTGGCTGGATTTTGATCGGCGTATGGTTGGTAATCCAGGTTTCCATCTCATTCTTAACGAATTTTATCTTCAGTTGTAATATGGAATAAATAAAGCCCCGTCCAAGACGGGGCTTTATTTCATTAGCTGTTTAATTGCGATCGCTTTAAATCAAATATCTACATAACGATTACAGGCGCGCCTACTTTAATACGGTTATATAGGTCTGTAACATCTGCGTTCAGCATGCGGATGCACCCTGAGGATACAGCCTCTCCAATTGTCCAAGGCTCATTCGAGCCGTGAATTCTGAACATGGTGTCGCGGTCCCCCGAATAAAGATACATAGCCCGCGCCCCGAGAGGGTTCTCTTCGCCACCAGACATCCGACGGGGTAGATCTGGTCGACGCTTCAGCATGGCGGCTGGAGGAGTCCAGACAGGCCAGGCTTCTTTGCGTCCAATCCGCACACGCCCCGCCCAAGTGAAGCCTTCGCGTCCAACACCCACGCCGTAACGCACTGCCTGACCATTGGTGAGCGAAAGATAAAGAACGCGATTTTTGGTGTCGACAGTGATCGTTCCAGGTTTCTGATTAGTTGGGTCATCAACAACTTCTTTTGTCGTTGTTGGGGTTTCGCGCGCTACTTCTGTTGATTCCTGCGCAGGCGCGTTTGTGTCTCGTCCGTCGTTATAGGAGGCGACCATGTCCTCTGCGCCTGCAGGGTATTGATCCGCACTTGCGGTTTGACCGCTAAAAAGCGCTAGCAGGGGATTTTCCTCTGCCTTGCAGCTAGCTGAAGACACAAGGCTGACAAGCGTCGAGAACGCCAGTGTGGAAAGAAATAAACGTGAGTGAGGCTTAATCTTCACCAACGAAAAAAGTACCATCGAGGCTTGCTCCCAGCGTATGCACTGAGCGAAGAATGCGCGAAGTCCTCATTCGTTCCGTCGTGGTATAAAAAAACATTCACAGCGAGGCATGTCCTCGCTGAGGCATGACCTAGCTATGGATCTGAACAGAAGCTTTGAAGCTTAGGGTTAGGGCTTCCAGCTATAATCGTCCGCACGGTCTTTTCTAACAGGTTGATCCCCCCCTTGAACAAAGACATGGCGCGCTAACGCCTTAGCAGCCTCATCAGCGCCTGGAGGAATTGGGTCTGTTGATTTTTTGGCTAATTCCACGCCGGAGGGGTCTGTAGGGGAGGTTAATGATTGGATCGGACCTACCGCGGGTCGTTCAGGTAGCGTTGGTGCGGCGCTAGTTTGCGGTGGGACGGGCGAACGGAACTCAACAGGGCCATGTGGCGGGGCGGGCTGAGGCGTATCAGGCGAAGTTGATGGCGCAAGATTGCTTGTCTTATCGGCCGCGGGGGACTGTGGCGCTGCCCCGGTTAACGGGGCATTGGGGTGGTTGGCCTCATAAAGCTTCCTGATTTCACCTGCTACGAAATGCGCAACGCTCGCGCCTCCAGCGGCAGTTAGATAAACGCCGTCTCCAGTCCTTATTTTAACGATTTGACCATTAATATCCGGACCAAAGGCTATGTATTGTCCCTTCTCATCTGATAGCGTATCCCACAGATCAACAAAGATTGCGCCTTCCGCTGTCGCCCGCTGTTTGATGATTTCATTCAGCTTGGCGGCATAAGATGAAAAATTTTCATTTTTCATTACAGGAAGGCCTACCCAAATAACCGGGATTTTCTTTTCTCTAAACGTTGCAGTTAATGCATTAATTTTTGCTGCATAAAGCTCACGCCAATGAGCGGAGAGTGGCTCATCAGCGTCATTGCCCAAAAAGCTCTGACGGTCTCCTGCGCCAATGAAGATAACGGCAATATCAATTTTTTGCTGGCCTAAAGCGATCTCTTTTGCTGATTTTGTCCAGTCATAGACATCTGTTCGGGTTAGGCCTGTATCTGGTTTAGAGAGTTTAAGGACACCAATTTCCGGCTTATCCGTTAATACTTTCTTCAACCCATCGGCCAGCGAATCCCCCATGGCGTCGCCAAGAACAGCAACAAAATATGTCTTTGGCGTCGTCGCGGCTGCTTGATCCTCTGGCGTCATTCCTTCTGTGGGCTTTTTCTGAACTGCTCGGCTATCTTGACGGGGGTTAATCCGACGCATGCGAGAGGTCGGCGCTGCACGATGTTCATTTGAATGTGAAGAGCCGCCAAACAGACCGCCAAAAAAATCCGAGAAAGGGTCTTCTGCCAGGGCCTCAGGCGCGCTGGTCAGCAGAGCAACGAGGGCAAGTAGAGCCCTGAGATTTTTTGACATTGAGTGAGGGGGTAGAAAAAATTTGATCATTGAAGCCAATATCGAGAGGGGCTGGCTGAAAACCATCCCCTCCTTGACGGGAGGACGATGTTTCGTATCAATCCTATCATAACCGGGATGGAGACATGTGTGTATAGGGCGATCGGCCAATTCTTTAGTAAAGCGATAAGAGTTATTTTCGCCATAGGCACTGGACTGGGGCTCACACTATCCCCTGGACGGGCAGAAAGCGGAACCCGGGATGATCCACCTGCTGAGGTGCGTGTTTCCCCTTTCTCTGGGGTCTTGCAGCCCTGTGATGATCCGAGCATGCTCGATCAAATCGTTATTGATTTTGCTCACAGGGAATTGGAATTTTGGAACTCTTCTCTGACGATAACCGGCTTTGAAAGAATAGGGGAGGTTGGGTATCGATTAAACGGGCAGACCTATATTCCGCGCCGATATTGTCAGGCTGAGGCTCGATTCAGCGATGGCCTGCGACGGCATCTTGTATTCAATATTTCAGCTTCAACTGCATTTTTGGGTCTAGGCTCCGGGGTAGTGTGGTGCATTCAAGGAATTGATCGTAATCACGCCTTTACGCCTAATTGTCGGTCTTTCGGCCCATAGATCGGCTGTCTTAACTTCAGGGATGTGCACGCCATAGCCAATGGTATCAGTTATTTTCATGACAAAGCGATCCCTGGACTCAAAGATATTCTTTTTTTCGGGCGCCCTTTTAAGCGGGGTGATCTTGAACTTAACGCAGAGCTGGGCCCTGGATTATTGCTCAGGGGCAGAATGTAAGGCGCATGAAATAGCGATGCAGCGTGAGGCGCTGACGGGTAGTAAAAATCGCCCTGAGCTAGGCAAGTTTGATTTTTATGTTTTGGCGCTGACCTGGACCGCTGAATTTTGTCAAAGAAATTGGAGTGCGTCTCAACAATGCGCAGAGAATAAAAATTTAGGATTTGTAGTGCACGGTTTATGGCCTCAATATTATCATGGTTACCCTCTCTATTGCAGAAATGAGATTCCTCTAAGTCCAAATAATATGATCCAAGCGCTTAAACTATTTCCTACAGAAAGGCTCGTGCGTTACGAATGGCGTAAGCACGGCATTTGTAGCGGAAAAACGCCCCATAAATATTTAGAAGACGTATCCACTGCACAAAACCTATTCAAAATACCGCAGGGGTTAGTTAACCCTAAAAATGATCAAACAATGAGGCTTAAGGCGCTCTATTGGGATTTTCTTAAAGTAAATCCCAGTCTTCAGCCAGGCATGTTTTCCATAAACTGCCGTCATGGCGTATTAACCGAGGTTCGTGTTTGTATTTCTCAAGATATGCGGCATTATCAATTATGTCCTCAAGTCCTGCGTCAAAGTTGCAGAATATCAGATATCTTTATCCCATCATTCCATTAGATCATGAATTATCGTCATAGTTTTCATGCAGGTAATTTTGCGGATGTTTTTAAACATATATTTATTGTGCGTATTCTTCTTTATCTTTGTTTGAAAGAGTCGCCATTTAGAGTGATTGATACGCATGCAGGCGAGGGCTTTTATGATCTCAATTGTGAGGAAGCAAATCGTACCTCTGAGTGGCGGCATGGAGTCGGTCGTCTTAGGGATTTTAAGGGTATCGATAAGAGTTTTTGCGATCTTATCCAGCCCTACCTGTGTTGTGTTGGGATTAATGAGAAGGATCAGCCATTAGCTCATTATCCTGGATCGCCAATGATAGCTTCGCGTTTCATGCGTCAGCAGGATCGAGCGATTTTTTGCGAATTACATCCTGAAGCCTCGCGCCTGCTAAGGTGGCAATTTGCGCATGACAAGCGTATTAAAACTTTGCATCTTGATGGGTATCTTGGGCTTGGGGCTTTTATGCCGCCTAAGGAAAGACGCGGACTTGTTTTAATTGACCCGCCTTTTGAGCAGAAGGACGAAATCACAAGATTATTATCATCATTTTTATTGGCCTATCGTAAATGGCCGACTGGGATCTATGTAATTTGGTATCCAATAAAAGACCCAGATTTTGATCGAAAATTATGCGCTGAATTTTTCAATAATAATATTACCCGCACGCTGCGCTTATCATTGAATATTGGCGGTCAAGCAGATGGATTAAAAAATACAGGGCTATTAATTGTTAATCCCCCATTCACGTTAGAGGATGAGGCGCAGGAGCTTATGCCCTTTTTGACGCGCCTACTTGCTCAGGGCGAGGACGCTGGGTATCAAATTGATTGGGTGGTAAGGGAAGGTAAAATTGAGAGGTGATGTAGCTACTTTGATCGATTTGAGATATGCGTTGCGTCAAATGTTGTCCCTGTTCATGTCACAAAAATCGATGTATTTAGCAATCTCTCTACAAACGTAAATAACACTTGGCCAGCGATATGTCAGATTGGCCTTTGACGAGAGCATAGCATGTTTATTCTTAGATATTCAAAGGCCTCTCCTTATGCGCGTAAGGTGCGCATCGCTGCAGATATTTGTGGTCTCACTAATTTGATCTCAATCAAAGAGACAGATACAAAAGACCCAACTAATCGCCTAAGAGATGAGAATCCCTTAGGTAAAATACCTGTGCTCATTCTTGAGGATGGAACAGGGCTTTATGATAGTCGAGTTATCATTGATTATCTCGACGTCTATAGCGGCGGTGGAAAGCTTATTCCCCAAGATACAAACAGAAAATTTGAGGCGCTAAAATATCAATCTCTTGCAGATGGTATAAATGATGCGGCATTGATTATTCGACATGAGATCGCCGTGCGACGGGCTGAATTGCGCGACGATGAATTTATTCTATATCAGCAAGAAAAAATTGATCGCGCATTGAGTGCGCTTGTAAAATCGCCTCCGCAAGGGCCTCTAAATATAGGCCATATTGCTGTTGCATGCGCTCTAGGCTATCTCGACCTGAGATTTGAAGGTAAATGGCGCTCTACTTCACCTTCGCTTGTTGATTGGCTCGCTGATTTTTCCACCGCTGCGCCGTCATTCAAGGAGACGGCTCTATGACAGGATCAAATTTGACATAGGCTCTCCTTTTGATTTTGATATTTCCAAATGCTGCTAATCGATTAGGGTAAGTCTATTACAAAATTAAAATAGCTCATACTAAAAGCTATCAAATACAGAAATATTTTAGTTTGAATATTATGCTTGTTCGTTATCTTAGTAAATTAGGCTAGATCAATTTTTAAAAAATAGTAGAGTCAATTGATGCTTGGTATTGGGGCTATTTATATGCAGCTTGTCGTTATTTAATCGGGCGACCAAAGCATTGGTGATTATGGTTTTTAGAAATGGGCGCGAGCTAATATATTTTGATGATTAAAGGGACTTTCGGCATTAATTTTATTGATATTATTTACTGTATTTCTAAAGTGAGATAATATCATTATTTTGATAAGCGAGCAGCTCATGAATTATTTTTATTAGGACTTACGCAAAGTTAACACATTATTAACCAAAGGCGTGATTCAAAATGTTATGATTCACAGCCGAAAGCGGTTCGATCATAGAGACTACTGTCAGTATCTGCTGTCTAGTCAGCAGAACTATACCCTCACCAAT
>SXGU01126224.1_pt1 | contig 23566 bp, 17 predicted proteins | sample 3174531 | NCBI WGS metagenome assembly SXGU01 (sample SAMN11356863, study PRJNA531348) | freshwater metagenome | isolation source: freshwater sample F1-140 | place: China: Fuxian Lake, Yuxi | collected 2017-12-25
AGGCTCCTCACCAACAGGTCCGAAACATGCGCGCAGATCCCTGTCCCGCTCTTCAGCCGAAGGTCGCCACGAACTGTTCAAGATTTACTACACCCCAATGCGGACTCCTTGAAACCCATTGGGGTGGTAACACCGTTCGCTCACGGCCACTCTCGTTCGCCTCAGGCGGCAGGGGTGACTACGGCAGGCCAAAACACGACATGATGGAACGACGACGATATCCAATGATCCAATCTTCAAAACTCATCGACGCAATTCGCAAACCGCATGCCTTAGCTCTCAAACCTCTTTGCCAAGCTCGCTTCGAAACAGATTGGCACCGCAGAGACGGGAAGGACGCAGAGAACGACAAGAAGTACAGTCCACGATCCGCTCACTAGGGATCGCCCGGAACTTTGCCACCAACCAGTCACGGGCAATTTCACACGGAACCTCACCGTGAAACGGGCTAATCAATTCACCAACCGGACCAATCCAATTGGATCGATTCGGCGAAGGAACCGACGTGCCGCCAACGCCGTCTAACAGAAAGCATCCATTGACTCCTCTGATTCCGGTGCCAGATCCCGTGAACTCAGTCCTTGGTCGAACCTCATGCCAGCAACGGCTTGACCACACGCCCAGCCACATCGGTCAGGCGGTAGTCTCGTCCCTGTGTGCGGACTGTGAGCCGCTCATGATCGATTCCCAGGAGGTGCAGCACCGTGGCGTGCAGATCGTGGACATGGACCGGGTTTTCCACGGCATGATACCCATAGTCATCGGTGTTGCCAAAGGTCAGTCCGGGCTTCGTCCCACCACCCGCCATCCACATGGTAAACCCATGCGGATGGTGATCTCGCCCCCAGGTCTTCCCAGAGATCTGGGCCACAGGAGTGCGACCGAATTCGCCGCCCCAGATCACCAGCGTGTCGTCCAGCAATCCACGCTGTTTCAAATCCGCGATCAGCGCGGCAATCGGTCGGTCCGCCGCGGCACACTGCCGACGATGTTCCAGATCCATGTTCGTATGAGAGTCCCAACCTCGGTCGTAAAGCTGAACAAACCGCACTCCTTTTTCGATCAAACGCCGGGCTAACAGACAGTTTCGAGCGAATGAGGGTTTGGTTGGATCCGCCCCGTAGAAGTTCAGCATGGCTGGCGACTCATGGTTCAAATCCGTCAGTTCAGGGACACTCGTCTGCATTCGAAACGCCATCTCGTAAGACTCAATTCTTGACTCGATCTCCGGGTCTCCCAAGGCGGCGAACTGTCGCTGGTTCATCCATCGAACCAGATCTAACTCTCGACGTCGGTTCTCAGGCGTCACGCCCTCCGGATTCGCCAAGTGTAGCACGGGGGCGCCGCTATTGCGAAATGGCACGCCCGCATATTTCGACTCCAGAAAACCCGGCCAAAAAAAACTCTGCAATAATGGCTGTCCATCACTCACTCCCGAGGTCAACACGATATAAGCTGGCAAGTCCGATCATCCCAATTCCAGCAGCGGAACGGCCCAGGAATGCTCGACGTGTGAGGTGCCTGTTCATGGGCGGTTCAGAGTTTCGTCGAGATTCAACAGCACCGTTGCCAGGCTGGTCCACGCATCGCGCATATCACCGCTGTAGGACCTGAGGAACTCCATCGACTGCTGACGTTCCGCAACATCCGGAAGGCGACTTAGACAAAGCCGAAAAGCCATCTCGAGGCGATGGGAAGGATCCTCGGCGCTTTGCAAAACACGGTCCGCCAGAGCTCGGGCGGCCTCGACGAAGATAGGGTCGTTTAGCGTGACCAAGGCTTGGGTAGGGAGGGTTTGAAATGGTGCGTTTCGCCGTGCAGACGGCTCTCCCTGGAGTATCCAGCAGTTCCAATGTCGGATGCAGCGCCATTCGGCGCCAATGGATATACATGGATTTGCGGTGCCGATCGTCCCCCTGGCTGGCTGTCCATTTTCCGGGTAAATCCCGGTCTTCCCAGTAGTGTCCGGGCTGCGGCGGAAATACACTGGGCCCACCACCAAAAGGCCGGAGCATGCCAGCCAAGAACAATGCCTGATCGCGAATCTGCTCTCCGGGAAGTCGCAGCCGGGGCATCCATGACAACCAGCGGTTCTCCGGATCCCTGGCGAGGTGATCCCGAGGGATACTCGCCGTTTGTAGGTAGGTGGCCCAAGTCACGATCAATCGATGGAGCCGTTTCATATTCCAACCTGAATCCACAAATTCACAGGCCAACCAATCCAGTAACTCTGGATGCGGCGGCGGCTCCCCTTGAAGACCAAAATCCGCCGGTGTACGTACGAAGCCCTGACCAAAGTAAACTTGCCAGCACTGATTCACCACGACGCGGGCCACGAGCGGATTGGTTCCGCTGACCAGCCAACGGGCGAACTCCAATCGATTCGTGGGTTGCGCTTGTTGAGGGTGACGAAACACGGCAGGAATCCCTGGCAAGACACGTTCCCCAGGCGTCAGGAAATTGCGGCGCAGATGAACATGCGTCGCTCGCGGCTGAACCAATTCCTTCATCACGGGTACCTTCACGGTTCTTTGTTGTCCGATAGGGAATTCCATATCGGCCCCACCCTGAGCAAACCCTTCCCCCGAGTGTTCGATCTGGTTGAACAACGCGAACAATCGATAGTAATCCACCTGTGAAATGGGATCGAACTTGTGGTCATGACACTCGGCACAGCCCAACGTGAGCCCAAGCCAAACGGTCCATTGCATTTCGCACCCAGCCGGTTTGAAGCTCCTCGGGCGGCACAGGATTCCTAGGGGGATCAAACGCCCAGTGCGGTGCATACTCCGCCCCTTCTCGGATCCACTGCCGAAGCAGCTCACGTTGAGGTTTTGTCAATGACTTATGGGAATCTGGCGGTGGCATCAATTCCTCCGGGTCAGCTGCGAATATCCGTCGCACCAGTTCGCTAACCTCCGGTTGCCCTGGAACAATGGCTGTTCTTCCAGAGTTCAACCGCTTGAGCGCCTCCTCGCGGCCATCCAATCGCAGGCCACCTTTCACTCGCTTTCGATCCGGCCCGTGACACCGAAAACAAGCATCGGATAGGACCGGCCGTACGTCTCGATTGTAATCGAGTTTCGTTGCCTCAGACTTCACCTCGACACCGAGGGTCAACATCCACCCAATGAATGCGATGCGTGTCACGCACCAGAATCGGGTATGAACTCGCGGCATGGAAGAAACATCCAACAGCTGAATCCTCGAATCCAGGCTGTTTTACGTCCAGGCCCATGGTAACGAATAGCATGGCTTGGTGACCGACAAAACCTCGTGAGGCTTGGTCTCGTTTTGGTGTGTTAGCAACCCTATACTTGCGTGCTACTGCCGGACGCGGAAGAACGAATTCTTCGAGGTGCGTGTGTTCGGGTCGGTGTAAGTGACCGTGCCGTTGACCGGTGTGCCGCGCGACACCTCCTTCCAGGTCTTCAGGTCTTCCGACGATTCCACGATGTAAGTCACGCCCGCCGATCCGTTGAACTTCAAGCCGAAGTTTCCCTGAGCATTGAGTCCCAGCACCTCGAGCTTTGGACGGGGCTGCACTCCACCCGTGACCACCAGGCGGGCTTCCACGCTTGTCGCAGAACCACCCGGCCCGCTCACTAGAACCGTGTAAATTCCGGCCTTCGATTCGTTCACGTCAGAAATTTCGAACGTCGATTGAGTTGCGCCATGGATGTTCTGCCGATCCAATCGCCACTGATAATTCAGCGGGCCATCCCCTGTCGCCGCCATGGTGAAGGTCACCCGACTGCCGGCGGCGATGGTTTGGCTTTGTGGTTGCGTGGTAATCCGCGGACCCTGTGCGCCCGTGGGGCCTCCGACATCCACAGACAAGCCGCCCAGTGTGGTCTCATTGTCAAACAGATCCAGCACGCTCAGCTCCATGTAATAGGTTCCTTGTTGCACCGGCAGGGTGCGAATTTTGAGGTCCGCCAGGCCGTTCTCGGTGATTTCCACCGCATCATTGGCCGGGACCAGTTCGATCGGCCACAACTCAGGGTCTGGCCCTTGGCGCGATTCGGCAAAGTAGACCGGACGCAGGTAATCGCCCGGATACGCTTCGATCGGCTCGGGCGCCAGCGAATCCGACTCGGCATCCAGGATGGAGATCACCTGGCCATTCCCCTGGTCATCGATCGTGCTCACGAGAATCACATAGAAAACTTCGCTGAACTCCGGCTCGATAAAGTCCGGGATAATATATTCGGCAATGCTCATCAAAAAGCCGCTGCCGTAGGGATCGAAGAACGAACCGAGAAATGGGGCCGCAAGTGGATCCGCCCCAGTTAACACCGGCAACCCACCGTTCCACAGGATGCGGTAACCCCCTGGGCCAGGGATCAAGCTGCCGACCACTTCCGAGAGATACAGAACCACATTCGGTTGCGGAATGACCGCAATGGCTGCGCTGATCCGGGCCGTGTCCGGGCTTTCGATTTGGAGATCGACTTGGCGAGGGCTCACGGAAGGTGCCCCAGGCGGGGTGGGCGTAATAAAGACCATGTCCGCGCTTCCTGATGGCGGTGGGGCCTGCGTGACGACGGGAGGAGTACCGGCGCCACCGCCGGCGGCGACTGCGCGGAGGAAATCCAACCAGGATGCGCCAGGGGTTTGCGTGAAGGTCAATGCCTCATACTCGGCCTCCTTCTCCAAGCCGGCAATCGGGTAAAAAATCGAGAGACCCAAGGCGTCTTGTTTGCTCGATCCCAGTGACTTTCCAACCACCATGCCTTCGACACTGTTGGCGAAGTCAGAAGCAGCCGCAGTCAACGCGTTGCCGACCGACGTGTCTCGCGAAATCCGCCGCGCAAATTCGCCAATATCGATGAACCGCGTCGATTGGCCGAGTTGATCGCGCCCAGTAATATAGTAACTCGTGGTTTCGTTTCGGTGCCGCGCCAATGCAATGCTACCAGCCGCGTTCGCGGCTTTTAGCGAGGCGGCAAACGTGAACAACTTCAATTGCACATCGCCGAAACGTGTCAGGTCATACGCGGCGTGCGCCGCCAAGGCAAGGTCCGTCTGGTTTTGGGGTTGAAAGTGATGCGCTTGCCAATGTTCCGTTTCCTTGCGGCCAAATTCCAGCGCCGTAACGGAGCGGTTGTTCTTCAAATACCCGAAGCTCGCTCCATAGTCCCATCCGTCGCCGTAATCAATTTCCGGGCATGCGATAAAAACATCCGTCAACCCAACAAAGTCCGCGAGGATTTCCACGCCACCCATGAGACAGGTGTCGAACCCGATAAAATCCCACCGAGCCACACCCAACCCCGGCCCCGTGGCTTGCAATGCATCGCGAATCTGGCGAGTCGTAAGGATTCCTTTGGAGCGAGGATCCAAGGTGCCGTCCTGCGAATCGCCTCCAAACCCAGTCCACTGGCCTCCGTGATTCCAAAAGACGAAACCATAACGTTTTGCCGGATAGGTCTGCACACCCCAGCGGATGAAGTCCATGAGCGTCGCCGGCGAATCCATGTTGTTGCTTTCCGGCAGTTTTCCCACCGAAGGACTCGTGATACGGCTGCGGTCGTTGTCGGGTTGGATCAGGAAGCGCGTGATCCCGCTCGCGTGCTCCGTGGGCAGGCCGCGCAATCGCTCTGGACCAGCATTGGCGTCAAAGTCCGCCTGCACCACGATATTGAACCCGGGTGCACTACCGGCCGCCTCCATCTCCTCCATATCGATGATCAGCGAAGGGGTCAGATTGTGATCGGCATGACCGTAGACGAGGATAGTCCAATCCGCAGGAGCTTCAGCACCGAGAACGCTCCGGGTGAAAACGCTTGTGAAAAAAGAAATCGCAACACACAGGAGCATGATGCCGCAAGGTGAAGTCCGTTTCAGGTCCATGGGCTTGGCATTCATCGGAAGGAATCAATTGGTGAGAATTTAAGTTTCGCACTCCACGGTTCATCTAACTTTCGCCCTGAGCTCGACGAAAACCTGCTGCGTTTCGGCGCGTGATCTTTCAAGCTGACCACCTACGTTTTCCCGCGAACGACCGTGTCGATGGTGGATCGGTCGAACACCCACGTATCCTCAAAGAAGGTGACTTGGCCGCTTTCCAGATCGTGCTTCCCACCAATAATCGCGGCTTGCCCGTTCTCGATCAACTGCTCCAGGATAATGCTGCGATTGACGATGGAGCGAACGGACCGTCTCGCGTTGAGTGTGGCGACATTCTCGACGAACCTGGAATTTTTCGAATTGCGCGACTTCGGGTCCGACGTCTCCTTTTCTTCGTAGACCGCCGGCTGAATCTTCGACAGCAGTTCTGTGAGACTCCCCAATTCCACGTGGTCGCACGCCCCTTTGATGGCACCGCATGCGGTGTGCGCCAGAACGACGATCAGCTTGGATCCGGCGATCTTGCACGCAAACTCGAGGCTGCCAACAATGTCCGTATTGACGACGTTGCCGGCGATGCGCACTGAGAAGATGTCGCCGAACCCCTGGTCGAAAACCAGCTCAGCCGATGTGCGGCTGTCAATGCAGCTGACGATCGTCGCAAAAGGCCATTGCCCTTCGCGGGTCTCGTTGGCCTGTTGCAGCAGATCTCGATTGATCCGCAGGTTATTAACGAAGCGGGCGTTCCCTTCTTTGAGAAAATTCAACGCCTTCGCTGGGGTGATCGTTGCCTGAGTTTCAGATGTGTGTGCTCTCATGGTTGTACCAACTCGACTCGGAATGTGCTATGAACGCCTCGCCGGTCAGCGCGAAGGACCGTTGCCATCCTCCCGCGTTTCCATTCTCACACGTTCATCTGGCAGAGTTTCGCCGCACCACCGGCCGGATGCTAGCACCAATTCGTCGGGTCTTAAGATTTCAGCTCAATGGTTCAAGACGACGCTTTCTTGCCGCGAGAACAAGTTGGAGCATTGTACTGCCGGTGATCCTCTTGGGAATGTGAACTGGCATTGAACACCCGGACTTTACGGGCGCATCTCCGAGTTGCCGGAAGTGGGGAGATCGGTTGTCCCGGGAATTCCACAAAAGCGGTGGGGGCCACCGCGCTGCAAATGCGCCGGCAACTCCCCGATGCCCCCGGGACTTTTCTCACTTTGGTGTCGCCATTGGCGGGCTGGCGTAGCACTGTGCCTTATTCCCACCAGGATTGATGCGTTTGATTAACTCGCGAAAACCTATGACACGCCACGATTCTCATCCCAGTTCATCCAACGGTTTCACCCTCATTGAACTGCTCGTCGTCATCGCCATCATTGCCATTCTGGCTGGGATGTTGTTGCCGGCATTGTCGAAGGCCAAGTCTCGTGCGGAGCAGACGTACTGCCTGAGCAATGAGAAGCAGATTGGCCTGGCGGTGGCTCTTTACTCTGCCGATTACGGCGACCGATTTCCACGCTGCCGCACCTGGGGAAAAGGCTGGGCGGATTTTCAAGCCGTCACCGACTCCACCAATTACGCGCACGGTTTGTTGGCACCGTATCTCGGCAAGAATAACCTGACCAATCGAACGATGGCCGCGGAAAACAAGGGAAAGAAGCCTGGCAACCCAGGCAACGGAATCTGGGCCTGTCCGTCCGGTATTCGTCGCAGGGATCCAGCGGCGGGATGGACGCAAGATTTCATGTCCGCCAACGACCATATCACCTACGTGTGGAATCACATTTATTTGAATAAGGATCGAGCATCCTACGCAACCGATCGCCCAATCAGCGGTCGGAAGACGTCTAAAGTCGTCAACGAGAGTCGGGCCGTTTTGTTTTGGGAAATGCCTTATTGGGAACCGAGGAACTCAGCCCATGGCACCAAACTAAATCTGATTTTTGCCGATAATCATGCCGCTGTAGAAGCTCGAGTCCCGGACGAATTCGATTGGTGGTCTTACCATAGCCGGAGGGGGTGGGACGACAATGACCTGACAGGCAAAACCAAACTGCAATAGGCGAGCACGATGCGGGGTTATTCGCCGAACCTGAACGCATATGAATTCATCCAGCTGTGGGTACCGCATTGAGCAAATCGAGCATCCGTTGACTCGGCAGGTGACGTATCTGGACAAACTGATCGATGAATTGGCGAAGGGCAGGAAGCCAAGACTCACGGAGATTCCTTAAGGATGCAGCCCCTGGGGCACACGACCCAAGCGTTCGACTAAATGCAACTTACGTCCTTTCAGAAATGCGCAATGCACCGCTTCGAGAGGCGCGACCGTTTGCATGCCAAAGCCCTGCGAAGCGTCGAGATGCCACTGGGTGGAGCTCATTGGGGTGGCAAGGCTACATCCAGCTGAACGATTCAGGCCGCGAAACTTCACTTGTAGCGCAGACAACCCTGTCGGCTGTTTCGCGGACTGCCAGTCGGCACCACCCTCAACCGTCGGACTCGCGTGTTCAGTTCCCTACCAACGCCCCTCGGCCACTCCGGCCCTCGCAGGTTGGCAACCTGCGAAACAGCAGGCTCGGCGGCCTGCGCTACCTCACGGAAACCTTTGTCGCGATGATGGCACCGTAAAAGCGCTGTCCTTGTCAGTCTGTTATCAGTGCTCCGGGACGAGCTGGATGCAGCCTTGTTGCATAAATAGAGTACCGTCCCGTTATTGGAAAACGCCTTGCTGTGGTTTAGTGTCGTCGTTAACCGATTTCGCGTCGCCTAGTGGACAGGTCGACAACGTCACCAACAACGATGCCGGCGCGCTGCTGGGTATCGCCGTCACGGCCGCCACCACAAGTAGCGGGAGTTGGTTTTACTCGATCAACGGTGGGACGAATTGGAACGTGCTGGGTGCGGTGGCCCAAAACAACGCCCGCTTGCTAGCCGCCAACGCCGATACGCGCATCTACTTCCAGCCTGATGCCAACTGGAATGGCACGCTGACCACCGCGATCACCTTCCGCGCCTGGGATCAAACGAGTGGCACAAACGGATCCGTGGCAGAAATCAGTTCCGTTTCAGCAGTAGCCGATCAATTCAGCACGGTATCTTACGGCAACAACGATGGCGCGACGCAATAGTCGTCTAATTGGGTGGAAACTGACAGCAATGGTGGAGGAAGTTACACAACATTGACCGGTGGAACGTTTTCTTCGTCTCTGAATACTGGAAGCGGCACGTTCACCCTTGATATATCGTCCTTCATCGCGGCCGCGACCAGAATCCGCTTCTACGTCTCGAGTATCCAAGATCAGGACCGTTTGTATGTTGACAACGTGCAGATCCAGTTCGTCACCGCGGGCAACACCGGCGGCTCCACCGCTTTCAGCAGCGCCACCGGCAGTTCCTCCATCGCGGTGTATGATACGGATTTTACCAGGCTGCAAGTGCTGATGCCGGGAGAGACCGCGGCGCCGGGAACGACCTCGGGAAAGACCGGTACACCGACAGCGCAGACGGCGGGCGTGGCTTTCAATGTGATCGTCAACGCGGTGGGTACGAACTGGAACACAATCACCACCAACGACACTGTGGCCACCACTTCCAGTGACAGCAATGCCACTCTCCCGTTCAACGCTGCCCTGAGTTTCGGCACGCAAACTTTCAGCGTCACGCTGAAGACCGCCGGCACGGCCACCGTCACCGCGACCAATATCACGGACGGCACGAAGACCTCCAACACCAGCCCGTCTATCACTGTCAACCCCGGGCGTTCACAAAGCTGCAGGTCCTTATGCCGGGTGAGTCGGCAGCGCCGGGCAGCGCGAGCGGCAAGACCGGGAGCGCTAGCGCCCAGACCGTGGGCACCGGCCTCGGGGTGTCCGTTCGGGCCGTCGATGCCCAGTGGAATCTTATCGTTACCAATGACACCGTCGCCCTTGCCTCCAGTGACCCCCTCGCGCAACTGGTGACCCCCACGGCGCTGACCTACGGCGCCGCCAACCTCGGCGTAACCTTCGTCACCGCCGGCCTCCAGACGATCACCGCCTCGAAGGTGACCCACGAGGCGATCCTCGCCCACACCGGCAGCGACACGACGGTGAACCCGGGGGACCAGACCATCAGCTTCGCCTCGCCCGGATACCAGACGTACGGCGTCGGTCCGATCAACCTCAGCGCGACGGCGACGATTGCGACGCGTTCGCTGGCCGGGGTGATTGACAACGATGCCGTCAGCCTTAGTGGCGGGACCGCAGAGTTCGACACGGCGGCTGTGGGAACGAACAAGACGGTGACCGTCAGCGGCCTCACGCTCACCGGCAGTGCGGCGAATAGCTACACGCTGACCCAGCCGATTTTGACCGCCGACATCGTGGCGGGGAGCGCGTACTACCGGGCCATCAATCAATGAGTAGGGAGTCCAAGCTTCTCTGACGCTTCTCGATGGATTTCGAGTTGGGCGCCAGTAATGTTCGCCCATGCGCTCGACGACGCATCTTCCTGACGGGACCGATCGTCCACTTTCGATTCTGGTGGTTCCAGTCGGTGAACGCCGCCGGTCGGTAGCGAATTGCTAATCGGCCGTCAGGATCGCAATACACGGGCGCTCTGGCGGCGCGTCGCCGCGCGTGTAATCTCCTTTCCCATGAGGCACTTGTACATTCTCACAGCTGCGTAACGGGGCGAGGTCCAAGTCCTGGCTGGACGAAGACCCCGCCCCCTAGTGTTTTTCCCCACGGCTAAACCGCGGAGGCGGGAGGAGGCACGAAGGATCCATTGACGAGGTTGCCTCGGCCGTTCTCCGAGTCCTTCCATCTCTGCGGCACCAAAAGTCTCTCGCCCCGCAGTTCCAGATTGATTTTTGGGGCTTCGGACCCATCAAACTCCTGGGGATCGAGAATGCTTTATGCGCAAAAAAACGGTATTGCAGATTTCGAACCCGTCGATAGCGTTTCTCCCATACATCCCACCTGTGTTACCTTTAGATTTATGCACTCGATCCAAATAAAATCGTCAAGAGCGAGCGTCCGACTGCGTCCAAGCGCCTATCGAGCGCAAGGTTTCACGCTCATTGAGTTGCTGGTCGTGATTGCGATCATTGCCATTTTGGCGGGAATGCTTCTACCAGCGCTATCTAAAGCCAAGACCAAGGGGCAAGGCATCGCCTGTATCAACAACAACAAGCAGTTGGTATTGGCCTGGCATTTGTATTCTGGGGATTTCAATGACGCTTGTGCCAATAATTACACCATTCCAGGAACGGAAGATGCCATCAACCGCCGTCTCTTTGACAACTGGGTGAACAACGTCATGACATGGGGCGCGGGGTCCAGCGTGTTCGATGTCAGCAATACCAATCTTCTCTGGGTTCAGAACGGGGTTCTCGGGAAATACACAGGTGGCACTGTCGGCGTTTACAAATGCCCAGCCGATCGATTCCTGAGTGCGGAACAGCGGAGGAAAGGTTGGAGTCAACGGGTTCGAAGCAATTCAATGAACGCGCTTTTTGGGCTGTCCGATCCCACGGGCGGATCCGCGAATGGCCGTGCCTGGCTCGATCCGCAGTGGCGGCAATTCTTAAAAGTGACCCAAGTCCCCAACCCTTCCAACACCTGGCTCACGGTGGATGAACATCCCGACGGCATCAACGATGCATTTTTTGTTGCGGGCTATCAGGCCACCCAGTGGGGCGATTTCCCTGCCTCCTACCATAACCGAGCCTGTGGGTTTTCCTTTGCGGATGGCCATGCGGAAATTCGCAAGTGGCTCAGCGGAAGCTCGGTGTATCCCGTGACAACGCAGGGCATTTCAGCCAAACCGTTCGATGCCTTAGGGAAAAAGGATCACCTTTGGTATATAGAACGCACGGGTTATACGAAGTATTGAGACTAGGGACGCTGCCCCGACACCGCTAAACGGAGGGTATGGTAGCGGTCGATGGCTGGTTTTGTGAGGGTCATGGAAATACCGGATGCCCATTGAACCTCGACCCGATCCACTTGAGTGGCTGAGCCTAGACCAAAGTGCAGCGTATTTGCCGACTGAGCATGATGCGAATCGCCAGTGATCAGTTGGCGAACCTGGACGCGTCCACCCGCGTGAACCATTGCCGTTGCACCCACAGGTGAACTGTGGGACGGAGATTCGGGAAATCGGAATCCGACCCAGTGACCGGTGTTTTCCAGAGTATTTCGATAGATTCTGACCGCTCTTCTGGACTGCGGCCAAGGTTCAAAGTGGGTGACTACTAGATCCATGCGGCCGTCGCCATCGATGTCATCCGCCACGACACTTCTAGAATCCAACTCCAATGCGACGCCCATCAAGTGGGCCACCTCAACGAACGACGTTCCTTGGAGATTTAAATAGAAGCGGTTTTTTTCATAACCGCCGTAGGACGTGCCGCGACCTCGCAATCGTGTGGCCTTACTGCGAAGGTAGAGGTCGACGACTGGGTTTTCCTGCGAGTTGGCGACATGCAAATCGTGCAACCAAAACTCAGCTTCATAATCCCGGACGGATTCCCGACTCTCCATCCCATTGGCGATGTGAAGGTCCGGAAAGCCGTCGTTATCGAAATCCAAAGCGCTGCAACCCCAGGACCACCCCGAACGCGCCACAGTGTCATGAATTGGAAATTGCTCGAAGCCCCCAGCGGCCAATCCTCGAAACAGTCGACTTCCGAAAGTCATTTTCGAGCGAACACTCCGGTCTGGATCGGAATGCTCCCGCCATAAGCCCAAAGATTCCAACCGATCCGCCGTGGGTGAAGGCATCCCAGTCACCAGTAAGTCCATCAGTCCGTCCGCATCCAAATCGGCCAGCGCGTGGCCCATCCCAAAGGCGTGAGGCTCCGGAATCCAAGTCGGGGTTGTTTCGATGAACCGGCCGGTTCCGTCACCTTGATAAACGTCGACGCCAGCGAAATCGCTCACCACCACAAGGTCGAGATGGCTGTCACCATTGAGATTGGCAAACGATCCGCTCAGCGAGCGCCGATGGCGTTTAGGCGCTAAACCCGACCCCGGAGTGATGTCCGTGAAACGCCGAAGACCCTCGTTGCGCAGGAGATAGGCAGGATCCCCGTCATTGGCATCGAAATAGGGTGTGGGCATTTGGCCGCCTTGGTAAGGCATCTTGTACTGGCCCAAAAACACATCGAGATCCCCATCGTGGTCCATGTCACCGCAGGTCAGGACCATGGCGCTTGGCAAGCGCGATTCAGGTTTCCAGGCGAGTTGCGCTGGTTCTCCAAAGTAGAGAGTGCCATTCCCGGGATAGATCATCAATCCCTCCGGCGCGGCGCAAATCAAGTCCGCGTGGCCATCTGCATCGAAGTCGGCCAGCAACGCCGCTCCCACAATACCGGGAGCCCGCTGGCACAACTTAGACGGAATGTAAGACCCATCCGCCTGCCGCCGATACGTCCGATTCCGAATGGGTAGAATTAATTCGGAAATGCCATCTCCGTCCAAGTCGTAGACCAACAGCGGTTCATTGGAAAACGGTTGACTCCCCATCGCGATGGGTTCCTGCATGACCAACTGAAATGGCGGATCACCCGATCGTGTTTTGAGCGTGAGACCACGGGCATCGATGCGTTGGATGGAGACGGATTCGTTGGTGGAGGGCGTTGCCCACTGCACGACCAAATTGCCCTCCAAGATGGCGCATTTCGCCACGATCGAATTGCTGAGATGCGCCGAGAAATAGAAGCGGCTTTCGTTGGGTTTCCCATCTCGAGTGGTTTCAAAGTGAACGTGGCGAAACTCCGTCTGGTTTAAAACCCAGCCGTCTCGAGCGAGTCCAGTCAAGCGTCGACTCCACTCCCCTGGAGACCACGTGATGCTGGGAGCTGTAAACCTGCCTTGAGATATTCCATGAGGCCATTGCTCTAAAAGACTCCAAGTGCCTAGAACTAATTCGTTCACGGGAAACTGGGCAGCCGCCGCCAATTTGTTGGTGGCGGATTGAATCTGATCCCAGAGATCCTCGAAGACGCGACCGCATCCTTGAGCGAGAATCTCCTTGGCCCAAAGAGTTTGGTTCAGTTGCTGTTCTTGAGCTTCAAGTCGAGCCACCGCCTCCGTGTGATTGGGGTCAAGGCTCCCCGTGGTTACCTGGGTTGGCACCGCGTCCACTTTGGGCCGACGCTCACATCCCCATCCCGCCAGAAGCCAGCTTGCGACCCCCAGCGCGAACATCCGGCGAAGCCGAACAAGGTTCAGGTCGAAAGCAATTCCCATGTGAAAGCGTCATTAGCTCCGAAGCGTTAAAAAGCAACTTCAATCAGGTGACTCCTGCGCTGGCGGGCGCCTTAGGAGATGACCGCTACGCCATATTTTCCAAAATGAATGTCGGCAGTCACCACCGTCAGACCGTGAAGTTTCGCAGCGGCGATAATGAAGCGATCGCAAGGGTCCTTGTGGATCCTTAGTCCAGTTAGTCCATCGAGTCAACGGTGGTCAGGACTCCAATCCAACACGTCGGCATCACACTTGTGCAATTTCATCCCCACGTCCCGATCGAGCATTTAGGAAGATTGCAGCCGTTGCTCAATTTCCTGTCAGCTCCTTCACCAGTAAGGGGGCAGAGTACAGTTTGCGCAATGCCTCCAAGACCGATGCCGAGTGAACTGCGATGTGCCGGGCTTGGACGTCGGTGTAGACAAAGTTTCGTACCAACCCATGTCGGTTCCGATCGAAATTAACACCCACCAACTCCCCCGCGCGATTGAGCACCGGGCTGCCACTGTTTCCCCCAATCGTATCCGCTGTGCTCACGAAATTGAACGGTGTGGAAAGCTTCAGCACCGACATGCCCTCGATCCACCGTGTTGGCAGATCAAAGGGCGGCTGCCTTTCGAGCTTGGACGATCGGTCAAAGGCCTCACCGAACGTGGTGTGGAACTTCAATGTCTCCCCAGCAACCTCGTACCCTCCCACCGTCCCAAAGGCGAGGCGCAATGTGAACGTGGCATCCGGTGCCATCGATTTGCCGTAGGCCAAGAACCGCACATTGGCGAGGGATGCGTATGCCTGCCGCTCCGGCTCCTCCACCTCCGTCTCATAACGCAGTCGCAACTTCCGCGACTCGCCATCCACTGCCTTGGCCAACAACACCAACGCATCGTTGCTCTCCGCCACCGCCTTGGAGCCACCAGCCACCAAACGCCGCCGTTCCTCGGGACCGAACAGCCGTGTACCCGCAACCAACTCGGCAGCTCGGGCCGCCGGATTCCTGCCAGCAAGCGCCAACTGAACCAGTTCGTGTCCGCCGCCCAATAGTTCCGCAAGAAAAGTCAGTGACGCCGTCAGTTTAGCGCGCTCCAGACCTGCGTACAACGGGGCCGGGCTGAAGAGCTGAAATTTGAGCGATTCCAAATTGGAATCCCGATATTCACGAAGCCGTTCAGAGGAATTTTTAGGCAGTTCATCTGCTAAGCGCACGCAGTGACGCGCCGCCGTGAACAGGGAAGACGAAAATGCGTGTCCCGTTTCGAACAACCCGTGCTCCTTTTCAAAGGTCTTCAATTTGGCCTGAATCACTGCCACCACCTCAATGGATTCCTGGACGTCGTCGGGGGCGGCGAGATGAGCCGATGCCGCCGAGTCAGGCTGCCCCGAAGCTTGGGATCGCGCCCGATGCGCCGCATCAATCAGCGATCGTTCCGCAGATTTCTTCCTGGCCAAAATCAATGGATCGAGCAAGCCCTGGTACTGGCCAGTGAACGCCTTTCGAGAGTTGGCAATGCTATTGAGATCGGTGGCCGCCTGGCGCCTGTTCTCGACGCTCTGCTCGCTGAACTGCCTCAACGCCGCCTCCATGTTCCGCACTCGGGCGAGCGAGTAAGGAAGCGTGACATCGCGCCGATGCAATATCCGCGCCAGGGTCTCGAGACGTTGCGTGGCCCCGGGATGGCCAGTCACAAACACCAAGTCTCCGTCGGAAGGACCGCTCTCACTCCATTTAAAGAAATTCGTTGTCTGAACCGGCATACCGTTTTCGTAAGCACGGAAGAATGTCACATCGAGATTCATCCTCGGATACTCGAAGTTATCCACATCCCCTCCAAACGCGGCGATCTGCTTCTCCGGGGCAAAGACCAAGCGGACGTCGGTATATTTCTTGTACCGATATAAGTGATAGAGCCCCCCGTTGTAGAGCGTCACCACATCGGATCTCAGCCCGGTCTTGTCGAGCGACTCTTTTTCAATCTGGCTCATCACGGCACGACGAGCCGAGGAGGCTTGCGCCAAGGCCATTTCAGCTGTTACCGCGGCGTTGACTTGCCCGGTCACGTCGATGATTTCTTGCAGCACATTGATTTCAAGATCCGGACACTTCAATTCCTGATCGCGGGAGACGGCGTAAAAGCCGGCCTTTAGAAGATCGTTGCCCGGCGTGCTCAGTTTCTCGATGGAATCCGCGGCGACATGGTGATTGGTGACCAGGAGCCCTTCCTTGGAAACGAACCCGCCGCTGCCGCCGCTATTGAGACGGACCGAAGCGAGCTTTGCTTTCTCCAGCCACGAGTCGTCGAGTTCGAATCCATACTTGCGTTTGAGAAACTCTCGGGGCGGATCATTCAACAGCCACATGCCCTCATCGGATAATGTTGTCATGGCTCCAAGTACCGCGAGTGCGACCAGGTGATGTATTCGCATGGGGGAAGGTTTCGAGTTCAACCAACCCTGAAAATTTCGCTGATGCGACTCGTTGGCTTTGATGGCATGGAGATTTGTGACCGTTACGCCAGGATTTCCTCAACGACGTTTCCGTGAACATCCGTAAGCCGGAAATCCCGTCCCCCATACCGATAGGTCAGACGCTCATGGTCCAGTCCGAACAACGCCAGAATCGTTGCGTGGAGATCGTGCAAGTGGACTTTGTTTTCAACGGAAAAATAGCCGTAATCATCCGTCGAACCATGTCGAATTCCAGGCTTTGAACCCCCGCCTGCGAGCCACACCGTGTAGCCGTTCGGATTGTGATCCCGGCCGTCTCCATTCAGTTCGGTGACAGGCGTTCGTCCAAATTCGCCTCCCCACAGCACCAGCGTGTCCTCGAGAAGTCCACGCGACTTGAGGTCCGTGAGCAGTCCGGCGATGGGTGTGTCCACCTCAGCGGCATTGTTCGCGTGATCTCGCTTCAACCCGCCGTGTTGGTCCCATTTGTAACTGTGAGTCGCCTGGACGAAGCGAACGCCGCGTTCCGAAAACCTCCGCGCCATCAGGCACTGACGGCCAAAATTAGCCGTCACAGGATTGTCCAGGCCATAGAGCTTGCGAGTCGCTTCGGTTTCGCCACGGATATCCTGAAGTTCGGGCGCTGCTGCCTGCATCCGGAAGGCGAGTTCAAAGGAACTGATCCGGCCTTCGAGTTGGGGATCCGGCCCAGCCACTTCCAGATGCTTCCGGTTAAAATCCTGAACGAGATCCAGTTCGCGGCGTTGCTGTTCTGGGGGTGTCGAATCCGAATTTCGGATGAAGGGAATTTCGGCGCGATCCGATGAAATCCCCGCATTGCCAATTGGCGTTCCCTGATGGATGGCCGGTAGAAAGGCGGAGCCGTAGGCGTTCGTACCCCCGTGCGTCAATGTGGGACAAATAGTGATGAAACTGGGTAAGTCCTGAGATTCCGTGCCGAGGCCGTAACTCAACCAGGAGCCCATGGAGGGGCGAACGAAGGTGTCGGATCCCGTATGCAATTCTAGGAGCGCACCCCCATGACGCGAGTTGGATCCGTACATTCCGTTAATAATGCACAAGTCATCGGCATGGGCTCCCACTCTTGGAAAAAGATCACTCACCCAGGCACCACTCTGGCCGTACTGTCGAAACTCCCACGGAGACCGGAGCAGATTCGCCGTGGGTGATGAAACCACTCGCGGTTTGGCGAAGGGATAGGGCTTTCCATGGTCCCGGGTCAGCAGCGGCTTGTGGTCAAAGGTATCCACCTGCGAAGGCCCGCCATGCATAAACAAGAAAATCATGCGTTTGGCACGTGGCGCAAAATGGGACGCGCGCACCGTGAGGGGCCCCGATGCTGTTGGGATCGCTCTAGGGTTTCCGATAGCTTCTGCGCCCAGAAGTTGCCGCAGGGCAAGCCATCCAAAACCCGCAGCGGATACCCGAAGCAGATCGCGCCGACTATGAACGCGAGTCAAACGCCCGCACCCGCAGTGGGAGCTTCCATCGAAAACACCTGGGGAAATCAGGTTAGTCCACATACACAAATTCGTTCGAGGCGACCATCGCGCGACAAAGACTTTGCAGTGCACGCAGTCGGGCCTCGGATTCGCTTAAGCCACGCTGTTGCCACTCATTTAGGGTCGAGTCCAGATAACGTTCCGACTGACCCTACTCCGTATCAGTCGGAGAGCGTGCATGAATTCGTCGAAACACTGTCCGAATACACTTCGGATCCTCATTAACTTCCTTGTAAACCGCCTGTTGAGCCAGGCTTCGGCAAGCCGATGCCACCAAATCACTGTTCATCATGAACAAGGCTTGTGATGGAATGATGGTCTGATCGCGTCGACCATTCGCGACGCTTGGGTCCGGAAAATCAAACGTCTGCATGAAATCATCCAATGAACTCCGGACGACCGGCAGATATACGGCGCGACGGGAACTTCGGAACATTGTCTTGTCGATGCTGCTCCCCGCGCCGGTCACGTACTCCCTATTACGCGTGGGCAGCAGGGAACCGCCCGTAGAAAAATCCAATCCGCCACTCACGGCGAGGATTCCATCGCGGACCGCTTCCGCCTCGAGTCGACGTCGATTCATATGCCAAAGCATCCGATTGTCCGGATCCACCAAGGTCGGATCGGAACGACTTAACCCACCCTCGGTCCGACTTGGCTCCACCGACTGCTGATACGTGGACGACTGAAGAATCAGGCGATGCATGGCTTTGATCGACCAATGACTTTCAATGAATCGAGTCGCCAGCCAGTCCAGAAGTTCAGGATGACTCGGGGGTTCTCCCATAATCCCAAAATCATCGGTGGTCCGCACCAGTCCGGCACCAAAATGATGATGCCACAATCGGTTCACCAAGACCCGGGTGGTCAGCGGGTGATCTGGATGAGTCAACCAATCCGTCAACTCCTTCCGGCCGCTGGTTTTTGGGTCAATCTCACCTGCGGGCACCTGGGCGAACGAACTGAGGAATCCACGCTCGGTCATTTCACCCAATCTCAAGTGGGATCCGCGGATGTGCACCGCCAAGTGGGTGGACTGACCTTCAGACACCGCCATGGCTTCGGGCAGCAACGGAATCTTTTTTTGAAGTTGTTCGAGTTCGGTCCGCGCGTTGGCGAGAGCCTGACGCTGGGGTTCGCGGTAGAATCGTTCACTTCCCTCGGGAATCGCAAAACCACCCTTTGCGTTGGCCAACTCCTTCCGAAAGACCTCATCGACCGGATCACCCAACGAGCTAGCCTTTTTGCCCTCAGGGGAATTGCGAAGGGTCTCCCAAGCCTGATCCGCAGCTTCGAACAAGTCCTGGTATCGCCACGCCAAAGCCATGGGCGAATCAATGCCCAACCCCAAGCGTCGGGCCACTGCGTTTGTGGACGCGACCCTGTTTGTCGCCGAAGTCAATCGATTCCAGGCGGCCCAGATGGAGTTGGTCTCGGCAGACGCTTTGAGGGCCACCTCACCCAAGCGTTTGCTGAAAGCCGCAAACAGCTCGGACCGTTCGGTGGGCGCCGAGGTGGTTTCCCTTGGGACCTTTTCCGGCCAACCGATGTGCCGGGGCGCGAGAAGGATCTGATCGATATGAGGGAAACAGTCGGAACGTTCGAATCGCAACGTGTGCCGCCCGGCGTCGACCACAAGGTCGCCCTCGTGAAACCATTGCTGTTGGGGCGGATTCCAACCGCCCGTTGCTTTAGAAGCCACTGCGGCTAACACCTGTCGTCCATCCAGGAAACATCGAACAGGCCGCGCTTCCTGGGCAGCATAACGCACGGCGAGGAGATAACGACCCTCGGCGGGAGCGGTCCAATCGTACTCCACCGCATTGGTGACCCCTCCATTTCCATAAATGACACCGATGCCCTCGCCATACCCAGTGTCGGTCTTGGACACTTGATTTCCACGGTGGAAGGATTCGGCTTCAATGCGAATGGACTCCACTTCGTGTACGGCTGCTTCTGGAGTCTGTTTCGAGACACGACTCGCGGCGTGTTCGAGGATGAGATTCGACTCGCGTGAGACCAGCAGCGCTTGCGCCGTCCAGCCCAAATACACGCGGCGCAACTCACGATTCGACTGGTCGACGAGGCCATCCACATCGCGCTTCTTGGAATCCGCACGGGCACGCGCCTCATTCAGAGCTTCAATTTCAGCGGCGGGAGCCACGAATTTTTCCTGCCAGCGAGCCACCACCTTGTGATTCTCCATGGTGGTCGTGCTCCGAAAAATTCCAGCCAACGCGTAATAATCGCGCGTTGAGATCGGGTCATACTTGTGGTCGTGGCAGCGCGCACAACCGATAGACAACCCCATAAAGGTGCGCCCCAGGGTATCGACCTGCTCGTCAATGATATCCATCTGCATCTTCACCGGATCATCCTCGGCCAACATCTTGGGACCGACACACAAGAAACCTGTAGCGCTCACCGCCTCCGGTTGCCGTCGGCGTCTGCCATCCTTCAGCCACAGGTCACCCGCGATTTGTTCCCGCAGAAATTCGTCGAACGGCTGATCGCGGTTGAAGGAGTCAATGACGTAGTCCCGATAACGATAGGCGCTGGCATAAGCTAAGTTTTCGTCCATGCCGTTGGAATCCGCGTATCGGGCGACATCCAGCCAATGGCGTCCCCAGCGCTCCCCGTAGCGCGGTGAGGCAAGCAATCTGTCGACGACTTGAGCGTAGGCTGCCGATGAGTGATCTCGAGCGAACGCATCCACCTCATCCGCCGTCGGTGGTAGGCCAGTAAGATCGAGAGTCACCCGTCGAATCAAGCGCCTCGGATCACTCGCGATGGCTGGGCGAAGTTGCCGCTTTTCAAGACGCTGAGCGATAAACCAATCAATGGGATTTGCCGCCCAAGCCCTGAGCTCTGGATCCTCGCTCATCGGCGGAACGGGATCCTTTATGGGTTTGAACGCCCAGTGATTGGTCCCCGCAGCACCCAGCTGAGGAGCCGAAAGCAGCAGCCCGACGACGATGAAAATGAGTAATAAGTGAGCCACACCACTGCCAGCGACCCCCTCCAAGCTCTTGAACGATAAGAGGACGCCCCTTGGCGCCGTCGTTAAAACGCCGCAGAAACCAACGCTACGGTTTACCGAAGATCGCATCATGCGGCACCAAGAAATTTCCAGCCGCTATGGTCTCGCAACTTGCCACCATGGAGTCAAGAATTGGCGAGCTCAAAAAACACCGGGCGAATCTCCAAGTCGTCGGACATTTGGAGATCTGCTGGCCACGCAATTCCCCAAAAAGCGGTAGAGAAAAACCGCGCTCGCGCCTTGTTGGGCTGGAGCCCAGTACGAGCCGTCTCGCCAAAAAACGGAGGTGAGGTGGAGGGACATTCGAGCGAAGAACTGGCGTCAGTTCGAGAGCGGACAGCTCACCTTTCCGGGTTCAAAGACGCTGGCGCCGCGTGATGCGAATCTCCGGCGTGTAGATAATCCGTACGAGGAGATTGCCCCGTCCACCGCGAGGCTTTGGTAATCCTTCCCCTTCGATACAAAGGACCTCGCCGCGCGCTACGCCAGGGGGAATGGCGACACGAACAAGGTTCCCGGTCGCGCCGCGCACGGATTCCAATCCGCCTTGAACCACTCGCCTAGACTGGAGACGCAGGTCACACCGCAAATCGGATCCTCGAATCTTGAATCGAGGATCCGGCCTTGCCCGCACACGCACCAATACATGGCCCCCGCGAAAGGTTCCCTCACGGCGGAGGCGAAAGCGGGTTCCTGGGGCCGTCGAGGGCGGAACTTCGAGCGCATAGCTCTCCGACCCGTCAGGATTTCCAGGGTCGTTGACTCGAACTTCCATGGAGGCGCCACGAAAAAAATTCTCCAGACGCAAGAACACGTCCTGCAAGAAGTTTTGTCGCGGTTTGCCGGCGCGAGGAGATTGTTTCGGAGTCGCCGTATTCAATGTGGCATCATAAAGCCGACGGCGATCTGGATCACTCAAGACGGCGTAGGCGGCGTTCAGTTTTTGAGTTTGCGTCACGGCCTCGGCACAACCCGGGTTCAGGTCAGGATGAAACTGCTTGGCCAAGAGGCGGTAAGCGTCACGCACCTGATCGGCGGTGCAACGGCGGCTGAGTCCGAGTAGAGCGTAGTAATCTGGCGGCATGGTTCGCGACACCGAAAGACTGAATCGGCCCATGTCACAATGCCAGCCAGCAAATTCGGACTAAACAACGGCACGAGGGATTAGGACTAGGATTAGGAGGCCAATCTGAAAAATTGGGAGGCGCACCGCCGGACCCATCGGGCCTTTTGAAGGCATGCCATATCTCTAGGCCCATCTCATTTTTCGGTGGCGTCCGTGTGCACGACCTTGGATTGTGCACATATGCCACGAAGCCCAGAGGCGTTGATCGCCCTTTTGTTGCTTGGCGTCTACAATGGGGACGTCGCGTCAGCAGCGTCGGTGGACTTTGGACGCGATATCCGGCCGATCTTCAACCAAAATTGCACGTCTTGTCACGGTGGTGTGAAGCGTGCCGGTGGGCTGTCGCTCCTGTCCCGAGAAGCGGCAATGGCCAAAAATAAATCCGGTGGCCGGGCTGTCGTGCCGGGAGATGTCGATCAGTCGGAACTGTTAAAGCGCGTCACATCGAAGGATCCCGATGAACACATGCCTCCACCGGATCACGCGCCCGCGCTGGCATCGACCGAGGTGGCACGGTTGCGGGAGTGGATTCAGGGCGGCGCTGTCTGGACCAAACACTGGGCTTACGAAAAGCCCATTCGTCCCAATTTGCCAGGTGTCGCACGCGCCGTCTGGCCCAAGCAAGACTTGGACCGATTCATCCTGGCGCGGCTGGAGTCCGAGAAACTCTCGCCGGCACCGGAAGCCACTCGCCTAGCGTGGCTCCGCCGTGCTTCGTTCGATCTCACAGGCCTACCTCCCTCGGAAGTGGAAACGCGGGATTTTTTAGAAGACAACTCCTCACGAGCCTTTGAGAGCGTTGTCGATCGACTGCTCGCGTCACCGCGCTTTGGCGAGCGATGGGGGAGTGCGTGGCTGGATCTGGCACGTTACGCCGATACCATGGGCTATGAACGCGATCTCAATCGGGTCGCCTGGCCCTGGCGCGATTGGGTCATTCGCGCCTTTAACTTGGGAATGCCCTATGACCAGTTCGTCGTCCGCCAACTCGCCGGAGACTTGCTCCCGGACGCGACCGACGACGATCGACTTGCGACGGCCTTTCATCGGAATACTCAAACGAATACGGAAGACGGCACGGATGACGAGGAGTTTCGAACAGCGGCCGTCATTGACCGTATTGCCACCACCTGGGAAGGGTTGGCGGGCACTTCGTTTCGTTGCGCTCAATGTCATAGCCATCCGTACGATCCCTTCGGACACGACGACTATCACTACAGCGACGTTTTGAGGGATTTCCATTTTTTGAGTTCTTTGAGGCGGCGTTTACGATGGGAGCGGTAGGCCTGATCGTTGCGCCGTGTGTGATATTTCACCAAAATCACCAGGTAGGCAGGTTCGCGTTTGG
>SXGU01082818.1_pt1 | contig 23565 bp, 23 predicted proteins | sample 3174531 | NCBI WGS metagenome assembly SXGU01 (sample SAMN11356863, study PRJNA531348) | freshwater metagenome | isolation source: freshwater sample F1-140 | place: China: Fuxian Lake, Yuxi | collected 2017-12-25
CTCAGCCGGTTCCGCCGGCTTGGCGGAGGGCGGGAGGGCCTCGATGGCATCAATGCGGAACTTGTGCTTCGCGTTGTGCAGCTCGAACTCGACCTCGTCGCCGACGGGGTGGTTCAGCAAGGCCTGGCCGATGGGGCTGAGATAGGCGATGACGCCGTTGTCCGGGTCGGAGTCCCACGCGCCGCAAATCTTGAAGGTGACGGGCTTCTCGTTGTTGAGGTCGTGGACGTTGACCTTGGTGCCGATGCTCACCACGTCGGTGCGCACGTCGGAGAAGTCGGTCCCGCGCGCGCGATTGAGCTGGATCTCCAGCTCGCTCTTGCGGCGCATGAGGACCTTCTGCATCTCCTTCGCGGCCTTGTATTCGTGGTTCTCGCGGAGGTCGCCGTAGCTGCGGGCGAGGGCGATGTCTTTCGAGTTGGCCGGGATGCGCTTCTTGCAGAGGTCGTCGTATTCGGCGCGGCGGCGTTCGAGGCTTTCCCAAGAGACGATGATGCTGTGGTCCTGCTTGGTGGCCTCGCCAGTGATGAGTTCCTTGACGATGGGGAAGACCTTGACGATGCGCGCGAGAAGCGAGCGGCGGTCCATGTCATCAAAGCTCGGCGAGAGCTGAAGCGAGCGGGTGAGGTCTTTCACGACCTCGATGTCGGCGGAGGAAATCAGCTCGGGCAGCAGGTCGTGATCAGCGAGGATGAAGTCGCGGAGCTTGTTGGACTTCTTCTCGTTGAAGATGTCGCGTTCGATGGCGGAGACCATCGCGCGGAAAACTTCCGGCCCGAGGATGTCGGCGAAGGTGTCGGAGCGTTCCTTGGCGAGCCAGAGGAGGAGGTCGCTGCTGGCCTGGTGCTGGCTGATGAGGCGGGCGAGCGTCTCACGCAGGAGGTCGAGCTTGCCGTTCTCCATGAGCATCGCGGCGCATTCGCCGGCGAGCTTGGCGGGGACGTTGTTGATGGTGCCGATGACGGCCTCGTGCCAGAGGGTCGGGGCGGCTTCCTTGAAGCAGTCGAGGGCGCGGCGGTGCTTGGCGGCCGGCATGCCGTCGAGCAACTGGCCGAGCTTGAGGCCCTGGTTCCAGAGCGCGTTCTCGGTGAGTTCACCCTCGGTCGCTTCGAGGCCGGCGGCCTTGCGGAGGTCGTCGCGGAGCAGGACGGCCTCAAGCGCGAGCGCGGGCTGGGTGCGCTGGTGGCTGGTGATCTCGGTGTTGAGCGTGGCGATGGCCTCGGCCACGGTCGCGGCCTTGTTGTCGAGGTCGTCCACGTTCTTGAGCAGTTCGGAGGCCTCGACGAGGCGGGCCTTGAGGCCCTTGGCGGCCTTGAACTTGTCCATCACGCGCTTCTGGATCGTGGTCTCGTGGGTCTGGTAGACGATGGGGTCGGTCTTCTTGAGCGGCACGATGAAGTGCCCGTCCTTCTTCATCTCGCGCTTGGCGACCTCGAGCCATTTCTTCCAGTCCTCGGTGATGACCTCGGGGACGAGGTCCTTCTGGATTTGGTCGAGCGTGGCTTTTCCGCCGTAGCTGTTGAGAACGAGCTTGATGAGGCCGAGATGGTCGCGAGCGGCCATCTGGCGGAGGCCGGCCAGACCGTCACGCTTCTTGGCGAGGATGTGGTCGGCGGGGATGGACTTCAGCGAGTCAGCAGCGAAGGAGAGATCCATCTTGTGGCCGGGGCGCCCCACGAAATCAATCGTGAACTGGCAGAAGACGGTGTCCACCGTGGTGATGCGCCCGAACCCCCAGCTCTTGTGCGAGCAATAGCCGCTCTGCGTCAGCGTCAGCAGGGGTTCGATGTGTTTGCTGCCAATCTTTCCCGCGACGGCCAGCTTTTCCAGTTCTTCTCTCATAGTTTCAAAAAACTCGCGCTGTGCGAAATGTCCGTCATTCTTACTTCGTGCAGAGATTAAAACCAAGAAAAATGTCCGGCGAAGGGGAAAGCCGCGCATTCCCGAAGCCGTTCAGCAAGCCTGGCGCGAAGCCATTTGGAAAACCCCACGGCAAACCGGCCGGCGGTTTCGGCCCGCCGCATGGCGGCGAACCGGAGGCGCGTCCAGCCGGAGGTCCCGGGCTGCGCCCGTGGAAGGCGCGCCGGGCGGAGGGGGATGATTTTCCCAGCCCTCCATTGCGCGCGGAGCGCGGTGAGGAACGAGGCGAGGAAGCGGCCCCGCCGGTGGCGGATGAGCCAGGCCCGCACGCGGGAAAGTTTTACGAGCCGTTCGTCAAGCGACGCAAGGCCAAGCCCCCCGCCCGCGAAGCGCGCGACGAGCGGGAGGATTCACGACCGCCGCGTCAGATGCCCTCCAGCGAGCGCCCGCAACGCATCCCGTCGTCAGCGGGATCGCGGGGCTTCGCGGCTCGCGATGAGCGGCCCCGGCCTTACAGCGGTGGGCGGGACGACTCACGTGAGCGCGGCAATCCGATGCGAACGAGCGAAGGACGCGAGCAACTGGGCGCCTCCTCCGGCTTCCGCCGCAACTTCAACTCCGGGGAACGACGGGATGACTATCAGCGCGGGCCTGCGCGCCGAGATGACCGGCATGAAGGCCAGAGCGAGCGCCCTTTCAATCGCGGACCGTCATTTGACCGGCGTGACGAGCGAGGAGACAACCGGTCGCCCCGCGAAAGTTTCCGGCGTGACGAGCGCCCCGTTTCACCTAGACCTGCCGCGTTCGCGCCGCGCCGCGAGGATGACCGGCGGCACGACGAGGGCCGCCCTTGGCAGGACCGCCCGAATGAGGGCTACCGTCGCACGCCGGAGCGCGGCGCGCCGCACTTGGAGCGCCGCGTGATCCGCTCGGAAGGGGCAAGGGCTGACCAATCCTCCGCGCCGCAACCCCGCCCCGAGGAGGTCGGACCGCTTTCAGCCGCACGCGAGCTGGCCGTCCGCGTCCTGCTGCGCCGTTTGCAGGGAAACGCCTTCGTCGAGGATATCTTCGAGGAGGCGGTCGCCACGACGAAGATGCGAGCGGACGACCGCCGTCTCGCGCAGGAAATGGTCTATGGCTGCGTGCGCTGGCAGGGCACGCTCGACTGGCTGGTCGCCCGCAACACCGAGGATCGCCCGCAAATTCCTCAAGTGCAGGTCTTCCTCCGGCTCGGCCTTTACCAGCTCTTCTTCCTCGACCGCATCCCGCCGCACGCCGCGTGCTACGAGACGGTGGAGATCGCGAAACGTCTCGGCTTTGTCACCCAGTCGAACTTCATCAACGCCATCCTCCGCCGGTGCGATCGCGAGCGTGCCGGGGTGAGGCAGTCGCTCACCGAGTTGAAGACCGCACTTCCGGCCACCGGCTATTCGCATCCTGAATGGCTTGTGCAGAAATGGACCGAGCGCTGGGGTGCGGACGACACGCGCCGGCTTCTGGAGTGGAACAACACCGCGCCGCCCACCTGCGCGCGCGTCAACACGCTCAAGACCAGCCCGGCCCAGCTCATCGAGCGCTGGCGGCTCAAGGAGCATGTGGAATACGACTTCGTCCCCTGCCCATGGGCGGACGCGGAGCAGGTCTTCGTCCTGAAAGTGCATCCGTCCCTGTCGGGGATGGGCAGCTTCCGCGATGGCTGGTTCTACGTGCAGGATCCCAGCACGCTGCTCGCCGTGCAGGCGCTCGACGCGTGGGCCGGTGAGAGCATTCTTGACCTCTGCGCCGCGCCCGGTGGCAAGACGGCATACATCGCGCAGAAGATGGAGAACGACGGCGAGCTTGTCGCCTGCGACACCAGCTCGGACCGGCTGCGGTTCGTGACCGAGAACTGTGTGCGCCTCGGCGTGACGTGCGTGGAGACGCTCGCGCTCGGCGACCAGCCGGAGGCCGCGTTGGCCCAGCGCAAATTCGAGAAGGTCCTTGTGGACGCGCCGTGCTCGAACACCGGCGTGCTGCGCCGCCGCCTCGACTTGCGCTGGAGACTCAGGCCGGAAGAGCTCACCAAGCTCCGCGAGACGCAGTTGCGTTTGCTGGCGCTGGCTGCCGCGCACCTCAATCCTGGCGGCACGCTGGTTTACAGCACTTGCAGCCTGGAGCCGGAGGAGAACACCGAGGTGGTGAAGGAGTTCCTTGCGGCGCATCCGCAGTTCCAGTTGGAATCAGAGCGCGAGCTGCTGCCCTTCCGCGATGGCGTGGACGGCGCTTACGTGGCGAAGCTGAAGGGCTGATGGCCAGCGGGGTGATGGCAAGTAGTGGAGTCATGGGTGACAAACCAGAACCCCAATCCTCCGTTCCCGTCTCGCTCCGCGTCACTCGTCCTTCCACGACTCCAACTGCTCGATCGGGACGAAGAGCGGGTAGAGCTTCGCCTTGCTGCGCCCGCCCTCGGCTCGGCTCTTCAGCCCCGTGTTGTTCACCTCGAACTCGCGGACGTAGCGGCCCATCAGAACCTGGTCATACTTCGCCGTGCTGCGGAGTCCCACGGCCACGCGCAGGCCGGCGAAGCCAGCCTTCAGATCGGTCAGCACCACGGACGCGCTGCGCCACGCGTCGTCCGCCAGACTGTTGCGCAGGGTGGCCGGCAGCTTCTGCAGGCCGGCGATCTGCACGAGGAAGACGACCCGGTCCTGGTGCAACTCGCAGAACGTCGAGATGATCACTGCGTTGGTGTCCATGCCCGCCCAAGGATTCTGCCGTGCCGTGGCCAGGCAGGCTTCGCGCATGGCCTTGCTGAAACTGTCGGCGAGTTCAATGGCCTTGAGATTCGAGGCGTTGCCGTAGATCGCGCTGCGCTTGGCTCGGCTGAGATTTTGGTCGGCCTTCTCAAATTCCACCGAACCCGGGCCGGGGGGCGGCTCACCGATGTCGCCGCGGGCAAACCCCCAGCCGAGCCAGGCCACGCCCAGCCACAGCGCCAGCGAAAGCGCGGCCATCATCCCTCCCAGGCTTCCCATCAGCGCACCGGGCGGCGTGCTGGACTGATGCTGGGCGCATGCAGATGCGGCGCGCGCTTGGCCCACCAGTTGGGTGAGCGTCTCCAGCGTCACGTCCTTCCCACCCTGTGCGTTGTGGCGGATGGTCGAGATGGCCCAGACGGGGCCGGGGATGCCCCACCAGCCAAAGAGCGCCGAGATCAGCGAGTAGCGCAAAGCCGCGCCGAATCCATCCGAGCCCGCGCGCACCAGCACCGGTGGCGAGGTCTCCTTGAACGACACGATCAGCGCCCAGCAATAGCGGTAGGCCACGAACCTTCCTCCCGCGATGACGTCGCGCTCGGCCTCGCTCAACGCCGCCCCGTCCGTCTCCTCCGCGCTTCGCCGCAGGAAGGTAGTCTTGGAGGGGGACGACACGAAATTGGCCCCTTGGTCGGAGGCGTCTTTGCCGTCGGGGTTGCTCGACTCAGCTGCAGCGGCTGCGGAGACACGTTCGTAGTGCTGTTCCAAAAAACGGCTTATGGGATGCCAATGCTGCTCGCCCACAAGACTGACGAGGTCGCCCGCGCGCAGTTCTCCAGCCGCCACCATCCCATCCACAGCGCTCTCAGGAAATGGACCGAGCTTCTCGCCGTGACGCTTGATGAAGAAATTCATGTTTTGATGTGGCGAAACGGACCGCCGCTTTCCTTAACGGTTCCCGGCTGTCCACCACGGCAGCCGATCGGGAATGATGGTGCTCGTTGTTATAGCGGGCCGAAGTGCAATTCAACGCGAAAGTTGGCTCTAGTCCGACCGACTTGGCCCCGTCTCACGGGCCGGGCCGGTGCAATTTTCCCAGGCGGACGTGTCTTGTATTGTAATGCCCAGGCGAAGCAGCGTAACTGGAGGCGAAAGCAACCAGAAATTCATTATGGCCAAAGGCAACAACAGTCAGAAAAAGGAAACCAAGAAGCCCAAGAAGGAGAAGCCCAAGGCTGCTCCCGCGACCTCCCGGCGAGTTTCTTGACGGTCGTCTGAGGGCGGACCGGCGTTTGTTCGGGAGCGATCACGAGGCTCAGAGGGCGACGCGGAATCTAAGCGGCGGTGTCGTTTTCGTCATGCACACTCTCGGGGACATGGCCAAGGCGTTGAACCGGCCGGTGACGCAGATTGCTGCGTGGCAGCGTCGCTTCGGGCTGCCAGCCGGCGCCGGTGCAGCCTATTCGGAGGCTTGCCTCGCGTTCCTCCGCCGCGTCAGCGCGCTGCGCTCGCTCAATGTCTCTGACGACGCGGTGGACACGCTATGGCTCCTCGAAAAAAAGCTGCTCGTGCTCTTGCATGTGGACACGACCGGGTCGCCCACGTGGTTCCTCGACAGTTGCGGACTGGCGGGCCATCCGGAGCGACGGCTGCTGTTGAGCAATCACGATATGGGGATCGCTCTCGACTCGCAAATTCTGCAACTGGGCCTGAACTTCACCGCCGCGCCGCGCGAGTTGTTCGCCGGCCCTGAGATGGGCGAGGACGCGCTGCGAGTGCTGAAGGAGTATGTGCAAAAGCACGAGCGCGTCCGCGAGGCGGTGCAGGGGGAATTGCCGCACATGCGCGAGGCCGTGCGCTGGGCGGGAAAGTGGCGGCGCAGCGCGAAGGAATGAACCCGCTGGCCGCGTGCAATGCTGTTCAAGCACCACCTCACGGCATGTGGACGGGGCAAGGGTGGTGGAGGATTTTTCCTCGTGCGACCGGCCGCTTTCGGTCAGCCTGTGCGCATGGTTGACGACGCGATGTCCCGTCTGAAAGAGCTGTTCCTCGGCGCGCAAGCCGCATGGCACGGGCACAGCGATGGGGTGGCGGAGGAGGCCGAGTTGTCGAGGCCGCAGGCGTTCATCCACTTCCAGGCGCTGACGGTGAAGAGCTTCATCCGCAACCGCGTGCCGGTGGGGGCGGCGGCGCTGTCGTATTCCAGCCTGCTGGCGCTGGTGCCGATGCTGGCGCTGGTGGTGAGCGTGGCGTTCGGATTCCTGCGCGGGACGACGGGAAGAAGCACATCGAGGACTTCATCCACTTCATCCACTACATCGTCAGCGCGGTCGTGCCCTCGGCGGGGAAATCTGCCTATGCCGACAAGACGGTGAAGGACATCCAAAACTTCGTGGAGAACCAGCAAACCAGCGCGGTGTCCGCGAGCGCGGCGCTGATGCTGGTGTTCATCGCGATCATGATGCTGGCGCGCATCGAGGACACGTTCAACGACATCTGGGGCGTGTCGCGCGGGCGCAACTGGTTCGCGCGGATCACGCAGTATTGGGCCGCGCTGACTCTGGGGCCGGTGCTGTTCATCCTGGTCATCGGCCGACCTCCAGCACGCAGCTGAAGAGCGTTCAAGAGACGCTCCTCACCATGCCGCTGCTGGTCGGAGCCATCACGGACCTGCTGTTTCAATTCCTCCTGTTAGCACTCCTGAGCATGGGCTTCGCGGTGTTCTACGCCGTGCTGCCGAACACGAAGGTGGAGTGGCGGGCCGCGCTCGTGGGCGGTGTCGTGGGCGGCGGCCTCTGGCAGAGCCAGCAGGGTGAAGTCGCCTACCTGCCTGCGCGGCCCTTGCAGCAAATCACCTGTCACGACGTCCTTCAGGCACTGCGCACCGCCAAGAACGGCGGCGTGGCCACGCGCGAGGACGCGATGCGCGAGCGCGAGCGCGGGCACTACGAGGGGTTTCAGTCGGCTGAGAAGGCCACGGCACCCACCATCACGCTCGCCACGCTGGCGGCGGAGGCAGCCATCCCTGGCCAGTCGAGTGTGTAGCGGCGCTCCGGCAAAGCCAGTTCACCAGCGTGGACAACCATCGTGAGAGCAAGCGAGTTGAGCATGGGAGTGAGTTCTGACTAAGAACTTTCTCCCTTTGCACGCCGGTGCGATGCGCTGATCCCGCCGGAGTGTTGGCAAAGGAATGGGGGCAAAGGAATTCATTCCCTTGCCCCCATTCCTTTGCCATCGCTTCGTGAATACGCCCCGGCACTCAGGCGGAATCGAGGCTTGGCAGTGGCGGGGAGCCTTCCCTAGCATAGTGGTGTGCTTTCCTTTCTGAGATTCTTCGGCGTGACCGTGGCGGCAGTGTGGTTTGGTTCGACGGTTTTCTTCACCTTCTTCGCCGGCCCGGCCTTCTTCACGGATGAGATGAAGAAGCTCATTCACCCGCCCTACAACGGTGCTGTCGCCGAGTTGGTCCTGGGCCGCTACTTCATCCTGCACTACGTCTGCGGTCTTCTCGCGCTGGCGCATCTGGGCGCGGAGTGGATGTATTCCGGCAAGGTGCCGCCGCGCGTGACCGTCTGGCTCGTGGGCGGCGTGCTGGGACTCAGCCTCCTCGGCGGCATCTGGCTCCAGCCGAAGCTCAAGGAGTTTCATCAAGTAAGGTATGCGGACCAATATCGCCGCTCCGCCACGCCGCAGCAACGGGAGGCCGCAGCAAAATCTTTCAGCACATGGCATGGCGTCTCGCAGACGATGAACCTCCTGATGCTCCTGTCCCTGTGGGCCTATCTCTCTCGCGTCATCCATACGGGTGAGGCCCCGCGCTTCGTCTCGCCGATCAACAAGTTCGGCATAGACAACCGGACTTGAAGAGCGGCGACGTTGCCTGACTTTCCGCACGGTTGTCGGCGGGCAGCTACGTCGCGAGATCGAACGAAGCCCCGTCGTCCTTTCGTCGCCGCTCACCTCGCCGCGAGCCGACGAGTGAACTCCACGAAACCCGACGCCTGTTTGCGCAACCGTCCGACCAACTCCTCATCCTTCAGCCGTCCATCCGCGCCCATCTGCTGACCGATGCCGGGAATGAACACGCGCTCAGGATAAATGTGCGCGTTGCGGTAGCCGAAGATTTGCTGGAGCTGCTCCACAGCCCGCAGAGCGCCCCATTGCCCCGCAGCGATGCCTGTGAAGCACACCGGCCGCCGCTCGAAACTCTCCGGGAACTTGAGCATGTCCACGAAATACTTCAGCACGCCGGGCATGGAGCCGTTGTATTCCGGCGTCACGACGTGCAAGCCCGACGATGCCAGCACTGCGTCCGCGAAGGGCGCGAAGCTGGCGGGCTTCTCCGAATATGCCGAGGGCGTGAAAATCTCCGGCGGCAACTGCGCTAGGTCCAGCAAGCGCACGGGCTGTTTCATCTCAGTGTAAATACCTTCGAGCTGCCGCGCGACGAGCCGCGTGTTGCTGCCGGGACGATTCGAGCCAACGAGAAGAGTAATCATAATTCGAGTGCGCGTTAATGCGGCGCGGAGTCTGGAGCGCAGCGGCCACCAGTCGAGCCGGCCCTCGATTGCAACTCCGACAGCGCCCCACGCAGCTCCGGGAAGCGGAATTCAAACCCAGCTCGCAGCAGCCGGCCCGGCACGACGCGTCGGCTTTTCAAAATCAACTCCGTCTCCGTCCGCAAGAAGAACGCGCCGACCTCCAGCATCCACGCCGTCGCCGGCAGGCCGAGGGGCATCCCCACCAGCTCGCGGAAGGCGCGCATGAGCTCGTGGTTCGGCACCGGATTCGGCGCGGCGCAGTTCACCGCGCCACTCAACTCCTCGTGCGCGATGAGGAACTCCACCGCGCGCAGAAAATCCGTCTCGTGCAGCCACGACACGAACTGCTCCCCGCTGCCCATGCGCCCGCCCAAGCCCAGCCGCGCCAAACGCCGAAGCACCGGGAAGACGCTGTTGCGCGCGAGGCCCAGCACCATGGTCGTGCGCAGTGCGACCTTCCGTGTGCGCGGCGTCTCCGCTTCGTTCAGCGCCCGCTCCCACGCGTGGATAACTTCGAGGGAGAACTCATCTTTCACCTCCGGCGTCGCCGCGAAGTCCGTCCCCGACTCATCCCACGCCGGGCCGAACGTGTGCCGGTAGAGCGTCGCCGAACTCGCGTTCAACCACACCCGCGGCGGCCGCGCGCACTGCGAAATCGCCTGCCCCACCACGCGCGTCGAGTTCACGCGCGAGTCCAGAATGGCGCGGCGATTCGCCTCGTTGTAACGGCAATCCACCGTGCGCCCCGTGAGATTCACCACCGCCGTCGCACCTTCGAGTTCGCGCGTCCACTCGCCCAGCGTCGCCGCATCCCAGCGCACCTCGCGGGTCGCGTGACTTGCCTGGGGCGTGCGTGTCAACACGACGACTTCCCAGCCCAGCGCTTGAAAATGCCGCGCGAGCGCCTGACCCAGAAAGCCCGAGCCGCCCGCGAGGATGAGGCGCTGTTCGCTCATGGCGGGGGGGGCGCCGCCTCCGCGCGCGACCGGATATTCTCCAGCACGCGCACGTGGATGCGATGGATGATGTAGTCGGACAACGTCTGCCAGTAAGCGACCGGCCACATGTTGTGCCGATACCACGTTGTGCCTTCCAGCCGCGTTCCTCCATCCGGCAGTGCAACGAGCTGGAACTGCCCGCGTTCCGAAGCGAGGAAGCCTTCCAGGTGCGGTGGATGGACCGATTCGTAAGGCGTCCACTCCTGCATCGGCGGCGGATTCTTCGTCACGGTGAAGCGCAGAAGTTTCGGCTCATCCCAGATTTCAATCGGCTCCACGAAGGGGCCAGTCGAGAAGACGCAATGGCGGATTGCTCCCGGGCCGCTGCCAAATATCTCGGCCCGCACTGGGTAGGCGATGCCCAGCCTGAACAGCCACTCGGTCGGCGGCGGCAGTTCCGCGAACGCCACGACGTGTCGCCACACACGCTCCGGCGGCGCGGCGATGTCGAGCGAGGACTTCACTTCCAGCAAAGGCGCGGGCGCATCCGCGAGCCGTTCGCTGCCAAGCATCAGCGGAGCGGCAAGCAATCCCACGCAAAGCAAAGGCGGCGTCTGCGAGCGCCGGTTCGCGGCTTGAATGACGTGCGCCAAGAGCGCACCGAACAACGCCAGCGGGACTGCCAGCGGCGCCGCCATCAGAATGCAAATCACCCCCTCGATCGCAAGCGCCAGCAACCCCAACGATGCGACGAGAATCGCCAGCGCCGCCACGCCCAAGCTATCGAGGAGCCGCCTCTTTTCGTGGACGCCGTGAACCAGTGCAGCTAGGAATCCGGCGATGAACGGCAACCCGAGGAACAAACTATAGCCGTATTGCCCGAAGCCTTGCGTGCCCAGCACGGTCGCGCTCCACAGCAGCGCGCACGACAAACCCACGCCAGCGAACGCGCTGCCCAGTCGCGTGCGCGGACAGACGCGTTCCAGCCAAGTCGGAGGATGATTGTCATTGGCCGCCGACTCCGGCGTATCGCGGCGTGGCACCAGCGCGGCCACGAGGAAGAGCACCCATTTCAAAGCCGGGACCACAAAGAGCACGGCGAGCCATAAGGGCAGCCGGGCCGAGCGCAGCCGTTGCACCGTGAGCACGAGTCCCGCCCAGAGAAACGGCACCGCGACGAGCATCAACGGCCACGCGTCTTGAATCGGGCGGTCCAACGGAAACCAACCTGCCATCGGCCCGGAGCCTTGCAGATAGTCCGCGATGCTGATGTAGCTACCGTCTGGTCGCCGCTCCAGCACGAAGCGGTCGAGATTCCACTTCAGCGCCACGAGCAGCGCTCCCCACAGCACGAACGGCCCACGCCCGATGGTGCCGCTCCAATTCCAGAGTTGGTTGAGTTTCATGGTAGTTCAAAGAACGGCAAGGAGCGGCGTGCTCGCGGCGAGAGTTTATCTCGAACGGCTTTATGCCGGCTCGTGGTGAACAGCGCTTTCAGCCGCAGCCACCAGAGCCAGCTAGGATGTGTCAGGGTTGTTTTCATAACGGTTTTCTTTCCGCAGCCGGGAACGCGCATTTGATGCCGACGCAATGCCACCTGAGTTTCATGACCCGCCTCCCTTCCACGCCACCCACGCATACCCGAAGGGCAGCAGCCCAAACACTGTGTTCACCAGCAACAACCCCACGCGATGCCAGCGCGAGAAAAAGCGCAAATCGGCCAAGCCGCATCCTTTCGCCGCCGGCAGGCCGGCGCGGATTTGCTCGTCAGTGAAGGCGCGCTGCGGCCGCAGATCAGCCGGCACTTCCGCGCATGGCGGCATTGGCTCCGTGACCCCTTCCGACAAAATCCGCACCTGCGCGGACGAGATAAGCGGGATTGTCATCACACGTTCCAGCACCCATCCCAGCGCATAGTGGAACCAGAGCGGCGCCCGGAAGAAAAACGGGCGCTTATTGACCGCTCGTGCCACGCGGCGGACCGCTTCGGCCAAAGTCAACTGCTCCGGCCCCATCACCGCCACGGTCTCGCGCGCGAGCCGACCGTCGATGAGGGCTGCGCGCATGATGCGGATTAAATCATCGACCGCCAGCGGGCGAACGAGCTGATCCTCGAAACCGACGAACGCGAATACGGGGAAGGTGTAGAACGCGTGGCTGAGGTGATCGAGCATGTGGTCGCCATCGCCATAGATGACGCCGCACTTCAGGACTGTGTAGTCCAGCCCCGAGCTGCGGAGGATCTCTTCGGCGGCGAACTTAGACTCGTGATAGCCGGACCCACAACCGGGCCGCGCACGGAGGAAGCTTGTAAGTAAAATCCGCTTCACGCCCGCGCGCTTGGCGGCGGCGACCACCCGCCGCGTTCCTTCGACGTGGACGTGCTCGTAAGTCTGCTGGCCGATTTCGCGGTTGATGCCAGCACAGTGCGCCACCGCGTCGCAACCGGCGAACGCCGCGGCGAGCCGCTCCTCGTCGTCCGTGCCAATCGCCGCGAGGGTCGCATTCGGCAACGATCGGATAGACATATCGCGATGATCCGCGCCACGCGCGATCAGCACGACCTGATGCCCTTCCCCCGCGAGGAACCGCGCCAAATGTCGGCCGATGAAGCCGGTGCCGCCCGTGATAGCAATTTTCATAAGCTCTCCTTTCGATGACTCTGCGACCCATCACTCTCGATTTTGCATTGCTTGGCTGTGCAATAGCGGTTCGCCGCAATCCTGCGGTAGGTGCGCCAAGCCAGCGCATTCACCCCGGGCGCGCGCAGGAACCAGCCCAGCGGGGCCGCCCAACCGGCCGCTTCAGCCATCGCGATGAACGCATCCAATCCGCCCAGCAGCCGACCGTCGGCAAGACGCAGCTTCATCTCGGCGGGAAGTTCGCCTTCGCGCAGGTTGAGGTCTCGCCGAGCTTCCTCCGATTGCAACGGCACAAGCGCAAAGCCACCTTGCCGCGCGACGAAAGCCAGACGACCGACCCACCGGATGCAGAGTGGGCAGTCGGCATCCCAGTAGAGCCGGCCGGCGATGTAATCCATCGGCAACCGGTCACGCCAACGGTGCATCCACAGGCCGCTCCAGAGCCCGAAGACCGGTGGAAGAGTCAACAGGTAGAATGGCAACGTGTCTTTCACCGCCGAGACCGTGACCGCGAGCGCGGCCCCAGCACCCACCAACCCCAGGGCCGTCAGCACACCCGCAAGTGCGCCGGCATAGCACCCCAGAAAGAACACCGGCCACGGACGTAAACCGGCAAGTCGGCTCGGCATTTGCCACCCCATGAGCAAACCAAGCGGAAGCAGTCCCAGACTGACCACCACCGCCATGTAGGTCATCTGGATGCCACCATAAATTACCAGGCGGGTCCCTCCGCCGAGAAATATTGGCAAGCCGATGGACAGTGCGGCCCAAACCAGTGAGCCGCCAATTCCCATGCTCAAACCCGAGAGGGAGCGCGAACAATTGGAGCGTGTGGCTTGCATGGTTCCCTCTATTTTCTCCGCTCCGCGCCGTCGCCGAGGCTGAGCAGTTTGCGGACCTTGTCGCCGAGTTTGAGGAACTTGGTCAGGGCGCTGGTTGGCCACTGGCGGACTTGGTCATACCAGTGGGTCGTGACCTCGAAGAAGTCGTGCAGCTCGCGGAGCTTTTGCTCGGTGTGTTGGTCGGTGCCGGCATCTTGCTCGGCTTCAATGAGACAGTCGCGCAGGACGGTGAGGGTGGGGTCAATCTCCCGCTTCTTCCGCTCGTCCAGCACGACGCGGAACAGCTCCCACACGTCCTTGAGGCTCTCGAATTGGTCGCGGGTGTCGCCCATGACGTGGACGCGGCGCACGATGCCCCAGGCTTGGAGTTCCTTGAGGCTGTTGGAGACGTTCGAGCGGGCGACCTGGAGCGTCTCCGAGATGTCCTCGGCGGGGAGGGGCTTGGGGGTGATGTAGAGCAGGGCGTGAATCTGGGCGACGGTGCGGTTGATGCCCCACCGCGTGCCCATCTCGCCCCAGTGGAGGACGAACTTCTGCTGGACTGGGGTGAGTGTTGGCATAGATGAGGCCGTGTATTTCTGTCACGACAGAAATTACAGGCGTAATGGCTTCAGGCAAGAACTTTGTTGGCTCGGGGCCGACCGGTCGGCCGTGGAAACAGAGCGGATCCCCGGCGCTTGGGTTGACGCCGCTCTCCCCCATTGTTACAACAGCATCACGATGTTGCCCGCGCCCAACAGAGTTAGTCCGAATCTCCGTGGCGCAATTGCTTTCCCGAAGTCCCCCCACGCCTGAACCCATGACGAATCGAGCCAAAGCCCAGCCCAAGTTCAAACGCGTGCTCCTAAAACTCAGCGGCGAGGCACTCGGCGGCGAGGCTGGCTCGGGCATTTCCCCCGAGGTCGTCCAGGACATGGCCGAGCAGATCGCGGAAATCCACGCGCTCGGCGTGCAGCTCGTCATCGTCGTTGGCGGCGGCAACATCTTCCGCGGACTTTCCGGCAGCGAGCGCGGCATCGAGCGCGCCACGGGCGACTACATGGGCATGCTCGCCACGGTCCTCAACGCGCTGGCGTTGCAGGACGCGCTTGAAAAGCAAAACGTCCCCACGCGCGTCCAGAGCGCGATCAGCATGACGCAGGTGGCCGAGCCGTTCATCCGCCGTCGCGCGGTGCGGCACTTGGAGAAGGGGCGCGTGGTCATCTTCGCCGGTGGCACGGGCAATCCGTATTTCTCCACTGACACGGCGGCTGCCCTGCGTGCGAACGAGATGGGTGCCGAGGCAATTCTCAAAGCGACGAAGGTGGACGGCATCTACGACAGCGACCCGAAGAAGAACCCGGCAGCCAAGCGTTACTCGCAGATCAGCTATCACGACGCGCTCTCGCAGCAGCTCAAGGTGCTCGACGCCGCCGCCTTCGCGCTCTGCATGGACAACGCGATGCCGATCATTGTCTTCGACCTCTTCAAGCCCCACAACATCAAGCGCGTGCTCATGGGCGAAAAGGTCGGCACTCTGGTGACAAGCTGAAGGCGACTGCGACCGTTCCACGTTGCCGAAAGATCAACTCTCAACTATAACCTACACCCTATGGCACTCGACGACGTTTTGTTGGACGCGGAAGAGAAGATGATCAAGAGCGAGCAGCACGTGGAGCATGAGTTCTCCGGCGTGCGCACCGGCAAGGCTTCGCCTGCATTGGTGGAGAACATCCAGGCGGAAGTCTATGGTGCAATGATGCGCATCAAGGAACTGGCGAACATCTCCGTGCCGGAATCGCGCATGCTCATGATCCAGCCGTGGGACGCCGGCAGCGTCGGCCCCATCGAGAAGGCCATCCAGAAGTCGAACCTCGGCTTGAACCCAGCCGTGCAGGGCAAGTTCATCCGCATCGTCCTGCCCGATCTCAGCACGGAGACGCGCCAGAAGTTCGTTAAAACCGTCAAGACGATGGCCGAGAACGGAAAAGTTGCCATCCGCCAGATCCGTCGCGACGCGTTGGAGGCCCTCAAGAAGGAGGTCAAGAGCGGCGGAGTCTCCGAGGACGAAGTCGAGACGGCCGAGAAAGAGGTGCAGAAGCTGACCGACCAATACATCGCCAAGCTCGAAGCGCACCTAGCCACGAAGGAGAAGGAAATCATGACCGTGTGACGGTCGTGATTCCTGCATGAAGCAACTACCGCACACGCACTCCTGCTTCGTCTGCGGCGAGTCCAATTCCCACGGCCTCAAACTCCGCTTCACATCGGACGGCCAGCGCGTCCACACCCGCTTCACGCCCCGAGCCGAGCACATCGGCTTCAAGGGCGTCACCCACGGCGGCATTCTCGCGACGGTGCTCGACGAGATCATGGTCTGGGCCGTGGCGGTGAGCACGCGGCGCTTCGCCTACTGCGCGGAGATGACGGTGCGCTTCCAGCAACCCGCGAAGTCCCACGACGAACTCACGGTCAGTGCCGAGCTGGTCGCGAACAGGCGCAACAAAGTATTCGAGGCGAAGGCGGATTTGCGCGATGCCGGCGGGCAGATCGTTGCCACCGCCACCGGCAAGTATCTGCCGATCCCCGCTGGCGATGTTCCCGCGATGCTGACCGAACTCATCGGCGACTTCTCAATGATCGAAGCGCGCGGCTGCCCCCCCTGTAGCGGCGGTCTGTGACCGCCGACTATTCGGAAGACAAGTCACCCGATGGCGGTCGCAGACCGCCGCTACAGAACGAAGGGTGTCTTCCTCTCGATTGGCTACGCGGCGCTTGCGCCATCCACCACGCGGCAGCGGGTCGTCCTGAGCGGCCGGCCTGTGGACTTCTCGTAGCCAGTCTCCAGCCGCGCACGGAATTCGTCCGCCTCGCTCCACAGCACGAGGTTCACCGTGTAGCCACCGAAGCCGTGGCCGCCGAGGCGCGCGCCCAGACACGACGGATGGCGGCGGGCCATGTCCACCAGCAAATCCATCTCTGGCGGGCTGCTGCCGAAAAACTCCCGTGCGCTGTCATGGCTCTGAAAAAGGAATTGTCCGAACTGCTCCAAGTCCCCACCACGCAGCGCGCGTTCTGCGGCGACCACGCGCTGGTTCTCGCCCACGACGTGATACGCGCACGCGTGCTGGCGTGCGGTGAGCCGGTCGCGTGCGGCCTTGAGCTGCGGCGGGTCCACGGCGCGCAGGTATTTGACCCCCAGCGCCCGCGCCGCACCAGCGCAGTGGTATCGCAGCGCAGCAGACCGCGCCTCGACGACGGGATTGAGGCGCCCGGTGTCGCAGACGACCACCGCTATCTCTCCGATGAGCGGCAACGTCTCGACCGTGCCGTGCTGCGCGTCCGCGAGCACCGCGCTGAACTCCTCGCCACAGAGCGAAACCGTTGCGTCGAGAGTCCCGCCAGCTTCGCTCGCGATGCCCTCGCCCGCCTGCCGGCACACCTTGGCCATTCTCAAGCGGTCCAGGCCCGTGGGCTTGGGCAGCTTCGCGCGGCCCAGCCGCCGGACCACCGCTCCCGTTTCGGTGAGCTTGTGCGGATAGAGTTGTCGCACCGTCAGCCCGACCGCCGCGAGCAACGCACCCGAGCTGCCGAAGCCCGCACCTGGCGAAATCTCGCTGTGCACCGCAGCGTTGAAGCCGCCGAAGTGGACGCCGCGCTCGCGCATTCGCAGCAATACCGTTTTCACCCGCGCGGTCCACGGCGCGTCCGGGTTCGCGGTGAACTCGCTCAACCAAAACACTTCGCGTTGCGGATAGGCCGAGGACACCAATTCGATGCGCCCGTCCGTGCGCGGCGCACTGGCCAGACAGAGGTGCCGGTCGATTGCGACGGCGAGCGACAGCCCGTCGTTCCACTCCGCGTGATGGCCGAGCAATTCCAGGCGTGCCGGAGCCTTGACCAGGTGCGTCGGCGCGTGGCCGAACGTCTGCTTGAACAGCGTCCGAGTCGCGGCTCCCGGGTCACGCGGCGGCGAGCGGCGGCTGATCGGATGAGAGGCCACGGTTCCGGTAGTGGAGGATTTTGAACTCCGGCGTGTCGCGAAGCTCGGCGACCAGATCGAAGCGTTCCTCGAACGCGGGGAAGAAGGCGTCACCGGGAACTTCACGCTTCACGAGTGTCAGGAAGAGGTCGGAGCAGAGCGGGAGAGCCTGAGCGTAAATCTGCGCGCCGCCGCAGATGAAGACCTGGCGCTCGCCAGCAATCACCGCCGCCGCGTCCAGGCTCGCAACCGTCTGCACGCCGGGATGGCTCCAACTCGTGCGGCTCAAAACGATCGTCGCGCGTCCGGGCAGCGGCCTGCCGATGGACTCGAAGGTCTTGCGGCCCATGACGAGCACATGGCCGAGCGTGGTGGCCTTGAACCACTTGAAGTCCTCCGGCAGGTGCCAAGGAATCTTGTTCCCGTCGCCGATGGCGCGGTTGAGCGACATGGCGGCGATGGCTTTGTAATGTTTCATGCGGGTAGCCGCCGAGGTAAGGAGGCGGACGGCGTGCTCCGTGATGCGTGATGCGTGAGCAAGGCCGAATGCGTCCGAGCAAAATCACGGAACACGGAACACGGAGCACGCATCACCCTCATCTCAAGAGCTTCCTCGCCCCGCCGACCAACCGCTCCCACTGGAACGCCGGTCCCGGGTCGACCTTGTTCGTCTGGATATGGTAGTGGCCAAGGATGCCTTGATACTTGTTCAAGTCGTCATCCGGCAGCTTGCGCGTGATGAGCTGGCCGGCGGCGTCCTTCGGATAGTCGCAGCGGAGATTCGGAAAGATTTTGCAGAGCGTGACTGTGAGCTTGGTGAGCGCGACGTATTGCTCGGGCGTGAAGTCGTATTGCTGCAACTGCCGGCCTTGCACCGGGCCGACGACCAGTTCCCTCCGCGCCGGACGGGCGACGAAGTTCGGCGTGAGGATGCCCGTCTCGCCGAAGCGCGCGGGCACGACTACGCGCGGCCAGCCGGAGTCGTCGCGCTGATACCAGTCCTCGAACATTTTCTGCTGGCCGGGTGCGAACGCGCCGATGTTCGCGATCTCGATGCCGATGCTGCGCGTGTTCGAGGTGGTCGCGTGCCACGCGCGTTCCTTGAGATCGAGCGTCTGGTAAATCGTCCCGTCGAGATCGAGCATGAAGTGGACACTCAGGCAGCGGTGGTCGTGCAGCACCTTGAAGCACTGGCGGCTCGTGCCGGACGCGTCGAAGTGCAGGACGAACTGGTCCACCTTTTCCCGCAGCAGCGGCAAGTCCCAGCCGCCGCCGCGCACGCGCTCGACTTGCGCGTCGGTCAGGCCGTCCTTGCGCAGGCCGTAGCGGTTCGGCGTTTTGAGCGCGGCCACGGCGACCTTCGATGTTTCCCACGACGACTGGTCGAACGTCGCGAAGCGCCGCTCGCTGCGATAGGCGTCGTAGCCGTTCGGATCCATCCACGTCACCACGCGCGTGCCGGTGTGGAAGAGCTGGCCGGCAACGACGATTTCATCGCCCTCTCGCTTGAGCAATGCGCCGGGCCTCGGCGCGGTGCAACCGGCGAGCAGGGCGAGTTGCAGCAGCCCGGCGAGCGCTGGAAGCCATCGGTGCAGACGCGAGGAAAGTTGTTTATCAGGCACGCGGGAGTCTTGGCAGAAGACTTTCCGTCGGCAAGCCTCCTTGGGCGCGAGTTGTCGCAGGGCTTCACCGCTCCTGCTCGGTTGTCGCGGTTGCAAACTGCGGCGGGGAGGAATCAGGCAGCCGGCAAGCAGGCCACGGTGGCGCGGCAGAGTGAGTCCGCGCTCACAATCCTCGCCAGACCAGCTCCAGCGCGATGAGCGAGTAGCTGGTGGTCAGCGGGGTTTCTTTTTCCCACCAGCGGGCGTTGTCGTTCAGCCACGAGCCGTCGGGCTTTTGCAGGTTCATCAGGCGGAGGGCAACTTCGCGACGCCAGTTGACCTTCGTGCCGTCCTTGGTCTCCAGCTCGTTCACGCCGGCGGCTGCCAGGGCCTTGGTCATCAGGTGGACGTAGTAGTAATAGCCTTGTGGACCCATGCCGGGGTTTTCCGCGAGGGTGTAGTTCGCGCGCAGCCAGTCGAGCACGCCGGCCACGCGCGCGTCGTCGCGCTTCAGGTCGGCGTAGATGTAACTGAGCAGGCCTGCGTAGCTCGCGCTGCCGTAGGAACGCAGGGCGACGCGGCCCGTGGCGGAGTTGGTCACGCCGCCGGCCATGCTGTTACCGGGGTAGTAGATGAAGCCGCCTTTATTCGCGGCGTCGCCGGAGACCCATGGCTCCTTGTTGAACGCGGGGAGGTTCTGGCAGTTCTGGAGGAAGTTGATCGCGGCCTGCCAGTCGAGGTCCTTCGCGCCGGCGAGCTGCCTGTCGGCAACGAGGCGCTTGCTGTGATGGAGGGCTTCGAGCGCGACGAGTGTGTTGTTGAGGTCGGAGTGGGAATACTTGTTGCCGTAGCCCACGCCGCCATCGAAGGGCGTGTCGAGCCGGCCCTTCTCTCCGAAGTCCACCTGTGTGCCGACGATGAAGGCGCGGGCCTTGCGCGCGACGGCGTCGTAGTCGGGGCGGTTGGCGGACATGAGGGCGAGCAGGGAGATGGAAGTGTTGTAGTTCGCCATGTTGGTGGCGTAGATGCCGCCGTCGGGCTTGGCGCTGGCGAGGAGGAAGCCGTAGCCGCGCTGGATCGCTGGCGTGGGGGCATTGAGATACTTGCCGGAAGGCTCGCCGTTGAGCGCGACGAGTGGCAGCGCGGTGACGGCGGGATGGTCCGGCGTGGTCCACCAGCCGTTGGAGTTTTGATTCGCGAGCAGCCAGGCGATGCCGCGGTCAATGGCGCGCTGGACTTCGTGTTGGAGAGATTCGTCGTGGCCGAGCGGCACGGGGATGGGCGTGCGCTTGGGCGCATCGGCGGCGCGCGTGGCGGGGAGGAGAAACGCGGCGAGCAAGAGGGCGGCGAGCAGGGCAGGGCGCATAACAGTTCAGCAGTGGAGACTAGTTAGCACGCGCGGGTGTTCAAGGCGAGAGGGGAAAGAAGCACGGGCGGCGTCATGAACGCGGCGTTCGCCGTGGATTCAAGGCTTTCATTGCTGCCCGGCCTTGAAATCCGTTGACCCGTCTTTGACCGCTACCTAGATTCGGCGGACGATTTTACAACGACCCACCCGAAACCCCTAAGCATGAGCACTCCCACCGCAGCAGCGAGCAAAGGACTCGAAGGCGTCGTCGCCGCCCAGACGCGCCTGAGCGATGTCAAAGGCGACATCGGCCAGTTGATTTACTGCGGTTACGACATCAACGAATTGGCCGGGAAGGTCACTTACGAGGAAGTCGTCCACCTGCTGCATCACAACCATCTCCCGAACGCGAAGGAACTCCCCGAATTAAAGGCGACGCTGGCGCAGTTCCGCGACATCCCGCAGGGCGTCATCGACATCATCTGCAAGCTGCCCAAGGAAACGCCGCCCATGCATGCGCTCCGCACGGCGGTGTCCGCGTTGGGCTGCTTCGACACGACAAGCGAGGACGACTCGCAGCATTCGCAGCGGCGCAAAGCACTCCGGCTCATCGCGCAAGTGCCTGTGGTCACGGCTTACTTCCATCGCAACCGTCAGGGCCTGCCGCTGGTCCCGCCCGATGCCAAGCTCGGCGAGGCCGCAAACTTCCTTTGGATGGTCAACGGCACCGTGCCCACCAAGGACATGGAGGCCACGATGGACGTGTGCTACGTGCTCCACGCTGACCACGGGATGAACGCCTCGACCTTCAGCGCGCGTGTCACCATCGCCACGTTGTCGGATATGTATTCAGCCGTTACCACGGCTATCGGCACGCTGAAAGGCCCGCTGCACGGCGGCGCGAACGAGGGCGTCATCAAGATGCTGCACGAGATTGGATCGCTCGAAGCCGTCGACGGCTGGGTGGCCGACGCACTCGCGCAGAAGAAGAAAATCATGGGCATCGGCCACCGCGTTTACAAAGTGCTCGACCCGCGTGCGCCGCACCTCAAGCGCATGGCGCAGATTCTCAGCAGCCAGCTCGGCGAGCCGAAGTGGATTCAGATGTCCGAGCGCATCGCGGAGCTGATGCTCACCACGAAGAACCTCCACGCGAACGTGGATTTCTACTCGGCCACCGTTTACTACTCCCTGGGCATCCCGACCGACTTGTTCACGCCCATCTTCGCCATCTCGCGCACCAGCGGCTGGACGGCGCACGTGCTCGAACAACTCGCCGACAATCGCCTCATCCGCCCGCAGTCGGTTTACACCGGGCAGGTCGGGCTGAAGGTCGTGCCGATAGAGCAACGCTAACAACACTCGCAAGTGCCGACAGGGCGGGCGATGAGTCCGCCCTGTTTGCTGAAAACCAAGACCTCCATTTCGAAATGAACATCCACGAATACCAAGCCAAGCAACTTCTCAAGCAATGCGGCGTCGCCGTCCCTGATGGCGATGTTTGCAAAACGCCTGCTGAGGCGCTTGCCGCCGCAGAGAAACTCGTCGCTGCCGGGCACAAGATGCTTGTGGTGAAATCCCAAATCCACGCCGGCGGACGTGGCAAAGGCACCTTCAAGAGCGGCTTCAAGGGCGGCGTGAAACTCTGCAAGACCGCCGCCGAGGCCAAGGAACTTGCCACGGCCATGCTCGGCAACGTCCTCGTCACCAAGCAGACCGGTCCCGAAGGCCGTCTCGTCAGCACGTTGCTCGTCGCCGGTGCGCCGAACATCAAGAAGGAGCTATACCTTGCCGTGCTGCTCGACCGCGCCACGAGCCGCCCGCTCGTCATGGCCAGCACCGAGGGCGGTGTGGACATCGAGGAAGTCGCCGAGAAGACGCCCGAGAAAATCGTGAAGGAGCAGATTGACCCCGCGATGGGCTTCCAGCCGTGGCAGGGCCGCAAGATTGCCGCCGCGCTCGGCCTCAAGGGCGACCTCGCCGGCCAATGCGCCAAGCTTCTCGCTGGTGTTTACAAGACCTGGTGGGAGGCCGACGCCTCGATGGTCGAAATCAACCCGCTCTGCATAATCGAAGGCACCGACGGCAAGGACCAGCTCGTGGCCGTGGACGCCAAAATCGGCCTTGATGACAACGCCCTCTACCGCCACAAGGACATCCAAGCCATGCGCGACCTCGCCGAGGAATCGCCGCTGGAAATCGAGGCGAGCAAGTTCAACCTTAACTACATCAAGCTCGACGGCTCCATTGCCTGCCTCGTCAACGGCGCGGGCCTCGCGATGGCTACCAGGGACATCATCCAGCACTACGGTGCCAGCCCGGCGAACTTCCTCGACGTGGGCGGCGGGGCGAGCAAAGACCAAGTCACAGCCGCCTTCAAAATCATCCTCTCCGACCCGGCGGTGAAGGCCATTTTCGTGAACATCTTCGGCGGCATCATGGACTGTAACGTCATTGCCACCGGCATCGTCGCAGCGGTGAAAGAAACCGGCCTGACGCTCCCGCTCGTCGTCCGCCTCGAAGGCAACAACGTCGCCGCCGGCAAGAAGACCCTCGCCGAGTCCGGCCTCACCCTCATCACCGGCGATTCCATGGCCGACGCCGCGCAGAAGGTGGTCGCCACCGTCGCGAAGTAACCTGCCACCAACTCAACGCACACTTTCCCATGGCCATCCTCGTCACCCCGCAAACCAAACTCCTCGTCCAGGGCATCACCGGTGAATTCGGTGCGCGCCACGCCAGGCTCTCGCTCGACTACGGCACGCAACTCGTCGCCGGCGTCACGCCCGGCAAGGGCGGCCAGTTCTTCGAGCACGGCGGCCACAAGGTCCCCATCTTCGACACCGTCGCCGACGCCGTGAAGCAAACCGGCGCGACCGCCAGTGCCGTCTTCGTCCCGCCGCCCTTCGCCGCCGACGCCATCCTCGAAGGTGTGGACGCGGGCCTCGACCTCGTCGTCGCCATCACCGAAGGCATCCCCGTCCGCGACATGGTGCGCGCCAAGCAGGCGATGGCCGGCAGCAAGACGCGCCTCATCGGGCCGAACTGGCCCGGCATCGTCACGCGCGGCACGGGCAAGGACTCGCACGGCGGCTGC
>SXGU01055544.1_pt1 | contig 23558 bp, 19 predicted proteins | sample 3174531 | NCBI WGS metagenome assembly SXGU01 (sample SAMN11356863, study PRJNA531348) | freshwater metagenome | isolation source: freshwater sample F1-140 | place: China: Fuxian Lake, Yuxi | collected 2017-12-25
AGCGCATGGAGAACTTCAACACGCTCACCTCCGGCGGCGTGGTGGAGAAGGACCTGATCCAGGACGGCTGGACCGAGACCATCCGCAACCTCGTCTCCATGGCGAAGTTCCGCGGCACGGGCGTGGACTGGAACGACGTGCCAAAGCTCATGGAAATCGCCGACTTCCAGAAGATGAACCAGGTGCGCGGGCGTGTAGATGAGGTGGTCAAGGACAAGGCGACGGCAGAGGCGCTGAAGCCGTGGTACCGGCAGTTCTGCAAGCGCCCGTGCTTTCATGATGACTACCTGCCCACGTTCAATCGCGAGAGCGTGAAGCTGGTGGACACTGATGGCCATGGTGTGGAGCACATCACCGAGACCGGCGTGGTGGCGAACGGCGTGCACTACGAGGTGGATTGCATCGTGTTCGCCACCGGCTTCGAGGTGGGCACGGAGTACACGCGGCGCGCGGGGTATGACGTGGTGGGACGTGATGGGCTGACGCTGAGCCAGAAGTGGGCCGAAGGCATGCGCACGCTGCACGGCTACACGACGAGCGGGTTCCCGAACCTGTTCATCATCGGGAATTCCCAGTCTGCGGCCACCACGAACTTTCCCCATGCGATGGATGAGTCCGCACAGCACTTCCGGTATGTGATCCGGAAGTGCATGGACGAGGGCATCGAGAGCGTGGAGCCGAGCAAGGAGGCGGAGGAAGCGTGGGTGGAGCACATCATCAGCATCTCGCGGTTCAATGAGGAGTTCCTGGCCTCGTGCACGCCGGGGTATTACAACAATGAGGGGATGCCGAGTCGGCGGGCGATCCAGAACGGGGCGTATGGGAAGGGGCCGAATCCGTTCTTCAGGATCACGAAGCAGTGGAGAGAGGCCGATGCGCTAGAAGGTATGGTGCGGAAGTAGGCGCCGCGTTTCCCTTCGTGCATTCCAGGGTGCGCGGGAACTATCCAAGGCATTGCCGGACATGTTCCCGCGTCTCGTCGTCCGCGATCCACAAATACACGCCCGTCAAAGCACGGCTCAACAGGATGCGATATGCCTGCTGCACCTTGTTGAGCACATTCACTCCATGGGGGCCGGCCGGTGCAAGCGGTCCTTCGCGCCGCGCTCGAACCACCTCCGTCTTGATCCCGGACTCATGAACGTGATCCAACGGCGCGACCCATCGACCGCCGCGCCATAGCAGGTCGTCCAGCCACAGTATGCCAATGAAGTCATAGTCGAATCCGCGAACGGCATAAGGGCATCCGACTTCACTCAGCGCGTCTTCGTGCATAGCGGTGCCTGCGCGATCGCCCAACACGAAGCCTGTGTAGTCATCGCCATCGACCACGTTCCACGGTCGGCTCCAGTAACGAACCGATCCGTCCGGAGCCTTCACGACCTCATGGAAATCCAAGTGTTCGTAGCGTAGCCGATGCGGCGAACCTTCCTCGCGCGTCTTCCACGGACGCGAGTAGCTCGAAAGCAATCGGACTGTCTGATTGAACGAGCGCTGGCGAAGCGCGTCTTCCATCTCAAACGGATTATCGAACACGCGAAACGCCAAATGCTCCTTGCTTGCTCCGACTCTAGCGTCGATCGATGCCGAAGCATCGGCGACTCTATCGACAGGTGCACCATCAGCACTGGAGTACCAGCGATCGGCGATGCGCCCGAGCTCCGAGGCGTTTCTACCCTCAAGTAGTGCGTCGACCCACCCAACGTACTCCGCGGAGCCAGCACATCGGAACTGCGAGCCGTGTAGCGACACGCGCTCGACCTGCGCACCAAACTCAGTCGCCCAGCGGACAATGTCGGCGATCGACGTGTTCTCGCGCGAGCGAAATCCTTGCTCGGGATCGAGAAGGAAGACGCACACCTTGCTGCCGCGGATTAGGTGCCATGCCTGAGGACCGAGACCCGTGACGAATCCATACTGCCCCACGCCGTGTTCGGCTTCCGGATTGATCAACGCATGCGCTTCGTCAACGAGAAGCAGCAACGCGCTTTCGTCTTCAGCACCCGCGCGGAAGGGCTGGTCCGACGCACGCAAATGCGCCATGTTCGTGCGCCACGACTTCGCGGACTTGTACAGATCAGAATCGCCTGTCTTCTTACGAATCTTCGACAGCATGGCAATGTCGATAGGCGTGAAACTGGTCGCCTTTCTCACCACACCGCGGCCCACTCGGCTGCTGGCAATGCGGTCAACGATCGTCGTCCACGTGCTACTTTGGCTTTGAGAAGTTGTGACGAGTGAGATGTTACCGTCGGAGACCATCTCATCGAGAACGAGAGTCGCCCAGAGCTTTGCTGCCACTGCCGATTTTCCCGAACCAGGAGGACCTTCAACGAGAATCACATGCCGTCCAGACGTTGATGCATCGATAGCCGCGCACACATGAGCATGGCAGAGGTTGAACGCATGACGCTGGTTGTCTAGTAGCTCAAGGTGCCTGACCTCGCTCTCCATGATCTGCCTTCCGATCTGCGCCATGAACCCGCGATCCTGTCGAAAGGTTCCAGTCGCAAATGCAGTGGCGAATGCAGCATCGGGCTCAGTTATCTTTCGAAGCAGGAACGGGCGAAATCCGCCATCGACGTCAGCGCGCGATGTGCTGAAGAGAGGAAAGGCCTCCGAAAGCCGTTCGTTGGGCGCCAACCTATAGGGCCTGAGCTGCGTTCCACGGGTCATGAGCACGCAACCCGAGATCTCAGCGCGGCCACCGACCACCGCAGAATGAAAGTGCTCGCAGTAGTGCACGTAGCCACGCAGCTGGTCCGACGGATGCAACATCTGCTGACCCGCATGCCCGATCAAACCTTCCGCAATACCTGCTCCATCGCCCTCCGTCCGCCAGTCCTTCAATTCAACAACAACCGCACTTGGTCGCGCGGAGTTCCGCCCGAGAAGCACGACATCACAGCACGCGGAGGTCCCTGGGAGCTTGTACTCGAGGGCAACGTGGCGTTCGCGTTGTTCGAAATGAACATGGACGCCAGAGAGCTGCGCGTCTTGAAGCGCCTCGGCAAGCGCTGGTAGAGAGTTGCGCCACGCGTCTCTCTCCTCCGCGCCGCCGCGACCCGTCCAGTCAACGAGTTCGTCGATCAATTCCGTAAGCGCGGTGCCGACGCGAAGTTTTAGATCGGAGACAGTCAAGAGCACGGAAATCCCCTGTTTCACAACGACGAACCAATCGCGCGACGCAAGCAAGTACCCAGCTCCCGCGCGAACGCAGAACCTCCGGCGAATTGCGATGACCCGCAACTCTACCTATCTGCGCCGAGCATCGCGTTCTACCGACGGGCATCGGATCTACTGAACAAGAGACGATTGAATCCGCAGTATCACGTACCGCCGCCTGTGTGCTCCGCCTGTGCGACGGCACACCGTGAGGTCGCTGCGAGAGATGCGGCTACCGCAACACCTCCGCAACGCCGCGAACGCCCAGAGTACCGTCCATCCAAATCCGGATGCGCCTCGTCGGATTGCCACCCAGCTTGCCGTCCACCTTTCCCCACCGCGCCTGCGCGCGTCCAAGTCGCCGCTGCAATTCCACGGGGTCTTCGATCAACAGCGGCCAGCTGTCCGCGACAGACAGCCGTCTATCCTCATGCTTCACGTCGGTCGTGGCTCGGGTATCGAGTGTCACGTCCGCGAGCGCGAGTCCTGCCGCCTTCAGCCGTGCAAGTAGCCACTGCAATCCCTCGGCGTACTGCGTGTTCGTTGCGCCGGCGCTTCCCACCGCACGGCCGCGCGCTTCCACGACGATGGTAGTGCGACCGTCGAGTTCCTCGAGCACAAACGTTGCATCCAGTTGAGTCCCATCGGGCAACTGCGGGTGGATGACCTCTAACGCGTTTGCGGCCACCAGGCTGCGGCCTAGTGACCACGCCGCGATCGCCCACCCAGTGTCGATCCAGCGCGTCGAACCTTTCGGGGTCCCATCCAGGTACCTGAGGCGATTCACACGTGCCTCGTCGAGCAGCCCCCCGTTCTCGTCAACATCGTGCTGCGCGACGATGACCCATGCGAGGTCCGTGAGTGAAACGGTGCGTTCTCCGGATTCCGCACCAATGTCGAGCCGGAGTCCACCTCGTTGCGCGGCACCGAGGATGCGCGCCACGCGGACTTCACTCCGTTCGAGTTGACGCTCCTCATCGGGCAGGCGGAGCAGTGCGCCTACGACGGACTGCGCTCGCACAAGCGAGTCTGGCGGCAGCGCACGCGAGGCAAGCCGGCCTTCGCCCCATGCCCGCATGGTAACGAAGTCGACTTCTGGAACCCCCCAATGCCGTTCGTCTTGAATCCACCTGCCCACCCCGAGGTACCTGAATGAGTCCTCGATAGGCGAAAGCACATATATGGTCTCTCCGGGCCGTCGTGGTGCGGGTGCGTGAAGTCTGTTCGGTGTCACGAGCATTCCCTTCCGGTCGAGCATGACGAACCGATGTCCAGTCCACACGCCAGACATGGGTTCGAGCCCTTCCACGCCGAAGGCCGCCGCAAGCTCGTCTTTCGAGAGCAATGTGCCCACCGTTGGCGCAAGTTCCTCCGGGCGCACGGCACCTTCCAGCCGCGCGACCACGATCGTTGCCGCGTCTGCCAAGAAGCTCGGTCCCGACGGGTTATCGGACATCAGTCGCCAGCGATCGCCCTCAGGTTCAATCCGCTTGATTTGAAAAGCGCTTCCATCTGACGCTGGCACCTGCACGAGAACCACGCGGTGTGCTACCGAAGCTGCAGGTGCGCCACGCGCATGCCGGAAAACGGCCCAGTCACCATCCCGCAGCGGAGCCGGGCCACCGTCCATGGATGTGCCGGTGACACGCACGGCGAACAGGTCAGGCGATGCAGCCTCTACAGGCAGCAAGACACGGGCGTCATCCGGGGCCTCAGCATCCTGCACGGCGTTGAAGGCAAGCCCGGCCGCAGCCCGCAGGTCCGGATACGCCACCACGTGCCGTTGGGCGAACAGCGGCACAACGACTCCCTGCACCGGCTCAACCCAGAGGCCATCCGGGCTGGCGGCGAAGCGCACCTGGAATGCGGTTCCCGGCTCGCCGGCACGCGGGCCGAACCACTTGCGTAACAGGTCAGGCAGCCGGTTCGTTGCTTCGCCTGCGGGCCGTGCGACGTTGCAGAACTCGCGCGCGAATCGGAACAGCCAGATCGAGCCGTCCGCCAGGCGAACATCCGTCTCGCCTTCGGGCACTTGCTGCAACTCTCGGGAAGGCAGTTTTAGGATCGGATCGCGCCGGTTCCACGTAACCTTGCAAGTGAACCCATCCTGGGTCTGTCCACCCTTGCGGCGCCGGTACTGAACGAGTCTGTAGTCCACCAGCTCGTACACGAGGCTCGACAGCGCTTGCGCCCATGCTGGATCCGCCTGCAGTTGCAGGCGCAGGCGATCCTCCTCGTCGAGCCGGAACCATGCCCTGCCTCGCGGACTCGAACCAGTCCAGGCCGCAATCGGATTGCTTCGCCAGTACTGGACCCAACGCCGCAGCCCAGCCTCATCTGGTGGATCCGGCAGGCGCTGGTCCTCCGGCACTTCGGCCAGCAACTCCGGTGAACGCTGCAGAATCGCCCACGCGTCTTGTGCGATCCGACTCACGGTGAGGCCGCTCTCAAGCGCTTCAGCGTCGACGAGAGCACGCAACGTAAGCAGCTTGTAGCTTCGGGTGAGCGCCGTGATCTCGAGGTCCGAGAGGAACGCGCGCGCGGCGTGCAAGGCATTGCCCTCATCCACGGAGAGATCGCCCTCCGCCAGTACGAAACTGAACCAGTCTCCGTGCCGCTTCCTCAGCGTTGCTGGCAGGTAACCCATGCGAAGCAGCTCGCCAGCAGTCGGACGAGTGCCACGAGAGTTACGCAGGTGGCGATACGCGCGTTCGACCTCATCAGCCCCCCCCGCTGCGGAACATCGCTTCGAGAATGGGCTTGGCCTCTAGCGCAATCTCGGCAGAGCAGCCCTCAGGCAGGTCCACATGGCCGTCGGCGATCAGGCGTTCCATGCGTTTCCCCGAATCGCCTCCGGCCAGCGAGAGCAATGCCCGCAAGCGAACCAGGAACACGGCATGGTTGCCTACGAAGTCGATGACGGTGAGATGCGGCTTGCCATCCGAAGCGCGCAGGCCACGGCCCAGCTGCTGCATGAACACCACACCTGACTCGGTAGGCCGCAGCATCACCACCCGATCGATGGCCGGAACGTCCACGCCTTCGTTGAACACGTCCACTGCGCAAACGGCATCGAGCTCGCCACGCGCGAGTGCGGCGATGCTGTCATCACGGTCATCCGAGCCCTGCGCCGCATACACCTTCGCCACGCGTACGCCACGCGCACTCAACCATGCCGCCACGTAGTCGGCGTGCGCAATGCTGCAGCAGAATACGAGTGTTCCCTTGCCCGGGTGAGCTTGCCACGCGTTCCACAGCGTGGCCATGCGAGCCTCCGTCTGCGCGGCATGGGCTAGTTCCTCCAGGTCGAACCTGCGATTGCGCCACGGGATGTTCTCGTAGTCGACATCGTCCTTGATGCCGAAGTAGTGGAACGGCACCAGTCGCCCGACCGCGATGCCGCGGCCGATGTCCGCGCGGAACGCCACGTGGTCATCGAACAAGCCATGCACGTCCGCCGCATCCGCCCGGTCTGGTGTTGCCGTGAGGCCCAGCAGGAACCGTGGCGCAACACCACCGAGTATTCGGCCATAGGATGGGGCAGCGGCGTGGTGCACCTCATCGATCACTACATAGTCGAACGACACTTCCGAAAGGCGCGCCGAGTAGGCAGCGCGGGAGAGCTTCGCCACTGACGCGAAGACGAGGTTCGCATCCAGCGACGCGTGTTCTTCCAGGAACCAGCCAATGCTCGATTTTCCCCCACGATCCTGTACGAGACGACGGTAGGAACGGGCGGCCTGCCGGAGGATCTCACGGCGATGCGCAACGAACAGAAGCCTTGGCTGCTGGCCTAGTTCATCCCAGAGCTGCGCGTAGTCGAACGCGGCCAGCCATGTCTTGCCAAGACCCGTGGCAAGTACAACCATGGCACGGCGCCTGCCCTGCTCACGGCCTGCGCGCAGCGCAGCGAGCGCCTCGGCCTGAACCTCGTGCGGGCGCGGTGTCTCCGGCTCCGGCACCTGATCAATCTCGCCATGGGGCAGCGGAACGGGGTTCGCGCGCGCTCGGCGCGCATAGTCCTCCACCCATGCAGATGTGAGTGGGAGCGCCTGGCTCCACACCTGATCGATTGCCTCGCGAACGCGCGTCCATGCTCGAGGGTGGTTCGCCCGATCAACGCGCAGGTTCCACTCGATGCCTGTCTCCAGCGCGGCACGAGATAGGTTGCTGCTGCCAACGAAGGCCACACCGAAACCGTCGCCTTCGAGATGCCACGACTTCGGATGGAACGTGCGCACGCGCCCTGGCAGCTTCTCCACCTCGATCACGCGGCTCTCGAAGGCCCCACCGGTGTCACCAGCCTCATCGCCGCGTTCCTTCCATGTTCCCTGCCAGTCGAGCAACGTCTCCAGCGCACGTGATTGAGTGATATCGAGATAGTCTCCAGTGATGAGCCGTACGCGTGCGCCCTGGTCCAGCGCGGCGTGCAAGGCATCCGCAATGCGTTCGAGCCCCGACTCCTGCACGAAGGCAGCGACGATCGTCACGTGTCTGGATCTTGCAAGCAAGGGCAGCACATGGCGCGAGAACGGGTCGTGCTCGCCGCCGGTCGCCAGCGGGTCCGGTGACGTTGCAAGGTAGTTTCCCTTGCCCGGAATCACGTGCCGCACGCCACCGCGAGGATCATCCACGTCGCCTGTGAAGCGCGGAATCACGTGCACATGCAGGTGCATCACGGTCTGACCGGCAGCTGCACCCGAGTTGAAGCCGACGTTGTAGCCATCGGGCCCAAGCTCTGCGTCAAGCTTCCGCTTTACCTCGTCGATCAGCTCGAGCAACGCCACCTGCTCAGCACGAGTAGCGTCAAACCATGCAGGAACGAGACGACGCGGCACTACCAGCGTGTGCCCCGGCGCAACCGGGAAAGCGTCACGGACCGCGAACGCGAGCTCGTTTGCGGCTACGTGATCGGTTTCAGCGCGCTCGAGGAAAGGGCTGGTCAGCTCCAATGCTCACGCTCTCGCCAGGAAAGGCACACATTGCACCATCGCCTCGACCTCCATCCTTCGCGCGTTGGTTCGCCCGCCCGTACGTCCGTATGGTTCGAACTGCAGCAGCGGTCGGATACGACTTCCTGAAGTCACATTACTACTGCCGCCTTGCTCGCGCGTCTCACATGCACACCGCCCGAGACTCGAGCCATGGAGCAAGTGCACTTCGGAATTTGGCGAGTCTGAACTACATGCGATGTACCTCGGTTGAATCACGCGAAATCGCGCACTCCCGCGACCAGATCCCCGGCAGAGGCGCGTCCGTTGGCTGCGCCGCCACCAACTCGCCGAGCACCTCCAGGCGCGTCGACCCACATTCGGTCGTCGGGGTGACCGTACGCCATCATGCGTTGCATCTGCGTCGCCCACCAAGGACATGTCCAAAGCTGCCAAAACACGCGATTGCGAGCCCCAGTGCTAGCCCGGAAGGAGCATATACCGAGATCGGCGTGAGGAGATACGCCTGTTGGCGCCCCGCTGCATCGAAACCTGTAGCCAACACCAAGCCATGTTCGTTGATGGCTCGTGCAATCCTAAGATCAACCTGTCCGAACAGCGGCAAAACAGGAATTATGAGCGTGTTCAGATCGACCATACCAAGTTGGTCATTGAAGTACATCGCCACGTTGCGGCCGGCTGCAGACAGTGATCCGACAATCTCACCGCGCTCGTTAATTGCGACCGCATTCGCACCAACGAAGCCGGAGCTCGGCAGCGGGAGAACGCTCAATTGACCCTCGAACCAGCGAAAAGCCGTGCCTTGATCGTTCCCAACTACTACGCCGGCGTCGCTCACGGCTGTCGCAACACTCGTCGAATTCTCGCTCGAGGGATTCACAACTCCAACGTCAATCGTATCGTCTACAGAGCCGAAGCTCACGAATGTGCCGGTGTCATCCCACTCTGCGCCCGTCCAGAGCGTCGCATGCTCGCGGCCGAGCGGCGGAGCGGGAGCACCACCGACGAGCCATCGTCCGTTGTTGACACTCATCGCGCGGGGGCCGCTTCCGTCGACGCGCTGAAAGACCATGTCACCACCATCGTTGATGTCGACGATCTGCTGCGAGGATAGCTGCGTAACCACGCCCGACTCCCAGCGGAAGCCAGCGAGTGATCCGAGTCCGGGGCGCACACGCCCGACAACCACATCGGAGTTGTTGACTGCCAGCGCTACCTGAAGGTCCAGGCCGAGGTCAGTGACCACTCCCTGCCTCCAGATCACGCCATGAGGGCCGCCGAACGGCTGCTCCTGTTCGCCAACAACCGTGCCGTAGTCGTTTAGGTCCCAGCCGTGGCTCACACCGTCCAGGCGCTGGATCGAGTACAACAGTGCGGCGCTATTGGGCAACGAGGCCGCAATCGAGAGCAAGACGACGAGCCACTTCATCGGTATCTCCGCGAGAGCGGTGTACGAATCCCAGTGTGTCGCTGAAGCGCATTCAGTGGCAAATCGGAAGACGACGTGCGGGCTACTGCGCGGTGGCCGCGCACATCACTGTGGCGTGTACTGCCTGGCGTGAACGATGTGAACACGATGGCCCTGTGGCCGTGCGCCTCCCTCTACGTAGCGCGTTCTACGGGAATGGGCGCGGACGCCCTCCGTAAAGTCGGCGCACTTCGGCTTTTCCGACGCCACGCCCCATAGAGCACCGCACGCAGACGCTCGCGGTGGCGAGCAAGCAGGTCTTGGTTGGCAATCACCCGCCGCAGTTGCGTGTGTTCGTGCCCGGCCACGCCCAGCACCTCGATGCGCGCGTGCCCGTCCACCACGCAGAATTTCCGCGCCCAGCTCGGCTTCACGGGCGCCGGGCAGATGACCAGGACGATGCCGTCCGGGGCCGACTCCTTGAGGGCGATGATGGCCTGGCGGATGGGCGCAGGGGGAGAAGTTCATGCAACGGGTCCAAGCCGAGAAAGCAGGGTGGCGCGAGCAGGAGGGTATAGGTGGGAAGTCTCCGGAAGTGAGACTGTCCGGCGGCACGCGGTCACCGGTTCAGGGGCTATCGCGGGCTGACGCCCGCTCCTACGTCCGCTGGGCGACGGTGTTGGAGTAAGCGTCGGCAGCAGTACCTTTGCTGCCCCCTACAACGTGGACTCACACATGCGCAGCAGCTGAGCCCTGAACTCCAATTGCGGTCCAGCGAGGTCTACCGTCGCGAAGCGAATGCGGTGGCCCTGGATGGTCACGCACTCGTCAACCATGGCGCCTATCGCGGGATGAAGCAGCAGTCCGCTGGCCCCGCCCGCCAAGGGGTCTCCGCCGCCAACCTGCGACCGCAGGTACGCGTAGATCTGGTACATGTACCCGCTGCGAAGGGTCTCTTCGCGGTGCCATCCGCGAGTGAGAATCGACGTGAACTTGGTGTCGATGACGATGCGCCGCTCCGTCGCGGGGTGGTCGAGCACGATGTCCGTGCGCATCGCGGGCAGGATTCGCTCGATGCCTGCCGTCTGCGCCTCGACCTGCCAGTTCAGCACGGTGCCGCACTGCACTCGCCAACCCGCTGGCCGAAGCGCGACGCCATAGAAGCCTCCCACTGCGCGCTCAAAGAGCCTGCGCACCCACACCTCATCCCGATCCGGTCGAGCCAGCACCTGTGCACCGGCGTGCTCTGCAGGCAGCCCGAGATCGAACGCCAGTCTCGCGGCGGCCACCATGAAGCGGTCTTCGGCATCGTTTCGCCCGAAGCGATCCGTGCTCATCTGCGCACGCGTGGGCGGCTCGCCCGATACGCCCATGGCTTTCATCGACGCCGCGAGGGATCGGCAGCGGTGCGCGAGGTCCGCCCTTCGAACGAGCCTCGCGATGCTCTGGAGCGCAGCACGAACGAAGCGGTTTCGAGGGGTGTCGATCGTCAGTTCATCGAAGCGGCACGCCACGCGACCGCGCGCCAGGAGCTGGTGTCGCTCGGTTGTGAGCACATCGATCTTCCCGCGCACCCGGTTGAGCGCTTCAGCGCGGGAGCGATAGCCAAGGCTGAGACGTCGGCGCTGCCTGATCTCGACTGCATGGGCGAGCACCTCGGCCACGAGGTCGGGCAGATCGTCCTCGGAATCCTCCAGGCCGACATTCCCGATGCCTCGGGTACGAAACAGGTCAGAGGCATAGAGCATCAGAAGCCAGAGATTGCGCACCGGAATGCGGCCGACGTGGCCGTCCGCGATGGACGTCGCCTCCCCTGACGCTTGCACAGCAGAACTCATCCCCAGCCCTGCAGCAGCCGTGCAGTCGCCTTCTGCGCTTCCTCCGGTGCATCGAACCAGTACTCGTCCAGAAGCGGACCAATCTCGGTCTCCACCACCTGCTGGAACCAGCGCCGGGTCTCACCGGCCTCGAGCCGATACGCAGGGGTCACATAGCTGTGCCCGATACGGAATTGCTTGCCCAGGCGAGGGTCTGCCGCGATCTGGTCGTTCAGTTCGACCAGGCGGTGCTCGATGTCGAGGGCGAGCGCGCCGTCCACGGCACAGGCGTCGACCACCCATTTGCGCCAGGCCGTGCCCAGGCGCGGTTCCAGGTTGATGAAGGCGAATCGCCTGCGCAGCGCCAGGTCCACAAGTGCCAGCGACCTGTCGGCAATGTTCATCGTGCCCACCACGTGGAGGTTCTCCGGCACGTGCACCGGGCGCCGCACTCCGTCCGCGTCCGGATAGCACAGCTCGATCGCCTCACTCGGCGTTCGCTTGCCCGCCTCGAGAAGCGTCAGCAACTCACCGAACACCTGCGCGGGGTTGCCGCGATTGATCTCCTCGATCACCACCACGAACGTGGCTGCAGACTCCGCAGACGCAGCCTTGATGGCCTCCATGAACACGCCATCCGCCAACGACAGCTTGCCTTCGCCAGACGGGCGCCAGCCTCGCACGAAGTCCTCGTACGAGAGGTTCGGATGGAACTGCACCGCACGAACCCTGCCCTCGTTCTTCTCACCCATCAGCGCGTAGGCAAGCCGCTTTGCGAGCCAGGTCTTCCCGGTGCCTGGCGGGCCTTGAAGGATCAGGTTCTTCTTCGTGCGCAGGCGTTCCAGCAATCTCGCGATTTCCTCGCGCTCCAGGAAGCAGCCTTCCTGGAGAAGGTCGTCGATCGTGTACGAGGGGCTGGTGACAGGTGCGGGTGCCGGTGCGGACGCCAGTGGTTCTGCAGCGCTGTCATCCGCTTCATCTTCGGAGTCCGCCACGTGCGCGGGGGCGATCTGCGTCGGGTCCTTGTACGACCAGGCTTCGTGCGAGAGCTCCGGGTAGGAGTGCACCGGGTAGGAGGGCTCCTGGAAGCGGGGCTCCAGTACGTCCATCAACGCCAGATAGTCCGCCGCGCTGCAGCGCTTCTTGGGGCCGTTGAGGCCGATCGTTACGCCGAGCTTCTTCGTGACGTACTGCCGGGATCCGCCATCGAGGCTCAGGAAGGCCCATGGCCTGATCCAGAACAGGCCGAACGTCAGCTTCCAGCCAACGTTCTGCCTCCAGTTCGCGGCATCGAAGGCACTGCTGAACTCGGCACGGGAAAGGTCACTCTCCGAGTCCGCCAGTGCGATGCCCGCAGCAAAGACATCCCACAGTGAGTCGATGTGGTCAGCGGCCCGATCGACCTCGTAGGGGTAGTACCAGGAGTTGAGGTTGCTGAGGAATGGAACCCCTTCGAAGGTCTCGGGAACCGGCTCTTCCACACCGAGGAACGCGGCCAGCTCTGCTGCTATGGATTTCCTGTTCGCGTCCGTGATTCCACGGTTGAACATTCCCAGTGTCGTGAATGGGCAAATGTCGCGAACGAAGCCGCTTGTACCATCAGCATACTTGTCGAATGCGAGGTGGCCGGCTGCTTCCATCCGCTCGGCGATCTTCCGCACACCGGCCACCAGAGAGGCCCGGTCATGCCGGAACGCGAGCAGCTTGTCTGCCATCGCCTCGTAGAACTTTGTCCACCGGAATCGCGCCTCGGACGGTGAGTGCGAGCCGAATCGCTCACGCCAGAACGGCGCGTTCCGGAAGCGTTCGGTGTCCTGAGGCTTGCCGTCGAACGCGAACGCAATCAGGCCATCCCTCATCCAATCACCCGGCAAGACCTTCCAGATAGTTGCTCGGTGCGTATAGAAGTACCACTCCCGCATCGGTTCACTCTTGGACCACTCAATCCTCACTCGCTTACCGTCATTGAGATTCTCGGTGATGGTCCCAACGGCCTTGATTGCCATCACAGAGACCGAGAGCCCGCGGCTATCGAAGGGCAGGCCATGCTTCCGGACATACGAAGACTTGATCGCAATTCGCTCGCCCGGACGCATCGAGCGCACGGTGTCCAGGAGCTTGTCGTCGTAGCCGTTCTCCCAGATGCCTTCCGCCAGGAATCTGGCTGTCTGGTCTTCCGTGCCGCCGTAGGAAGCACCCACGAACCACGCTGGGCTGGACGTGGTGTTCGGGACTTGAGTCGCCAATTCGCACTCCCTGATGTGCAGATCTTCCGAATGCAAATGTTGGACGCTAGAGCCCCAGCCGGGCCTCGACCTCACCGACGAGCGACGCGATGTTCCGCCCCTGCATGTACATCGTCCACAGGTCGACACCGGTATTGTCCATCAGCCTCCCATCGCCGATCAGCAGCACCTGCCGATCATCGTTCGTCATCAGGAAGGCGCCAGGATGTTCATGCATCGTGGCCTTGGGATCCTGCGCGGTGACAAGCCGAGCGGTTTCCTCGGGTGCGTTCGTCACTGCAACGCATGCGTGCCTCAGGGCGATGATCGTGGCGATCTCGAAGCACATCACGTAGGACGCGCCGCGTCGCTGGTGCCTGCAGCCGACGTGGGACTTCGCCGGGATGGGCGGCAAGGTCATGTGCCGGATCGCGGCTTCGACGATGGCGGCTTCACTGGTGCCAGCCGCGCACATGTCTTCCGTCTTCAGTCCATGATCACCGGGCGCGTCGGTTCGCCAGTTCTCGACGTTCCCCGCCATGGTCAGTCGGCCAAGTTGCTTCGGCGCGCCCGGCGAGACCTTGCAACCGCCTTCCTGCAGGCCGATGCCGTAGTAGCCGAGCCCCTCGTGGTTCAGCACGTGTGGCACGACACCGTGAGACAAATGGAAGCGGCGGCAGAACTCGTTCGCCAGGAACCACGCAAGCCCCCACTCGCGGCCGCCGGCACCACCGCGCCAACGGTCGAACTCACGGCTGGTCGTCAATCGAGGTTCCTCGTCGGTCGGGCAGGCGTTTCGCCGGCGGCGAGTGTGCGCCAGGAATCCTGAAGTGATCGCTTCAGGGTGTGAACCGCGATCGACGCTCGGTTGGAAGGCGGGGGATCGGCGCCATGCAGGTTGTCTGTTTGCAACGCACTCGCACTGGCTCCAGCGACCTGGCCGATGCACGGCCCAGCGGGCCCTGGGAAAACCCGCAGGTAGCCCGGCTCATTCCTGATGTGGTCCGATATGCGCCGGTACGCACTCGGCGCTCATGCGTCAACCGTGGACCGCCGTGGCGTTCGCAGCAACCTGAAGCACCGCGCGAGCGTCAGGCCGCACCCATCGGGCCGAAGCCGCAGGACGCCGCACTCCACTCATGCCTGGGAAGAACGCCATGAGACTCTTCGCCCTCTCCTGCGGCCACCTCACCGGCCGCATGCGCGACATGATGGAAGGCGGCGAGGGCGATGTGCTGCTGCCCATTTCCACCTACCTCATCGAGCACCCGAAGGGCCGCGTGATGTTCGACAGCGGGATGCACACCGCCTGCCAGTCGGACCCCGCGGGTCGTCTCGGCGCCACGGCGCGGCTGTTCGGCTTCCACTACACCGCGGGCGAGGAAGTGGGCGCGCGCCTGCAGTCCATCCACCGTGATCCCGCCCGCGTGGACTGGCTCGTGAACTCCCACCTGCACTTCGACCACTGCGGCGGCAACGCGCAGCTGCCCAATGCGACCGTGGTGGTGCAGCGCGCAGAGCTGGAGGCCGCGAAGGATCCGGAGCTCGCCGCGCGCACAGGCCTCGGCCGCGAGGACTGGGACACCGGCCAGCCGCTGCGCGTGGTGGACGGCGAGTTCGACCTATTCGGCGACGGCCGCGTCACCTGCATCCCCACGCCCGGGCACACGCCGGGCCACCAGTCGCTGCGGTTGCAGCTGGATTCCGGCGAGGTGGTGCTGGCGGGAGACGCCTGCTACTTCTGCCGCACGCTCACCGAGCGGCGGCTGCCGCGCTTCGTGCATTACCGCGCGCAGATGCTGCAATCGCTCGACCGCCTGGCCGAGCTGCAGCGCGGTGGCGCACGCATCTTCTTCGGGCACGACATCGAGTTCTGGCGCGCGTTGCCGCAGGCGCCGGACGCGGTCGAGTGACGCCGCGCGACGCAGGCGGGGCGGGAGCCCGTGCCTGCCACACGGTGACTTTCGTCGGCACGGGAGCACGCAAGGCAAGGATGGATTCCCGCGTGGGCACCGGAACGGTCACCACGGCAGAAATGTATCGAGAAAATGTCCGGCGTGACATTTCCGGCAAGGGCGTGCCCAGGCCCTCACGTCGACGCCGTTGCCTGTCCCGCAAGCCGGCAACACCCGCAGCCACGCGATCGTGTGCGCACTCTGATCGTGTGCACTTCGAACACTCGATCGTCGAGGGCGGCCCCATGAAGAAGATCACCCTCAGCGCGGACGAATCGCTGATCGAGGCGGCTCGCGCACGGGCACACGCAGAGCAGACGACCCTGAATGAACAGTTCCGGCGCTGGCTGGCGGTCTACGCGCAGTCGCAACAGCGCATGGACCGCTACGAGGCCGTGATGCAGGGTCTGCGTGGCAAGCTGGTGATGGGAGGCAAGTTGTCGCGCGAGTCGATGAACGAGCGCTGAGTTCTTCATCGATACCAACGACTTTGTCTATCACGTCGACACCACGGATTTGCGCAAGCACCAGGTCGCTGAGCGGATCGTGCGAGACGCGTTGGCCACCGGCAATGCCTGCATCAGTTCCCAGGTCGTGCAGGAATGCCTCAACGTGGCTTTGCGGAAGGCGCAGGTGGCGTTGACGCTCGATGCAGCGCGGGCCTACCTGGACGTGGTGTTGGTCCCGTTGATGCAAGTGACGGCGAACGAGGCGCTCTATCACCGAGCGCTCGATGTCCAGGCGCGTTGGCGTTTCAGCTTCTACGACGCCCTTGTCGTGGCAGGTGCGATGGCCGCTGGCTGCCGCACCTTGCTGAGCGAAGACCTGCAGCATGGTCAGGTGCTGGACACGCTGACTGAGATCGATCCGTTTCGTTGAGTCTTGCGAACCGCCTGAACCACCCTGCGGCCCTCGCGAGTCGCCCGAGCAAAACGACGTCGAGGCGACCGCAGGCGAGACAGCGGCAGAACTCGTTCAGCACGAACCCGGGTCTTGCGCGAAGGAATGAACACGCGCTCGTCGGGTACCAAGCGGACCCCGCGGGGAGCACGCCTTGCGGTGCGCTCGTCTCGCCGGGAATCACGTGAGCACGTTGGCGATCGAAGGCCACCCGGCGATTGCCCGGCACGCCGACTAAGCATGCGCGCATCTGGCGCCCCGGCAGGTGCGACTTCTCATATTCGCTGCACAGCAAATATGGTCATCACACCGAACACTATCTAACGCGCCCTCCCTCCCCGGGGCAAATCAACCCAGTGGTCATGCGTGAAGCACAGGTGAGCGAGCGGGCGCTGGTCCACCAGTTCGTCGCTGCGCTCAATGCACTGCCAGACGTGCAGGCCCAGCACGAGCACGCCTCTGCGCGCGTGGGCGAGCTATTGCTCGGCGTCGCCGGCCGGCGCATCCGCGTGCTCATCGAGTCGCGGAAGGCGGTGTTTCCGCGCGATGTACAGCAGCTCCTCTGGCGCATCGGGGAGCCTCACCACCGGCATGGCGCGGAAGAGCGCGGCGACGCGGTGGTGGCGGTGTTGCTCGCCGAGTCCACCTCGCCCGGCGCGAAGGAACTGCTCAGGGATGAGCGGGTGGGGTACTTGGAGCAGGGCGGCAGCCTCTATCTGCCCGCCCGCGGCACGTACCTCCTTGTCGACCGGCCACCACCAAGGTCACTGACACGCACCATGCGAACGCTATTCACGGGGCGGCGCGCACAGGTGCTGCATGCGCTGCTGGTTCGGCACGCCGAATGGCATGGGGCGAAGGACCTGGCGGCGCAGGCGCGGGTGTCGCCGGCCACCGTGTCGCAACTGCTCACGGAGATGGAACGCATCGGCTGGCTGGAGACGCGCGACCAGGGCCCCGGCAAGCAACGGTACGTTCGGGAGCCCTCTGCCGTGCTCGACGCCTGGGCGCAGCAGGTGGGCTCCACCCCACCTCCGGTTCCGCAACGCTACTTCGTTCCCGCGGTGGCGACCGGCGAGCTGATGGAACGCCTCGACGATGCCTGCGCGGCGCACGGCGCTGAGTACGCCATCAGCTTCGAGGCTGCCGCGCATCGCCATGCACCCTTCCTGTCGTCGGTGTCGCAGGTTCGTTGCCGGCTGCTCGCCGGGCCTGAGGGCAACGCCGCGATCGCCCAACTGGGTGCCCGGGCCGTCAGCGAAGGCGCAAACCTGCTGGTAGTCGAGGCTGCGTCTCCAGGCGAACTGCTCTTTCGCGAACGAACCGACGGCGTGTGGCTGGCCCGCCCGGTGCAGGTGTACCTCGACCTGCTCGGTAGCCAGGGTCGAGCACGCGAGATGGCCGAACACCTGCGCCGGGAGAAGATCGGGTTCTGATCGCGAAGCCCAACAGCCGTGATCCCGAGCGTCGCGCGTTACGTCTCAACATCCAGCCCCACCACCAGCTCCTCCACATACCGCCGGTAGCTGAACACTCTCCCACGCCGCCGGTTCGTCACCTCGCCCACCACGCCCGCACGCTCGAGGTGCGCGAGCGACTTGTTCACTGTGGGCGGCGTGAGCCCCGTGGCCTTCACCAGTGCAGCCGAGGTTGTGATGGGCTGGCGCTGCAGCACCTGGTGCACCACGAGCGCAGAGGATGCAGCGCCCCCGAGGCCAGCGATGCGGTCGCGGTCGGCATTCACCAGTGCGAGCAAGGTGTTCGCCGTCGCGAACGCATGGGTTGCGCTCACCTCGATGCCCTCGGCGAAGAAGTCCAGCCAGCGCTCCCAGTCCCCGCGCAGGCGCACCTCGTTCAGCAGCTCGTAGTACAGGGACTGATGCGCCCTGAAGAACAGGCTGGGATACAGCATCGGCTCGCGCAGCACGCCATCGGCCACCAGCTGCAGCACGATCAGGAGCCGCCCGAGGCGGCCGTTGCCGTCCAGGTAGGGGTGGATGGTCTCGAACTGCACGTGCGCGAGCGCCGCCTTGAGCAGGGGCGGCCGAGGCTCGGAGTCGTCGTTCAGGAAGCGCTCGAAGGACGCCAGGCAATCGGGCAATGCCTCCGCCGGCGGCGGGACGAAGGCCGCGTTGCCCGGCCGCGTGCCGCCAATCCACACCTGCGTGCGGCGAACCTCCCCGGGCGTCTTGCCGCGGCCACCCGGGTGCGCCATCAGCACCTCATGCATCCCGCCGAGCAGGCGCATGCACAGGGGCAGGCCACCGCCCAGCAGTTCGAGGCCGCGGTCCAGCGCCGCCACGCAGCGGCTCACCTCGCGCGCATCGTCCACGGGCACACCGGGCACCTCGTCGATCTCGCACAGCAGCAGGTCGGCAAGGGACGACTGTGTTCCCTCGATCTGCGAGGACCGCACGGCCTCCTTGCGCACGAACCCGTACAGCAGGAGCGCCGCGTTCGGGAGCAGTGCCGTGATGGCGTCCAGCCGCCCAATGGCCACCAATGCAGCATCGAAGCGCTTCCGCAGGGCAGGTGACCATTCCACCGGTGGCACTGGCGGGTGGGGCGCAGGCACGAACGCCCGGAAGGGTTCACCGGCCGTGGTGACGGTTACGTATTGGCCGGGCGCAGGTCGGTGCATGGACGGCGAACCTGAAACAGCGGGCGCCGTTGTTTTAGGTTGAGTCCCCAACCTAAATCACGGTCGCTCGCTGTGATACCCAAACCCTGTCTGGGCCAAGGGGGCCGGCCGGTGCGTGCCGACAGCGTGGCCACATCCAGCCCAGCCCACATCCCTACTTCAGGAACCCAAGCTGGTACTCCGCCACCCCCGTGGGCCCGAGCTTCGCGAACGCGGCGTTGATCTGGTCCGCCACCTCGGTGATCGCCTTGGCCGCCTTCGGCTTCAACTGCTTCATCCGCAGCGCGAGCAGTTCCTCGTTCAACGCCTCCGTGAGGCCCGGCTTCGAGCGCGGCACGGCCGGCGCGTCGGGCACGCGCAGGCGGCGCAGTTCGTCGAGCGTGTCGAACAGCTTGTCGATCTCGGCCGCCGTCGGCCTGGCGGGCTTGGCCATCGCGTGGGTCCCTCTCTGATGCTGGTGAAGCAGCCAAACGTGAAGGTGCAGCTGGCGACGCTTGTTCACCAGCGTGCGATCAATACGTCATGCAAGCCGCATTGAGAATCCCCACGCCGATCGACAGCGCGGCCAACGCGATCGCCACCGACATCCGGTCCTCGTTGATGGCCGCCACGAGCTGCGGCGCAAGCACGCGCGCGAACGCGAACACCAGCAGCTGCACCACCATCGCGACAACACCCCACATCACCATGTCGAGCAGGCTGACGCTGTGCGCGATCGCGCTGGCAAGCGGCAGCACGAAGCCGAGCCCTGCACCGCCGAGGCTGATCGCCGCGGCACGATTTCCGGCACCGATCAGGGCAGCCTCGCGATGCGGCGTGATCCACATGTACAGCAGCATGAACACCGCGGTGAGCGCGAGGCTCGTGCCGAAGTAGGTGCCGAAGCTGGCGAGCGTGTCGAGATAGGCGGGCATCGTCGTCCTCATGGCGTGTTGGCGTGGGGTGCCACGCCGGGCGGGTGGGAGGGTACGACGTTCACTTCGTCAGCGGCGCATCGCAGGCACCGTGCGTGCCTGCAGCCACGGGGTCCACGGTGAACTGGTCGGGCATGTGGAGCAGGCGGAGCTGCCGGGCGCGTCCGAGTGGCCAGGCTCAAAGCCCGAGCCTGAAACGGCAATGTGCTCTAACCACCAACACTGCACTCGTGACCGTCCGCGCCTCCGGCACTGTCATCACGACCGGCGTTCCGGTCGCTGCCCGATGGCCGCATGCGGTTGCAGCGGAGGCAGGAACTTGCTGCGCCAGCTGGCTTCCCTGCCAAGCCACTTGTAGCGCGTGGGAGGTCGCGCCCACGCTCACGGTGGAGAGAGAACGGCGGGCCACAGAACCTCGACTATCGGTACGTGATCGGAAAGGGCTGGGGTGCGTGACAACCCCGCAACCTGCGCTGACTTCGAATGCTAGAGTAAGGAATCCTTACTTCGGAGCCACTGCATGCTTGCCAAGATCACTTCGAAGAACCAGCTGACGCTGCCGAAGAGCATTACCGAAGCGGTCGGACCGGCGGAGTACTTCGAGGTCGAGGCGCGAGACGGCCAGATCGTGCTGACGCCCGTCCGCATCCAGCGAGCTGACGCAGTGCGCGCCAAGCTCGCCGAGCTCGATCTCGGCGAGGCAGACATCGCCGCCGCGGTGGACTGGGCACGGCAGCATTGAGTCCGAATCGCCCGGACGTGCCGCGCACCGTACTCGACACCAATGTCGTGCTGTCCGCGCTCGTATTCGCGGGCGGCACTGCGGCTCGACTCCGCGACGCATGGCAGGCCGGCACACTGCTGCCCTTGGCGAGCACGGCCACGATCACCGAACTCATCCGGGTGCTCTCCTACCCGAAGTTCAAGCTGGACCTGCGCGCACAGGAAGAGCTCCTTGCCGACTATCTGCCCTGGGTCGAGGTCGTGGCCGTGCCGGAGCCACCGCCCGCCATGCCCGCCTGCCGCGATGCCCACGACCTGCCGTTCCTTCATCTCGCGGTCGCAGGCCGGGCAGATGTGCTGGTCTCGGGCGACGCGGACCTGCTGACGCTTGCAATGCCGAACGAGAATTCGCACAGCGACACGCTACCGATCTTCAACTGCCGCGTTCTCACGCTGCACGCATTCCTGGACGGCTTGGGCGGGCAACGCCTTCCACCGTCCTGACCAAACGAATTCTCGAGCATGTGCGAGACGTTCGCATTCCGTCAGTCAGGCAGCGCCCCGCAAGTCGAGTGCGGTAGCAGGCCGCCAACGCACACCGTCACCGCGCCAGCAGCTCGCGATTGCGCCGCTGTTCATCCTCACTCAAGGGCACGAACACCGGCTCGCCATCCCGCAGCACCGGCTTGCCCTCATCGAGCAGGAGCTTGCCGTTCGCCTGCGGATGGTCGAGGTAGATCTGGCATAGCCCCACGCAAGCGTCGCAGATGTACACGCCCGGCCCGGCGATCAGCTTCGCCACCTGGGTGTGGTCCTTGCCACAGAAGCTGCAGTTCAGTTTCGCGCTGGATTCGCTCATGAGTCTGTCCACCATCTGTTGGAAGCTGAGAAAACGCACGCCATCGGCCGTGGCTCTGTCGTCCGCCTCGATGCCCTCCACGGTCTCTGTTCGATAGCGGCCGTCCAGCAGGCGACGAACGACCCATCGCGACACCGACTGGCCCTTGCGATAGCCGAGGTGCAGGCCATCGGAGATGCGCACGAAGTAGGGTTTGGCGCGTATCTCCAGGCGCGCACGCCGTTCGCGGTCATGGATCTTGAAGGGCACCGGCTGTCTCCGATCGCGTTGCCAGCGGAAAACTAGCACCGGGTTCGAGCGTTGTAATGTCCAGAGAATGTCCACGCGCGAGCAGCTCGCCGCACGGCGCACGTCAGGACGATGCAGGGCTCGCCACGTACCGCCGCAGCAGCACATCCACGGTGACCACGAGCCGCGGCAAGGCATCCACCACGGCCCGTCGTTCCGGGGACGTGCGATGCGCGTGCGGCGTCATGCGCAGCAGCGCGGCGACCTGGCCGTCTCCTGCCACCGTGGTGGTGACGCGAACCGGCTGAGTCTCCGCACAAACGTATCCCGCCTCCGCTGCGCCCGGATGCGCCTGCGGCGGGCTCGGCCTCACTTCGTCGTAGATCAGCTCCCGCAGCTCACGCAGGTGATCTGGCGCGGGATCCACCAACAGCACTTCGCCGCCCTCCGCCTGCACACGCGCGAACTCGCCCCACACCGGGAACCCGAACAGGCTCAGCACCACATCGAAACTGTTGGCCGCGAAGGGCAGGCTGCGATTCGACGCCACGGCCCAGGCAATGCCGGGTGATCGCCGTGCAGCAACGCGCACTGCCCACTTCGAGATGTCGATGCCCGCGAGCAGCAGCGATGCGTCGAGTGCATCCGCCCGTGCCGCTGCGTCGATGCGTGCAAGGCAGTCGCCCTCGCCACACCCGGCATCCAGCACGCGCACCTCGGGCGCCGAGTTGCGCGCAGCCGACGCATCCGCGCGCCCGCGCACCATCGCGTACACCGCATCCACCATCGGCGCGTAGTGCCCCGCAACCAGGAACTGCCTCCGCGCATCCACCATCGCCTTGTCATCACCCGGGTCGCGCGAGGCCTTGCGCTGCACGGGCAGCAGATTGAGGTAGCCCTCGCGCGCGCGGTCGAAACGGTGGCCCGCCGGGCACACCGCGCCGTCCGCGCTCAAGCGCATCGGCGCGCCATCGAGCGGGCAGGTGAACGTATCGAACGCGGACGTGCGCACTAGAACGCCGAGTATCCGCCGTCCGCCACGATCTGCGCGCCGGTGACGAAGATCGACGCATCGCACGCAAGGAATGCCACCACCGGCGCGATGTCCGTCGCCTGCCCCATGCGGCCGATGGGCATCTTCTGCAGCCAGTACGCCATCACGTGCTCGAAGGAGAGCGGATTGCCCGCTGCATCACGCATCGGCTCGTGCTTCGCGCCGAGGTTCGTCGCGCACGGCCCGGGATGCACCGAGTTCACGCGGAGGCCGCTCGCCGCGAGCTCGTGGCCGCCGGCGCGCGACAGCATCGCGATCGCGCCCTTCGATGCGCTGTAGGCCGCGTAGCGGTCCCCCGCTACCTGCCCGTACACCGACGAGATGTTGACGATGGATGGCTTCGTGCCGTGCGCCTCGGCCGTGGCGCGCAGCAGCGGGATGAACGCCTGCATGCCGATGAACGGCCCTTCCACATTGATGCGGTATTGCGCGCGCAGGTCTTCCAGCGGCGCGTCCATGAACGCACGCGCCAGCATGATGCCGGCGTTGTTCACGAGCACGTCGAGCCGCGCGCAGCGCTGCTCCACCGTCGCGCGAACACGCTGCCAGTCGGCTTCCGAGGTGACGTCGTGCGCGATGCCAAGGTGGCCATCACCCGCGAGCGCGGCGATGGTCAGGGCTGCAGCCTCGCCATCGATGTCGGTGCCCACGATGCGGGCGCCGAGCGATGCCAGCACCTCGCACGTGGCGCGGCCGATGCCCGAGCCGGCACCGGTG
>SXGU01069127.1_pt1 | contig 23551 bp, 27 predicted proteins | sample 3174531 | NCBI WGS metagenome assembly SXGU01 (sample SAMN11356863, study PRJNA531348) | freshwater metagenome | isolation source: freshwater sample F1-140 | place: China: Fuxian Lake, Yuxi | collected 2017-12-25
AACGTCAGCAACATCGTTTGTCTTTCTACGATCTGCGAGGATATCTTCCAAAAGCTGTTGACGGAGAAGGATCATGTCATATGATGGGTACATGGTAAACAGGGGTTAGATGGGAATCTTTCCCCAGTTTACCCTTTTTCTGGTACAGGAAATGTGACGGCAATTGCTGCAATCTTAACAAGCTTTTGAGGTTTATGTGAAGCTGAGGTGGCTTTGGTGTAATTCGCGTATTTTTTAACTTTCCTCTGTGCTATGGTTTGATTATTATGATTATTCTTCGCGAACCAATTTCTATTCAAGATATCCAAAAGAATCATCATGATTTTTTTGATACGATGGTGAAAATAGTTGTCGATATTGAACGTGAACTTCTCGCTCTCAATGGTGAGATGCATGCGGATTTAGAGGAGGTACTTCTCGAAGATGGTTCTGAACAGCAGTATCTTTGGGGGGCAAATATATATTTTTCACGTCCCCATGATCTTGAATTTACTTCCCTGATTAATATCCGTCCAGGTCAGGGAAATAAAAGCATGGAAGTTCTGGATCCGCTTGTGAGAGAGACAATGACTAGGATTGTTAAAAAATATGTTGTCTTATAAGTTACTCATTGGAATTATGTACGACTTGATTCTCCACAAGCATTTACATCGAGAAAAATGGATGAGCTATACATTTGATCGTCAGATTTTGATGATCGCCAATGAGGTGAATCGATATATGAATGGTGTAAAATCAGGACTTGATGAGGCGAGTCAGCGTGAGTGTCTTGAGCGAATTTTTGAGCTGTGTGATCTTACTATTTCCTGTCAGGACGGTGGGCGACGAAGGGAGCTTGCGCGATTTCGGGAAATTATTGGAAGTTATTATGCTGAACAATCTGAATTTACTTCTGAGATTCAGAGTTTGGCAAAAGTTCTCTTATTAAGTACTCGAACGACGGAAGCGCTTTTATAACTACCCAATACTCTTCCTCACCTTAGCGGCCTCGATGAGGTCGGCGGAGAGGTCGGCGCCCATGTTCATTTTGTAGAAGATGGTGGAGACGAGGTTACGGTGGATGAAGTGGTGGTCTTTGAAGGGGCCGAGTTTGATGCCGAGGATGGACTCGATTTCGGAGATGTCTTTGGTGACGTTTTTGAACTCTGGGTATTCTTTTGCGAGGAGGGCGAGGTTTTCGCGGTTGAGGTACTTGCCCGCGTGCTGGAGGTCGCGCACGAGATTGACGTAGAGACGCTTGATGGTTGGGAGGTAGCCCTGTTTTTGCGCTTGGCGGAGGGCGCGGCCGGTTCCGATGAGTTCTGGTGGAACGCCGAGAGAGTACAAAGCGCCGGTGAAGGTAATAGCGCGAGGAAGGGAGACTTTTCCAACACCTCGGGAGTAGCCGAACAGTCCAATGTGGAGCATACGTTCGCGGCGGGCTGGAATATTTTTTGCCATCTTGTTGATCAGAGGTGCTAGCACCTCAATCGAGGCCTTGTATGGCTTGATGAAGATCGCGTTGATCTTCTCGATCTCGTCGATCTCTTTTTCGGAGAGCATCAGGGGCTTGAGTTTCGGAAGGGTCTTGTCGATATACTTGATCGCTTTCATAACAGACTCTTGCGGATAATCGTACTTGAATGCGGACTGTAGTGTGATCGTCCGGATGCCGGCGTACTCGTTGATTGCCTCCTGAATATTTTCTGGATTGATGGCGCCACGGAATGGAAGTGAACCGGTTCCAATAATCGGATACATTGGGACCTTGTATTTTTTCGCGAGGTTGTAGTAATGAGAGATGGCGGCCTTGGAGGCGAGGACCGCAGGGACGAGCCCGGCGTTGAGGGCTGGGTCGGAGCGCGCGATGAATGGGCGCATGTATTTCGGGTAGGAGCCGTACTCTTTTTTATACATCTTGAGATAGTCCTCGATGATCTTGTCGGCACGGGTGAGATCTTCGACCTGCTCGATGAGCGGAATCACGTCGATACGATTGAAGCTTTTGGTAGCTTCGTTTTCAAAAATTTCTTCTTTAAGTTTGGCGACCTTTCGGAAGGTTTTTTCGGTGTGCATAATTTGCTCGGCGGACTTCGTCATGGGAAGAATCACTTCGATGATCGGTGGGTTTTTGTTGCCCATCTCATAGGCCAAGTCGGCAGAGGTGATGATGTTAATAAAGGCTCGTGCGAGACGGTATCCCCTTTCCTCCCAGATGTTTGGAACACGGTAGGTGAGGAATTTATCTTCGCCGAGTGGATGCTTCGCAAAGTAGTCGGTGTAGCGACGGTAGAGCTTGTCGATGACCGCTTCGTCCACGAACTTTCCCTCCCAGTCCCACATGTACTCGTCGCAGCCAAGTTCACTAAAGGCGATGTAGGCTTCTTCGATTTCGTCGGTCGTAGAGATGAAACTTTTATTACACCAATAGGCAGGACTTGCGTTGTCCGGGTGCTGCGTCGACATCGTGGATGGAATTTTTTTCATGGGGTTTTTGTCAGTTACGCAGATGATACCTTATCGTTTTTTCTGTGACCAGCGAATTATGAGGACGATAGCGAGGATGAGACTGGTGAAAAAAATGGCTTGTGTGAGGGGTGATATCGACTGAGTAGTTGCCTTGAGAGAGGTGTAGGTGGTGGTGAGTATGGCGCTGAGTCCGATGGTGTCGAAGAGACGCTGGATACTCAGCTGGAGAGCTGGGGTCATATAGATGATGCCGATGCCGGTGAAAAGAATGGCGGCGATGACGTTTGTGAGAGGACGGTTGAAGATTTTTTTCCGGAAGAACCACTGTTTGTTTTTTTCGGGGATGCGGTCATAAAAAATCGCGAGGAATAGGAGTGGCAACATGAGGCCAAGCGCATAGGTGAACAGGAGGAGGATTGATTTGAGGCCAACGCCTGCGGCGATGACCACGGTGAGCACCGCACCGATGGTCGGCGCGGTGCACGAACCCGTCACGATCCCAAACGTCATTCCAAATATCAAAATACTGAGTGGGTCACTCCCCTTTGGGGCGAGTGAAAATTTTGAAAACCATGGAAATTTTACATTCCAAAAGGTCATCAGGCCAATGACGATGAGGAGCAGTCCAGCGATTGTGTGAATCACCGCCGTGTTGGTAATAAAAAAATGTACGAGGGCGCTGATACCAAGTCCGAGCGGAATAAAGACGAGCAGAAATCCAAGGAAAAATACGGAGACCGACACAACAAGTTGTGTTCGTTCCTTACATGCCAGCGCGAAAAAAGCTGGGAGTACAAAAGGACCGCAGGCCGGGAGGAGTGTGAGGAGTCCACCGAGCAGTGCGGTCATGTAGCTAATATCGAAGAGCATAGGGCGTTAGAGGCCTGTTACTTTGCGAGCAGTGACTTGATGGCTCGTGAGAAATCAGGAGCATCGAGATATCCGGAGAGCGCGTACTTTTTTCCATCTGGTGCGATGATGACGCTAAATGGTGTTCCGTTGCCGCCATTCTTTGAAGCATCCTCAATATGCGATGTGATTTTTGCATCAAATTTTGTCGAGTCGAGACACTCAGCGAAGCGTGCCTTGTCGAGTTTTACGAAGTCTGCAATCTTATAGAGTTCTTTTGGATCAAGTCCGTCGTTGGCTGGCGTGACTTCCATGAGTCGGTCGAGATACTTCCAGAATCCATCCTGGCCTGCGATGTCGCCTGCACACTCCATTGCCACCGACTCACGATGTGCCCTCTTGTGCATATCAAGCGGAAACTGTCGGTAGACCCACTGGACGTCATCCGGAAACTCTGCGACAATTTTTTTTAGACTTTCGTGGAACATCTTGCAGAATGGACACTCTGGATCCGAGTACTCAACGATCGTTATTTTTGGTGATGTCGCCCCTCGTCGATAGTCCGCCTCTGATACCGGGATAATTTCGAGCTCGCCTTTTGGAAGTTCACGCTGATCTGGCGCATTTGCCAGAGCAACATCTGCCTGTGCCTCCTGACCCGCAATTTTCTTGAAAAATGGAAGCTGGGAGATCCCGATTCCAATAACAATTCCGATTACCATGCCTCCGAGAATACAGCTTGAAAGCATCCATTTGTTCGTTTTTTGTGCCATTTTTACGTTTTTGAGAAGGGGTACGTGTGGGCATCATACCCTTTTTTAGCTTTAGGTGGCAATAATTTTATGATTATTTGACACTTTTGAACTTTACTTTTCTAGTAGTATTCCGTAGAATTGGCTGGCTTAAGCGACTTTTATGATTTCTTCATTATGATTTTTACCTCTGAGTCCGTGACGGAAGGACACCCAGACAAGATCTGTGATCAGATCAGTGATGGGGTTCTCGATGCTATTTTAAAGGACGATCCGAATGGCCGTGTGGCGTGTGAGTGCATGGCCACGACGGGTCTCGTGGTTGTTTCTGGCGAAATCCGAACGAAGACCTATGTCGATATTCCCGCCATCGTGCGCGGAGTCATCCGGGAAATTGGCTACGATAATGCGACGTATGGGTTTGATTACAAGGCGTGCGCGGTGCTGACTTCTATCAATGAGCAGTCAGCGGATATTGCGCTGGGGGTGGACTCTGATGAGGCGCGTGGAAAAAAAATTGGTGCCGGCGATCAGGGCATGATGTTTGGCTATGCCTCGAATGAAACTCCCGAACTGATGCCGATGCCGATTATGCTCGCTCATGGGCTGACTCGTCGGCTGAGTGAGGTTCGAAAGTCTCAAGTAATTCCGTATTTGCGACCGGATGGAAAGGCACAGGTTTCTGTTGAGTATGCGGATGGTCGACCGGTGCGTGTGGATACCGTGGTTCTATCGACGCAGCATGATGAGGATGTGACCCAGGAACAAATCGTTCGTGATGTAATGGAACATGTAATTCGACCAGTATGCGGTGCATTGATTGATTCCGCGACGGTGTTTCACATCAATCCAACGGGACGATTTATTATCGGCGGACCTCCGGGTGATTGCGGCCTCACGGGTCGAAAAATTATCGTCGATACCTACGGCGGTATGGGTCGACACGGTGGTGGCTGTTTCTCTGGAAAAGATCCAACGAAGGTTGATCGAAGTGCCGCGTACATGGCGCGATATATTGCAAAAAACCTGGTTGCAGCTGGTGTCGCCTCCCGATGTGAGGTCCAGCTCGCCTACGCGATCGGCTACCCAGAACCTGTTTCGGTCTACGTTGACACGTTTGGAACGGGTACCGTTGATGACGCTGAGTTAGCACGTGCTGTTCGAGATGTATTCCCTTTATCACCTGGCGATATTATTGAGGCATTGGATTTACGCCGACCAATTTACCGAAAAACCGCCGCCTACGGCCACTTCGGGCGAAACGAACCAGAGTTCACGTGGGAACGGACGGATCGGGTGGATGCGGTAAAGAAGGCGCTGAAGCTTTAATGATCACTGCAACGCCCCCGTTCTCCGAGCAGCGGCTAAACTCACAAGCGACACCACGAGTAACATTCCCACCGACAGCAAGAGTGCTGTCGACAAAGAGTACACATCACTCACCCATCCATACAGCGGGCCGAGAAGAATAAACATTATTTTCTGGACGAGACTTTTTATTGATAACACGGTGACGCGGAGTTCTGAGCCGACCATGCGGTTGACGACTTCTTGGGAGAGAGGATTCAATAAGCCCCAGGCGAAGCGGATCACGATGATCGAGAGAATACCGATAACCGTTGGGACGAAGGCCATGATAAGCAGACCAGACGTGACGAGTCCGATAATCAATATATATTGGGTGTACTCACTAAGACGTTTCATGGTGTGCGAGAGGTAGCTTCCACTGGCGGCGGCAAAGTTTCCGAGGGCCCACGTGATGCCGAGTAACCCGACGCTCAGGCCAATATTGACGAAGTACGTTTGGGAAAACCAGACGGAGGCGAAGGTGGTTGTTGAAATTATTCCGCCAAGTATGATGCTCCAGAAAACTCTTCGGTCTCGCCACCAAATTTCCACAAAGGCTTTCTTGAAATTCGCGACGTGATTCGTGGATGCGCGCTTTCGCTCTGGCTCGTGAAAGGTGCAGGCAATAAGCAGTCCGCACAATATCGCGATAATTTGCGCATAAAATGGAAGGTGTAACGAAAATGTGGCGAGAAGTCCGCCTACTACACTCGTGACGCCCTCAGATATCTGGCCGACACTTCCTGTAATTCCGTGACGACGTTTGAACTCACCCTCTTCCTGGAGGAGTAATAGCGAGTCATACAGAATTGCTTCTTTCACCCCAGACCTCAGACTCAAGCCGATACCGAGCAATACTTCTGCTGTCACGACACTCCAGAACCCAATGGCCTGGGCATAGATTATGGTTCCCGCGAGGGCGAACACACTTCCGGCAATCAAGGTTCTTTTGCGACCGAGAAAGTCAGCAATGTATCCTGAGGGAACTTCCAGCAATGCCACAACACCCGCGAACACCGCCTGTACGATAAATAAATCCCGCGCGCTGAGTCCGATCGACTGGTAAAATACATAGAGGATCGGAATAAAAAACAGCATCCACTCAAACGATGAGAAGATGTAGAGTTTGAAAATATTTCGGCGAAGGTAGGCGGTCATGTGTGTCGTTTTGCGAGTCGTATAAATATCCAAAGGAGCAGGCCGCCAATGAAGAAACCAAACATCACATCCGTCGGGTAATGGACGCCGAGATACATCCGTGAGAAGCCGATGAGCGCGATCAGCGTGGACATTTCGATAACAACCGTCACGCGACCAATCCGAGATGCTATGCTCCGTGTGATGACATAGGCAAACATGCCATAAAGCAACATACTACTTGAAGAGTGACCACTCGGAAGACTGAATCCCGTTTCATCAATCAATCTTCCCATCTCGTCGGGACGGATACGATGGATAATATTTTTCAACAGGTAGGTGATGAACGCGTCCATAATTGTAAAATACGCGACGTAGAGTGCAACACGCTTCCTTCCTCCCACGATCAAAATAATGATCAGTACTACCGAAAGGACGGCTATTACCTCTTTGCTTCCAAAAAAGGTCACCCCATTGAAGAACGCTGTCAGCTCAGGAGTGCGCCAGGTGCGGATGAAATCAAGAATGGTCTGGTCGAATGACATAGAAAAATATTACGTGCAAACAGCATAGGGCGAGTTGGCACTTTTGACTAGACACTTTTTTTTAAGCGCCTATTATAGTCTGTGAACCTATTTCTGTTTCACATGTTCAAAGTTTATCAGACGATCAAAGGCACCATTGCAACGCTCGATAATCCAGTTATTAACTCATGGATCGACGTTACTTCACCGACGGAAGAAGACCTGAAAGAGCTCAGTGCCATTGTGGATATCGATGAAGACATTATCCGATCCATTCGCGATCTCGATGAGGTTCCAAAGGTTGAGAAGTATGATGACTATCAGTTTATCCTCATCCAGACACCGAAAGTCACGCAGGAAAATGAAGACGAAGATGAAATCTATCACAAATATTCAGTCTCGCCGCTCGGTATTATTTTCAACTCGGATTATCTTATTACGATCAGTGATGGAAAAAATGATGTTATTTCCTACCTGAAACTCAAGCTCAAGAACTACGAAAAAAATAGAATCATCAACACGAATGATACGCCGCAGTTTATTTTGAAACTGCTTCTCTTTACCTCAAAGATGTACTTGAAGTATTTGAAGGCGATCAATCACAAGCTTCGAGAAGCACAAAAAAACCTCGAGAGTCTTCCGCAAAACTCTGAGATCATGCACCTCCTCGACCTCCAGAAGTCGCTTGTTTACTTCAATACTTCCCTGCAGTCAAATCAGATCGTGATTGAAAAACTCACGAAGAAAAAATACTTTACCAACTCTGAAGAAGACGAAGAGCTCGTCGAAGATATTCTCGATGAAAATAAACAGGCCCTCTCGACGGTAAAAGTGTACGGACAGATTATCTCGAATACCTCCAATACCTTTTCCTCGATTATCTCAAACAATCTGAACCAGACGATGCGATTTCTCACGTCGGTAACGATCATCCTGATGATCCCGACGCTTGTGGCAAGCGTGTTTGGCATGAACGTTGAACTTCCTTTCCAGCACATGCCTCACGCGTTTGCGATCGTGGTTGCGATCTCGGTCGTGATTTCCATGGTCGGAATTCTCTGGTTCTATCGAAAGAAACTGTTCTAGAGTTTTTTTATTACGCTGCGAGCTCCATCCAGTCGTTGAACCTCTGCTCTGGGTGTTCTCCTCGGAGAATGCGCTTCAGATCGTCGGAATTTGTAGCTGCTCATGGGGAGTGGTTTTATAACTTATTTCATTGGTAAGTCAATTATGTTTTGAGTTAGGTTTGGCTTTAAAACTCCATGCGCCTATACTCAAGATACTACTTTTTTATTTTATGTTTATGACTGAAATTGATGTTAACTTTTTGGCGGTGCTCGTCGCGGGTGTCGTGCAGTTTGGCATCGGATCGCTCTGGTACTCGCCGGTGATGTTCGCAAAGCCATGGATGCGCCTCATGAAGATCAATCCTGAAGAGATGAAACCTTCGAGTAATGAGATGGCTAAGATTTTTGGCGTGAGTCTCGTGGGCTCGATTGTCATGGCGTACATTCTCGCGCATTTTGCGGAGTATGCGGGTGCGATAAATATTACTGATGGTTTGATGCTCGGTTTCTGGGCATGGCTCGGCTTCATTGTGACGACTCATATTCATGGTGTCCTCTATGAGAAGAAACCATGGGCGCTGTTTGCGATTAATATGGGTCACTACCTCGCCTGCTTCCTTGCTGCCGGTGCGATTCTTGCGATCTGGAGATAGCCCCCCCTAGTTCGCGTAATTAAATGCGCCAACTGCATCGTATGTATTGTATGGATGGTATGACTGGTATGGCTGAGAAGATGGTGGTGCGTAGGTCGGTGGAGTGTAGGTATACAATGGCACCGGAACGTAAATATACACTGGCTGTTTGGAACGGAAGTACCAGTCATCAGCATCGTATTCATCAACGCTCTTTTTAGGCACGGTCTTTTTCTTTGGAGCGACGTATTTTTTGGCCGTTGTCTTTTTTCCGGTCGATGTCGATGATGATCCCGATGTACCGTTATAATACGTATTGTAGGTGTTATAGGTGTTATTCTTGGCATTCGGTTTTGTCTGATCAATTGGCACTTCTTTCGCTGGCTCTTCTTTTTTGAAGAAGCTACAGGATGTCATCAACATCAGTGACAAGCAGGCGATAAGTATAAGTGCGAAGCGTCGTTTCATGGATGGGAAGGTAAGAGAATGGTTACAAGGTTTCATTTTACGCCTCCTTCTCTCTGAATTACAAAAAGCCGGGATTGCTCCCGGCCTTGTATTATGCTGTTTTCATCATTTTTGAGGCTGCTTTTTATCGCTTACCACCATCGATTTTCATATTTTTTGAAAACTCTTTATTTTGACAGTTCGACTATACCCTTTTTGTCACACATAGATGCACCTGGAAGCTTTTCATTAAAGTCTATGCCATTTGTGTGACACAGGCCTGGACCGTAGGTTGGAGAAAAATTCTTCATCGGTGGAACGCCGTTCGTCATAAAATTCTTGGCAGCTTTCGCAAGCTCTTTGGTGCTGAAACCCATAAAATCAACAACCTGACCTGGCTTAATGACGAATGGAGCACCTACCTTCTTTCCAGACTTTATGGTCTTGATGAGCGTACCGACATACTCGTTATTTACCAGCGTGATCGCGTACATATTGACGAACTGGGATGGAATCAGGACTGGCTCTTTGCTCAAATTCTGCTCAGTGGTCTTCTCCACAACTTGAACTTTATAGGTAACGTTCTTGCCTTTTACCTTTGGGGCCTCGACTGTGACCTGAGGGAGCGGACCAGTAATACTCACATTAATAGCATTCCAACAGTCGGTCGTCACCGCAGCCAATTTTTTACTAAAATCGGCACCATTTGTATTGCAAACACCCGCTACTCCATCGTCCATGGAGAAATTCTTCATTGGAGGAACCCCATTGGTCACAAAACTTTTCTGTTTATCTGCCGCCTCTTTACTTCCGAATGCCATAAAATCCACCACCTGGCCAGGCTTCACGGTGAACGTCGCACCATCTTTACCGGTTGACATAGTGGCAATTACCCCACCAGTATATTCGTTATTTACGAGTATAATTTCATACATGTTTACGAACGCATTTGGAACCAGCGCTAAATCTCCCGATGCTGAAACATTCGATGGATCAACAGCCTTAACCTTCACTAAAGCATCAACGCCCGTTCCTGCGAATGCTAATGGTACTGATAACGAAACAACGAGCGAAAGTATCGTACTGAGCTGTATCAATCTCTGGAACTTCATAAAATGGGGTAAGGAGAATATATTTGCATCTTACGCTTTTTTTTATACGCGTCAAAATCATGTATTATGGATATAACTATGAGCTATAATGAACTTACTCCAGAAGAAGAACGTGTGATTATTGGAAAGGGTACTGAGGCGCCGTTTACCGGCGAGTATAACGCGCACTTTGCGAGTGGTACCTACATCTGTCGTCGATGTAACGCTGAGCTGTATCGCTCCCAAGACAAGTTCGATGCCGGCTGCGGCTGGCCAAGTTTTGACGATGAGATTCCAGGTTCGGTACGACATGAAATAGATCGCGATGGTCGGCGAACAGAAATTCTGTGCATGAATTGTGGTGCACACTTAGGTCATGTTTTTGAGGGTGAACATCTGACCACGAAAGATACGCGCCACTGCGTGAACTCGCTGTCGATTCGATTTATTCCTGAAAAATCTGCCGCATGAGTGATCGAAAAAATATAGAAACGGCGGTATTTGGTGGTGGCTGCTTCTGGTGCTATGAAGCCATTTTCGCGAGACTTCGAGGGGTAGAGTCCGCGGTGAGTGGTTATGCTGGCGGCGCGCCCGAGAAGGCCAAATATGATTATGTCAGCATGGGAAAGACGGGTCACGCCGAGGTGGTGCAAGTTACGTTTGATCCTTCGGTCATTTCGTATCGAGAACTGCTTGATATTTTTTTTCATGTGCATGATCCCACCCAGATGAATCGACAGGGTGCTGATATTGGCACTCAGTATCGATCGGTTATTTTTTATGTGAATGACGCGCAGCATGAAGGGGCAGAAGCCATGATTCGGCAACTTTCTGCGAGTGGCGAATTTGATGAACCCATTGCGACTGTCCTTGAACCGCTTGACGCTTTTTATACGGCTGAGGCATACCACCAAAAATACTTCGATCTGAACCCAGATGCTCCCTACTGCTCGGTCATTATCCAGCCGAAAGTGGCGAAGTTTCTCGAAAAATACAAAAATCTCGTGAAGTAACTATCGCTTCCTTGCCAGCGTTACAACGGCTGAGACTTCTTCGAGCGGTATTGGGAAACCCAAGAGAAGAACATTCTGGAAGTATGCACGGCCTGGAGTCCCTTCTGGAAGTTTTTTTCTTGCGGTCACCCATTTATTAAAGATCAGCTCCATACCTGGATTTCTTTCGATTGCCCGACCGAGATTTCTTCGGAATAATTCACCAACTGACATTTTTCTTCCGTCGGGAAGCGTATATACCAGTGGCTCCTGAATTCCTACATTCGACTGAAGCATATCTGCCTTGTACGGAGGACGGAAACCCATGGCTTCCAGCTCGCGAAAACAGACACCCAGTCCGGGTCGAACGTCCTGCATGTGAAGGAAGTATCCATTTTTTCTCAGCGCAACGCGTGCCTGATCAACGGCCTGATCGATAAAGTGAGTTGCGTCGAACGAAGAGAGTCCGGTAACAATGTCGAGCATATCGCGCAGATGGAGCGCTTCTTCGAGTCTCAAATATGATCCTTGCACTACTATCGATGATGGATACCTTCGTCGATTTTCTCTGACTGCAGCTGGATTGGTCTCTACCTGTATCCAGGATTTTTTATCAATGATTGGCGCAAGCAACTCTTCAACCATCGCTCCCGTTGCCCCACTTCCTAGGTCGACACCGTTCGATACTGGCAGATCAAAGTCTCTAAAAATGCGTGCGAGCATTGCCTGCAGTGCCTCTCGAACCTGCGACCGGTTTTTCTCAAACGAAAGTGAGGCCGTCGTAATTGATTGAGCCTGAATTCCCCTTTCTTCTTCCTGAATACTTCCCGAAAAACGAAGAGGGGTAAGCCAAGTTTCTTCCAATTTTCCACATCCCTTTGTAATAGCTGGGACATCGAAGCATGGAGTTGTGTCGACGGAGATATCGTACATAGGGGGGTTCGTTATAAGATCACCCGATGGTAAGGTGATTATTTTATACTTTTTCTAGTTTTTGTCAACTACCTGATTCGGCTTTATTTAGCGAGCATCATAATCATCTCATACTCTTTTTTCGTCAGCGGACTCACCGAGAGGCGGCCTTGTTTGACAAGCTTGGTTTGCTGGAGTTCGGGAATTTCTTTGATGGTTTTGAGGTCGACGTTGGTGCGGACGGGTTTCACCATCTCGATATCCACCATAATCCATCGCGGATCATCAGCCGTGTGGTCGGGATACGCTTCTTTGACGACGCGTGCGGTGCCCATCACTCGCCGCTCGGTGCCTGAATGATAGAAGAGAACGAGATCGTCTTTTTTCATCGCGAGCATGCTGTTGCGCGCCTGATAATTTCGCACGCCGTTCCAGTGGGTTCTTTTTTCTTTGACGAACATATCCCAGGAGTAGGCGTCGGGTTCACTTTTCATGATCCAGTAGTTCATGATTTAGTATTGAAGAAAATTTTTCGCGAATATTATTCAACAATAATCGTTCCCATCATCGATGGATGTGGGCTGCAGTGGTAGGTAAACGTTCCCTTTTTTGTGAAGGTGAAGGTGTAGGTTTTTCCCTGCGTGAGCGTTCCTGAGTCAAATCCTGGAAGCTGTGTGTGAGCTGGATGCGGATCAGTGTCGACGGTGTGAGGCGTTGAATCTTTCTGCGTGAAAGTTACACTATCGCCTACCTTGATCTTGAGCTCTCCTGGCGTGAAGGCGAAGTTCTCAATTGTGACGTTGTGCGTCGCTGGGGCTGCTGCGGTTGGGGCTGGTGTTACGGGAACTACCGGCGTTGCTGGGGTTACTTTTTTCACTTCTTTTTTAATAACCTTTTTAACCACTTTTTTAACCGGCTTTTTTTTCTTTATCACTGTTTTTTTTACCACCTCCTTCTTTACTAACTTTACTGATGCAGGATCTCCCTCAAATGTAATCATGTGCTCGTCTGGAGCGTGAGCTGACACGAGCGATGATGAACAGAGAAGCGCAACCAGTGCGAGGGTTGAAAATATTTTCCGTGGTGATGTCATGGGGATTGGGGTAATTGACTGGAATCAGTATAGGCTACCTGGAAAATTTGTGGAAGTGTGCCCTTAAAACGCGCTCCATAATACCTGATTTCTTACCTCGTGGTGGAACCGGACTTCGCCGTTTTTGATGCGGGTACCGAGTTCGCGTGCTGAACGGTGTGCGACTGCTTCTTTGAGTGCGAGGAATTTATCCTGATTCGTGACGCCAATCGTGTTCTTGATAAAGGTACTCTTGCGGAAAAGATCGAGCGCTTCGTAGATATTCCCTGGCAGTTTTTTGACCGGCTTGGTGTAGAGAGAGCTCATTTCTTTGTAGGTCTTGGTATCGGCCTTCATGCCGGCGAGACCAGCTCGAATCGCGACGTAATACGAAAGGTATGGATTTGCGTCTGGAGCGACGGTTCGGATTTCGATTCGGGCAGAGTTCTGATTACCAATTGGAATACGAATCATAGAACCTCGATCTGACGGAGACATCTTGATCTCGTTCGGTGCCTCGAAGTGCGGATCGAGACGTCGGTAGGCGTTGACGCTTGAGTTGATAATCAGACAGAGATCATTGGCGCGGTAGAGAATACCGGTGAGAAATTTGTGTGCTATCTCTGAAAGATTGTGTTTTCCCTTGGCATCGTAAAAGATATTTTTTCCTTTCTGGCTGATGGAGATATTGCTATGCATGCCACTTCCGTTGATACCAGCTACTGGTTTTGGCAGGAATGAAGCCGTCAAACCGAAACTCTTCGCGATCTGTCGTGCAACGATTTTGTAGAGCTGGATGTAGTCAGCGGCATGGAGCATGTCCGTATATTTGTAGTTTGTCTCAAACTGCGATGGCGCTACCTCTGGATGATCTTTTTCATTTTCGAAACCCATGGCGCGTGTTGCCTCGGCGAGTCGATCGATGAACTGACGAAGACAATCCTGTGGAAGGACGTTGTAGTAACCACCTTCTGATGCAAGGGTAAATCCTGTCTTTTCGTCGAAGTGCTGCTCCATATCCTCACCCTGAAGAATAAATCCTTCGATCTCGGGAGCGAGATTCACCACCATGTTTTGCTTGGCGAGATCTTTCGAAAGCTGCGCGAGTGCACCCCGGAAATCACTCTCGTACGGAGAGCCGTCCTGAGCAAGTACGTACGCAAACATCAGCACCTTTCCGGCTCCAAAAACATCTGCTGGAAGCCAATAAAAGCTCGTCCAATCAAGTCCCAGCCGAAGATCAGATGCGTGCTGTGGTGAAAATCCACGAATCGATGATCCATCGAAGGTGAGATTGTTTTCTGAGCCGAGCAGAAATTTTTTATTGTAGTCGAGCATGTGCAACTTCCCTTCCAAATCCGAAAAACAGACGGTCACCGCCTTGATCCCATCATCCCCTGAAATTTTCTTCCGTAGTTCTGTGGCGAACTGTTCATTTGTTTTGGTTTTTCGATCATTTTTCAGTTTGAGATTCATCTCTTCGAGCTCGCTATAGCTGATTTCCTTAAACATTGCCGATTCCTTGCGACGAGGCGTTGGCTGAAAAGGAGAAATATCCATAGGGTAGAATGGGGTGAGATTTTAAAAGGCAATCGTAATAGAAACTTCCGCCAAGTACAAGAAAAAATTTATTCGTATGTGATGTTTGGATTACATGCCAATTTTCCAGACATCTTTCTCCAAAAATGCTTCGATCGTTTGGCGGCTTGCTTTGTTGATGAGATTTGGGTGGGAGAGATTTTTGAGTTTTGCGTACTCGTTGAGTGTGATGATTTTTTTACCTTCGAGATATGCGAGGCGTTTATGATAGCTATTCGTGAGCGCCTTCCCAACAATCTCTTCCATGATGGTGGTGGCGCCTTTTTCATCGAATTCCCTGAAGGCATCGTAGTATTTTCTTCGGTCGGTGAACCTCATATTGATCGGAACAAAGCCTTCTCGGATGAGGAGAAAATTATTCAAGACTCGTCCGATTCGGCCATTTCCATCAATGAATGGATGGATATACTCAAAGGTAAGATGAAGTTTTGCGATTCGCCTGATGATATTTTCATGACTTGTCGCCTGATATTCTGCGAGCATTTTTGCGAGTCTTTCAGTGACTTCATGCGGAGGTGGTGCGATGTGACTTCCCACGCGGACGTATTCGTTATTGGTACGAAATCGTCCAGCAATATTATCGTGAATATTGAGGATGAGCATTCTATGGAGCGAGAACATGACGTCGAGCGTGAGCTCCAGCTCCTTTGCCTTATGATTGATATATGTGACGACACGTGCGAGATTTTTCGCCTCAAAAAGTTCTCGCTCGTTGATGTACCGATCCAAGTCAATCTGGAGGAGTATTTTTTCGGTCTCATCGAGGGAAAGTGTGCTGTTTTCAATGGCGTTCGAGTTGTATACCTGCTCTGCTATTTCCGCTTCTGAGATGAGTGCCAAAAGTGACTCTTTGCCGATGGCGGCGTAATAGTAGCGTTCGCGGAGAAGCTGGATTTTTTTAAAAATATCAAGTGTTTTGGACATGACTGTATTCTATCATTTTTCATGTTTTAAGTCAAATAACCGTGAAAATCTCTATAAAAAATGCCTATTTTTACGATTATTACATATATAAACGTAAATTTTTAGTTATCGTGCCCCTATAATCTCAATAAATAACCGGGTTTCAGTTGATAGCTATTTCTTGCAATAAATTATTTTTATTGTTAGATTTCTATCTTCTTTTTCTCATAAATATGAGGCTTAGTCCGATTATACATCCAGAGGTCAAAGAGTATCTTCAGCGTTCGGATACTCTCTCCACTCTTACTGATGCGATGGGAAGTCCGATTCATGTCATCTTTCCTGGAAGAATTGACGATAATATAAGCGCATTTCAAAATGTCTATGAAAAAACAGGCATTAAAGGAACTATACATTATGCGGCCAAGGCTAATAAAAGCGATGCTGTACTTGAACATGTTGCCAAGAACTCAATCGGAGTCGATGTTTCAAGTCTTCATGAGTTTCGTGCCGCCCTGTCTCATGGGATTATTGGTCACAGGATAGGCGTTTCCGGACCTTCGAAAGACCAAAGACTTCTGCTCCTGGCACTTCAGCATGAGAGTGTTATCACTATCGACAGTCCTGCAGAACTGGAATATCTCATAGGTATTTTGCGCACCTACCCATTAGAGCATCCAGCAAAGATCATGATTCGTGTGGACGGGCTTACTGATCAAAAAAGCCGCTTTGGTGTTCCCAGGGATGTACTTCCAAATTTACTCACCAAACTTTCATCACTGAAGCATATTATTCATCTTCAGGGCTACTCCTTCCATCTTGCTGACTACTCTATCGAAGAACGTCAGCGCGCGCTCCTTGTACTTATCCATGAGCTCCAAAAAGCACGGGATGCCGGCTTCCCCTGTACGACTCTTAATATCGGAGGGGGTTATACGGTGAATTATATTCAGGAGCAGGCTTGGGAGGCGTTTCAGGCATCTGTCGATACATCTACCTTTTTCAAAGGAAAGCAATTTACTGACTACTATCCGTATGCAACGCCCCATGCAAAAGAAGCTCATTTTGAAAACATACTTACCCTGACAAATCGGTTCATTCACAAGGCTCTTTGCGAGGTGCTTCGCGAACAAGATATTCATCTTTCGATTGAGCCCGGACGTGCACTCTTGGATCAAGCTGGCATAACTATCATGCGAATCAAGAACATAAAAACTACTGCACATGGCGAGTCCCTTGTTGAAGTAGAGGGTAATATCAATCATCTTTCTGAGCAATGGTTTGGGACTGATTTTATACCTGATCCTCTACACCTTCCGGCATTGCATTCTCCTGATTTCCCTTTTGAAGCTTCGGTTTCCGGAAATACCTGTCTGGAAATTGACATGGTTACTTGGCGAAAAATCACTTTCAATTCTGTTCCTCGCCGTGGCGATCTTCTCGTTTATTGCAATACAGCTGCATATCAAATGGATAGCAATGAGAGTGAATTCCATCGACTCCCCCTACCGGAAAAAATTACAGCATTTAAACAAGATGGAATATGGAGATGGAAAAAAGATTCTCAATATTCGATTTTAGATTCATTAACTCCTCATACTCATGAATAGACTATGCACCGATATTACAGAAACGATTGGAAATACTCCACTTGTGCAGGTTCCTATACGAAATTCTGGGTGGGAATTTTATCTTAAAATGGAAAAAGCTAATCCGGGGCAGAGCATGAAAGACCGCATGGCTCTCTCTATGATTTGTGCTGCAGAAAAAAGTGGCCAGCTCAAGCCTGGTGGCACCATCATTGAGTCGTCTTCGGGGAATACAGCCACTGGACTTGCCATGATTGCAGCTGCAAGAGGATATAAGTTTATCGCTGTCGTGGATCATCACGCCGTGAGAGAAAAAATTGATATTATTCGAGCTTATGGAGCGCAAATTATGTATGTGGGAGGCAACCTCCCTCCTGACAAAGTCGCCGTGCGAGAACGCGAAGATACTGCGGAAAGATTGAGTATAGATATTCCTAATTCTATTTTTCTTAATCAGGCAGATAATCCCAATAATCCTCTTGGATATGAACCGCTTGCGCGAGAAATTATTGATCAACTTGAAGATGTTCGAGTTCTTTTTGGAGGCATCGGAACGGGTGGTTCGCTGTGTGGCGTAGCAAGATCTCTCAAATCCCACGATCCCTCAATCCAAGTATACGCCATTGAGCCACACGGTTCGGTTATTTTTGGTGGTCCTGATGGTCCTTATTTCCAATCTGGGACTGGAAATCCGGGAAGTGTAGAAATTGCTGATAATGTTGATTACTCGGTTATTGATGGACACTACTTGTCCAGCGATAAAGAGGCTTTTAATACTGCCCGCTTCTTGGCACGGAATAAAGGCATTCTTGTTGGAGGTTCAACTGGTGGTGCCATCTATCAGGCACTGGAGGATCTTGATCGACGTACAGGAACTGGTCGTGCTGTTGCTATTGTTGTCGATGGAGGCGAAAAATATATAAGCACCATTTTTAATGATGAGTGGATGCATGCGAATAAGCTCACCGATATTAGTGTCGACATGCGTCTGCAAGTTCTTCTAAACCTATTCGCCAAATGAACACCCCTGATAACACAAATGGAAAGATAGATTCCTGCGCTGACTGCAGTCATATTTGTGGATATGGTTGCTGCCATCAGTCCCTTCCTCATGAGCTCGACTTCGGACCCGAGAGCTCTCTACTTATCTGTCCTGGCGAAGTCGAAGATGTAACTGCCGATGTACGTACCCACATCATTATCACGACTGAAGATTTTCATGGCGGAAAATTAGGATATTGTGACCGTGATAACTTTGATCAGTCCAGCTGTAATCCTGAACGAAATTTTAAACCTCTTGATTGTCAGTCATATCCATTTTTCCCAACTTTTGTTGATGGAAATCTCGTTCTCGTCGTCGACTCGAAGCGATGCCCACTCCCTACAAGATCACTTTTTGCTCACCACGATAAAGTTCTTCGGCTCTGGAGGAATCTTGTCGAAAAAAAGCCTGAAATCTCTCTCTGGATTCAGCAACTCAACCTTCAGGGATATCAACCATTCAACCGATAATTTTCATGAAATTTACTCCAACTATTGCCGACACGACTCAGATCTTTGATGCCCAGGCCTTGAAAACTGGCCTTCTTCCAATTAAAATCTCACCTTTTTATGGGAAGAAGGTTGAAGAGGAGATGGGAGTTTTGGGCCATAGCAATGGACCTCTTGCACGATGCGTATTGCCAAATATGGAACGATTCAATCTTCGAGCACCAGGAGAAGTTCCAGACTTTGTTGATGATCGTCAAAATATGCCAGATGAAAGTCCTGACACCATTGTGCAAAAATATACGAATCGTCTCCTTTTCTTTCCTACTGATATCTGCGCTTCGCACTGTCAGTATTGCTTCCGTACGAGCGTACTCGCCGAGCAGCATGAAAAAAAACTACCATCATTTGAAGAAAAACTTGAACAGCTCATTGAATATCTTCACGCTCATCCAAAGGTCGAAGAAGTTATCTTATCAGGAGGTGATGCCATGACGCTTCCTCCGGGGAAACTCATCGAAGTACTACGTAGACTCAAGGAAGACGCGAACATTGCGCATATCCGAGTACATACCCGCACGCTTGCCTTTTCTCCAAAAGTATTCACTGAGGATAAGTGCCAGGCGCTTTCGGATGCCGATGTTCGGCTCGTCCATCATATTGTTCACCCTTATGAGATATGCGACGAAGTCCGTCGTCATATCGACCGAATCGATCTTCATCGAATTCGGCAGTATAATCAGTTCCCTATTCTTCGGCAAGTGAATGACCATCCAGAAGTGTTGCGCCGTCTTCTCACAGACCTCGATAATCTTGGCATTCGCAATCTTTCGATGTTTATTCCGGATCCCATTAACTATTCGGCCACATATCGCATGACCCTTGAAAGACTTTTTTCAATGATGGATGAGCTTAATTGGACTGCCCCTTCCTGGGTTAACTCCACCCGACTCGTACTCGACACTCCACACGGAAAAGTTCGACGCGAAGACCTCTCATCTCTCAATGCAGAGACTGGTATTGCTTCTTTTCAGCGCGAGGGAAATACTATTATCTATCCAAATCTACCTCCTCATCTTGATATCCCAGGCAGTCTTACTACTTTACTTTGGAAACAATAATTTCTATGGGACTTAACGTTGCACCAACTATTCTTCAATCTTCCGACTGCTTCAATTGCCGAAAGTGTTGCAAATTCGATCCTGACGAGGTGATAGATGCCCCTATGTTCACACCAGAACAGTATTTGCGCGCCATTGCCGAATTTGATATTGAAGGACTACGATTTGAGCAACGTGGTGCGCTCTATCAGGTCATGCTCCTTGACATTCCAGGATCTGAAAAGAAAATTTGTCCGTTTTATGATGAGGTCACCACTCACTGTCGTATTTATGCTTATGAGATTTTTGACTGCCGTACCTGGCCGTTTTATCTCATGCATAAAGACGGAAAAGTCGTCATGACCCTCTCTCAGGATTGCCCTATTGTTAATCGCCAAAGCATTCCTCATTTGACCGAATATGCTCGTAAATTTATTGGCCCAAAAATGGCTGATATGGCTCGTCAATTTCCTGACTTTGTCACTGAATATAATGGAACCGCTGTCGTTCTCTTTGAAGTATCTGACTTATAATAACATTCTATGCTTACTGATTCTGAAGAATTCAAATTTGCAGGCATCTCCACGTTCATGAGGGCCCCTTATGTATCCATAGATAGCCTTGAAGGGTTCGATGTGGGCATACTTGGCATACCTCTTGATTACGGGACCTCCTATCGACAGGGCGCTAAAGACGGTCCTCGCTCTATCCGTGAGCATTCTCACTGGGATCGCGTTGATGGATCAACCTACGTAGATCTTAATACATCTCGTCTACATACAAGTAATAATCTACGTATTGCCGATTTGGGCGACATTCATATCACCCCTTCCGATCCTGAAAAAACGAATCATGACATTACTGCTGCTGTACGGGAAATCCGACAACGGACATTTCCTCTTATTTTAGGTGGCGATCATTCGATTACTTATGCATCTTTTCGCGGTTGCGCCGAGGGTCTAAACGACGCACAAAAACCGCTAGGACTTCTGCATTTTGATGCCCATCCAGATGTAGAAAAGGGTTATCTTAGCTTGCCACGGGTTTGGCACGGAAATCCATTCAGAATGCTCATTGACGAGGGATACCTTAAAGGCGAACACATGGTGACGATTGGTCCTCGCGGCCTTATCGCTAAACAATGGTTCGACTACAGTAAAGACAAACGCATTACCATGATTTCTGCTCCGGAAACTATCCGAAGAGGCGTTGAGGCTACCATACAGACTGCTATCCAATACCTTCGAGATCGATGTGCTGCCGTGTATGTATCTTTTGACATAGACTGCCTTGATCCAGCTGATGCCCCTGGAACTGGCACTCCTTCCGTAGGAGGATTACGCGCTGCAGAAGTTATTCCAGCCATGCGTATGTTGCGCGAATTACCTGTTGCTGGGTTTGACCTTACAGAAGTAGCTCCGCATCTTGATCCTAGTGGCAGAACTATGGTTGTCGCGAATGATCTTCTCTGGAATTTTCTATCCTTTGGCTTAAAGCAATAATATGAAAGTTGCCCTTCTTCACAATCTTAACCGAGGCGAACATCCTTATGAATCTGAGTTTGATCTTCCGCTCACTATTGATTTTGTTACAGAAGTTCTCGAAAAGGCACATGAAATTACACCCATCGAGGGAACTCGAGATTTTGTTCGATGGCTCACTCAGCTCACTCTTTCTCAGCCAGATATTGTTTTTAACGTTGCCGAAGGATACAAAGGTGCAGCCCGAGAAGCTGTCTATCCTGCTGTTTTAGAACAGATGGACATTCCTTATTGCGGACCTGGACCTACCGAGCTTATTGTTTGCCATAATAAATCTCTCACAAAAAAACTTCTTGCAGATAAACAAATTCCAATGGCATGGAGCCGTCTTCTAACTTCCATGGAAGATCTTTCTCAGCTCGAGCATATTGATATACCCTTTCCGCTTATTGTAAAACTTAACAGTGAGGGTTCGAGCCTTGGCATGGATGAGAACTGTATCGTTCGAACGTGGAAAGAGTTACAGATGCAGGTTATGAAAGTTTTGAAAACCTTTCATACCAACGTTCTCGTTGAGCAATATATTGATGGTCTTGATGTCAGCATGACATTTGTTGAAGGCATGGGAGTTTTTGGCCCCGTTCAATACACCTACCCATCAGGAGATATTTACGACTATCGACTTAAAACCGCTGATAATTATGATGTTGATATTATTGTCCCCCCCTCACTTTCGAAGGAGACTCGACTCATATTAAAATCCTACACGAATACCGTGATTGCGGCGCTCGATATGAATGGCTATGGTCGGGCAGATTTTAGAATTTCCCCTGATGGAAAAATATATTTTCTTGAAATGAATGCCCAAGTAAGCTTTCATCCCCAGGGGGCTTTTCTTCTTGCGCCGGAAAGCGAAGGAAGAACCCGGGAAGAGGTTATTCTCCATATCGTTAAGCATGCTGCGCAATCGACGCGCCGCACAAGCGCTGTCGGAAGGTAGATCTATTCATTCAGCATTCGGATGTAGCTGTCATACCGATGATGTGGAATTTTCCCTTCCTGAACTGCCTTCTTCACCCCGCACACCGGCTCATGGGAATGGCTGCAATCATTGTACTTACAATCTTCGGTATATTCTGAAAATTCAGTAAATGCATATTTAAGCCTATCTCTATCGATGTGCTGAAGGCCCAATGAGCGGATACCGGGAGTGTCAATAATATATGAACCCCCTTCCCATTCAAAAAGCTTGGATGTCGTAGTCGTGTGTCGACCAGTTTTCCTTTTGTCTCCCACCTCCTTTGTCACAATATTCACACCCGGGAGTATCATGTTCACCAGTGATGACTTACCAACACCGCTATGTCCTACGAGAACGGCTATTTTTCCATAAATAGCGTCTTTCAATTCACTAATTCCTTCTCCCGTCTGAATAGACGTCTCGATGACGCGTAATCCTGATTTTTTGTACCAATCAAGAACTGGATCTCTCTCGTCGGTGAGGTCAGCCTTATTGAGACATATGATGGGCTCTACATTTCCGTTTTCACACATGATAAGGTACCTATCTATCAGGCGCGGATGGAATTCGGGATCCTTTGCCGCAGCGACAATGATACCTACATCGATATTTGCAGCAATCACATGCTCATCATAATTTGCGAGGGATATTCGCTGATAATCACCCCTAAAACGAGAGAGATAACTTTTTCGTGGTTCCATTCCTTCAATTACCCCCTTTCCACCTGAAAATGTTCCATATACCCTCTCGCCAATCACTAAATACCTTTCTAAATCTTTATCTTTAGAAGATTTGATTCTGCATTCATAAAAATCCTCTCCCAGCATCACGGTAAAAATTTTACCCCTTATCTCAACAATCATTCCGAGCTCGAGAGTTTCAAGATCATTCCGTGGTACAAATTTCGATATATCAACATTGCGATCCGGCTTGTTATGATATTTCATTTTCGCGCGCTCTTTTTTTTCAAGCGCTCTTTTATTCATGTGCCTATCGTAGAGATTTTTCCCTTCTTTCATATGCACAATTGTAGCATGCATTTATCCTGACATGAAAAATCGACTTTATTCAGCTTTGATTGGCCTTTAAGCGCTTGGAGC